>Ga0163147_10009725_pt1 | contig 10342 bp, 9 predicted proteins | sample OliLakLV19MP6G1_FD_148597 | JGI IMG/M metagenome (GOLD analysis project Ga0163147, IMG submission 148597) | Freshwater microbial mat bacterial communities from Lake Vanda, McMurdo Dry Valleys, Antarctica- Oligotrophic Lake LV.19.MP6.G1 | ecosystem: Environmental > Aquatic > Freshwater > Lake >... | reverse complement strand
GATGTCTTGTGCCGATTCATGACGAGACTCCGGGGTGTACGACCAATGGCCAGGTCTCAATGACCAATGCCTGCTGATAAGTATCGGTTTGGGGACGCATTTGACATGGCGATCTGGATCTAGGGGTTTCACTTCTGCGTGGCTACTGAATCAGCTTCTGAATCGTCGCGAAGTCACTTCGCAGCGATCGATAAAGCTGCTGATACACCGGGTATCCAGCGTTGTAAGTCTTTGTCGCCGCGGTCTTGTTGCCGGTTTTTGTGGCGACGGAGATCGTGGCGTTGCAGGCTTCGACGACGTTTTTGTAGGAACCTGTTCCGGCAGCGGCGAGCAGAGCAACGCCGTACGCCGGGCCCTCGGAGGCATTGATTGTGACGACTGGTTGTCCGTAGATGTCGGCCTGCAGCTGTCTCCAGAAAGCACTGCGCGCGCCGCCGCCGGAGACTCGGATTTCTTTCACCGGAATCTGCATCGATTTGATGATCTCCAGACTATCCCGCATCGCATACGTCGCGCCCTCCAGGACGGAACGCGCCATGTGGCTTTTGCCGTGACGAAGGCTCAGCCCGATCCAGGAACCTCGGGCGTTCGGATCTGCGTGAGGAGTTCGTTCGCCGGTCAGATACGGCAGAAAGAACAGGCCTTCGCTGCCGGCCGGAGCGGTGGCAGCATCGGCAGTGATCAATTCGTACGGATCAATCTTCTGTTTCTTCGCGGCAGCCATCTCCGCCTGGCACAACTGATTGCGGAACCACTGCAGACTTCCGCCGGCGGACAGGACGCAGCCCATGACGTGCCACTTACCTCGGACAGCATGGCAGAACGTGTGCAGCCTTCCCGCCGGATCCACCTGGACTTCTTCACTGTGAGCGAACACGACTCCGCTGGTTCCCATCGTCGCCGAAACGGTGCCACTATCGACGATTCCGTTTCCGATCGCACTGGCCGCCTGATCACCGCCACCGCCGACCACCGGCGTTCCTGCTTTGAGCCCCATCTCCTTCGCTGCTGATTCTGAAAGCACGCCCGTGATATCTTCGGATTCATACACTTGAGGCAGCAACCCGGCATCCAGGTCCAGTTTCTGCAGGAGTTCCTTTGACCAGGCTCGATTGACAACATCCAGCAGCAGCGTGCCCGAAGCGTCACTGACTTCGGTCGCGAAGTCGCCGGTCAGCCGATAGCGGACGTAATCCTTCGGCAGCAGCACTTGTTTCGTCTTGTCAAAGTTTTTCTTCTCTCTATTCCGCAGCCAGAGAATCTTGGGAGCCGTGAATCCGGTCAGCGCCGGATTGGCGACCATGTGAATCAGCTTGTCGCGGCCTCCTGCGCGGGTTTCAATCTCGGTGCATTCTGCTGCGGTCCGCTGGTCGTTCCAAAGCAGGGCAGGGCGGATGACTTTTCCGGACTTGTCGAGAAACACACTGCCATGCATTTGGCCGCTGAGTCCCATGCCGCCGATGTCCGCCGCTTTCAGCTTCGCGATCTTCATCACACGCTTGACTGAGTTGACAGACGCTGTCCACCAATCGACCGGTTCCTGTTCGGACCATCCCGGTTTCGGACTGCTCAGCGGATACTCTTCCGTGGCCGAAGCCAGAATCACTCCGTCCTCACGCATCGCCAGAGTTTTCGTACCGCTGGTTCCGATGTCAATTCCAAGGAAGACGGGCATGTGAGCGGAACTCCGGAGATGAGTCGCAGAATGAAACGGGAGAACGAAAGTACGTGTGAGTTTACTCAGTGAGATCCGATTCGGAAATGAATGACGAACGCCAGGTTCATTCCCGATAACGTGCAGATCCATCGGGATTTCGGAAATGGGAAATCTCAGATTTGAAATTTCAAATCCACCGGACCGGCAGAATCTGCCGGGACAAGGTGCCGTCCCTTCGCACCTGAAGCACGAATTGGCAACTCAGAGCTTCACGCGAGTGGAACACTGTGCCGACAATATGAGGCTTGACGATAAGGCAGCTGAGGGGAAAAGGATTTCCGGATGGCCGGGTATCGCGAACATATCACCGTGAGCGGCCTGTTGGGCGTCGCTTACGGCTGCGCGTCGGTCTTTCTGTTCAGCTACAGCCTTGTTCAGGCGGCGATTGCGGCCGTGCTCACCTGGATCGCCGGAATGCTTCCGGACCTGGATTCCGAGAGCGGCAAACCCATGCAGGAATTGTTCGGCGTCACCGCGGCACTCGCCCCGGTACTGCTGCTGCAAAATGCGAATGCCATGGGTGTTCAGGGTGACCGAGCCATGCTGTTCTCACTGATTTCGTATGGTGTGGTCCGCTACGGCGGATCGTTCGTGCTGGGCAAGCTCACTGTCCATCGAGGCATGTTTCACAGCATCCCGGCTCTGGTGATTGCTGCAGAACTCACGTTCCTGGCCTATCACAGCAATGAGCTGCGCGTCCGGGTGCTGATGGCGGTGGGTGTGGGGATCGGATTTCTTTCCCATTTGGTGCTGGATGAGATGTACAGCGTCCAGTGGGACGGCGGGAAAGTGAGGCTTGCCAAGTCTTCCGGCAGCGCCATGAAGTTCTTTGGTACGGCCGCGCTGCCCAATGGTGTTGCAATGGGTCTGGTCCTGTTCCTGACGTATGCGACACTGGTGGAAACAGAAGTTGTGCGTGATCCTGGCAAGGTGCCCGCACCAGAGACGGTCCAAGTCACATCGGAACTCGAAGATGCGCCTTTGTTTCGCATCGCGGATGAACCGAAAGACACGGCGATCCGGTAGTCCCCCAACCGACCACCTGTCGGTCGGGTCAGAATGCGAGACCGTCGAGATCGTCAGACATGATCAGCACGAGAGTCTCACGCGGAACAAGTTTCCGTCCAGGACGGAAAAACTTTCCCGCCGACAACCTGCTTCAGCATTCGCACGTCAGGCCTTGCCTGTCTGGTGCGATCGGATTGTCCGGAATATTCGCGGCAGTCGGAACAATCCGCAACCGGCAGCTGCGTTCGGCTCGCAAATTGCCATTCACTCGTGCGGGGCTCTGCGCGTTCGTGAGACTGCAGCAGCCATGCCTGCCGGTGCTCCGGCTGGTCAGCCGGTTGTCGAGGCCGTGTCAACTCCCGCGATATGTTCGGGAGCAATTGGGTTCTGGTGCGGGGGCGGTTCATGATTTCGGGACTGTACAGCGCGGCGACGTCAATGGATGCAGCCGTCCAGCGGCATGAGATGGCGGCGGAGAATCTCGCCAACATTCAGATGCCCGGATTTCGACGGCGTGTGATGAGTCAGTCAACGTTCGACACGGTGATGTCACCACTTGATCCACAGAGAAGCGGAGCATCCTCTTCCAGGCTGCTGGGAACGGCCTCAAGCCCGGTCAGATTTGATTTCTCGCAGGGAGCACTCGAAGAAACCAAGCGACCACTCGATGTGGCGATTACCGGCGATGGCTTCTTCACCGTTGAGGGAAGCGAGGGCCCGCTCTATACACGAAACGGATCGTTTCATGTCGCCCCGGATGGAACTCTGACGACGATCGACAATCTGCCGGTGCTCAGCGGCGGCAGACCAATTGTGCTGCCAGACGGAGCGACCACGGAAAACATCGAAATCGCTCGCGACGGTCGAATGTACTCGAACGACCAGGAGTTTGCACAACTTGATGTGGTTCAGTTCACTGATCCCGATGTGCTCACTGCGGCCGGAGCCACGCTCTTCGCCGCTCCGCCGGAAACCTTGCCGCAGCCATCGGCTGCCGAATTGCAACAGGGACGACTGGAGCGTGCTAATACTTCCTCGATCGATGAAATGATCAACATTATTGCCGGCATGCGGAATTACGAAGCATCCCAGAAAGCGCTGAACACGATTGCGGAATCGGTTCAACGACGGATCGGGCTGAGGTAAGGATCGATCGAGAAACTGGTGTCACATTTCGCGATCCGCCGCCGGGTGCCAGCTCACGATTCCCGGGGAAACCGGACGCTGGCGCGAGGCGGCTGATGCTGCACGTTCAGGAAGGAATCGTCATCAATGCTGCGGGCACTCTATACCAGCGCGACGGGCATGAAAGCCCAGGAAATGATGATTGACAACACGGCCAACAACCTGGCCAACGTCAATACCACGGGTTTCAAGCGGAGTCGCATCGACTTCGCCGACCTGATCTATACCAACCATCGATCGCCCGGGACTACGGTGGCCAGCGGCCAGGTGTCTCCGACCGGACTGCAGATCGGTAACGGAGTGCGTGTTGTGGCAACCAACAAGCACTTCGCTGCGGGAAGCAGTGAACAGACCGGCAACCCGCTGGACATCGCCATCGAAGGGGATGGTTTCTTTCAGGTGCAGGTACCAAACGGCGAAACCCGCTACACCCGCGCCGGAAGTTTCCGGATGGACGATCAGGGACGACTGGTCAACTCAGACGGCCTGCTGCTGGTGCCGAACCTGTCGATTCCCACGGGATCGGACAATCAGCGGATCACCATCGGGGCGGACGGAACTGTGTCTGCGGGCGCATCACAGACGGATCAGATTCCGAGCGTCATCGGACAGATTCAGGTGGCCACCTTTCTCAATCCCGCCGGCCTTTCCAGCGAAGGCAGTAACCTGTTCGCCTCGACGCAGGCTTCCGGAGCCGCTCTGCTGGGCAACCCCGGAGCACTGGGCTTCGGCATGCTCCGCCAGAGTTTTCTCGAAGGCTCCAATGTGGAAGTCGTCACGGAGCTGATTTCACTGATCAGTGCTCAGCGTGCCTACGAAATCAACTCCCGCGCGATACGCGCCGGGGATGAGATGCTGAGGACTTCGACGGATATCGTGAGGTAGGACAATGATGAAATGCACAACATCAGGATACCGGGCGAAGGCTGTGCTGCTGGTCTGCGGCCTGGTCGTGTCGTCAAGTCTTCGCGCATCGGCTGGCGAGATACTGATACGGCTGAATCCTTCGGCAACTGTGACGTCGAGTCAGGTGCTGCTGGGCGATGTTGCGACGGTGACATCGGTCAACGCTTCCAGAAAGAGAGAAGCGGAAGCACTGGAAATCCGGCTGCTCGATCTTCTCAACGAATCCGAGGCCGTCACCGCAAAGTCCATCCGGACCCGGCTGGTACTGGCTGGCTGGGATCTGGACGAATTCAGTCTGGCAGGTGCAGCCTCCGTCGAAGTGTCGTACCGTGAACCGCAGATTCTGAATGATGCAGACATTGAAACTCAGGCACACAAGGCACTTTGCAAGGCACTGGATGCCGAAGAGACAGATCTCAGTGTGCTGCTCCAGAATGCGTTTGTGCAGTCGCTTCCGGCAAACATCCGTAACACCGAAGGTCTTCGCGCCGAAATCGTTCCGCCGCGAAAGGGACTGGGAATGGTGTCGATGCAGATTCAGCTGTGGAAGGACAAGGAACTGCTGACCACCCGCACGGCGGCGTTTGAGGTACGCAAACGGCATCGTGTCGCCGTGGCGCGTGTTTCGCTGACTCGGGATGTTCCGCTGAATGAGAACACGGTCCAGTTTGAAAACCGGTTTCTGTCGACTGAAGTCGATGAACTGGACGCGTCTCAGGTTCTGGGTCGAAATCTGCGGAGCAGTGTGGTGGCCGGTTCGATTCTCCAGATGCGCGACATGCAGAACAGCGCCGGTCGCACCCAGGCGATGATCAGAAAAGGTGAGCCGGTTCAGGTGATCGTGATCGCAGGTCGCCTCAGAACCGCGATGCAGAATGCGGAAGCACTGCAGGACGGCAATTTGGGTGAAAGCATCCGGCTGAAGAACCGCGAATCGGGACAGGAAATCTCCGGCCAGGTTCTTGGACCCGGACAGGTGCTGATCCGGGTCAGGCACTGATCAATGAATGCACAGTGAAAAGTGAGAAATGAACCGGTCAATGGGAGTGATTGGCATGAAACGTCTCAAACGGAAAGACCTGGTGGCAGTGCTGCTGACGGCTGTCTGCGCGACAACGGGCTCGGTGCGGGCGGATTCCCTTTGGCAGCGGCGGAGTCCCCAGCGCTCGTATCTGACGCAGGATTCCCGCGCCCGCAATGTGGGCGATCTGATGACGCTGATCATCGGTGAATCCAGTGAGGTTCAGAACAGTGAAGACAAGGCGATGAGCAAGCAAAGCGGGAACGGGATCAACAGTGACTTCGAGGCAGCCACCGGCGGTGGCCTCACGAACCAGAGTTCCAGTGCATCTCTGGATACTTCGAACTCCGCCCGCCGGTCGTTTTCCGGGCGGGCATCGTACAGGGACTCGCGTGAATATACCGATCACATCACAGTGTCGGTCGTCGATGTCCTGCCGAACGGCAATATGATCATCGCCGGGCGGCGTAGTCTGACGATCGCCGGTGAGCAGCGTACGCTCGTGATTTCCGGGATGGTGCGTCCGGTCGATCTTGGACCTGACAACCAAATCCATTCGCGATATGTCGCGGACCTGCGAACGGTTTACGAAGGCGACGGGCCGTCACGCCGGTTCTCCAGGCAGGGTTGGTTCAGCAAGGCAGCGAACAAGATCTGGCCGTTCTGAGACGATGCAACACAGAACATTGATGTGAGATGTGTGGGCCGCGGAAATGGAGTTCGTTATGTCGGTCGTTCGTTTCGCCAGCGGTCGGTCAGTGATTTTCCTGGCATTCACGCTGGTTGTCGTGGCCAGCCTGCCGTGTCTGGCCACCGAGCCGCTCGTCAGGATCAAAGACATCACTCAGCTGGCCGGGGAGCATCCGAACCAGATCTCGGGATTGGGGCTTGTCATTGGACTCGCCGGAACAGGAGGCAGCAGTCCCACGACTCGGATGATCGCCTTGCAGGTACTGCAGAAAATGGGCAACCGGGCGGACCCGCTGCTCCGGGAAAACATTCAGCGATCTCAGGAAAAGACGGACAACATGTCGGTGGTCATCGTGTATGCGATGCTGCCGCCTCATGCCAAACCCGGCCAGAAGATCGACGTCACCGTATCGGCGTTTGACAATGCCAAGAGTCTCAACGGCGGGGTGCTGGTGTTTGCGGAACTGCTGGGAGCCGACGATCAGGTCTATGCAATCGCAGGCGGTCCGGTCTCCACGAACGGAGGAAACTTCGGGGGCATCGCAGCAAATGTTGTCAAGAACCATCCGACGACCGGTCGGATCCCTGGGGGCGGCGTGGTGGAAGCAGCCGTCCCCTGCACTCTGTTCGAAGCCGGTATGTTCAAACTGCTGCTGGTGTATCCGCAGTATTCGACCGCGCAGAACATCAGCAAAGCGATCAATCTCTACAGTCCTGGCTGTTCCGCTGTCGTCGACCCGGCCACTGTGGCGGTCCGGCTTCCCGCGGATGCCGTTGCCGATCCCTTTCGATTCATCGCCGAATGTCAGGAACTCCTGGTTGAACCCGGTCGAGTGGCTCGAGTCGTGATCAATGAACGCACCGGCACGGTGGTGATCGGCAGTGACGTCAAACTCTCCCAGGTGGCGATCACTCACGGAAATCTCATTGTGACGACCGTCGAATCCCCGGAAGTCTCGCAGCCGAATCCACTGAGCGGCGGAGAGACGACGGTCGTGCCCAGAACGTCACAGGATGTCACGGAACAGAGTGCCGCGATCAGTGTCCTGGATCAGAATGTGACCGTCGGTGACCTCGCGGCTTCGCTCAACGCACTGGGCGTCAGTCCGCGAGACCTGAGTTCGATCTTTCAGATGCTGAAGGAATGCGGCGCGCTGCACGCGGAGCTGGAGTTGAAGTAGGAAGTTCATATGCCCATCAGCCTGAACTCAATGTCTGCCGCTGCGACGGCTTCGAACCGGGCAGAAACCGCCGTGTCGAAAGGCCCGGGCAGCGGGGATTCTGTCAAATCCGACCGGGCGCAGCAGGCGATCGAAAAGTTTGAGGGCCTGTTCATGTCGATGATGATTAAGCAGCTGCGTGAGACGAGCTCCGGGGAAGGGTTATTCCCCGGTGATGCCAGTGACACCTACGGCGGCATGTTCGACATGTTTCTCGGCGATCATCTGGCCAGTGCCGGAAGCATCGGGATCGGGCAATTATTCCGGTCATCCGGTGCGATGATGCAGCTGGAGAACTATGCGATGCCGACGTTCGCAGCAAATGCGGACGGGCGATCGAAGGGAATCGAGGAGTATCAGAATGAGCAGTTACGTTCCGGTGCCATCAGTGCCCTGCCTGCGCCCTGAACAACTGCGGGGGCTGCTTGTGCATGTGGACGCTGAAGAGGTTTCTCTGCGGAACATGATGCGGCTGCTGCAGGAGCTTCCGGCCCAGGCGACCGACGAAATTCAGCAGCGCGAAATGCGGATCCGGATCGATCAGTCGCTGCAGCACGCCGCGTTTCTGGCCCAGAACCGCAGCCGGGTGATCACAGCCCTGGGGCAGCTGCTGGGGATCGCGCCCGAGAACGTGAGCTTCTCGGCGCTTCTGCCGTTCTCAACGCCTGCAGCCGTATCGCTGCTGGTTCCGGCGCGGCAGCGACTGCAAAGAATTGTCAGGCAGCTTCGCGTACTGGTCAATTCCGTGGCGTGGGTTGTCAGCGAGTCGCGCCGCATTCAACTGACCATCTTTCAGTCACTGCCGGGCGCTGCAGGATCTGATCGCTATGACGCCAGCGGCCAGAAGAATCTGAATCCCGCTTCTTTCCGCTTCGAGACAAGATCCTGACGAGGCACCGCCATGAGGGCTTTTGACATCGGTTTGACGGCACTACACGCGCAGCAGCAGACGCTGGCAGTGCTGGGGCACAACCTCGCGAATGCGTCTACGCCCGGTTATCACCGGCAGCGAGTGGAACTGGTCGATCGCATTCCGATGCAGAACGAACGTCTGCACATCGGGTCTGGTGTTGACATCGCGAAGATCACGCGGCTCAGAAACAGTGCCGTCGAATCGGCGCTGTTAAGGAATGCGTCAGAAGCCGGCTCGAGTCAGCAGACGCTGGAAATCATGCGACATGTGGAATCCCTGCTGACGCCTGGCGATGCTTCAGTCCATGCATCGCTGTCGCAATTCTTCAACCGACTTGAGAAGGTCGCTAACGCGCCGCAGGATCTGACGGTGAGGAGCGAGTTTCTGTCGTCGGCCGCAGATCTGTTGCAGTCGTTCACTTCGATCGAAGGACAAATGACGTCGCTGGCTCGCGACGTCCGGCTGGATCTGGATGGTGCCGTCAGAGAAGTGAACCAGCTGCTGTCCGATATTGCCGGGCTGAACCAGCGGATCTTTCAGGCTCGTGCGCTGGGATCTGAGCCGAATGACATTCTGGACCGGCGGGATTCTCTGGTGACGAAGCTGGCTCAATTCGTGGAAGTGGAGACCGTCACCCGGGACAATGGAAGCGAACTGGTCGTGCTTGCGGGAGGCGCGCTGTCCGTCGGGAATCGCCCTCTGTCGATACGCGCGAAGACCTTCTCGGACGGCACAGTCGGGCTGACCAGCAGCGATTCTTCGACTCCGATTCCGCTGAATTCCGGCAAGCTTGAGGCGATGACCTCGGCCCTGAATGAGTCCCTTCCGGAATTCAAGGATCGACTCGTGGAACTGTCGCGGCAGATTATTCGTGCCATCGATCAGCAGCACGCGACAGGTATCTCAGATCAGGGACCCTACTCGGTTCTGCAGGGCAGTCGCAGTGTCGACGACGTGTCAGCTCCGCTGTCGAAGAGTAACCCTGAGTTTCCGATCACCACCGGAGACCTGTACATCACGACCACGGACTCAGCGGGAATCAGGCGGACGCAGAAAGTGTCAGTCGACCCTGCGACGGAATCACTGACGGACATCGCGGCAACTCTCAATGCTCTGCCCGGGATCGCGGCCAGCGTGGATACGGTGCGCAGGACACTGCGCATCTCTGCCGAAGGTGGATACTCCTTCGACTTCACGGGTCGCCCGGACAACGTTCCCGATCTGTCCGCGATGACCGGCACCAGTCGTCCGGAATTCTCCGGCCTGTACTCCGGCCCGAGCAACGACGAATGGACGGCCTCATTTTCCGGCGCAGGCACGATCGGTGTTACGCCAGGTCTGACACTGACGATGCGCGATCAGGCGGGTCAGATCATCGGCACGAAAGATGTCGGGGCTGGCTATGAGGCCGGGACTCCGTTTGAAATCCGCGACGGTGTGTTCGTCAACCTTGGCAGCGGAACCGTGACGGCCGCCGACAGTTTTTCCCTGAAAGTGATCAATTCGCCGGACGAGACAGGAATTCTGTCGGCGCTGGGAATCAATTCGCTGTTCGGCAGATCGGAGACCGGCACCCTGACCGTTCGCAGCGACCTGCTGCAACATCCGGAGCGACTGGCTTCGTCGGTTACCGGCTTTCCGGGAGACGCTTTGAACGTTGCTGCGATGGCAAAGCTGCGTGA
>Ga0163147_10009719_pt1 | contig 10346 bp, 5 predicted proteins | sample OliLakLV19MP6G1_FD_148597 | JGI IMG/M metagenome (GOLD analysis project Ga0163147, IMG submission 148597) | Freshwater microbial mat bacterial communities from Lake Vanda, McMurdo Dry Valleys, Antarctica- Oligotrophic Lake LV.19.MP6.G1 | ecosystem: Environmental > Aquatic > Freshwater > Lake >... | reverse complement strand
CCGCTCGCTATCGACAACCACCCGATCAGCGAGTTCGCTGAGCCGCTCGAACAACGAATCGCCGAATGGCTCACCTTCCGGATACCAGACAACCACCGGCAGATCTGGCACCAGCAATGGCAGAATAGTCCCTGGGATACGGCTCACACCCTCGCGGCGGGCCTCAATCGTAATCTGCTCACAGCAGACCTGCGGTCGGCCAGGAGCGGGGATCTGGCAATGCGCCTGAACCCACACCTCAAGCGGAGCCTGGGCCGGATCGCTCTCTGATGTCAAGCTGACCACAATTGCCCGATTTGGATGCGTCCCAGTCAGGCGATCCACCGCATTGGTGACAGCCTGGCTCGCCGATCCAGAGCGTGTCACCACCACCAGATTAAGGGTGCAGGCCCGCGTCACCATGCCGCGTTGATCGCCCTCGCTCTGGGCTGCACTCTTCCACAACTCGGTTAGCTCGCGCTCAATCGCCCGAATATCGATATGCGTTTGTCCACCCAATAATGTTGGTGGCGCGTTGGTGTTTGTCATGCAAAATACCTTATTGAATAAGCCGTCAGCTTTCAGCGCTCAGCTTTCAGCTTTCTACTGATAGGTGTTTGTACCAATGACCAGCCTTCAGCTTTCGCTTGCTTATATGAGCTAACAGCTTGCAGCTAACTACTCGCTATCGATCACTGCGTGTACTAGCAACAGCGTTCACCATAGTAGTATGAGTATCCACCTATACCAAAAAACTGATGGCTGATGGCTTCGTTATAATCTACGCCATTTGCGCCCGGCCCCCAACAACTCATCGGCGCTTTTCGGGCCCCACGAGCCAGCCTCATAATTGGCGAAATCGGTTGGTGGTATGCCATCCCAGCCCTGGTGGATTGGCGTAATCAGCGACCAGGAGGCCTCGACCTCATCACTACGGGTGAACAGAGTCGAATCGCCGAGTAGCGCATCAAGCAGCAGGCGCTCATAGGCCTCTGGCGATTCAACGCCAAACGAGCTGTTATAGCGAAAATCCATCGTCACCGGGCGGATCTGGTTGGATTGGCCTGGTGCCTTCGAACTAAAGCGCAATGAGATGCCTTCATCTGGTTGGATCTTCATGGCCAATACATTCGGATCAATATCACTCAGCGGGCCGTTGTCGAACAGCATCAATGGCACCTGGCGGAACTGAATGGCAATCTCGCTGACCCGTTTTGGCAGCCGTTTGCCGGTTCGCAGGAAGAACGGCACACCAGCCCAGCGCCAATTTTCGACTTGGAAACGCAGTGCGACATAGGTTTCAGTATTCGAATCGGTCGCAACGCCGGTTTCCTCGCGGTAGCCTGGTACCGGATTACCACTCGCGATTCCCGCGCCATACTGCCCACGAACCGAAATCTCAGTCACCTGATCGGGCGTCACCGGATGAATAGCGCGCAGCACCTTGACCTTCTCATCACGGACGGATTCGGCACGGTAACTGGCCGGTGGCTCCATGGCCGTCAGCGAAAGCAGCTGCATGAGGTGGTTCTGAACCATGTCGCGCATGGCACCGGCATGCTCATAATAGCCACCACGGCCCTCGACGCCAACATTCTCGGCCACCGTGATCTGCACATGATCAACATATCGGCGGTTCCATAGCGGCTCGAAAATCCCATTCGCAAAGCGGAAGACCAATATGTTCTGGACTGTCTCTTTACCCAAATAATGATCGATGCGATAGACCTGAGACTCATCGAAGACGAGGTGAACCTCTGCATCGAGTGCGCGGGCGCTATTGAGATCGTGGCCAAATGGCTTCTCAACGATGATCCGCACCCAACTCCCTGGCGTTGGTTTGGCCAGGCCAGCCGCACCAAGTTGCTGGATGATCATGGTGTATGATTCGGGCGGGGTTGCGAGGTAGAACAGCCGATTGCCCGATGTGCCACGGCGTTCATCAAGTTCTGTCAGGCGAGTGGCCAATGCCTGATACCCAGCTGGATCATCGAATGGCACACGCACATAGGAAATGCCTTCGGCAAAGGTATCCCAGAGATCATCCTGAAGGCCACTGCGCGAGAATTGCAGTGTATCCTCCTTGAGCGATTGGCGGAAGAAATCATCGCTCCAATCACGCCGTGCAGCCCCAATCACACTGAAGCCAGGTGGCAGCAGCCGCTCGCGCTGCAGATTGTACAGCGCCGGAACCAACTTACGGTGGGTCAAATCGCCCGTCGCGCCAAATATCACAACTGTGCATGGCTCGGGGGTGCGGTGCATCCGCAGGCCAAGCCGAAGCGGGTTGGTCGTATCGTCCGTCATGATTCCTCCCTGTATAGGGTCACAACGGTTATTATAGCACCTGAAAGAGGAGGGCGGAGAGTGGGATGTAACATTGAGCAATCATTCGGGGAGATGGCATTGTGCATCCATCCGCAGGCTGAAGCCTGCGGCAAAGGGAAAACGAATCCCTAGCCGCGTGGCTTCAGCCCGCGGTGGGTAAAGATACCAATACCCGATTAAAATGTAAAAGATCATCAGCAGCCTGGGCACGAGGCTAGGAGGAAAGAGCTCTCTTCTGACTCCTGAATACTGGTCACGGTGTCGGCGTCACAACTACGGTCGGTGTGGTTGCGGGGGTATTCTCACGAAATGGCCGTGGTGGATCGGGCAGCGGCGCACGCAGCACATCCGAACCATTCACAAGGTACAGGACGGGGCGTCCGGCGTTGGTATCAACAGCCAGATTGATCAGATTATCGAGCTGACGTGCCGAATCGGGGCGCACCATGATCTGTTGAATGAGCTGGCCGGTGATCTTATCGATCTGGATGACCCGATTATAGTAGCCTTCGACAAGGAAGATCGAACCACTTTCTGGCTCACCAGTGATAAAGAAGCGCGAGGCAGCTCGAAGCGCTGGCTCAATTCCTTTTGGAATAATCTCGCGCTCAAAGGCCCGATCACCATCTGGTGTCGAGGCAAACACCAGAATCCGACCATCTGGTTGCAGCAGGTATAATTTGCCATCGACGGCCAGGTCAAGCGAACTATCGAACTTCTTGCCGCCATCATTCTTGATCCATGGATCGGGGAAGCTGCCATATTCGCCACTGCGGTAGCGCAGCACATTGGCTGGATCAGCGCCCCAGACGTAGAGATTGCCCTGGTAGTTGGCGATTCGGAAGTGATCGCCAGGGCGGCCCCATTCCTCGCTGCCAGCCAGAATGCTATAGCTCCAGGTATTATCGGTACGGAAGTAGAAGTTATATGGCCCGCCCGCCGTATTCTGCGTAACGGCCACAATCGTATCGAAACGCCAGGTAGCCCCAAGCACACGCCCAACCGTCAGCGGCCCAAAGGTATCCTGCGGGCGCAGAATTGGTTCAATCGAACCACCAGTTTTCGGCTGGCGGTACAGCACACCCGTATTGGTATCCAGCATATAGATCGAGGCAAAACTGGTTGTGTCGGTAATACCGCGTGGCAGCGGCGGAATAATCACATTATCGAAGAATGCGCCAGGCTGTGGGTTACGCGCAAACAGATCAATGGTATCGAAGTAGCTCACCTTCTGGATCGATGTTAACGCTCGATTATACTCACGCTGCAATGCTTCAAAGCGCTGCCGCCCATCGATCGTTGCCGTGATCGTGCCAGTTGCCTGAATATTGGCGATTGCCTGAGCAGCCTCGCGCAAGCGTGCCTGAGCGGTACTCTCATCGGAAGCGGCATAGATCTGGGCTACCGCCTGTTCGGCCTGGCTGAGCCCGCTATCGGCCTCACGGATCTGATTCTGGTTTGAGAGCGTCACGCCATACAGCAGCAGGATCATCACCAACGAGACAAGTGCCAGCAGCCACAGCCAGGGAAACGCTGGTGCCTCACGTCGATACGAAAGGCCGGGGGTCCGGCGAGGCTGTTGCGTAACGCGCTGCGGCACCCCGCGCATACGCCGTTTACGGCTGGCCTGGGTGAAGTAGCTATTAATTCGTGAGAGCGGCCCGTTCGGGCGCTCATCGAACGATGGCGCCACTGATTGCAGGCCACGCTGATTGTTTGCACGCGGGATTGGATCGCCAAGATTAATACGTTTCTCAGTTGGTACTGCGCCGCCATAGCCAGATTCACCAAGCATTGCCGATGGCGGCAGGCTGCGCTGCCGCTCAATCGGGCGAGCTGCTGGCCCAGCTAATCGAACCTGGCGCGCATCTTGGTCCTGGGCGATCTGCTGATTGATCGGTTCCCCAAGATCAATTGGGCGTGGCAGAGATGGCGGGTTTGGCGAATGGGTTGGCTGATCAGGCATCTCCGTTAGGTTGCGTTGATCCTGCTCATTCCGATCCACCCGCGCTCCCGCCCGCTTGAGGCGTAAGCGCTCCATTGGGCCACGGGCGATCAGCACTATTTCGCCACTTGCTCGATTCAATACATCCTGCGTCGCACGGAATGCCATCCGAACCCGTTCACTGATGCCAACCGAACTCAGTGGAGCCGCTTGTGCAGCCGGACTCAATGGTGCGAACACACCAATCAGAATGCCATGCGCGTCGGTAATTCCCTGCTGGCTACACAGCTCCACCAGGCTCTGCACCGATCCCTGTGGATCGCCAGCACGTAATAGCCGCAATGCAGTATCTCGCTCAAGCCGCTTGGAGAGATTGCTTGTACATACCAGCGCCGCATCGCCAGGCCGCAATACCGCCCGCGCAAACTCGGGTTCAACAGTCAGGCTCGCGCCAAGTGCGCTCATGCGCAGCAGTGGCGTCGGCGGGCTTGGCGTTGTATCCCAGTTTGGGCTTGGTGGAATAGCACGCAGCCGCCCATCACACAGCACAATCATCTGGCATGGTGCGATCTGGGCAATATACAGATCGCCATCCTTGAACACAGCGCATGTCACCCCAACCAACCCACGCTTCTGGGGTGATGCGCTAAAATTCTGCTGGTACAGCGCCTTGTTTGCAGCAATAATCGCCTTGCGCAGCGATGCCGTCACGCTGAATGAGGTATCCTCGTAGAAGGCCTTATGAATCGTACGAATCACCGTGTGGCAGGCATCGCGCCCGCGCCTGCCCTCCTGCTCTGCTTCGGCAATAATATACAATTGCCCCTTACGGGCTTCGGGCGCAAACAGGCCAGAGGACTCAGCGGCCAGTGCCATATCACTGGTGGGCTGGGCAATAGAACTGATGATTCCAAACTGGCTCTGGCGTATCTCGTACCTGGCCATAATGAGTTATTACTCTCGTATATTTCACCCCAACATGACAGTGGGGGTGCAGGGCCTGCGGCCCTGCAAAGATCATTTCTTGGTGCGGCGCGGCTTTGCCGCGCTGCACCAAGAAACAGTAAAATGGCATTCAGCCTAGCTGAAAATATGCCTATCTTTGGAATGGTGATTATACCATCTATCTATTGAATCGTTTGATCTGTGCTATACTTTGAAAGAATTCATCACGATGCTGGTTCTGCGGATACGATTACATACGATTGCAATGGTGAGATCCTATGAAATTACGTGCAATTGCACTGCTGGCCATCCTGCTCAGTGCTTGTTCAAATCAACCAACAACCCAGAGCAGCCTTCCGACACCAACACCCCGCCCTGCTCAACCTGCGCTCGAAAAGCCGACCTACACCGTGCAGCGCGGTGAAGTGATCGACAAGATCGAGGTGAGTGGCTTTGTTTCGGCCAAGAAACAGCAGGAACTCTCGTTCACCCAGAACGGCTTCCTTAAAGTGCTGTATTTTGACCGTAACGCTCCTGTGAAAAAGGGCGATGTGTTGGCCGAACTCGATCTTGGCGAGCTACCAAACCAACTGCGTCAGGCTGAAGTGGCGCTGGCGCAATCCAAACTAGCTCTTGATCGGGTGAATTCAGAACGAGATCTGGCAGTACGCCGGGCCGATCTGGATCTTATTGATGCCCAAGCAGCACTGGCAAAACTGCAAGCCCCGCCCGATGCACTGGCCCAAGCCCAGGCGCAATCCAAGCTGAACCAGGCCCAGATCGGATTGCAGGATACCCGCGATAGCGCTTCGGCTGCCAGAAGCGCAGCGGAACTACGCCTGAATCAGATTGCACTAACCCTGCCACCACTGCAAGCCGCCTATGTCCAGGCACTTGAGAAGTTCCGTGATGTCGATGGTAAACCCCAGGATTGGCAGTACAAGCCACTTCAGGAAGCATTGCTGCGGGCCGACAGTGAATTAAAGAATGCTGAGAATTCGCTGGCGCAGGCCAAACTGGCACTGGAAACGGCACAGAAGGCTGAGATAACGGCCAATGCCAAAGCCGAACAATCCGTGGCCGATGCACAGGCCGAACTCCAGGCACTTAAGGCCGGGCCAAAAGCAGCCGATCTGGCAGCAGCACGAAGGCAAGTCGAACGAGCGCAACTGGCGATTGAAGAGGCCAAGCGTGGCAAAGGCAATGATGAACTTGAGCAAGCGGTGGCAACGGCCACACTGCAAAAAGAACGTGTCGATGCCCAGATCACCGCTGGGAAGTTGATCGCCCCGTTCGATGGCCAGATCGCCCAGGTTTCCAAGCGCCCTGGTGATCAGATCGATGCCTATAAAGCCGTGGTCACAATGATGGACGATAGCGAGCGTGAGCTGCTGATTAATAGTGTCACCAGCCAGGATGCGAATAAGATCGGTGTTGGCATTCCTGTCGATATCGTCTTCTCACGCCACCCTGGAAAAACGTTTGCTGGTACGATCACCAAACTACCAACTGCGGCAACCAGTAGCGCTGCAACGATTACGCAGGATCCAAACTACCATGTTGATTACCAGGTCGATGTCGCCCTTGATGTTGGTGATCTTGGCCGGGTGACGATCACGCTTTCCAAGAAGGAGAATGCGCTGTGGCTGCCGCCACAGGCAGTTCGGGCCTTTGAGGGGCGGCGCTTCGTGGTTCTGAAGGATGGAGATCGCCAACGCCGTCAGGATGTGCGCGTCGGTATCACCAGCCAAGAACGAGTCGAAATTCTTGAGGGGCTCAAGGAAAACGATGTTATTGTCGGGCAGTAGAATCGGACAATCAATGATCGACGATCACTCATAGCCTGCTAAGTAAGCAGCTATCGGTCAATCGTCGGTCATTGATTGTCCACTGAGCAAATATATGGCTTCTCAACCAACAACCCGGCCACAACCATCCCCATCCAAAGCGGCATTTGGCCGACGCACACTGCGTGTATGGTCGCCGGGCATCATCATTGGCCTGGTGCGTGTGGTTGCTCGGCGGCTGTGGAGCCACATGGCGCTGATGCTAGCAATTGCTGCTGGCTTTGTCGTCGCAATCGCTCTGGTTGTCAGCATCCCCGTGTATGCAGAAGCGGTTGGCTATCGCATTCTGCGCGATGAGCTTTCACGAACCGATACGGGCGCTACCCGCCCACCATTTGCATTCATGTACCGCTATATCGGCTCGCTGAGCGGTTCGATCGACATGACCGACTATGCCAAGCTCAATACGTATATGAACGAGCGGCTGGTGAATTCGCTTGGCCTGCCGGTCTCGCAAACCGTGCGCTATGCCGCCAGTGATCGGCTGCCATTATTCCCCACAAGTGGTTCCGGCGATCCACTGATCTGGGTGAATATGGCATTTGCAACTGATCTCGAATCGCATATTGAGATTGTTGATGGCACCTTCCCCAAAGTCACCGATGGCAAGGAACCGCTGGAGGTGCTACTTTCTGAACCATTAGCATCGCAGCTTGGGTTGCAGGTCGGCGAGGAATATCTACTGCTGGGTGCCAAGGCAGGCCCCAACCGTATGCACCTGCCCGTGCGGATCAGTGGCGTCTGGCGGGTGAAGGATGCCAATGATTCATACTGGTTCTATGAACCAGAGACGATGGCCGAGACGCTGTATGTTCCCGAGCAGAGTTTTCGCAACGCGCTGGTGCCACGCCAGGAGAAGCCCGTCTATGTTGCACTCTGGTATCTGCTCGCCGATGGCAGTGGTATCCGTTCCGCCGATGTGCCAGCGGTATTGGGGCGGATCAATCGCACACTGAACGAGGCCTCAGGCGCACTCCAGGGCGTCCGACTCGATGTCTCGCCAACAGCGGCGCTGGCTAATCATCAGGCCCAGGTGCAGCGATTAACCATTATTCTGACAGTTTTCAGCATTCCGATTCTCGGGCTAATCGCCTATTTTATCGTTCTTGTGGCTGGGCTCGTCATCCAACGCCAGGGCAATGAGATTGCTGTCTTACGCAGCCGTGGTGCCTCACGCGGGCAGGTTCTGGGTATCTATCTGCTCGAATGGGCGCTCATGGGCGGGATTGCGCTGGGGTTGGGGGTTCTACTCGGTCAATTTGCTGGAATGATCATGACCTGGACACGATCATTCCTGGATCTGCGACAGGGCGAACCACTGCCAATTGCACTCACCCAGGAGGCCTGGTCACGGGCGTGGCAGACGCTAGGGCTGCTGGTGTTTGCCAGCCTTCTGCCAGCCTTTGGTGCCGCACGCTATACGATTGTTTCGTTCAAAAGCGAACGCGCACGCGCCACCCGCAAGCCGTTCTGGCAGCGCAGCTACCTCGATCTGCTCTTGCTGATTCCCGTCTATTATGGCTATAGCCTGCTCAGCCAACAGGGCACGCTGGCGATCCTTGGGTTTGGCGGGCCAGCTGGCGATCCATTCGGCAACCCGCTGCTGCTCCTGGCTCCCAGTTTGTATATCTTCACCACAGCGCTGGTCGCAACCCGCCTGTTCCCCTTGCTGATGTCCGCCCTGTCATGGCTCTCGGCCAACATGCCTGGCGTCGCAACAGTTACTGCGATGCGCTATCTGGCGCGCACACCTAGTGCCTATACTGGGCCAGTTCTGCTGCTGATCCTGACGCTCAGCCTGGCTACATTTACGGCATCCATGGCACTGACCCTGGATCGGCATATGTATGAACAGGCGCGCTACGATACCGGCGGCGATATGCTCGTCTATGATCTTGGACAGAGCACGCAGACGAGTGCAGTACCTGGTCGACTGGCCCCGACAGCACAGCAGCAGCAGGATAAGCTCGATGAAGCGCGTTATATGTTCCTGCCTGTCAGCGATTACCTGAGTATCCCTGGCGTTGAGGCAGCAACACGGGTGAGTACCACAAAAGTCGGCTATGTCATTAATGGTCGAACATTCGATGGCCAGTTTATTGGTGTTGATCGCGCCGATCTGCCGGATGTTGCCTACTGGCGCGATGATTATGCCCCTGAGTCACTTGGTGCGCTCATGAACCGCCTGGCCGATGATCCCAGTGCAGTACTGATCCAGGGCAGCTTTGCATCGCGCACTGGTCTTCGCGCCGGCGATCAGCTGGTTGTCAAGATGACCGATCTGGACAAGACGGTTGATGTGACATTCACTGTCGTTGGCTATATTAACCTGTTTCCGACGATCAACCCACAGGATGGGCCATTCATTGTCGGCAATCTGGATTATGTCTTCGACGCCCAGGGTGGGCAGTATCCCTATGATGTGTGGATGCGGGTTGCACCGGGAACCCAGCCACAGGCAATCTACCAGAATGCTGTCGATCTGGGACTGAAGGTCTTCGATAAAGGCTTCTCGCCTAATCAGATCCTCACAGAACGAGATCGGCCAGAGCGCCAGGGGTTCTTTGGCCTCCTCTCGGTTGGCTTCGTCGCTTCTGCCTTCCTGACGGTGCTAGGGTTCCTATTCTATTCGGTGTTGTCGTTCCAACGGCGCTTCGTCGAACTGGGTATGTTGCGGGCGATCGGGCTCTCATCACGCCAACTGGCCGTTCTGCTTGGTTGGGAAACGGCACTGATCATTGGTGCTGGTATGCTTGCCGGAACGCTCATTGGTGTGACAGCCAGCCAGTTGTTTATTCCATTTCTTCAGGTGCGGCGCAGCGGCAAGCCATTGCTCCCACCATTTGTTGTGCAGATCGCATGGGATCAGATCGGGCTGATCTATGCCGTCTTTGGTGCAATGCTCCTGCTTGCGGTGATCGTGATGCTGATGCTACTGCGGCGCATGAAACTGTTCCAGGCCGTCAAACTGGGCGAGGCGATATAACATCATGACACAAGAACCACTGATTCTGTGCGAAAACCTGGTCAAGATCTATAAACTCGATGAGATTGAGGTTGTTGCACTCCAAGGCCTGGATATGCGTGTCGAGGCTGGCGAGGTGATGTCGATTGTTGGTTCATCTGGTTCCGGCAAAACAACGCTGCTGAATGTATTGGGTGGCCTGGATCGGCCATCGGCGGGGCGGGTGATTGTTGCAGGCAATGATCTGCTGAAGCTCACCGACGGCCAGCAGGATCAGTATCGGCGGCGCTATGTTGGCTTCATCTGGCAGCAGAAGGCGCGTAATCTCATCCCATAC
>Ga0163147_10009717_pt1 | contig 10347 bp, 17 predicted proteins | sample OliLakLV19MP6G1_FD_148597 | JGI IMG/M metagenome (GOLD analysis project Ga0163147, IMG submission 148597) | Freshwater microbial mat bacterial communities from Lake Vanda, McMurdo Dry Valleys, Antarctica- Oligotrophic Lake LV.19.MP6.G1 | ecosystem: Environmental > Aquatic > Freshwater > Lake >... | reverse complement strand
CCCTCGAATCTCAATGGCAATGGATAGCGAAACCGATCCACCTACTGAGCTTGGCGAAAGGGTTTATGTTCTCATGCAGAAGATTGGGGCCGTGCGTCAGTTGGTCGGTGAGTTAACACTCGAAAGGGGAAGCGATGGCTAATCAAAGATGGTCCGACAACGAGGACTCTACCAAATGGGTTGAGTTCGATGAAAAGGAGAACCCCAACAAATGCTCAAGCATCTTGGCAAAGTTTTATCACAAGAGCGGAGAGCTGTTGCGGAGGTGTTACGTTCCGTCGAAGTACATCTTGGCCGAGTACTCAAAGCCGCCAAAGAACAAGTCAGGTGGATGCGTAAGCAAGACTGGGAACTAATTAACGTCGAATCGACAGACGAAACGTCGTTGTTTCCAACCGTGTTCCATCCGTTATTTGTGCTGACGTGGAGGTGCAAACTAACGGGTGATATTCGAGATTAGGAAACTGACTACCAAACAGTTTCGGGACTGATCAAACTGGTTTAACTATTATTTCGTGGAGGATGTTCAAATGGTTGCACTATACGAGAAGCTTCGACCAACAAGCATCGACGAGTTCATTGGATTCGCCGAGTCGGTTGAGCAACTTGTCACCATGCGTGACTCGATCGGATGGGATGGGCAAGTGTTCTGCATCACTGGCGGCAGCGGCAATGGCAAGACAACGCTTGCACGTATCATCGCTGACGAAGTAGCGGATGAGTTTGACATTGAGGAGATAGACGCACAGGATCTAACGATGGAAATCCTTCGAGACTGGGAGCGGCGATGCGTCTACTGCCCAACAAAGAAAGCTCACGCGTTCATCGTCAATGAATACCACATGCTCAACACGAAGATTGTCAGTCACTTGCAGACATCGCTTGAGACTCCGCACGTTCAGAAGCGAGGGACGTTTGTGTTCACGAGCACGAACAAGGGACAGCAACGATTTGCAGAAACTCGATTCGACGCTCACCCATTTTTGAGCCGAGCGATTATTGTGGATCTTAAGCTGGACGCTGACACTCTACGGCTGTTCGCTGAGTACTTGCATTCAGTGGCGACTAGCCTTAATTTGAACGGCAAGCCGCTGCCCGCATACTTCGAATTGCTGGAAGAATGCGAAGGCAATATGCGATCCGCATTGCAAGCGATTGCTTCCGGAAAGATGACTGTCAAGAAAAGCAAAGTCCCCGCTTAGGAGAACGTCCGTGCAATGGTACTTAGTAGTCCTAACAACGATCGAGGGCAGTGCACACATCCAGTACGAAGTGGATGGCGTCGAAGCTCGCGACAAGTTTGACGCCGATCAAATCGCAATCAAACGCAACAGTAAGATGGTTTCCAATACCAATTGCTCACTCCGAACTATGTGCTGCGTAACAAAAGTCGAGGAACGTAGAGCAAAGAGAATGAACAAAGATCACGCCGCGAATCATGGGAACTTGCGCGCTGGATTGGCATGGACACCGGACGACTGGACTGTCGCCGACTTCATCAAATTCATGGAACAGCCACCATTTAAGGGACATTTATGATGAGAGAATACATAGCTGGGCTTGAGCTTCGCAAAGAAACGCATCTGTATTGGAATGGCAGTTTTATCTGTTATGTCGCCGACAACATCACACAAGAGGAGCTTGATATTTATAAGGAAGCGCTCGCAGAATTCGAACGATCTGACATTCAAGCGACGGGTTTGAAAGGGAGGAAACTACTATTTTCCGTAGTAAGAGAACTTCTATTACAACTGGCCCCTTGATTTCGTCAGACGAATTAGTAAACTATGCCCTAAGCGAGTTAGATTCTTTCCGCTTAATGGGATGACAACATGGGTTCTCCAGATGTTTACAGGGCTATCACCAATGTGATGGCCGAGATTTCTAAGGTTGGTATTGCCAAGGATCTTACAGCCAAGGGGGCGTATGGTGGCGATGCTGGATTCAAGTATCGAGGGATCGATGCCGTCTATGATGTGATGTCCAGTGCCCTTTCAAAGTTCGGGCTGGTAATCATTCCCCGGCTAACTAACCGGACGTGTGTTGAGCGCACTACTTCCAAGGGAACCGTGCTGAGTTACACTACAGTTACTGTTGAGTACGATCTGATTGCTTCGAGCGACGGGTCCCAGGTTACTGCGATTGTCCCAGGTGAAGCGATGGACGCGGGTGCGCACTCTACGGCAAAGGCCATGAGCTATGCGTACAAGGCAATGGCATTCGAAGTCTTCTGTATCCCTCTGAGTGGTGAGGATGCCGAGAACAACGATCCAGGTCCGACGCTCGCATCGGCTGAGCAGTTACTTCCCGAGCTGCGACACAAGGTTAAGGCTGCTGGTGGCACAGTAAGGTCGTATGAGTTGCTTAAATCAAAGATGTCCTCTGCTGACATTGAATCGATGAGTGACTTAGCAAATGTCAAGGACGCTATTATTATTGCCGAGCTAATCAAGATTCTCGATGACAGCATTGCCGCCAACAAGACACCAGCGGGCAAGGATGGTGCGAAATGAAGATCTCACACTTGACATGTAGCGGAATTAAGTCAGCAAGCTACAGCGGCCCACTAGATAACGTCGTCTTGGTGCGAGGTAAGAATCGTTCCGGTAAGACGGGCATCCTCGAAGCTCTTCGACTTGCCACAACTGGGACGGCGATGATCGGTGGGACACTGGACAAACAAAGTCTAATGATCGCGGGAGACGCTAGCGTTCTTGCGGTGGGTGATGGGGTGCGTTGCGAATGGTCTTACATCAACGGCAAGCGCAAGCACTTTATCGACTTTCAGGGCATGCCTGTTAAGTCGATCAGCGGTCCCGTCCCCATTACCGTTGATGACTGGTGGGCACTTACGGGTGACAAGCGATGGGCGGTTATCGAGGGGGTGATCGGGTTGTTCAAGGGATCTCCACCACTGGACGATCTCGATCAGCTCAAGTCAAAGCTTGAGCAATTGATTAACGCTCAGTCACCGCCTGAGTATTCCGGTGATTCACTGGCTGCAATTAAGTCAAAGCTTGATTCGGTAGCCAATAGCATTCGGAATGCAGAAGAGTCAACTAGGGCCATCGATCAAGCGAACAGATTCAATTCTGAATTGGATCGCCGCAAGCAATCTGCCGAGGCTCGTCAGTCTGACCTTACCGCCAAGCTGAATGCTGCGACTGGAAAGCAGGCCGCAATTAAATCGATCGCGAAAGATCTAGCCAAGCCGATATTCGAATGGCAACTTGAAGATGACGATCTTCATGGCGATTTGCTTTGGGAGGCAGTCGAGTATGCTTGGACACAGTCTCGCTCAATGTTCAATGCAATTGGTAAGCGGTCAGTAGACGCTGCTATCAACAAAGCAATTGAGATGTTCAGTGGGCCAGTACCGGCTATCGAAAATCCTATGATGCCTACTCGATCTAACGCCAAGCAAGTTGTTGTTGAGAAACTGTCAGCCCTGCTAGGTCCTGGGTGGAATACAGACACCGCTGACACTGCCGAACGTCAAATTAAGGCGTGCGTTGATACCGCCTACTCGGAAGTCAAATCCTTACAGGAGCTTCTAGATTTCATGAAGGAGTCAACTGACAGTAACAGCGCGGAGCAACCCAAGGAAGTCCCTGAGTGTATTGGTAACGACGCGTATACTCAATTGCTTTCCCAGAGATCCAATCTCCAATCGGAAGCTGCGAGATGTCAAGCTTGGATCGACTGGCTGTCCGGAGCTGAGTCAAGGGCCGCAAAGATCCAGGCGTCGAAGGACACGATTGAAGTAGTTCGTAAAGCTCACTTGGCTTATCAGGCTGCTCGCGCCGATTACCTTTCCAGTGCCATCGACACGATCAAGGTTGTGGCCAACTCCATGCTGTCTATGATGGGCTGGAGCGAAGTGAGTGTTGACATTGAACAAGTGGCAAAGCGAAACGTCCTGACGATTAGTGCGGGTGGTGTTAATGTTGACGCCATGTCTGGCGGTGAGGCTCTTGTGTACGGGGTGTGCGTACTTAATGCCATCCAGGAGGCCAGCACTATCGCTTGTCCGATCCTCTTGGTTGAGGCGGCTGAGTTAGACACCACAACGCTATCTGGTTTACTGGCTGCACTTAAGGCAACTAGGACAAAGGGCAATGTGCTCGTAGCGCATTGGACTGGAGAGTTTGAGAACTGCATCGATCAACAAGGCAAGGAAATAAAAATATGATTGAGGTTTTCAACAGACTGCAAACAATCTTTGGCCGTCCAGTTACGCTCGTCGACATTGATCACGATTCGTTGATCTTTCGGCTTCCGTGGTGGGCTTCGGATACTCGCCCAGGCGGTAAGGAATTCGAAATCGGTAGTTGGGACAGCAAAGTTCTTGAGCGCCCGACGAACGGAACTCGTTGTCACAACTCCGCTTGCGTGTGGATTGAAGGAATGCTTAACGGTTGTGTGCGCAATGATGCTGGGGAGTTACAGCCCCGACGCGTTTTAACGGGGGAGTAGGTGCAAAAACAAATGAAGGATCGCAATGGCTGAATACTTTGGAAGAACTCGCAACTCGCCGCATGAACAGAAGATAGTTCCTAGGACAGTAAGTCGAGGGCCAGCATGTTCGGTTGATTCAGATGTGAAGATTGATGAGGAGGCTTGGGAGTGCGTCAGCCGCAAGATACTGATTCAGTTGAAGCACGGTCACGACGCGCAGGCGTTGCAGTCGTTGTCAGACTTCATCGATTACACTAAGGAAGCGCCGGAATGGGTGACGTTGAATTCACCTATTTCGGCATTGGAGGGCATGCTGCGATTGATTGAAATCAACGCGTTAGAGGAAGCCGAATTCTTTTGGGTTCATCAGTTGTTCAAGTTGACTCGCCAGAATCTTCGGAAAATCCCAAACTTTGGTGAAGATCGCGCAAACCGGATAGTGGGTGTTATAGAGGAATTGAAAAAGAAATTGGGTGTACCATGACAATTACAACTCAGCAATCAAAGGCCATCGAATCTTGCCGTCCAGCGATTTCCCTCGTAGCGGGTGCTGGTTGCGGCAAGACAGAAACTCTCGCTCGCCGAGTGCGTCGACTGATTGACGACGGATGCCCGCCCGAAGAGATCGCCGTGTTTACGTTTACAAATAACGCGGCTATGGAATTGAAGGAACGCATTGGGCCACTAGCAGCCAAGTGTTTGGTTGGAACCTTTCATGCCGTGGCTTATCGTTTGATGTGCACTAACCCCGTCATCATTGATGAGCCAAGCGTTATCGATCTGCTCAATAAGATTCGTCCAAGCTCGTCTCATTCGGCACGGAAGTTAATGCATTTGATCGGCGAAGTTAGGCAGGGGAGGAAGGTAAATGACGCTGGTATCCATGTGCTGTCCAGTGAGTTCGAGAGCCTGCTCAAGATAACTGGAAGCATAGACTATCTTGGCTTACTGCTTTGGCTGCGCGAGCATGCAAAGGCAATGGAAATCCGGAACGTCATAGTTGACGAAGCACAAGATAACGAGACGTTGCAGTGGGATATCGTTCACGAGTTCATGAACATTGGTGCGAGTGGGTTTGCGGTTGGCGATACTTGTCAATCGATCTACGAATGGCGAGGAGCAAAGCCCAAAGATTTCTTGGACTTCGGTGAGCACATGCACCTGAGCCATTCATTCCGAATGCCGCTCGACGTGTGCGAATACGCCAACAAGATCGCTATTCATGTCGATCCTCAGAGCATGCCGATGACGACTGAGAACCAGAACAATGGCCTGTCGTTCTCAAGTGGTACATGGTCACGCGTGGTTCAAGATCTACTAGACGAGGAAATGTACAGCCCCAAGGACATAGCCGTCCTCTGTCAGACTAACGATCGGGTTCGAGCGGTGGCGTACGATCTTCGGGCTCACGACATTCCAGTTCAAGATCTGATTGACACCGAGCCGTTGCTCTTGCAGGTACTGCGTGGCATGGCTTACCCAGCGTGGTCGTCTTACAAGAAGCACGAACTTGTTGCTCCAGAGTTTCTGTTTGGAAAGCCCGAAGACATTCCGGGATGGCTAGCGAGGGAGGGCATAAACACTATCCGTGATGCTGTCTCTTGCATTAAGTTCAACAGCCCGGTACACAATGACGACATAGAGTGGATGCTGTTCAACTTCGGCGAGCTATCACTGAAGGACGGAGTGAACGAGGCGGCGATCAGTTACCGGGAACTTCGCGGCGAACGTATGGGCGTGTTGGTTACGACGACACATCAGGCAAAGGGACTAGAGTTTCCGGTAGTTGTCGTGTCGTTCAATGAAATCAACTTATCCTACATGAATAAGAGATCCTTGAGGTTGCTGTATGTTGCAGCGACTCGGGCTAAAGAACGATGCGTAATCTTGGATGCGGTGCGATATGGCTACTAAGAGCTTTACGCCGAAAGGTGGTGATTCGGATTGCGGATCTATCATTTGTCGAAGCGATTTGACTTCGATGAACGCTTGTATTCATCGAGTCGCGGCGATGAACTAACCATTTGACAGAGCACGCCCGCGACCTTGATGTAATGTTCTCATTCGTTATCAGTGTCTAAGGGGTAAATTGTGGCAAAATCAAAAGACGTTATCGAGAACTCGGGTTCATTGCGTGGTTCATCGGCTTGCACTTGCACGACAGAGCAAGAGTGGAAGATGGTTTGCGTTATTTCCCGCTCTGGTGGATACGACCCATGCAACTATAGATTCACCTCGCGGTGTTTTCGATGCGACCAATTCACTAGCCGCAACCGTGATGCGGCGCAAATGGTGGAGGTGTCGAATGATACGCTGGCATCCGTTACGGTAGGCTCTGCCAGCGGTTTTTAGGTACGATGAACGTTTGAAAATTCATCGAGTCGCGGCGATGAACTTACCATGTGAAAAAGCACGCGCGCGACCTTGATGCAAGTTCTTATTTTCTAACTTGTAAGGTTTAACATGAATTCAACGGAAGTAATCACAGAGCTACACAGCACGGTCATGGCCGCAGCATGGTTGCAGTGCGACCAGTTCAACAGGAAGCATCCAGTTGGAACAAAGGTGCAATACCGCTCCCTGTTGGATCGAGCAACTCAATGGGATGTGAAAGAAACGAGGACGCGCTCCCAAGCATGGGCGCTTCCAAGCGGTGAGCCAGTCGTGATGATCGACGGCAAAAGCGGCAGTGTGAGTCTGAATCACATCGAAGCGAAACTGGAGGAATTGAGATGATTGAGTCAGTACCATTGTACGATTGTTTCGATTGCGACAAGTGCGGTGCGTGCTGTGAAACGCTGATCGTGGAAGCGTATGATTATGACGCGAGGAGAGAGCCTAAGCTATACGGAATTGGTAATGTCGATCGGCAGAAATTGCGAGATGGCGAAAGCTGCGTGAAGTTGTTCGACGTAGCGACGGGAGCGTGCCCATTCTTGGAGCGCGACAAGTGCTGTGGTATCTACAATACGCGGCCAGTTTCCTGCGTGATGGTCGAACCCGGAGATGCCAAATGCCAGCAGGCGAGACTAATGAAAGAGTTGCCGATGTTGAGAGATCGCGATGGAAACGAACCAACACGCGAAATGCTCGAAGCGTCTTGCAAAGACTATGGCTTAGACATCTGCGAGCTTTCGACTTGGCCACCCGATTGATCACATTAAAAGCGAAGTTGAGTTGAAAGATATTCGAATCCTCTATACCAGATAATCACAATGCGCAAACTCCTTATTAACAAACAGATCAACGACTGCCTGACTGACCTTAGCGCCGAGGAGTATAGGCTACTGGAAGCGTCGTGCATGGCAGACGGAATACTAGATCCAATTATTGTTTGGGAGGGCACTGACTTCATCGTCGACGGGCACAATCGGTACAACCTTGCAATCAAATACGAGCTTGAGTTCGAAGTAGTTGAAGTGCCCTTTGATTGCATCGAGGATGTTATCCTTTGGGTTCACAGGCACCAACTCGGGAGGCGTAACATCTACGGCGCAGCGGCATCGCTCGCTCGCTCAAACATAGCGCAGTCAATGCGGGATAGTAAAACGCAAACAGTCTCTGAGCAACAGAAGATCGCGCGTCAGCTTGGTGTAAATGTTCGTACCGTGCAGAGGGACACGCTCGCCAGTGGTTCGCTCGCAAAGCTTCCGAGTGACATCCGCAATCGCATCACGGGATCATCCATCGTCGCCAGCCAAAAGGATCTTGTTACGCTTGGGACGCTGGATCAGACAGAGATCAACTTGGTTGCGGATAAGTTGCGGGCAAACCCTGCGCTCGGGCTGCATGAGGTGATGCCAAAGAAGAACAATGCACCTAAACTGAAAGAGTCCGACATCGCATTGATTGATGAGCACTTCGATAGATCAGTTCGGTTGGCAATTCACAGCGGAAGTTTGCCGGTTACATCAAGCGAGATTGCCAAGGTTATGGCCCTTAGCGACGTTGATAGACTCAGTGTATTCGACATCATCGTTGCCAACAAGGAAGTAAAGTCAATCACGCAAGCGTTGTCTTGCATAGACAAGCCTGCCGCGCGAGACATCGCCACTGAAATCAAAAAGAAAAAGGAAGTCGCTGTAGCTATGGCGGAGAAGCTCCAACTATTCGCTGACGATATTGCCACCCTGAAGGATATCAGCAATGACAAGTGGCACACTCAGGTAATAGAGGATATCAAGTCTGTCATTGAGCAATTTAGAATAGCTTGAATTATTTCAGAACACACTGAGGGCCAGCGTGACAACAAGTCAAACACTAAATCGAATCGCTAATCAAAAGGACAACGCAGTTGATGTAAACGGTTTTGTTTACTACTTTGAACCACTGGCCGGGCCTGACTTCGTAGCAACCTCTGCGCCGTGTGGATCAATGGAGAAAATCCAAGTGATGCGCGAACGTATGGAGCGCGGCGAACCGCTTTATCATCCCGGCGACGAAACGGAACAGGATCGAGTCAAGTCTACCTCACGGTCAATTAAGAAAGCGCTTCAAGGAAAAGAAAGGGGTTTATATGGCTCACGAGTGCCCTGATTGTGGAATGCGTTGTCATTGCGGTGGAGACCTTGACGACATCGTGTTCGATGACAACAAATATTCCAAAGGTTGCTGTTGTTGCGAAAGTAAATACCTTCCCGATGATGATGATAACCACTGTGATGGCGATCAAGATTGTTATCGTTGCGGCGGTTCCGGCGAAGTGCCAACTCGCGATTTTGAAAGTTACTTAGGCAAAATGGTGAAACCATGTCCGCATTGCTATGGAGGGTCTAACAATGCTCGTCAGCTTTGAAAAGTTCAGAGAATCGTTGACGCATCAGCGAAACTCAATAGTCGTCATGCTTCAGGCAACACTTGATTTGCTCACTAGCGGACACCCAAACGCTAATCGAATGAAACCTGTTCATAGCATATACGGCTTGCCGATTGAGGGGTTCGTCACGTTCAGTGAGTGCCTAGATCGATTGCAAGCCAAGAAGGATGGCGAGAATCTGATCTTCATTATCCCGCCGACTGGTGTGCCGCTTGAGCTTCTCGATCATCCATACATGCAGGGGATGGCCGAAGACTTGCGAGCCAATTTTGAGGCAAGTGTTCAAGAGTCAGCTAATCGACTACTCACGGAGCCGTTCTCTAACCCAGATGCTCCTATCAAATTCAAGGTTGGGGGGCGTAACTATGGGCCTGGGGGCGACCCCAGTCTCTTGGTAAACATTTTTGGAGCACATTTAATGGTTGGTTGGATAATAGAAGTTGAGCCCGATTGGATTAAAGACGGGAATCTGTATTTCGTAGCAATGAAGCCGCCAACCAAAATGGCTCCGCATGTTTTTTCGGCAACAGGATTAAACGGAAAAAGCTGCTGGTCACAAAAGCCTGGGATCGCTAATCGATACCGAGGGTGCGAAAAGTTGCGAGAAGAGATGCGGCTGAGGACAGACTTAATCGCGGTAGATGTTCCGTCGAATGCAGATAAAAAATGGAAGGTAAGGCAGACACTGCGCAAGCCGAAACAAAACTCGAACCGGAAAAATGAATCATGAGACCTGGAACATTCACTATGAAAGAAATATTGCATACGGCGGACGGAATTGGCGATAAGCCGATGGAGATGCATGAGCAGTGCGCTCACGCGGAAGTAGTCGAGCTACTGGAGTTGGTCCAGCAGGAATGGACGTTCCACGATCTCGATGAGTACGACCTGTTGCGGCTTGGGATTACGTAATTGGAGGCATGTAATGAGTCATTACCGATGGATTAAGTAAATTAGATCGAATACTCGTGAGGTTTGACATGGCAAAAATGATGCACGATGATTTTGAAGTTTGGATACGCAATGATTGTCGAGGCTGCCTTGAGCAGTGCGAAATCGACGCACTGTGCGAA
>Ga0163147_10009715_pt1 | contig 10348 bp, 16 predicted proteins | sample OliLakLV19MP6G1_FD_148597 | JGI IMG/M metagenome (GOLD analysis project Ga0163147, IMG submission 148597) | Freshwater microbial mat bacterial communities from Lake Vanda, McMurdo Dry Valleys, Antarctica- Oligotrophic Lake LV.19.MP6.G1 | ecosystem: Environmental > Aquatic > Freshwater > Lake >... | reverse complement strand
TGTCCTGGTGATTGGCTTGCAACCAACACTCATCGATTTCTCTGACCCCGACTACGCGGCTTATCCTGGCATGGACGCGGCGAAGGTATTAGCCGGCCTCAAAGCCTCTGAAGACAGCTTGACTGACCGCGGCTACGAGGTGCAAATGTGCTTGACTGATTTTGGGGAAACTGCTGAGGCAGTTGTTCGAGACCAACTGGAGCAGAAGCGGTTCGATTGCATCCTCATCGGAGCGGGCGTACGAACGATCGCAGGAAACTTCCTATTGTTTGAAAAGTTGATAAACGTCGTGCACGCGCACGCTCCTCAAGCCAAGCTGTGCTTCAACACTAAACCGACTGACACAGCTGAGGCAGTACAGCGCTGGCTCTGAAATGCAAGACGACTTTGTGCTTTCGCGAGACACAGCTGCCTAACCCTTCGTTGCAGCGGACGCGCCGCAAGCGGCCCGCCGCTGAACGGGAATGTTCGGCCTCATAGCAAACGTTCCCTCGCATTGCGGCACACTGGACGGATGATTTCGCATGCCACGCTTGCGTGGTGATGTTGCCCGCAGTATCATTTAAAAAGATGAATACTGCTACAAAGCTGCTACGCGCCATGCGCAGCAATCCGCTCGATTGGCAACTCGCGCAGCTTCAGACAGTCGCGCGTCAGAACGGCATCGACTGGCGGCACGAAGGAACGAGTCACTGCGTTTTTGTACGCAATGATGGCAAAACGCTTTCCGTTCCAGCGCGTCGACCTATCAAGCCAATCTACGTCAAGAAGTTTCTGGAACTCATTGAAGGAACCTAAAACATGGGCAAGCGTATTGACTATCCATTCGAGATTCGCCCGCTTTCGCCTGAGGAAGGCGGTGGCTTTCTCATTTCGTACCCTGATTTTTCGGATTGCCTATCTGACGGTGAATCCGTTGAAGAGGCACTAACGAACGGGAAGGATGCATTGAAATCCACGATCGCCGCTCTTAAGGCAAAGGAATTACCCATCCCCGCGCCGAACAGTGGTGGTGTCGCATCAGGGAAGTTCGTCGCTCGCGTCCCAAAGACGGTCCATGCACGGTTGGCTACTCGCGCAAAGGCTGAGGGAGTGTCGCTCAATACTTTGGTCTTGACATTCATCGCTGAGGGACTTGGTCGTAAAGAGCGGCGCGCATAGCCTGGAAATGAGGCCGAACAACACGTTGCAAAGGTCGCGTTCCAGCGGGCATCGCGTATTCCGCCATCGTCCTTGGCGCGCCTTTGAACGCGAACGTTAGACAGCGCTTGGCGCCGGAGCCACGAAAGCAATGCACATCTTCATCTCTCACGCCACCGCGAATTCCCGTCTGGCTAGGACGCTTGCCGATGCGTTCGAGCACCTTGGCGCTACGACATTCTTAGCGTCTCGCGCAGGTGACATCAGGGCTGATGAAGATTGGTTGAGGAGTATCGAACGCGCCCTGCAGGAAGCAGATGCTTACATTGTCCTTCTGACTCCAGAAAGCACACTTCGCCCTTGGGTAAATTTCGAAGCTGGTGCAGCTTGGTTCTCCGGGAAGCAGCTTCTCTTTCTTCGAGTTCAAGCGCTTGCGCCTGGAGATATTCCACTGCCCATGGCGGCAAGGCAAATCTACGCGCTCGATGACGTTGAGCAGTTCGGAGCAGTGCTCGATGCGTTGCGACTACTGCGGGGCGACGTACGTGACATCGTGGCCCGATTCGCAGCCCAGGCGGCTGAAGCGGTGCTCGCCGGCGCGGACGAGGCTGCGTGGGAGGGAGTTCAGATCCAAGACGTGTACTACGCCTGGGCTGGACCGCTCCTAAATCTTCAAGATCGCGACGCCGTACCCCCACCACAAAATTTGATCCAGGAAATTGAGCGGCGGGGATTTCATGTGCGCTTGGGAAATCGTGATCGCCTCCCGCACCACGTTCAGCGGGGATTAATGCAGGTCTTTGCCACAGATCGGGAGTCGTGGCGACGTCCAGTCGAGGAGAGAGGCCGTTTGCTACTGGTAGGTCCAAATTGAAACCGCTGTCTAACTGCGCGTTCGAAAGCGGACGCTCGCATGCTCGCGCCGTTCAACGCGGACGTTAGGCTTCACACAGGGCAGCCGCCATGCTTCATCCGAACCAGTTCCAAGTCAACGAAGCCTGGATCGCGTTTCAGTTGAACGATGCACCGATTCAAACCGGAGCCGATGGGGGCTTCAATTGCATTGCACTCATGGACGCGGCAAGTTGTTTCATTCTCACCTCAGCGCTTATTCCAACGAATGGGGTGGATCCTTCAAAACTCGAGTCCCGGCGCTTGCTGAAGAAGGCGCACGCACACAAGCACGAAATGCCAAAGACTCTCTTCATCCCGAGCGAGCAGACCGCGAACAACCTTGCGCTTGAAGCGGAACGCCAGAAAGTGACTGTATTGCGTGTTCCTGAGCATCAACTGCTGACTTTCATCGGGGACGCAAGGAAAGAATTCAAGGAACGCTTTGGCGGAGAGAGCGTACGGTGAAGCCTAACGACCTGTTTGAGACAGACGCGCCTGACACGCCACGCTTGAACCGCCATCGTCTCCGGTGCGCGGCTCAACAGGAACGTTAGGCATCGCAACCACCCCGATCGGGTTCTCAGCAAGCACTACTACCGGTACATCGCCTTCCAAGATCGACGTCATCCACGAACCCTGGACACTCTACTCATGGAAACCTACGAGACCCTGACCATAGACCGGCGCGAAAAGACTGTCGTCATCACCCTGAACCGGCCCGACGAGGCGAACGGGATAAACGGTCTTATGGCCAGAGAATTGGCAGTCGTCGCGCAGACGTGCGATGAAGACCCGTCGATCAAAGCAGTCGTTCTCACCGCGACCGGTCGCTTCTTCTGTGCCGGAGGTGATGTAAAGGCAATGGCCACGTTTGGCGACCATACCGCTTTGGAGGTCAAGCGCCTTGCCGACGAAGTGCACCGCGCAATCTCCACATTTTCGAGAATGAGGGCCCCCCTCATCGTTGCGGTAAATGGCATTGCCGCAGGTGGTGGGTTCAGCCTTGCGATGTCGGGCGACCTGGTTATTGCCAGCGAGTCCGCGAGTTTCACGATGTCGTATTCGAGCGTTGGACTGAGCCCAGACGGAAGTTCGTCGTATTTTCTTCCCAGGTTGATTGGCCTTCGCAAGACCCAGGAATTGATGTTCACGAACCGAAGGCTCGGAGCGCAGGAGGCTCTCGACTGGGGTCTGATCAACAAGATTTCGCCTCCGTCGTCGCTGCTGGACGAAGCAATGCGATTGGCGGACATCGTCGTTCGTGGCGCTCCGGACTCCAATGCGATTGTCAAGAAGCTACTGCTCGCGACATTCGGCAATGGCCTGGAAACTCAAATGGAGATCGAGGGACGCCATATCTCCGAATGCGCTGCCTCAATCAATGGGCGCGAGGGCATTCTGGCGTTCACGCAGAAGCGTCCACCGCAGTTTGAGTAGCATCTTCGGACAAGCCCGGCCTACAGCCGAACTGCCAGCGCGGCGATGTCCCGGCCATAGTTGAAGGTTGAGTAGGTGGTATCCGGCTGTACTCGTCTTCCCGGGATGGGAGGTTCCGCTCGCATCAGTTTGCGAAGAAGACTCAAAGGACACCTCCGAGGGAAATCCAGATTGCCAGACGACGAATGAAGGAGATGCAGAATGCTTAGTCACCGGACCCTCCGAGCGCGCGCACTTGCTCGGCCCGACGTTAAGGCTGAATTCGAACGGCTCAAGCCCGAATTCGCGTTTCTCGATCAGGTATTGGCTGCGAGAAATGAAGCCGGTCTTACTCAGGCAGAAATTGCTCGCCGTATCGGAACTACTCAATCTGCTGTTGCGCGGTTGGAATCGGGTTCGACAAGACACCTGCCTTCGCTTACCACTTTGCATAAGTACGCAGACGCTGTTGGTTTTTGTGCAAAGTACGCCAGAGGCGTATATTAGCGGCAATGTTCACCTTCATCGAATCATCCGCGTTCGAAGCGATTCGCTCCGTCTATCTGGACGACGATGAGTTTGCTGAGCTTCAGCAGTTCATGATGCGGGTCCCCGAGTCCGGTCAGCTCGTTTCCAGGTCCGGTGGTGTGCGCAAACTGCGGTGGAAGCGTCCGGGCATGGGAAAGCGCGGAGGGCTTCGGTTGATCTATTTTGTGCGGTACGAGCCGAACCAGTTTTGGATGCTGTCCATTTATGCCAAAGCGAAGTTGGACAATGTCCCTGGACATATTCTGAAAAAGTTGTTGGAGGCATTCCAAAATGGGTAAAAAGCTGACTGGGAAAGCGTTGGAAAAGTTCGAGGCCGAGCGCGATGTGTGGAAGGAAGTCTTGGAAGGAGTCAAAGAAATCAAGGCGGGCGGCGGAAAACGCACGAAGGTTCGGCCTACGTCGCCGGTCGTAGACCTGAGGCTCAAAAGCGGGCTATCGCAAGTGCAGTTTGCGGCCGCGCTAGGTGTTTCAAAACGCACCCTGGAGCAATGGGAGCAAGGGCGTCGCGAGCCATCCGGTGCGGCGAAGCAGCTGTTGAAAATCGCGGAACGCCATCCTGAAGTTCTGATTGAGGTTGCCGCGTGATCGACAAGGGCGGTCACGGGAATCAGTGGCCGAACCACCGGTTGCAGGCGACACGCATGAAGCCGCGCGCGCCTGAACCGGGACGTTGGGCCCCTCGGGTCGGATTGCGCGACAATTGACAGAATCCCTTTGCGAGGTACGTCATGGAACTAACCGCCGTTCTCACTCCAGCTGAAGAGGGTGGTTATATCGCCCTGAATCCCGAGACTGGCACCACTACACAAGGTGAGACAGTCGAAGAGGCTGTGGCAAATCTTAAAGAGGCAACCGCTCTCTATTTATCGGAATTCCCGATATCAGCGGCAGGCCATCCGGTAGTCACCATGTTCACCCTACCGGCGCATGCCTAGGCTGCCACGCACCTCAGGCGAGGCAATCGTAAAAGCCCTCGAGCGTCTTGGTTTCGTAAAACTCCGACAAACCGGTACCCACGTCATCATGCGGCGCGGACCGAAGGGCTGTGTGGTACCGATGCATAGCGAAGTCAAGGTTGGAACTCTCGCAGGTGTTTTGCGTCAAGCCGATGTTTCCCCCGAGGAACTCATTGGCGCATTGTGAAGTCGATCCCCAACCATAGGTGGAACGGACGGGCCGCAACGTTCCGCGTGTTCGCCGGAACCGTTGTCCTGGCCCGCCGTTTACCAAGACGTTATATGCCATGAAGGGAGCGGCGGTGTGAATTTTGGCTATCGCATCTTTGCCGTCGAAGATGACTCTGTTGTTCGGCTGTCACAGAAGTCCTTCAACGAGTTCTACTTCCGGGAGAATGCGTCATTGCTCCAGTACGCTGGACGCATGATAGTCATTGTCATCACCATCTACGAACTCAAGAATCGCAAGCCAAAGCGAGTGATTCGGATCGACACACAGCGCGTCAAAGTGAATTCGGATGGCTCCATTGACAAGGAGCACCTAACCGAAGGGCTGATTCTGGCCGTCAACCGCATCTTCGTCGGTTATGAACCGCGCCCAGCTACGGTGCGGAATTCAAACGTTGTAGACGGCAAAGCGCGTTTCGACGAACGCAGGTGGAAGCTGGCCCGCCCTTCACCAAAACGTTCGGCAACAAAAAGGGTGATGAAGCAGTTATTTCAATGCCTCGATACCAGCGCCAAAATTGATATGGAATGCTGCTCCATCCATCACGAGGGCGGGTACGGACTTGACACCGGCAGACTCCGCTTCTTTCAGACGCGATTTGTCGTTGCCGAGATGGACGATCTCAACATCGTATTTCACAGGGTCAAGTGCATGGGCGACGTTCTGTTCGGCGGCAACGCATACCGGGCAGCCAGCGTGATAGAAAATGGCTTTGGTTTTCATAACTGTTCTCCTAGGTTCGTTAGGTGCCACATGGCACACGTACATAGTAGGAACAACGCCAGACTGCGTATAGAAGGCACTTCGCGGTGCCTCGGTAACCTTTTGGTGTAATTTGTTGAAAATAGAGGAAATAAAAATGTCACCGTCAGCGAAGTCAGCCTATTCGCAACTCGAAGATGTGATCGGTTGCAAGTGGTCTGTCTCGGTTCTGCGAGCGGTCGGCGAGGGCGTCTCGCGTCCTGGTGCATTGGAGCGTCACGTACAAGGGATTTCAACCAAAGTACTGTCTGAGCGGCTACGCAAACTGACCACTTATGGTTTGCTAGCCAAGCATGTTTATGCAGAAGTGCCACCCAGGACAGAGTATTCGCTGACCCAGAATGGTCAGAAGCTGGCCAGCATTATTGATCAGATAAATCTCTTGGATGACGAAATCAAGAGCGTCGAACAAGGCGCTCCAGCGGACGCCAAAAAGCGGCGCCGCTGAGCTCTACGTCATGCGACACCAATAGCACCGGAGTAGACTACCTTTACGATTCTCTCCAGAAGAGGCGCTATGAACCAAAAATTAACCATGGTTTACTGGAAAGGTGAGCAGTTCTGGCTTGGGAAAGTACTTGAACACCCTGAAATCATGACTCAAGGTGAGACCCTCGAAGAGCTAGAAGAAAACCTCAAGGACGCCTTTCGCCTGATGGCGTTTGATGATGTACCTTTGGACTACAGAACCAAAGAAATTGCTCTGTGAAGCGTAGCGAACTGGTCCGCCAGATTGAGCAGAAAGGCTGTGTTCTTCTGCGGCACGGTGGGCGCCACGACATTTATCACAATCCAGCTACTGGGCAGAAGCAACCGGTTCCGCGCCACAACGAGATAGACAACGTTTTGGCAAAGCACATCAAGAAGTACCTTGGTCTGCCTGTGTAATCAAAACGTGTCGCATAACAAGCCATCGGAACGGACGCCTGTCGGCGCCGTTCAATGGCGACGTTAGACATCGAAGAGCAACCGTGCCAGAGCAAACCCTGTACGCGCCACGAAATTACCCAACGGAACGAAGGCAAGTCCGTGCCTAGACAATTCAGTCAAGGGTGACGTGGCAACAGCCACGCAGTATCGGTAAACGACATTTCCATTAAATCATCCTGCAAAGTCATTACCTGCAGCGCCTCTCCGGGTAGTTCTTGTATCGGTATCGGTACATTTGCCGCTGAAAATCAGGGCCGCACGGCAGGCGTCTCCACCTGCATGCCCCGCGCGCGCCACATGAGGTAGTACTCGAGGTCGACGAGCTCCTGCGAGCCGTACTCGTACGGCTCGGCGCGAAGCCCGCTCATGCAGTTGCGCAGGCGCCGCTGCAGCGAGCCTACGCCCTGCCATTCGAGCCGGTAGATCGGGTAGCCGGTCGGATGCGCCTGCGGGATCGGATTGCCCGCGAGATGCCTTCCGGCATGCTGGTCATGGCATTGCGCGCAGGAAAGGTCGATCTGCCCGATCTTGCGGTGATACGTCGCGCGCCCCGCATCGAGGTGTGGGCGTGTCTTTTGATCGGGCGCAACGGCGATCGGCAGGCCGCGCGACTGGCGCGCCACGTACGTGGTCAGCGCGAGCAGCTCGCGACTCTCATAGGCAAGCGGTTTGGCCTGCTGGCGCTCGATGCGGCAGGCGTTGATGCGCTGCTCGAGGTTGATGACGCGCCCGCTTTTCGCGTCGTGCGCGGGATAGCGCGCTGCCACGCCCTTCATGCTCACGGCAGCGTCGCCGTGACATTCGGAGCAGGCGCGATTCGCCGCGCCCGTTTTTCTCTTCCAGGCCGATTCGCCTTCGAGTACCCAGAAGGTCGCGGGGTTGGACGTGTCGTCGTCCTGCATCGCGCGCGTTTCGCGCTTCATCTGCTCGTAGCCCGAGCGGCGCTCAGCCAGTGGAGTATCGGTGGCGGGCGGTTGCGCCCAGGCGTGCGTGGAGGCGACGAGCAGCCACGCCGCGATTCGGAACGCACGCACTCAGGTGACGGTGATGTGGGCCGAGCTCGAGACGGAGAAGCCGTTGTCGCCCTTCCAGTGGAACGCGATCATGCCGGTCTCGGTGGCCACCGTGTAGAACGAGATGTACGGGTTCGCGGAGATGGCCGGGCGCAGCTCGGCGCTGAAGATCTCGACGCCGTTGTAGGTGCAGGAAAAGGTGCGGACGATATCGCGCGGGATCGGTACGCCGCGCTCGGTGCGCCGGTAGCCGGTTTCCATGTTGTGCGAGACCAGCGTCCTGATCTCGATGATCTCGCCTTTCTTCGCGGTCTTCGGCACGGTGACCAGCGCGTTCGACATGCTCAGATCTCCTCCAGGCAGGAGGCGATGGTGACCACCGTGGGCGCCGAGCCGAACCAGTAGGTGCCGTCGCTCATCTCGGCGACCGCGACCAGCGTCTGCGTGTCCGCAAGCCTCACGCGCGTGGCGACGCTCGCGCGCCCGGCGCGCGGGCCGAGCCTGAACCCCATGATGATCGGCTCGGGATTGCGCTCGCTGAAGATGCGGATCGAGCGCACGTGGTCGGCTTCGGTCATCGGGCTCTCGACCGTGACCGAGATCGCCACCGTGTTGCCGTTATCCACGAGCGGGGGGACTTCGAGGTTCACCTTGCCCTTGGCCAGCGGCCTGGAGCCGGTGAAGTGGTTGATCGCAACGCGCATGTCCTGCTCGGTGCCGCGCAGGTCCTTGGTGGCCTGCGCGCGCACGCCCGCAGGCAGGGTGGCCGCGGCCGCGAGCACGGCGGCGGCCGAGAGGAACTCGCGGCGGCTGCGCCTTTTACTCATCGAGCGTCTTGAGGTAGGCCACCACGTCCTCGATCTGTTCTGCGTTCAGCAACGGTTTTCCCTGGAATGCGGGTGCGACCCGCGCGTGACCTTCGGTCCGGTAGTAAGAGGGCATGATCGTCGAAGGGTTCAGTTTGCGCGAGTCCACGATCCTCTGGCGAAGCTGCCCCTCGGTCCAGCGCCTGCCCGCGCCCTTGAGGTCCGGGGCGAGGTCGCCCTGGAAGCGCTCTTCGGGTATCGGGCCGCTGTGGCAGAGGAGGCACAGGCCGACCTGCCGGTTGGCAACGATGGCGCGTCCGCGAGCGGCATCGCCTTTGGCGCCTGTGAGTGAATCGCGCAGTTCGTCCTTTGCCGCGTCCTGCGCCGTCGCGGCGAAGGTATGCAACGCCGCGACGGCCAGGATCCAGCGCACCCGAATTTACTTACGACGCCTGCTTAGACGAGCGTAATGCCGTGGTTTTTGAGCGGGAAGCTGCGGATGCGCTTTCCGGTCGCCCGGGCAAACGCATTCAGCACCGCGGGTGCAGCCACGCAGATCGTCGGCTCGCCAACGCCGCCCCAGAATCCACCCGAGGGCATCACGATCGACTCGACCCTGGGCATCTGCGAAATGCGCATCGAGTTGTAGTCGTGGAAGTTGGTCTGCTCGATGCGGCCGTCCTTGACCGTGCATTCCTGGTCGAAGAGCGCCGCCAGGCCGTATACGAACGAGCCCGAGATCTGGCGATCGATCTGCGCCGGGTTCACCGCGTAGCCGGTGTCGGTCGCCGCCACGATCTTGTGGATCTTGACCTTGTTGCCCTCGCGCACGGAGATCTCCGCGCAGGCCGCCACGTAACTGCCGAACGAGCGGAAATGCGCCAGGCCCAGGTGGCGGCCGGCCGACGCAGGCTTACCCCAGCCGCCCTTCTCCGCGACCGCATTGAGCACGGCCAGCGATTTCGGGTGGGTCGCCATGATCTTGCGGCGGAACGCAAGCGCATCCTGCCCCGCGGCCTGCGCGAGTTCGTCCATGAAGCACTCGAGGAAGATCGCGTTCTGGTTGATGTTCACGCCGCGCCAGAAGCCCGGCGGCACGTGCGTGTTGCGCATCGCGTGGTCGATCGTGAGGTTCGGGATCGTGTACTCGAGCGAATGCTCGCCGGTGGGCCAGAAACCCTGGAACGCGAACGGGTCCTTGCCTTTGTCGAGCGCCTCGGGCCGCACCGAGGCGAGGATCGACTGCCCCGACAGGCGGATGTGCATGCCGGAAATGTTGCCCGCGTTATCCAGTCCCGCGGTCAGCTTGGCATGCATGATCGGGTGGTACCGGCCCTGCGTCATGTCCTCTTCGCGCGACCACAGCAGCTTGACCGGAACGCCGGGCATTTCCTTGGCGATCACCACGGCCTGCGTCACGTAGTCCGTCATGCCGCGCCGGCCGAACCCTCCGCCGAGCAGCATCTTGTGCACGTCGCACTTGTCGACCGGCAGGCCCGCGGCCTCGGCGGTCGCCGCAAGCGCGGCCTCGCCGTTCTGCGTGCCGACCCAGACCTGGCAGCGGTCGGCCGTGTAGAGGGCCGTCGCGTTCAGCGGCTCCATGCAGGCGTGGTTCTGGTACGGGTAGGAGTACACGGCCTCGATCTTTTTGGC
>Ga0163147_10009714_pt1 | contig 10349 bp, 7 predicted proteins | sample OliLakLV19MP6G1_FD_148597 | JGI IMG/M metagenome (GOLD analysis project Ga0163147, IMG submission 148597) | Freshwater microbial mat bacterial communities from Lake Vanda, McMurdo Dry Valleys, Antarctica- Oligotrophic Lake LV.19.MP6.G1 | ecosystem: Environmental > Aquatic > Freshwater > Lake >... | reverse complement strand
TTATATTCCAACTCATGTTCGTTGCCATTGTAGGTGGGTTCGAAGTAGAGCGCCAGGCCCACCGGTTTGTTGTTGGGGTTCAACAATTGATATTTGAATTCCGCCGACACACCCTTGAAATCGAATTTGCTGGAGTCCGAAAAACCAGGAGTGCGGGCCACCGATTGATCGTTGCGGAAGTTCAAATAGAGAGCGACCGAAAGACGTTCCGTCAATCCGTATTCAATTTCTTCCCGGAAATCCCAAATATGGCGGGTGAAATTCCGGTCACCGCCGGTGAATCCTTTGCGGTAGGTGAGCCATTGTTCAAACTCCCACTTTCCTTTGGGTAGGACATCCGATTCATAAACGTAGGTGAAGAATCTTTCATCAGCGCGGGCCGCCGCCAGACAGCTGATTAATATGGCTAGGGTGCAGAGCAACTTTTTATTCATGCGCCAAAGGCTGCCACAATCGTTTTCCACTTCGCCTTCGCTGTTTTGCGATTCTTTGTCGGCGTTTTGCTCTTTTTGCTCTTCTTGCTCTACATGGGCGCTATGTGAAATTGTCTGGTTCTGCTGAAAACCTCTTGGGAGGAAGTGCTCGAGGAACCTTCACTCCGGCAGAAAAAGAAGCGAGGCATTGGACCTGCTGCCGGGTGGTCCACGCCACGCTGCAAAAGGTGACAACGGAAAGAAGGCGTTTTTTACGCCGATCAATCGTGTGGACAGGAAAAGTCTCGATCAAGAGAAAGTTGTAAGCCGATTTCTGTCTGCATCCCGGAGGATGGAGAGAATCATTTGTCTGAGCAGCCAGTACCCGAAACCTAGCTTTCGCCACGGAGCGGGCAGCTCCTCGGTTTCCTATTTGGCCTTGCTCCCGAAGGGGTTTTCCGTGCCTCTCCGATCACTCGAAGAGCGGTGGGCTCTTACCCCACCTTTTCACCCTTACCCCGGACCGAAATCCAGGGCGGTTTATTTTCTGTGGCACTATCCGTCAGGTTTGCACCTGCCCGCGTGTATCCGCCATAAGCAGTTACGCGGCTTCGCGCCTTGCGGAGTTCGGACTTTCCTCCCTTGACCAAGTAGCCAAGAGCGATTCTCCACTTTCCCGAGATCGAGACTCTCAACCTAATCCCCCGCACCAGGAAAGCAAGGGGCGAAGCTTGGCCTGTTGAGCAACTCACCACTGAAGCAATGGCACTTCCACTACCCGAGCGCGTTTCGCTCGCTCAGGCACTCTGGCAAAGCATTGACGCCGGGTCGGTCGACAGCGGCGAACGCGACGCTGTGCGGGAGGCGGTTCTACGCGACCGGGAGCTTTCTTCCGGTGCAGTAGTTGGCCGAACACACGAGGAAGTCATGCTGGCAGCGCGGCGCTCTCTCGGAGGCTCCTGATCTACCACCCCGATGCCGAGGCGGAGCTCATCGAAGCGGCACAGTTTTACGAGCGCCGGGTTCCGACACTCGGCACCCAGTTTCTTGACGCTGCACGGAGCGCGATTGGAGTCATTCAGGAAACTCCCGAGCGTTGGACTGTCATCGAGGCAGATGTCAGACCTTACCTCGTGCCTCGATTTCCATACGCCATCTACTACAGGATTCTTTCCGACTATCTTCGTATCCTTGCCTTCAAGCACCACAGCCTTCACCCGGACTATTGGCGCTACCGCCTCACAAATTGAACCGCGAAGGCCATGCGCTCGAACCAACCGCCGATTGCACGATGTTTTTTGCTCATGCTCAGGAGGTTTCGGGTTCACGGAACCGCGATCCGGCGAACCTGGGATGTAGAAAAATGCTCGACCAACTTTGGATCACTGTCGGCGGACTTGTGCAATCACCCGATGCAAATCATCGCCTGTGAATGGTTTGTGAATTCTGGCACGAAATCCGTAGGCGTTAAAATTTGCCATCACCGGGTCGTTGGAGTATCCGCTGCACACAATCACCCTCGCGTCAGAATCATTCTTCAGGATTTCTTGAACCGCCCATTTTCCTCCCAACCCCTCCGGAACCGTGAGGTCCATCACCACGGCGTTGAATGGATTCCCTGCATCCTGGGCGTCAGAATAGATCTTGAGTGCTTCCTGTCCGTCGCGACTCACCGCCACCTCATATCCGAAACGAACCAGCATGATGGAGGTCAGTTCCCGGATCGCCGGGTCATCATCCATCAACAAAACCCGTCCGTTGTTTGATTCGATTTCAGGCAGGCCCAGCTGTTCCTCGATCGGGGGCGAAACTTGTTTTGCCGCCGGCAGATAGACGGTGAAACTCGATCCGAACCCGACCTGCGATTCCACGCTGATCCAGCCGCCATGTTTTTTGATCACCGAATAACAAATGGCGAGACCAAGGCCGTTCCCAGCCTCCTTGGTGGTAAAATATGGATCGAAGATTTTGGGCAGGATTTCCGCGGATATTCCGCATCCCGTATCAAGGATGCTGAACCGGACGTACTTTCCTGCCGGCAGATTATAGAGCTGGTTGTCTTCCAGACTCGAATTCTGCACCCCCACCTGGAGCACACCTCCGTTGGGCATCGATTCCTGGGCGTTGCGCACCAGATTTTCGATTACCTGACAGATCTGGGCTGGATCGATTTCGGTAAGCCAGAGCGCGGTCTGAATGTTGATCTGCACCTCGATCCTGGACGCATGAAGCAGCGAGCGGACGGTTTGTTCAAGAAATTCACCGATCGAAACGGCTTTCTTGATCGGTTCCCCGCCCTTGGCAAACGTCAGCAATTGACGGGCGAGATCGGTGGCCTTTAATGCAGCAGACTGCGCGCTGGTCAAAAAATCGAGGCTTGGATGACTCTGCAGCAGATCGGACTGCACCAATGAGATATTGCCCATGATCACTGTCAGGGCGTTGTTGAACTCATGTGCAATCCCGCCGGCAAGCAGACCTATTGACTCGAGTTTGCCGGTCTTGATCTTTTCTTCAGCCAGTTTTTTCCGTTCGGTAATGTCACGGAAAAAGGCAAAAAAACGACCTTCCTCCAGCCGCATGTAATTGATGCTAACATCCAGGTCGATCAATCGCCCGTCTTTGCACCGGTGCCGCGTCTCAAAACTCTCCGCGCCGGCCGCGATGATCCGCCGCAACTCTTCAGTCACCATGGCGGCACGATCCGGCACCAGCATTTCCCGAAGGTTTTTTGACAGCAATTCTTCGCGTGAAAAGCCGGACATCCGGCAGTAAGAATCGTTGACCTCAAGGATCTTTCCTTCGAGGTCGAGCAGCCAGAAGCCGTCCATGGTGGTACGGAGTATGGTGCGGTTCAGTTCCTGCGCCTGACGTCGGCTAGTGATTTCCTTCACCTGTCGTTCGGCGATGGCGAGGCGGATTTTTAGAAGTCGGATGTCGAAAGGTTTGGCAACGTAATCATTGGCACCGGCGGCGAGCACGGCTTGGAGGTCGTCGGCTTGGTTTCTCGCGGTGCCTACAAGGATGAAACATTGATCACCCCAGCTCTGACTGCGAACCCACCGGCAAAACTCCAAACCATCGAGCCCGGGGAGGTGCAGGTCCAGCACCATGAGGGGAAAACGTTCACGCAGACAGGCTTCAATCGCCAGTTCCGCAGTCTTGCAGGAAACCACTTCATGGCCCCGTTCTGCCAGCACCCGGCTGATGATCAACCGTGAAGCGGCATCGTCTTCCACGATCATCGTTTTCATTCTTAAATCACCATAACTCCGGATAACAGCATTTTGGATACTGACTTATCCGACCCCGCTAGGGATCGAGCTGGCCGTGCAGGTAGCTCCGCACACGCTCGAAACTTTCACGAAGGCCGGGCATGGTGCCGTCGAGAACCGCCCACTGGTCAAGGGCTACGGCTTCTTCCAGTTCATTGGCGTAAACCACCAACTCGGAGGCGCCGACATTGCCACAGCTGCCTTTGAGCAGATGGGCCATGCGAAGGAGCGCAACCCGGTCCCGGGAGGAGATGGCTGATTGGATCTGATCGAGATAGCCGGCAGCATCGACCAGAAAAATTCCGATCAACTCGTTGAGAAATCCCGGGGACTCCCTGGCCAGCTCCCTGAGGTTGTTTAAAACCCGGGAATCAATTGGATCTTCAGCCTGGTCTAGGGGAAAATGCCTTTGTTCCATGAGTTTTGGATTTAGCTCTTGATGCGAAAGCAGACAACAGGGATGCCAACGGCCTCGCATAAAGCTGAAGTTTTCATCAAGCCAGAGGTTTAGTTTTTACCAGCAGGCAGGTTTTTCAGGAAATCTTCAAGAAAAACCCTGATGCATTCGAGTTCCAGACTGGCCTGGGTAAAAAGTTTTTCCGGTTCAACGAGCTGGGCTTTCCTCCCCATGGTTTCGAGTTCGCGCAGATGCGGAATCAGCCGGTACATCCCGCAGGTGGAACTGGATCCGCATGCGCTGTGCGCCAATCTTTCGACCTGTTTGGCGTCCCGGACCTCAATGGCCGCGTTCAACTGCTCAAACTGCTCCGTCGTCTGCTGTAGATAAAGACCCACCAACTCCTTCAGTGTGTCCGGATCGTTGTCGGCAAATTCCATCAAACGTTCCATGTCGGCGGGCGGTTCGGCTGGCTTCGAAGGAACGGGAGGTGGTGTTGCGGACGTGGTGCTGGCGAAATCCCCGCCGCCAAGGTTGTGTGGTTCTGTCATGACGTGGTGCTCCTTTGCTTTGTGAACTACATGTCCCCATTTCTCCAGCATCGCCTGGAGTGTTTCCGCTCGCACGGGTTTGGATATATAATCATCCATGCCGCACGCGAGGCATTTTTCCCGGTCCCCCTGCATCGCATTAGCAGTCATTGCTATGATCACATGCTTGCGTGGCGCGCCCGAAGGATAGGCAAATCCTCCCCTGCTCTCCAGCATGCGGATGTTGCGTGTGGCCTCATAGCCGTCCATGACCGGCATCTGGCAGTCCATCAAAATAATATCGTAAAAAATGCGTTTGGTGACTTCGAAAGCCTCCTGACCATGCCCAACCGCCTCAACCGAAAAACCCATTTTTTCCAGCTGTTTCAGGGCCACCTTCTGGTTGATTGGGTTGTCCTCCGCCAACAGAATGCGCATGGTGAGGGCAGTTGGCGGCGAGGCCAGGATTGGAATGCCGTTCGGAGCGGGCTTGAACGTGATCGGCTTCGGAGGTTCCTTGGACATCACGTTCATCAAACATTCCAAAAGCTGGGATTGTTTGATCGGCTTGATCAGACAGGCCTCGATCCCGGTGCTCATCATGGTCGCTTGATCCAGCCGCTGTCCCATGGATGTCAGCATCACCAAGCGGGTTCCGGCGATCGCGGGATCGTTCTTGATGAATTTGGCCAGGGTCACCCCGTCCATCTCCGGCATCTGCATGTCGAGTAAGGCCAGTTGAAAAGGTTTTCCAGCCTGGGCCTCTTTCCGGAGTGACACAAGTGCCTCTGGACCGCTGTTGGCACTGGCGTTGTGCATTCTCCAGGCCAGGGTTTGATGGTGCAAAATCTGACGGTTCGTGGCGTTGTCATCTACGATCAATACCTTGACCGAGCTTAATTTAACACGCGCCTTGCTGGTAAAATTTGTTCCACACGGTTGTTTTTCAAGGCGTGCCGTGAAGAAAAAGGTGGTCCCTTTGCGCACTTCGCTTTGCAGGGTGATCTCCCCGCACATGAGCTCGACCAGCTGTTTGGAGATCGCCAAGCCGAGCCCGGTGCCGCCATATTTCCGGGTCATGGAACCATCCGCCTGGGTGAAAGCCTGGAAAATTCTCATCTGCGCTTCTTCCGCAATACCGATTCCGGTGTCCTTCACGGAAAAACGGAGCACCGTCCAGTTTTCCTCCTCGCTGACCTTGGCCACGCTGACCAGGATCTCGCCTTCTTCGGTAAACTTCACCGCGTTACCGATCAAATTGGTCAAAACCTGACGCAAACGGCCCGGATCACCGCGTAAAAGCATCGGGACATCCGTCGGCACAAATGAAACAAGCTCCACCCCTTTGCTTTGAGCTCTGGAGGCCAGGAGTTCGACCGTGTCCTCGACCACATCGCGAAGGTCGAACTCGATGGTTTCGAAAGTCAGTTTGCCGGCTTCAATTTTGGAGAAATCGAGAATGTCGTTGATGATGGTCAGCAGGGCGTCGGCGCTGGAGGAGACCGCCTCGGCAAAATCACGCTGTTCCCTGGTCAGATCAGTTTCCAACAGAAGCCCGGTCATCCCAATGATGCCGTTCATCGGCGTTCGGATTTCATGGCTCATGTTGGCCAGGAATTCCGATTTCAGCCGGGCCGACTCCAGCGCTTCATCCCGGGCCAGCGACAGGTCGGATTCGGCCTGCTTCAATTCTGAAATATCCTTGGAAACACCAAAGGTTCCGATGACGGCGCCGTCATGATTTTTCAAGGGCATCCGCGTGGTCAAGACCCACTTTTCAGATCCATCCTTCCAGATTTCTTTCTCACTGACACCGATCAAAGGCTCTCCGGATTCAATGATCTGCCGCTCTTTTTCTGCCGATTGACGGGAGTGTTCCTCGCTGAAAAAATCAAATGCGGTCTTTCCAATCGCCCGGTTTGGATCTTCCAATCCAAACGATCTGGCCAAAGCTTTTCCGATCTTCAAAAACCGGCCCTGAGTGTCTTTAAAATAAATATTGTCCGGGACATTGTCGATCAGAGCGGTAAGAAGATCCCTTTCGTGATTGAGTTCCTCCTCGATCTTTTTCCGCTCGGTGACATCCCAGAAGATGCCCTGCAAACCGACCACCCGGCCCTCGGCGTCGAACACTGGTGACTTGAGCACATGAACAAAAAGAATTCCGTGCGGAGTCGCGTGTTCTTCAATCAAATCCATGGGCTGGCGCGTTTCCAGCACCCGCCGGTCGTCCTGCTGGTATTTGGCGGCCATTTCCGGGGAGAAAAAGTCGTAGTCGCTCCGTCCGATGATTTCCTGGCTGGATCGACCGATGGTGTCGCAAAACCGCTGGTTGACGAAAACGAAGCGGAGTTGAAGATCCTTGCGAAACAGATTCTGAGGAAGGCTCTTAACCAGGGATTGATGGAATGCCTCGGTGTCTTTGAGCGCCACTTCGGTTTTGCGCTGCTGGCGCAGTGAGTTTTCCAACTGGAAATGGTTTCGTTTCAGCTCGAGCTGGGCGATGACCTGCTTGCTCAAAATCCGCAACGCCTCCGAGAAAAGCGAAGACATCCGGCGCGGCGCCACGTCCATGATACAAAGTGTCCCAAGCGCAAAACCATCCCGGGTGAAAAGGGGCATCCCGGCATAAAATCGGATGGAAGGCTCGGAGGTGACGAGAGGATTGTCTGAAAATCGCGAATCATGAAGAGCGTCTTCCACCACCAGCGGTGCGTTCTCGTGCAAGGCATGGGCGCAAAATGAAATGGGCCGGGAAAATTCAGAAGCGGTGAAACCGACCCTGGCCTTGTTCCATTGCCGACGGTGATCCACAAAAGTGATGGCCGCCATGGGTGTACCGCAGATTTCACTGGCGAGACGCGCGAGTTCATCAAAAACCACCTCGGCATCAGAATCCAATATTTGAAATCTCTGAAGCGCCATTAGGCGGTCCGATTCATTTTTTGGGGCTACAGGTGGTTTCACAGACAAACAATTCCTCAGTTCGCAACATGCAACGACAAGTTTAGATATTCGTCGGCAGGGAAGGCGAACTTCTTAAATTTCAAAACGAACCATGTTTGGGTCCAATAGCTGCTCTTTCGAACCGTGGATTGACGGGAACAAAAACCGGTTTTCCAGCCGTAAAGGCGGGTTTAGCGGGAAAAAAATACCTGAATTTTTCATTTGGGACTGATAAAAACTGTCATTTTGAAAGTATGTTTGCAAGCGTTGACTTTGAATTTACCCAAGGCTATTGCTTCTTGGTGTTGTGTGAATGCCGCGAGACGCCATGCCTAAATTAACCATCCTGCCCGCAAATGTTTCCGCCGAGGTTCCCCCGGGGGAGCTTTTGCTTGATGCAGGAGAAAAGGCCGGGGTGGAAATGGAAGCAGGATGTTTCAATTGCGCCTGTGGAACCTGCGCCGTCGAGGTCGTCAATGGGATGGAGAATCTCGAAGAACCAACGCCGGAGGAACTCGACGTCCTCGATTCCTGGAGCAAGGATCCGGAGAAATTCAGACTCACCTGCTGCGTCAAGATGAAGAACGGCGAGGTCACCATCCGCGCCGGACACTAAAAGTGCATATCCAGAACTGTTTTCCGTCGATAATGTCACCCATGACCGCCAGTCAGCAGATTGCCGACAAACACAATTTACTGCGGGAGAAATCTCTGAAGGCTTTCAGGATCATGCTCCTGGCACGCATGCTGGATGATAAATTCTCCAGCCTTTACCGCGCCGGCAAGATTCACGGTGGAGTTTTTCTCGGTCGCGGCCAAGAGGCCCTCAGTGTTTCCATCGGTCTGACCCTGCGAAAAGGAGATGTTTTCGCCCCTCTCATCCGCGATGGTGCCGGCCGCCTGGCTTTTGGTGAAACCGTGCTCGAAGCCGTCCGGACCTACCTCGGTTCACCCCTCGGGCCGATGCGAGCCCGCGACGGAAACGTTCATCGTGGCCGGCCGCGGGATGGTTACCTCCCGATGATCAGCCATCTCGGAGCGATGATCCCGGTGGTCAACGGCATGCTGATGGCGCGACGTTTTAGAGGCATCACCGATGTGGTGGGAGCCACCTGTATCGGTGACGGTGCCACATCCACCGGAGCTTTTCACGAAGCCCTCAACCAGGCGGGGGTCGAAAAACTCCCTTTGATCGTGGTGATTGCCAATAATTTTTACGCATATTCAACCCCCACCAACCGGCAGTTCGCCTGCGCTTCGCTGGTCGATCGCGCCATTGGTTACGGAATTCAGGGCCACACGGTCGATGGAACTGATCTGTTCGCCTGCCTTGAGGTGACTCAACAGGCCTCCGATGCCGCACGAGCGGGCGGAGGGCCTCAAATGATTGTCGCCACACTGCTGCGGCTGTGCGGTCATGGCGAGCATGATGACTCCAGTTATATCGATCCCAAACTTAAAACATCGCCTTACGGACGGGACTGCCTGAAAGTCGCCGAAGATTTACTGCTCGCCCGGGAATGGGTCGATGCTCCTACACTTTCCGAGTGGAGGATGGCTTGCACGGAGGAAATTGAAGCTGCTGTTTCCAAAGTTCAACGCGAACCGCTCCCTGACCCGTTTCAGGAAACCTGGATCGCACTCGCAACCTCAAAGCTCTCAGAACTGAACCAGCCGTGACGAGCATCACCTATCTGGAAGCAATACGGGCGGCCCAAGCCAAGGCATTGGCCGACGATCCACGCGTATTCATCTACGGACAGGACGTGGGAGCATTCGGCGGCGCGTTCAAGGCCACCAAAGGATTGGCTCAGTTGTTTCCCGGACGCGTCCTCGATTCACCCATCAGCGAGGATGCGATGGTGGGATCGGCGATTGGCGCGGCGATCGACGGCATGCGGCCGATCATCGAAATGCAGTTTGCGGATTTTTCCGTCGTCGGCTTCAACCAGATTGTCAATCATGCCGCCGCATTTTTCTGGCGGACCAACGTCCCCTGCCCGATCACGATCCGGCTTCCCGCCGGAGGAACTTCGGGAGGCGGTCCGTTCCACAGCCAGACCATCGAAGCCATTTACGCGCATTACCCCGGCTTGGTGGTCATGACCCCGGCAACGGTTGAAGACGCCTACTCCATGCTGCTCGAAGCCGTGGCCATCGATGATCCGGTGATTTTTTGCGAACATAAATACCTCTACAATCACTTGAAGGCGGCATCGCTCCCGACCGAAGCCATGCCCGCTGGAAAGGCGCGGATTGCCCGGCCAGGACGGGATATGACAATTGTCACCTACAGCGCCATGGTTCATGAAGCGCTCTTGGTGGCGGAACAACTCTCCGCTGAGGGAACTGAAGTGGAAGTTGTGGACCTGCGCACGATAAAACCGATGGACACCGACACCATCATGGCTTCCGTGGCCCGGACGGGACGGCTGTTGGCTGTCGGCGAAGCCTGGCCCTGGGGTGGAGTTACGGCGGAGGTAGTGGCCAGGGTGGCAACTGAAGGTTTTGGACTTTTGGACGCCCCCCCTCAACGGTTGAACGCCAAAGACACTCCCGTTCCCTACCATCCCAACCTCTGGTCCGCCCATCGGCCCACGGCCCAAAGCATCGCCGCCGCCGCGCGGAACTTAATTCGTCTATAAGGTTTATATGCCTCGAATTCCAATCATCATGCCTCAACTCGGGGAATCGATTGCCGAAGCCACCATCATCCAGTTTCTGGCGCAACCCGGGGAGCGGGTGACCGCAGACCAGGATCTGTTTGAGGTGGAAACCAACAAGGCGA
>Ga0163147_10009700_pt1 | contig 10358 bp, 11 predicted proteins | sample OliLakLV19MP6G1_FD_148597 | JGI IMG/M metagenome (GOLD analysis project Ga0163147, IMG submission 148597) | Freshwater microbial mat bacterial communities from Lake Vanda, McMurdo Dry Valleys, Antarctica- Oligotrophic Lake LV.19.MP6.G1 | ecosystem: Environmental > Aquatic > Freshwater > Lake >... | reverse complement strand
TGGCAGTGACGAGGAGGGCCCGCCCGCGACCATGGTGACGTTAAGGGTCCGCTTCGACGGTGATGACCTGGCGGCAACGGCCGATCTCACCGCGCGAAGCGTCGAGGCCCTCGTCGCGACGCTGACTGGTGTGACCTGGACCGCCGCCTTCACGGGCTTCGCACCCGGCTTCGCGTACCTGGTGGGCGGAGGCTTGGATGTGCCGCGGCGCTCGAGCCCCCGTCCGCTGGTCCCAGCCGGCACGCTGGGCTTGGCCGGTCGCTACGCCGGAATCTATCCACGGGCCACTCCGGGTGGCTGGCGCTTGATCGGCAGGGCGGTGGACCTGCCGCGATTGTTCGACGCCCAGCGGAGTCCGCCCGCGCTCATCTCGCCCGGCACCAGAGTGCGGTTCGTCAGCGCGTGACGGCGCCAGGACTGCTGGCCGAGGCCGTGAGCGGTCAGGTGCTGGTGCAGGACCGTGGGCGACCCGGCCTCGCGCATCTCGGTGTCGGCGCCGCCGGGGCGGCCGACCGGTCGGCGCTGCGGCTGGCCAACCGGCTGCTGGCCAACCCCGACGCTGCGGCCGGCCTGGAAGTGCTGTTCGGTGGCCTGGCGCTGCGGGCACTGCGCGATGTCGTACTTGCGGTGACCGGTGCGGATGTACCGATCCTGGTTCGAGGACGGGCGGTGGCGAGAGCCGGTCCCGTACCGCTGGCTGCCGGAGACACCATCGACATCGGCCAGGCTCGGTCGGGCCTGCGGTGCTATGTGGCGGTTCGCGGCGGGATCGTGGTGCCCGGTGTCCTCGGCTCGCGCTCCTACGACACCCTCGCCGGCCTAGGCGCGCTGCCGATCGGGCCGGCGCCTGCTTCGTTTCCTGTCCTCGACGCGGCCCCGATGCCGGTGAACGCGACGTCGAGCGTCGTTGCGAGAATCCGGCTCGGCCCTCGACTCGAGTGGTTCGACGAGGGGGCGGCGGGGCTGCTCATGGCAGGGCAATGGCAGGTCGGTACCGACTCCGATCGGGTCGGGATCCGATTGACCGGCCCGACGATCGCGTGGCGAGCCGACCGCGGTGAACTGCCGAGCGAGGGTATGGTCCGCGGGGCGGTGCAGGTTCCGCCGAATGGCCTACCGGTGATCCTGGGACCTGATCATCCGGTCACTGGTGGCTATCCCGTGATCGCCGTCGTCGCCGACGCCGATATCGACCTGCTGTCACAGGTGCGCCCCGGGGACAGCATGCGGTTCGCGTTGTTCCGGTAGAATTGTACGGACACGCCCGATCTCGATTTCCGGCAGCTATCCGCGTATCCAAGGATGGCTGGGTAGCGTGTGCGACTGCTCGCATAGAGAAGGGAACGTCGATGCGATCAGTGGTCTTCGCATCCCATGTCGCGTATCTCGACGACATCACGGGCTGTGGCGTGCTGGTGCGGCCCATGCCACATGACGACGTCGTGGCGCCCATCGCGGGCCAATCGCTGCACGAGGCGGACTGGAACGCGCTCGTGCGGCTGCTCGACGACGAGGGCTGGGAACCCATCGAGGACGAGGACAACCGCGGCCTGCCCTGCGTCGAGGGCTACACCCGGGACGGCAAGCAGATCATCGTGCTGTCCGGTCGCGATCCCCTGACCACCGGTCTCGACCTCGACGAGGTGGCTCGCAGCTTCGCCGAGCTGCATGAGCTCGCGGGCCTGGTCAGCGCCTTGTGACGAGCAAGTCAGGCGTCCAGCGCCGGCGGTGCGAGGACTGCCGAGGGGGCGCCGCAGAAGGCCGCCAGCTGGGCCGGCAGCATCGGTCGACCGAGCAGGTACCCCTGACCGTATGGGCACCCCAGCCGTCGCAGCGCCGCCAGCTGGCCGGGGGTCTCGACACCCTCGGCGACCGCCCGTAACTGCAACGACCGGGTCAGTTCGAGCACGGTCGCGACGACCGCGTAGTCCCGCTCGTCGCTGCCCAGCCCCTTGACGAACTCGCGGTCGATCTTGACATCGTCGACGGGAAGGCGCCGCAGGTAGGCGAGTGAGGAATAGCCGGTGCCGAAATCGTCGACGGCAATCCGGACACCCAGCTCCTTGAGTTTGGCCAGCTGCCGCGGCGCATTCTCGGGGTCGTTCATGACGACGCTTTCGGTCAGTTCCAGGGTGATTGACTCGGGTCGCACCCCCGCAGCATGAAGCTCGGATGCAATGACCGCCGGGAAATTGTCGGCCGCGAGTTGATGACCTGAGACGTTGATGTTGAGTCGCAGCAGGGGGTGCATCGATCGCCAGGACCGAAGCTGGCGAAGACTGTCCCGAAGCACCCATCGCCCCAAGTCCTCGATGACGCCGATCTCCTCCGCGACCGCGATGAAGGTGGTCGGCGCGATGTTGCCCCGCACCGGGTGATGCCACCGGGCCAGCGCCTCGACCCCTGCGACCAGGCCGGTTGCCAGGTCCACGACCGGTTGGTACTCCAAGTGCAACCGCCGCGCGGTCAGCGCTGCCCGCAGGTCGGCGACCATGGTCAGCCGCTGCCGACTCTCCTCGCGCATGTGGGACTCGAAGACCACGGCGTGACCGCCGCCGCTCTTCTTCGCCCGGTACATCGCGATGTCGGCGTCACTGAGCAACGAGGCCGCGTCATGAGACTCGTCGCCACCGATGACGTAGGCAATGCCGATGCTTGCATCGATGGCGGCCGTGGTGCCGCCGATGACGAACGGCTCGCGCAGCACGGCGATGATGCGTTGCGCAATGGCGCGGCCCTCGGATGCCACCGGGCCGCGGATGGCGACGGCGAACTCGTCGCCCCCCAGCCGGGAGGCGATGTGGTTCTCGTGAAGGCACTCGCGCAGGCGGCTGCTGACGGCGGCCAGCAACTCGTCACCTGCCTGGTGTCCCAGGCTGTCGTTGACACTCTTGAACCGGTCCAGGTCGATGAACAGCAAGGTCAGCGCCTCGTCATCGTCGGTCTCCAGCATCTTCGTCAGCAGGCTGAGAAACAGGGTGCGATTGGGCAGGCCCGTGAGAAGGTCGTGTCGGGCCTCGAAGACCTCCGCGGCGGTGCGCGCATCGGTGACCGCGAGCCCCACCTGCTGGGCGAACGCCTGCAGCAGAGCTGCGCGGTCGGTGTCGTCCGCGGGGTCGGCAGGCGACTGCAACAGCGCCAGCAGCGCTCCTGCGGGGGCATCCCGCACGATCACCGGGGCGGCCAGCAGGTCGGGCCTGGTGGTACCGCGGCCGGTGCGCAGGCTGGTGGCGCTGCTGTCGATGATGCGCGCCTTGTCGGCGGGACCGACAGGCACGGACGTGGCGACGAGACTCGGCGACCGGCCGTCATCGGTCTCGCAGACCACGAGACCAACGACGACGTCGCCCAGGATGCTTGCCGCCGAGGCGACGATCTGGTCGAAGATCTCCGGGAGCGGTGTGCGCGCGGAGATCAGCCGCTGGACGCCCAGCAGGTGCTCCAGCACTCGCTGCCGGGCCTCGCCGAGCCGCAGCAGCCGCAGTCGCTCCTCCGACTGCCGCCGGATCTCCTCGTCGGCCGTCGACAGGCGAGTCCTGGCACCTGCAAGAGCGCGACCGATGTCGCCGAACTCATCGCCGCCTGCGGGCATCTCGTGCTCGCGACGATCACCGGCGGCGAGCGCAGTGACACCACCGACCAGCTGCACCACATCGGTCCGGGTTCGCCAGATCACGGCGACGCCGATCCAGGTCGCGGCCGCGAACCCCAGGATCGCGACGACCAGCGCCAGGTCGCGGGAGTGCTCGAGTGTTCTGACGTGGACATCCAGCAGGTCCTGGAGGGTGTCGGCGGAGGGTCCGATGGCGGCGTCGACCGCAGCGAGTGCGGGGCCCTGCTCGATGCTCTCGGCATCGGCGAAGTCCTCCGTGATCGCATAGGCGAGCTGGGACAGGGTGCGAGACGCCGTCATGAGCGGTGCCACGTCGTTGCCGAAGCCGGGGTCAGTGGACTGGTCGACGCTGGCCTGCAGGTCGTGCCTGATACCGGTCGAGGCGGCGGAGAGCACACCGGCCTGGACCGACCGCGACCCGACGAGGCTGTGACCGACTGGTACTGGTGCGGCGGCCTCTGCGGTCGCGACCAGGGCGGCAGGTAGGCGCTCCACCAACGCGCGCAACAACGAGAATCGTGACGACTCGGCGTCGCCGAGCAGGTTGCTGGTCCGGCTGACCTCCGTGACGAAGAGTCTGAGTGCCTCCGCCGTGCGTACCCGGGACTGCGGTGAATTCGGGTTGTGCTGGTCGACGGCGCGGAGTACGGCGTCTCCTACACTCTCGGAGACCAGCTCTGGATGGGCGATGATCTGCGTCTTCAGCTCGATCGGGTCGACGGTGCGGCCGTCGACGACATCCACTATCACGTGCAGAGTCGTTGCCACGATCCCCACGCCGTACCGTTCCGTCGCGGCGACCTCGATCTCCACCCCGAGTGAGGCGGCAAATGAATACGTGGTGACCAGGCCGGGGATCAGCAGACAGGCGACGAGCGCCCCGATGCGCCGAGCGATACTCAGACCGTCAAGGACAGCAAGGACCGGTGCCAGCGCTGCCGGGGGAGGGGGCAGGCGCCGCAGCGGGCCGTCAGTCGGCGTCGCCACTGGTCAGCAGACTCGGGGCATACGGGTGGTGCGCTCCCCGAGTACTCACGCTGCGTGTATCGGTCGAGTCGGGGGTGCGGTTGAGCGGTGGGTGCGCACGAGGCGGGCCGGCGCTGGCACACTGGACGCGCCGGGGTCACCCGGCCTGGCGGCCGGTCACGGGCCGGTGCTCGCCGGCGTGGCGCAATTGGTAGCGCACCCGACTTGTAATCGGGCGGTTGTCGGTTCGAGTCCGACCGTCGGCTCCACTGTTTACCTGGTCACAGCCTTGACAACCAGCCTCCGAGCAAAAGGGGGACGGGCACCGCACCGTCCGCGCCCACGGCCGCCGGGTCGCAGCCACCGCCGATGTCGAAGCACTTGCCGACCTTTTCGCCCTGGCGGCCGAGCTCGACACCGCCACGCACAACGTGACCGGGCTGCGCCAGGCTGGCTACCCCTGGGCTGAGATCGCCACCCGCACCGACACCACCCGACAAGTCACCCAACAACGTTGGGGACACGCTGCGACCGCGTAGCAGCCCCCCGCCCTGGAGCCGACAGAAGGTCAGCAGCCCGTCCGATGGCACCGTCCTTGACGACACGGGACAGCACTAGAGCTGGGCAGGCGCCCTCGCAGGGCGCCCTCACCTGCGTTCGCAACGAGGGGTTCAGCTTGCTAGGTACCGCTCCAGCGCCTCGCGGGCGAGGCTGGACAGGGTCACGCCCCCGCGGGCCGCGCGCTCCTCGGCCTTACGCCGAAGCTGTTCCGGCATGCGGAAGGACAAGATGGGGGAGTGAGTACCTGGGCGGGTCAGCGAGGGCCGACCAGCGCGTAGCTTCGTCTGGACATCGGCGACTGCCCGCTCGACGTAGGCGTTGTCGATCCGGTTGCCTTTGGTGTCGTACTCCTCTGCGATGTCGAGGTCTACGACTCCGGGCTCCAACTCCTACCGCTTGCTCATCAGTCTTTCTTCGGCTTGCTCCGGTAGTCCGTGGGCATGGCGTGGATGACCAGCAGCCGCTCGCCCTGGTCGATGCCGATGATCTCCAGCTCGACGCCGCGGGCGTCCACACCAATCCAGACCAGCCGGTCGTCCATGTCATCCCAATCGGCCGGGACGAGCGTCGGCTCGCTGTTGTTCATTGTTCACCACAGCGAGATGCGATCTGCCCCAACCCGATGCTTGCGCGCGGACTGAGTCAGCTTCACCCTCACCACTGCAATTGGGTCACACGAAACCCACGAGGTCGAATGACTCAGTGAGGGTGGACGCGCCTGGCCCAGCCCGCCCACCGGACGACGCCTGCCCGGGACCAATCTGTCACGCCAGTGTCACTATCACCTGCGGACGCCAGCGGACGACCACGACCGTCGATGACTGCAACCAGGCGCCCGACCTGCTTGTTTCCGCCCTTGCTGACACGGCTAGGAACCTCGTTGGTGGCGTCACGCTGAGCCTATCGGGCGGTTTCGGGTTCGAGTCCGGACGTCGGCTCTGTTCCCTGTGACCAGTCGTTTTGTCCGCTGATCACGTCCCTGGGGGAGGCGCTCCCGCGTTTACCCCGTCTTTACTCGTGCCACTCACGACGGCCTCGAGTACAGCCCCTCGGGCGCCCGTCGACGCGACCCGGCGGCCGAATAGACGTGGGGCTCATGGCCCACTTGGGCGTGGGAAAGTCGTCGGAGCGGCAGTCATTTGTGCGGTGTACCGGTCTTGGACCGCGAACCCGAGGCAGCCCATCCGCAACCTGCGGATTGAAAGTCCGTTCACGTGGGCGCCAAACACCCCTGATCAGCGCTGAGAGCGCACCGCTGGCACCAGAGCGATCTGAGCAACCGGGGCGAACGTCGGATCGAGTCCCACGACTTTTCCCACGATCATCGCCGGAGTTTGGCGGAAGGGGCATGTCACGTGATGATCGCGGTGGGCCGGGTGTCGGTTTTGCCTAGGCCGCGACCCGGTCGCGGGCGACCACCGGCTGCCTCGTGATGGGGCTGACCCGGCCGTGGAACTCGGCCATGCTGGGCCGCATGAGTCGCAAGATCTCGACGGTGCTGGTGGGGACGTGGTATTCGTCGACGAGCCGGGTGAAGGGGATCTCGGCGTCGAGATCCAGAACCTCCATGCCGACGATGACATTGAACGCGTCGAGGTCGAGGTTGATGGCGTCGGTCAGGCTGACGGTGCGTGCCACAGCCAAGTCGCTCAGCGTGACATAGGCCAACCCGGCCTCTACGTCAAGCACGACACGCACGGTGCGACTAGTCGGCATCGTCATCCCTCCATGCTACGGACTTGACCACGTACAGGGAACTCTGGGTCTCATCGACAGGGAAGCACCAGACCTTCAGCTCCCTGCCGTCCATACCCGGACCGTAGTGGCAGACGCTGTTCTTGGGCGTGGAGTGGCTCATTCGGACGTTGGCGAGGGTGTGCCCGACGTCGTCAGTGGTCACTCGACGCCGGTGCATCTGGTCGCGTGCGTGCTGGCGATACCGGATGATCGCTCGGGTGCCTTCCCCTGCCGTCCGGGGGGCTGCGATTCTCGGGGCTGCTGTTCCAGCGGCTGATGGACCACGAAGAAGGACTGGCGGGCCAGCTCTGCCCCCTCGACTCCAAGTGTGACGTCGTCGCGGCCCTCCACAGGCAGAGGCAGGGTGACGTTGGCGGCGAACGGGGCCGAGCGTGGCCCGTCGATGGCCGTCTCGTCCAGGTTGAGGTCGATCTCGGTCACCAAGGACAACTCAAAGCTATGGTCGGCGCCGATGACCGTCAGCGTCGCGGTGACTCTGTCCTCGGTGTCGTCGAACAGCAGGCGCCCTGCCACGCTCCTCGAGTAGGGCACCGGGAGGTGGCTGACCTGGAGGTACGTGACGCCCAACCCTGGGACCGACATCATCCCGTTCGGTTCGAGCCGGACGTGCTCGGCGAGGAACATATAGTCCACGCTCGCCACAGGCAGACAGTAGCGGGGCCGCTCGGCGCCGGCTGTGACCAGTGGCTCGAGCCCGGACCGCAAGGCTGAGCCGACCCTGAGGTCCGGGTGGGCGGCCAGCCTCGCCGTAGGCGGCGGGGTGGTCTCGCATCCGCATCGTCGGTTTGCTTCCGCGGGCAGTCGAGGACGAGGCTGTGCCCCCCGGGCGGGTTACGGCCAAGGCGGGCAGGTCCGGTCAGGTGAAGGTCGCAAACCGGAGTAGGAGGCCGCGCCATGGCGGTGACGCCGCGTGAGGAACTAGCGGAAGCCCTCGCAGCGCTCGCGCCTGCGGCGGCGGCCGGCATCGAGCTGCAGGTGAACCCTGACGACGTGCACGTGGAGGTGGTGGGGGTCGGCCACGTCGATCTGCCACTGACTCTCGCGCAGGCGAGCACGCTGTCTGGTCTCGGTCGCCCGGCGAAGTTCGGGCGGGGTGAGCGCACTCTGACTGACCGCCGGGTACGTGACACCTGGGAGGTTCCCAAGGAGCTCGTCCACGTGGAGTGGTCTGCGAGGTTCGCGGCGGCGCTGGACGCCGTGCGTGATGGGCTCGGGTTGCCGCCGTCATGCCGGCTCCTGGCGCAGCTGCACTCGGTGCTGGTGTACGAGCCGGGTCAGTTCTTTGCCCCGCACCAGGACTCCGAGAAGGACGACTCGATGGTCGCCACGCTGGTGGTCACCCTGCCGTCGACGCACACCGGCGGCGAACTCGTCCTGCACCACGGCGAGCGGGAGACCACGTACCGGGCCTCGAAGTCCAAGGTCTGCCTGGTGGCGTTCTATGCCGACTGCCTGCACGAGGTGCGGCCGGTGTCCTCGGGGCATCGGGTAGCGCTGACGTACAACCTGCTGCTGGAAGGCGATTCCGCCGCCGCGAGTCCCACCGACGAACCTGTCCTCGCGGACCTGACGGCTCCGCTGCTCGCGCACCTGTCCACCCGGCGCACGCACCGGTACCGCGATGAGGTGCTGGACCCCCCGAACCGGTTGGTGTACCTGCTGGATCGCGAGTACACCGCGCGTGGGCTGAGCTGGTCACGGTTGAAGGGAGCAGATGCCCGGCGGGTGGCGCTGCTGCGGTCGGCGGCGGACTCGGTGGACTGTGAGGTGGCGTTGGCGCTGGCGGAGATCCAGGAAACCTGGGACGCCTTCGAGCCGGATGACCGGTCCACCCGCCGGCGCTGGTCCGAGGACCCGGCCCGGGACGCCGGTCCGGTGGATTATGAGTTGGAGAGCCTGCTCGACTCCTCGATCCGCCTGACCCGGTGGACCGATCCCGCTGGCACGTGGGTGGAAGACATCGCACTGGATGTGGACGCGGACGAGGTCTGCGCGAGCACGCCGACCGCCCAGCTGAGGCCGTATGAGTCCGAGTTCGAGGGCTACATGGGCAACTACGGCAACACGATGGACCGCTGGTACCGGCGTGCGGCCGTCGTCGTGTGGCCGCGGGCGCGCTCGTTCGCGATCCGGGCGGAGATCTCCCCGCTGCAGGCGCTGGAGGAGGTGGTCGCCACGGTGCGAGCAGCCCGGGGCACCGGGCGCGACCAGGCCCGGATTGCCGCTCTTGCGGCGGTGGTGACCCTGGCCCCGTTCTGGGACGGCCTGGTCCGCAGCCAGGACCAGACTGGTTTGCTGCCGAAGGCGCTGCGTGTGGCGTCGGTCCTCGACGACGCCGACACCGCCGTGGTGCTGTTGCGACCGTTCCAGGTCGAGACGCTGCGCCGCAGCCATGTCAAGGCGCTGACGAAGGTGGCCGGGCGCTACGGCCAGGCGTGGGCCGGTGAGCTGGTGAGGACCTGGTTCGGTGACCCCCGATGGCCGTACCGAGCGCTCACGGTCGGGGAGGACCGCACCCAATGGGCCAGGAGAATGCCCGAGTTGGCCCAGGCGCTCGGCGCCGAGGGCGAGACCGGGGTCGCGGTGGGGCGGGACCTGCTCGGCGGGACCTGGGAGTACCTGGCGGCGCAGATCGACGTCTGGTTGCGGCATGGTCGGCCGAGCTACCTCCGGACCCATCTCGCGCCGCTGGGTGAACTCCTCGCCGGGCTGCTGCAGGCCGCGGGCATTCTGGACGCCGTCGATCTGCGGGACGCCATCCTTGCTCACCTCAGTCGCCATCCGGATGCCATCCTGCACTGCACGCTGAGGGCGCTACGAACTGCGGCGTCACCAACGCCTGACGTGCGTGAACGCTCTGCAGTGCCCGACCTGGCGGCCGACTGCGCCGCCCGGCTGCGGGCGCGGCTCGCCCGCCCGGCACGAGCGGCCGACGACTGGTCTGTGGACGCGCCGGAAGGTTGTACATGTGACTTGTGCGCCGAATTGGGTGCGTTCCTTCGCGATCCGCACCGGATCACGCTGGATTGGCCGCTCGCCGAGAAGCGCCGGCAGCACGTTCACCAGCGCATCCAGGACGCCGAGTTGCCTGTCACCCACCAAACCCGGCGCGAAGGCCGCCCCTTCGTCCTGGTCCTGACCAAGAGCCCCGACCTCTTCGCGCACGAGCAGAACGCCCGCGCCCAAGCCCAAGCGGATCTGGACTGGATCACCGCGACCTGGACGGGCGGGCTCTGAGCCACCCGGGCAGACACCTCACGCTCCGCAGGAACTCGATAGGTCGAACGCTGACCCCTTACCCACCGCCATGTTCCTCACCCGCGTCCACGACCGGTTCCTGCCCACCGGACTCGCGGCCCTGACCGACCCCACCAACACCGGCCCCCTACGCGCAACTGCCGACCGATACAGCCAAGCCATCGACGTCCTCGCCCACCACAACGGACTCACCGCCTGAACC
>Ga0163147_10009695_pt1 | contig 10360 bp, 8 predicted proteins | sample OliLakLV19MP6G1_FD_148597 | JGI IMG/M metagenome (GOLD analysis project Ga0163147, IMG submission 148597) | Freshwater microbial mat bacterial communities from Lake Vanda, McMurdo Dry Valleys, Antarctica- Oligotrophic Lake LV.19.MP6.G1 | ecosystem: Environmental > Aquatic > Freshwater > Lake >... | reverse complement strand
AGCATCAGGCGTGCATCTTTGCGGGCCATGCTGAGCTCCCATGAGGGATGGGCATAGTCTGCCTCCAGGATCCGCTTGAAGCGCGCACCGACCATCGCCCCCGGGTTGAACATCTCAAAGAGCGGGGCGACCTCGCTGGCGGGGATTCCGGTCGCCTTCGCCAGCTTGAGCACCTCGATGATGCCTGAGGTCATATGCATCAAGAGCAGGTTGCCGAACAGCTTGAACTTCGCCGCGCGGTCAGGCTCCAGGCCAAGAAAGGCGAGCTTGCCGGTCATCCTGGCGAGCTCCGGGGAGAGCGCATCGAAGCGCGCCCGGTCCCCCGACGCCAGCATGATGCCCGTGGCATCCAACGCGTTCGAGGGCGCCATGAACACCGGCGCATGCTGGAATGCAATGCCCTGATCGTCCCAGCGCTTCGCTCGAGTGGCCGTTCCGGCGGGGGAGGTGGTCGTGTGATCGACCAGGATGACGCCGGGCGCGAAACCGGCGGAGGCACGCTCGAGCACGTCGTCGACGGCCGCGTCGTCAGAGAGGGCCAGGTGGACTCGAGCCGCACCGCGCACCGCGGCGGCGGGATCGTCGAAGACCTTCGCGCCGTGTGCCTCGAGCGCTCGAGCCTTCTCCGGCGTTCGATTCCAAACGTGTACTTCTTCGCCGTGGCGGCGCAGCGCCCGCACGAAGTTCGATCCCAACAGTCCTGTACCGAGCCAGGCGATCATCGTGGCACCTCCTTCAACGTGTGAGACTCCCATATGAGCGATTGCCGCTCCATGGGCCCGCTTTTCCATCCGCATCATACATCGAATTGGAGCCATGGGTGCATCGATGCCATGCCGCATCGATAGCATGAGGCCCATGACGACACCGGCCACCACAGCCGGCCCGTGGTTCCCCCCCGGCCGCGCCGACCGTGCGGCCCCCTCGAGCCTGCCATTTCGAAGTTCGTGATGGCATGTGACCCCCCTCGAGGGTGCCATTTCGAAGTTCGTGGTGGCATGTGACCCCCCTCGAGGGTGCCATTTCGAAGTTCGTGGTGGCATGTGACCCCCCTCGAGGGTGCCATTTCGCTTGCGCTGCGGGTGGACCCGACGAAGGCAGAGGCCGTCCCCCGCAATGACTTTGTCGATCCTGTTCAGTTCTGATATGCTGGCCGCTCACCCATTGTTACCGGATGACGAACTTTGGACGACGCCACCTACAGCCGGATTGTGAGCTTCATCTGGGGCATCGCGGACGATTGCCTGCGCGACCTGTACGTTCGGGGCAGGTACCGCGATGTGATCCTGCCCATGACCGTCATCCGTCGGCTCGATGCGGTGCTCGAGAGCACCAGGCAGGCGGTGCTCGAGATGAAGGCGATGCTCGATGGCGCCAGGGTGACCAACCAGGACCAGGCGCTGCGACAGGCCGCCGGCCAGGCCTTCTACACTACCTCAAAGTTTACTCTGAAGGACCTCCGGCACCGCTCGAGCCAGCAGGTGCTCAAGGCCGACCTCGAGGACTTCCTGAACGGCCTCTCCCCCAATTTGCAGGAGATCCTGGAGAACTTCGAGTTTCGAAATCAGATCCCCCGCCTGTCGAAGGCCGATGCGCTGGGAACCTTGATCGAGAAGCTCCTGGACACTTCGATCAACCTCAGCCCGAATCCGGTGCTGAACGGCGATGGAACAAGAGAATAATTTTCACCATCACTGAGTACGTCAGAGGGTTGACCTCTCTCAACGACCAGAATATTCTCGGAGCCATGAATCTAATCCAGGGGGGAATATGCTCCGACGAATTTAGCATATCGGGCTGTTGGCCATTGTCGGCTCGTCTTGTGCCCACACAGGGCCCGCGATAACTACCATCGCTCCAGACCTGAAGCAACCGGCCTGCTACGTCGAGGACAACTCGGCGCACTGTTACGGACGCTCAGCTGAAGCGATCCCGGCTACAATACAGCTCCTGAGGTGTCGTCAGGGCGGCACCAGCTCGTGGTTGTGCGAGCGAACCTCCTTCAAGGCCGCGATACCCGATACTGCAGCAATACCTCCCCCCGAACCTCTCGATATCAAGACGCAGGTGGCGAAGCGCTTCGCTGAGAAGTTCGGCTCGAACCTTTTCTCCCTCGATTGCAACTACAGGGGCGGGGATGAGTACCTTTGTCAGGGCCGGCTCGATCGATCGCATATGTCGGTCGGTCCCGCCATCTGCGGCTACTTGGCCGTCCGGCTCAATCTACGATTCGGACATCTAATTGGGTGAGATGATCTTCTGCAACCTTTTGTATGTTGATGAGAGGTAGAACAACTGAGCCAAACCCCCCATTGGCCAGGATAGATGAGGCTGCGGCGCGCAGGTAGGGAAGGAGAATCATCGGAATCTGAACCTTCACGAGACTCTTCTCAATCTCCTCTGGGAACCGCTCCTCACCGACTTCGAAGACGCCAGCGATCCCGATGTTGAGGCGAACGATCGCGTTTTCAGGCGTTATCTCTTCCTGCTCGTCAGCTTCGACCTCCTCCGCTTCACTCTCACCTTTGAGGAGGAGTATTTTGCAATCCACCCCACCGACGTAGTAGGAGTGCTTCGTGAAGAAGAGGGGGCGTCGGATGCTGAGTTTCATCTGCCACGAGAGCTCCGTGGGAACCTGCTGCCAGCTCAATAGCTCAAGGGAGCGCCCCGTGTCCAGGTTGAGGCGATCAACCTTGTAGGAGCGAAACTGGAACAGACTCTTTATGCCGCCCATGACCATTCCTTAGTATTTAACCCATACCAATAGGTATTGTTCGCCTCTCGGGAAACATCCTGTCTCTGCCGGCCTTCACGCGCACTGATGGTTACCCGTATACTCGACGGATCTCCTGTCGTGGCGCAATAAATGGTAGAGCTTACATCCTCATCCGGGGCCGCCGCTGCGAACTGTACTGCCGGGATTCCTGGCGCAGTTCGGTTGAGGAACGCATCCACATCCTCCGTTATTGCGTACTCAATAGCTAAGGAAAGCTCCCCTTCTGCGTGCTTGTCCAGCATGGCTTTAAACGCTTCGTCGTTCATTGCCTGGAACTCTTGCGCGATCTCCTCAAGGATTCGCAGCATTTCCTCACGCCCGGTAATTCCCTTATTGGCTTTCATAATCATCCCTCATCCACGGCCATTAAAGGATGGCAATACACTCTCGATCTCTAACAACATAACACGAAGGATGCCCAAGCAACGGCACTGGATACCAATCCTTACTAGGTCCTGGTGGCGATACATCTGTTTGAATCAGCTTGATCTTTCTATGCGATTTCCGCTCATATGCAAGATAGAAAGCTTCGTAAAAACCACTCATGTCCGAGTTGTTGACTCGCCTCCCAGCGTAAGACATGGATGCCCTCTCGAGCATCGCCGCAATCTCTGGGTCCTTACAGTCCATAAACTCCGTAACGTCAACAGTAATCGAGGCACGCACAATGGCGGCTTGTGGATTAGTTTCGGTCCTATAGTTGCCTGCTTCGCAGGCCTGGCGAAACCAATCCCGTGCCAAGCGGTCGGCGTTGGGCCCCTCCGACCAAAAGTAGACCCCTTTGCCTCTTCGGCCACCTCCAAGATTAAACCCGCCATCAATAATCTGCTTAGCTCGTTCCTGTGAGGTACCATGCACACCTCGTCTTACGACTTCGCCAGGCACAAGAAACTCCGTTGATTCGATCCGCCGACGGGCAGAACTGACTTTAGGGCGTTGGTAACTCGGCGGAGAAATGGTAGGTCCCTCTTTATACGTCGGTTGAAGCAAGAAATTCTACATAAATTTCGTAGCCTTTCCGTAAAATATAATGAAACCAGGGACCGGGGTAAACCTCGCGGAATGCTTGAATCAACGATAAGTCCACCTCAACAAGGGGCATCTTTTGGGGAATTCGATCTTCCATCTATCAATAGGTATTTCTTTCTTCGAAAGGGATACCTATTGATAGAACCAACCGTCTCACCCAGGTCGAGGTGTAAGGCCCTCTCAAAGACCAACGTGCGACCGATGCACCTTGGATATAGGGAACACGCGAGGGCCACAGACATCCCAGAAAGGGCCTTGACCGTTGTTCCGCGCATCACGAAGGCTCTGAGATTACAAGAGTTTTCTAACTGCCCGGAAAACCGTGGATCATAGCTTTGAGGCCTGTTACGCCTGCGCGGGACGAGGGTCGAGGCCGCTGGAGGAGCTCGAGGAGGTGGACGAGACAGTGGAAGACGAGCCCGACGACGCTGGAACCGGTGAAGCAGAGGAGGCGGAAGCATGACCACAGACACCCGTGAAAAGGGCCTCGAGGCGCTCATCGTCCGGGCCATGGTGGGTCGCACGGACCTGCTGGATCCCCCCCACGTGAGCATGGAGACCTCCATCCCGGTCGCCGGGGGTACCGGCTGGCTGTTGGGCGATCCCCAACAGTACCACCGGGAGTATTGCGTCGATCTGGTCCAGCTTCGCGGCTTCCTCATGGTCAGCCAGCCGCCGCTGCTCGAGGCCCTGGGCCTGGAGACGAATGGGCCGACCCGCCTCAAGTTCCTGGCGCGTCTCCAGGGCGAGATCAGCAAGCGGGGGGTGATCGACGTCCTGCGCCACGGCATCAAACACCTCCATCACTCGATCGAGCTGTTCTACGGCACGCCCACCCCCGGCAACACCACTGCGGAGGAGCGCTTTCGGCTGAACCGGTTCAGCGTCACCCGCCCGCTCCGATACAGCCGCAAGGCGACCGCCCTCTCCCTCGATCTGTGTCTGTTCATCAACGGGCTTCCCCTCTTCACCTGTGAGCTGAAAAACAGCCTCACCAAACAGACGGTCGCCGATGCCATCGAGCAGTACCGACGGGACCGGGATCCGAAGGAGAAGCTCTTCGAGTTTGGCCGATGTGTGGCCCACCTGGCCATCGACGACCATGAGGTGCGCTTCTGCACCCACCTCAAGGGCAAGGCGTCGTGGTTCCTGCCGTTCAACCAGGGCTTCCAGGATGGGGCCGGCAATCCGCCCAACCCGGACGGGCTCAAGACCGACTTCCTCTGGAAGCGCATCCTGACGCCGACCGGCCTGACCGACATCCTGGAGAACTACGCCCAGATCGTCGAGCGCAAGGACGACAAGACCCGAAAGGTCAAACGCGACCAGGTCTTTCCCCGCTACCACCGGCTGGATGTCGTGCGGAAGCTGCTCGAGGACGCGGGGACGAGAGGCGCCGGGCATCGTTGCCTGATTCAGCACTCCGCCGGCAGCGGCAAGTCCAACTCCATCGCCTGGCTGGCCCACCAGCTCATCGGCCTGCGGAAGGACGGGCGGCAGCTCTTCGACTCGATCCTGGTGGTGACGGATCGACGCATCCTCGACGAGCAGATCCGGGACACGATCAAGCAGTTCGTCCAGGTGGACGCCACGGTGGGCCATGCCGATCGATCCGGCGATCTGCGGCGCTTCATCGAGGGCGGCATGAAGATCATCATCACCACGGTCCAGAAGTTCCCGTTCATCCTGGATGAGATCAGCGCCGATCAGCGGGGGCGCTGTTTCGCCATTGTGATTGACGAGGCCCACTCGAGCCAGGGGGGCAAGACCTCCGCCGCGCTGTCCCTCGCCTTCGCCGAGCCGGGGGACGGTGTGGAGGAGGAGACCACCGAGGACCGCATCAACCGCATCATGAAGGATCGCAAGCTCCCTCCCAACGCCAGCTACTTCGCGTTCACCGCGACGCCCAAGGGCAAGACGCTCGAGACCTTCGGCATTCTCATCCCCGGCTCGAGCCCGGTCAAGCATCGCCCCTTCCACAGCTATACGATGAAACAGGCGATCGACGAGGGCTTCATCCTGGATGTGTTGCGGGCCTACACGCCCATCCACAGTTATTACAAGCTCGTCAAGACGATCGAGGACGACCCCGAGGTCGAGGTCAAGAAGGCCAGGAAGAAGCTGCGGCGGTACGTGGAGGGCGAGGAGCGCGCCATCCGGCGGAAGGCGGAGATCATGGTGGATCACTTCCACGATCATGTGCTGATGCCCCACAAGATCGGCGGCAAGGCTCGAGCGATGGTGGTCACCAACGGCATCGATCGGGCGATCGCGTATTTCATGGCCTTCCGCGCCTATCTGCTCGAGCGAAAGAGTCCCTATCGCGCCATTGTGGCGTTTTCGGGGGATCCGGAGTACCATGGCGAGAAGGTGACCGAGGCGTCGCTCAATGGGTTTCCCTCCTCTGAGATCGTCGATCGCATTCAGGAGGATCCGTATCGGTTCCTCATCTGTGCGGACAAGTTTCAGACCGGCTACGACGAGCCACTCCTGCATTCCATGTACGTCGACAAGACCCTGGCGGGCATCAAGGCGTTACAGACCCTGTCGCGTCTCAACCGTGCCCATCCCCAGAAGCACGACTGATTTGTGCTCGACTTCATGAATGATACGGACACCATCAAGGCGGCGTTCGACGAGTTCTATCGGACCACCGTCCTGAGCGGCGAGACCGACCCGAACAAGCTGAACGACTTGCAGGATGCGCTGGAGAGGTGTGGCGTCTATGTACAGGATGACATCGACGGGCTCGTGGATCTGTACCTGAACGATGCGGATCGGGACACGCTGGATCCCATCCTGGATGCCTGCGTTGCGGTCTACACATCGGCGCTGGACGAGGACGGGCAGATCAAGTTCAAAGGGGACGCCAAGGCCTTCGACCGGACCTACGGCTTCCTGGCCTCCATCCTTCCCTACAGCCGTGCGGCGTGGGAAAAGCTCTCCATCTTCCTGAACTTCCTCATTCCCAAGCTCCCGGCGCCGAGGGAGGTGGACCTGCCCAGGGGCATCCTCGAGGCCATCGACATGGACAGCTATCGGGCTGAAAAGCAGGCCACCCTGCGGATCATCCTGGAGGACGAGGACGCGGAGATCGAGCCGGCGCCGGTGTCGAGGGGCGGGGGCAGGCCGGATCCTGAGTATGACCGCCTGTCGAACCTCGTCTACACGTTCAATGATCAGTTTGGCAACATCCAGTGGCAGGACGTCGACTGGGTGCGCAAGCTCATCACCGAGGAGATTCCGAAGCGGGTGGCCCTGGATACCGCCTACCAGAATGCGCGAAAAAACCCCGACAAGCAGAACGCCCGCATCGAGCATGACAAGGTGCTGGGCCGGGTCATCATCGGGCTGATGAAGGATGACACCGAGCTGTTCAAGCAGTTCAGCGACAATCCCGGCTTCAAACGAGGGCTGTCGGACATGGTGTTTGCCGAGACGTATCAGCCGGGGATGGCGCCCTTGTGAAGAGGTGCCGGGAAGGTCGTGCCGGCGGCGGTGTGGTTGAATCGTGGTCTGTTGTTGAGCGAAAAGAGGAGCTCCGGATGAAGATCTCCCGGGATGATTTGAGATGGGCGGCGTCACAGGGCCTGCTGTCCGAGGCGCAGTCTGATGCGCTCTGGATGGCCCTTGAAGCTCGAGGCGCCGGTCGACCGCGCTTCGATGGTGCACATGTGGCCTATTACTTTGGTGCGCTGCTGGTGATCGGCGCGATGGGCTGGTTCATGACCGAAGCCTGGGAGGCGTTCGGCGGGGCTGGCCTGTGTCTCATTGCGGCGCTTTACGCGTTCGCATTCGTGCAGGCCGGCCGGCATCTGTGGGATCGGCAGGGGTTGCGGGTGCCCGGTGGGCTTCTCTACACCATGGCGGTGTCCATGACGCCGCTCGGTCTTTACGGGCTTCAGCGGGCTCTTGGCCTGTGGCCTGGAGACGATCCGGGCACCTACCAGGGCTTTCACGTATGGGTCAAAGGCGGGTGGCTGACCATGGAGGTCGGCACCGTGCTGGCGGGCCTGATCGCACTGCGATTCCGGCGGTTCCCGTTTCTCACCGCCCCCATCGCGGTGGCGCTCTGGTACATGTCGATGGACCTCACGCCGATGTTGTTCGGGCAGAATGACTTCAGCTGGGATGAGCGGAGGTGGGTGTCGCTGTGCTTTGGCCTGGTCATGCTGCTGGCCTCCTACGGGGTCGATCTGCAGGGGCGGGACGAAGACCTGACGTTCTGGGGCTACCTGTTCGGGCTGCTGGCGTTCTGGGGGGCGCTCTCGTCGATGGACAGTGGCAGCGAGCTGGGAAAGCTGCTGTACTGCGGCGTGAACCTGGGGCTTATGGCGGCGTCGGTCATGCTGCGCCGGAAGGCGTTCATCGTCTTCGGGGCGGTGGGGGTGATGGGGTACATTGCACACCTGGCCTGGCGGGTCTTCGAAGACGCGCTGCTTTTCCCTTTCGCGTTGACCCTGCTCGGGGTGGGCATCATCTATGTTGGAACGGTGTATCAGCGCAATCAGCGGGCGCTCGAGGCATGGGTGCTCGAGCGGCTCCCCGCCGGGATCCAGGCGTTCATCCCTCCGAGGGCTCGAGCTGCCAGGTGAGTTGCGTCCCTCGAGGGTGCCATTTCAAAGTTCGATATGGCATGTGACCCCCCTCGAGGGTGCCATTTCAAAGTTCGATATGGCATGTGACCCCCCTCGAGCCTGCCATTTTGAAGGTCGTGGTGGCATGTGACCCCCCTCGAGCCTGCAATTTCAAAGTTCGATATGGCATGTGACCCCCCTCGAGCCTGCCATTTCAAAGGTCGTGATGGCGGCCGATAGAGTGTCTCGTCCTGGCCATCGGTGGCCTGCACCTCAGCGCTCGGATAGTCGGTGCTGAGCTTCCTGGCCTGCTCGAGGTATTCGAGGCCCAGGTCGTAGTCCCCCAGGATCTTCGCATGCATCTGGGCCAGTGCGTTCTCAGTGCGTTCTCAGTGCGTTCTCAGTGCGTTCGAAGCGGCCCTCTCGATCGCTGCTCACCAGCCGCTCAAAAGAGCTGGCTGCCTTGTCATACTCGAAGAGGGACGCGTACCCCTGGCCGAGCGCCTCGAGGTTCGACCAGGTCAACGGACTCCGCGGGTAGGCGCTAAGCAGCTGTTCACGGACCTTCAGGGAGCCGCTCACGTCGCCGGCCTGCAGCGCGATGTCCGCGGCGTTGAAGAGCGCCTGGTCGGCCAGCCTCGAGTCCGGGAACTCCATGCGGAAAGAGAGGTAGGCATCGATGCGTGCCTTGGGCGATGTCGTCGGATCCAGGGCCTCGACCTTCCGGAAGGAAGCCGTAACGAACGCATCAATGAGCTCCGCTCGAAGCGACTTTGAAAAGGTCGGGGTGGCAGAGAACTTCCGTGCATGGGTGTCCACGCATGCCCGGTCCGACCGCTGTGAACAGTCCTCCAGGATGGCTCGAGCCGAGCGCTCCGCGAGCTCCAGCTTCGGGTAGCGTTCGATGATCTGGCGGTAGAGCGGCGTAGACCGATCGGTGTGCCCTGTCTCGCGGAGGAGCTGCGCGGCTTCAAAGAGTATGCGCGGTGCATCCCCATCGTCGACGTAGCTCGAGGCGAATTTCTCGCTCACCGCGATCTTGCGGGTTTCCCAGGGGGTGAGGGCTCGAGCCGCAGGGGAGACCGCCACACGACCGCTCGAGACAGGTGCATCGGACACCGGGGCGGCACGTCCGCCTTCAGCACCCGGCCGGGTTTCTGGCGTGGCCCCGGGTGGCGGCGCCTCACCCTCGAGCGCCCGGTCGATGAGCTTCAGCAGGGAGACGCTGGCCGTTCGTGCCGTCGATCCTCGCCACTCCTGGTCGATGACCTTCTGATAGTGATCTGCTGCCTCGACGTCGCGACGGAGCGCCGCGAGCGACTCGGCGAGGGCGAGCCGGATGGCGGTGGCATCTCGAGCCGAGGGATCGCGTGTGAGATACCGCTGAAGGTGGGTGACGGCGACCTGCCGGATCAGCCTGCATTCGATCTCCGAGAGCGGCTCCAAGGTCTGATCGAGGAGCCTTGAGATGGTGCGATCGTCGAAGGGTCGAAGGTTGATCTCGATGTGATGGTTGAAAAAAGGAGAGCCATCTGCAGAGCTCTGCCTTCCCTTCTCGTTCATGTCTGCCACGAACAGCCGGCTGGCAGGTACGGTCTGGAGCCCTCCGGTCAGCGTGGCGAGCGAGCGAAGCTTCGCGAAGAAATAGTTGTCCTGAAAATGTGGGTGGGCCAGGAGCCGATCGAGCTCGTCCAGGAACAGCACCATGCTGCGCCCCTGTTTCTCGAGGTGGGTGAAGAGTCGCACGAGCGAGCGATCGTCGAAGCCCGCTTCGATGGCACGCGCCACGAGTCGGGTGGTCTCGCCGTTCCCAGAGTGCTCGGTCAGTGCATCCAGGACCTCCTGCCAGAACGCCTGGGGTGTGAACGCGTGGCTGATTGGATGGAGATCGAGAAGGCAGATGATCATGTCGTCTGCGCGCGCACCGAGGTACTGGCGGCGGGTGTCGTCGTCGGCCAGCTTCAGAAGAAACGAGCTC
>Ga0163147_10009692_pt1 | contig 10362 bp, 8 predicted proteins | sample OliLakLV19MP6G1_FD_148597 | JGI IMG/M metagenome (GOLD analysis project Ga0163147, IMG submission 148597) | Freshwater microbial mat bacterial communities from Lake Vanda, McMurdo Dry Valleys, Antarctica- Oligotrophic Lake LV.19.MP6.G1 | ecosystem: Environmental > Aquatic > Freshwater > Lake >... | reverse complement strand
CCACGGTCCCGTTTCAGGGGTGGAATCCATCCCAGCATTTTTTGATATTTGTGAAGCTAAACTTAAGAGCGAAGGGGGAAGTCCTGAGACTTCTTCTTTTGTGGTGAGATCCATGTCAAACGACTTTGTCGCGTCGAGTACGTTATTGGAAAATTTAGTCGCAAGGTCAGCGAGTTCGATTTGAACGGCATTAAATCGCTCCTTAATTCCGCCTGTCAAAGCCACACCTGATAGTTCTGCGTCACGGATATATGATTCAACAATCCGTTTTTGCGCTACGTCGCAAGTGGCCCAATCAGAGCCCGATTTAAGGGATACATACGCCTCATACAATGGACGACTTTGTCCTGCCCTACTTGAAAACGCCACGATCTTTGGCTCCATCGCCTCATGGACCTTACGCCATTCGGGGGAGTTTTTAACCATCACTAAATGACTCACCACGCCCCAGGTCCATTCGAGACGGGCGCTGATTTGGTCCAGGGGTTCAACGAGAGACACCCACGTGGGTTGAACGCCTGATTCAAGTCTGGAGAATTCCTTTTCCAAATCCTCAAGTAAAAAAGTGATCGCCGGTTCGACGTGCTCGGGGAAAATATTCGAAAAGTTGGGAAGTCCCTTACATTTTAAAAGCGGGTTGGAGGGAACATCATTCATGCAAAAACTATCAGGCGTTTTTTTAGACAGTCCAGCCTTCACTCAAAGGAAGCCCAGTTTGAGTCATAGCCATCGAGATCGCTGGGGTTTCTTGCCCAAATAGGTTCATGCCCGAAAAAAAAGGCTGAATGGCCCTCGCACACGCCCAGCGCAGTCAAGTTTAGGTTGCTTCTCGATATTCTTGTAGTACAATAAATGCAATTACAATTCACCCCAGAGGTAATTTTATGACTGATGAATCTGTTAGTTTCTTCGAGCTCTACGCAAAGGTTTATCCTTACCTCATCCTCTCGGTACTCGTTTCCCTTTTCGCTGTTATCTTGATTCGTTATCTTTGGGTCGTTTTCCATAAGGAAGCCAAACGCATCGACGTTCAACGCATCTACCTAAAAACATTGCGTAACTTAGCTCCCAGAAAATAAGTGTGAAGTCTTTGGCTTTGCGGTGAGTACAATTAATTCTTGATTTGTGACAGTTATGTTTTAACCTTCATTTGCTTTAGGCGGGGGAGCCCAGATGGGCTGAGAGTTTGCTAAACGGCAATAACCCCTTGAACCTGATGCGGTTAATACCGCCGAAGGGAGGCCAAACGTCGGTTTTATTCGTGAAACTGTGCGTCCTTCTTAGGCGTCAAAGAATCCAAATTTGATGAAACGCCAGCCTTTTAAATCTGCAATTCGCACATCTGGATTTGTTAACGCCTTTTTTTCCACAACATACCACCGGTTTCTAGCCTTATGATTGCAAAAATTTCAGAAAACACTCCACAAAGCACCGATTCTCTTCCCAATTCCACCCGCGTTTTTGTCGAGAAGTCGGTGGTGTCAGGGTCCCAATCACTAGAAATAAAAGTCCCTTTCCGCGAAGTTTCATTAAGTGACACCAAAAAGTACGACGGCACTATCGAAAAAAATGAGCCCGTACGCATCTACGACTGTTCCGGACCATGGGGTGATCCAACTGAAACCTGCGATGTGAACCAAGGGTTAAAACCCATCCGTGCGGAATGGATAACATCACGGGCCGATGTTGAAGCGTATGATGGGCGCACGATACGCCCGGAAGATAACGGATATCTCACGGAAAAACATGCCGAATACGCGAGCCAAGCCGAGCGCAATCGACTGGAACCTTTCCCGGGCCTTAATCGCCAACCTCTTCGGGCAAGTCAGGGACATCCCGTGACCCAACTTTGGTACGCGCGGCAAGGGATTATCACTCCTGAGATGGAATACATCGCCATCCGGGAAAATATGGGCCGCAAAGAAGCTTTCACTCAGGTAGAAAACAAAAAAGGTGACCGGCGTGTCCTATCTCAACAGCATCCGGGTCAAGCATGGGGCGCTGTCATTCCAAAATTTATAACCCCTGAATTCGTTCGAGACGAAGTCGCCCGGGGCCGCGCTATTATCCCTGCGAATATTAATCACCCTGAGCTTGAGCCCATGATAATTGGCCGCAATTTTCTCGTAAAAATTAACGCGAATATCGGCAACTCGGCCATTGCATCATCCATCGAAGAAGAAGTCGAAAAAATGAGATGGGCGACAAAATGGGGAGCGGATACCGTCATGGACCTTTCCACAGGTAAAAACATCCATGCCACACGGGAGTGGATTCTTCGCAACTCACCTGTCCCGATTGGCACTGTTCCGATTTATCAAGCCTTGGAAAAAGTGGGCGGCAAGGCTGAGGACCTCACGTGGGAAATTTTTCGCGACACACTTATTGAACAAGCTGAACAGGGCGTCGACTATTTTACTATTCATGCAGGCGTCCTGCTTCGTTACATACCCATGACCGCAAACAGGGCCACTGGCATTGTGTCACGCGGGGGTTCAATCATGGCTAAATGGTGTCTTTCCCATCATAAAGAAAATTTCTTGTACACACACTGGGACGACATTTGCAAAATCATGGCCGCCTATGATGTCAGTTTTTCCATAGGTGACGGACTCAGACCCGGTTCTATAGCGGATGCCAACGACGAGGCGCAATTTGGCGAGCTTGAAACCCAGGGCGAACTCACCACACGCGCATGGGAGCATGGCGTCCAAGTCATGAATGAAGGTCCAGGACATGTGCCGATGCATATGATTCAAGAGAATATGGAAAAACAAATAGAATGGTGCCATGAAGCTCCTTTCTACACGCTGGGCCCGCTCACGACCGATATCGCCCCGGGGTACGATCATATTACGAGCGGCATTGGAGCGGCCATGATCGGCTGGTACGGATGCGCGATGCTTTGTTACGTGACTCCAAAAGAGCATCTTGGATTACCCAATAAAAAAGACGTTAAAGATGGTGTGATCGCCTACAAGATCGCAGCCCACGCAGCGGACTTGGCAAAGGGTCATCCGGGCGCCCAGTACAGAGATAATGCCCTGAGCAAAGCACGGTTTGAATTTCGCTGGTATGATCAATTTAACCTTTCGCTAGACCCTGAAACAGCTCTTGCTTACCACGACGAAACACTCCCCCAAGAAGGCGCCAAATCCGCCCATTTCTGTTCCATGTGCGGCCCTCATTTCTGTTCCATGAAAATCACCGAAGACGTGCGGAAATACGCCGCCGAGCATGGCATGACCGAGGACGATGCAGTAAAAAAAGGACTTGAGGAAAAATCCAAAGAGTTCGTTGAAAAAGGTTCGGCCGTTTACCAATAAGTCATTTAAAGGCGACTCAATAGTAGTCCGCGAAGTGGACCCGATTAAAAAGGGTCCAACTTCCAACTCCCAACTCCCTTTCGGTGGCTTGTTTTAAATGTCACCTGCGAGGCTTGATAAAGCAACCGCAGGGATTCTCTTCATTTCCACCAGACGCTTTTTAATTTTACCATCGGTCCCAGACATAGCCAAAACGAGAAAAGTAACCAGGACGAGAAACCCCAACCCCATTCCCCATCGTTGGGAACGGCGAACCTGAAAATAAGGATCGTCACTACTGATGTGCCCACCCATAACAGCCTTAATTTTTGGCCAAGCTTGGACAACGATCAAAACATAGAGAATGAGAAAAATAAAGTTAAACCACCACACCAACAACGCCGTAAATAAAACTAATCCGAGGATCCAGAACTTTGGACTTAATATTCCAATAATCCGACCCCCATCCAACGGGGTCATGGGGATTAAATTAAATAAATTTAATACAAACCCCATATTCGCAAGGGCAAGAAAAAGGAAACTTCCTGTCGCCATATAAACTCCGTAACAAGCTATCGCGCCAATCGTCCCTAAGATAGGACCGCCAATCCCCACCACGGCTTCCACCCAAGCATTTTTTGGCATGTCTTTCATCATGATGAACGCACCCACAAACGGAATAAACACAGGTGCCGAGACTGGGAGTTTCATTATTTTAGCCGCCACTGCGTGACCCAACTCGTGTACGAATATCAGGAGGACAAGACCCACTGCAAATTTCCACCCTAGGAGGAGCGCATACACCCCGATCGTAATGATCATTGACCCGCCGGTTTTAAGGATTATGGGAATAAATTTCCCGAAGTTTAAAAGAACGACACCTATTACCCCTAATATGCCTAGAATGTTTCTTTTCTTCGGTGGCGCCTCGATGGCTGGTGGAAAGGGCCGGTTCTCTTCAATCATAATTTTATAAATTTATAAGCACGATCAATGCGAGCAATAGTTATTTGTGAAGCTGACAAAAACCCGATCATCCTAACTGATACTTAAACCCAGTTCATTTTCAACAGAAACTCCGCATTGGATTGTGTCTCGCCCAGCTTCTCAACCATAGACTCAACCGCTTCGACGGCAGGAAGTGCGTTGAGCACTTTCCGCAGGGCAGTCACGCGTTTAAGTTCGTCAGGATGATACAAAATTTCTTCGCGACGTGTGCCAGACCCAGTAATATTGATCGCTGGGAAAATTCGTTTATCCATCAGATCGCGGGAAAGATAAAGCTCCATATTCCCTGTGCCTTTAAATTCCTCAAATATAACGTCATCCATGCGACTCCCTGTCTCCACCAGAGCGGTCGCCACAATAGTCAAACTTCCACCTTCCGAAACGTTTCGCGCACAACTGAAAAACTTACGTGGTTTTTCTAAGGCCTTGGCATCCACGCCTCCGCTCATGGTCCGGCCATGGTTCGGCTGCACCGCGTTATATGCCCGCGCCAAACGCGTAATACTATCCAACATGATCAGCACGTCCTTTTTGCCTTCGACCAGACGTTTGGCTCGTTCCATCGCCAGCTCCGCCACTTGGATATGGCGCTCCGGTTTTTCATCAAACGTGGACGCAATGACCTCCCCATCAATTGTTCGCTCCATGTCCGTCACTTCCTCGGGCCGTTCATCGATAAGGAGCATCATGATATGCATCTCAGGGTTGTTGAGAGAGATGGCATGAGCCATTTTTTGCATGAGCACCGTTTTTCCAGTTCGCGGCGGGGCAACAATGAGACAACGCTGACCTTTACCCAAAGGACACAACAAATCAATAACCCGCGAACACATTTCAGCTGGGTCGTGTTCTAGAATAATCCGTTCCGTAGGAAACTCGGCTGTTAGCTGGTCAAACGGAGCCCTTGTTTTAACTTTCTCGGGATCTTCTTTGCCTATGGCTTCAATCTTTAAAAGCGCAAAGTATCGCTCCTTATCCTTTGGAGGTCGCACCTGCCCGGAAATGGAATCACCTGTCTGCAAGGCAAACCGCCGAATTTGAGAAGGTGAAATGTAAACATCTTCCGGGCACGGCAAGTAATTGTGCTGGGGATAACGTAGGAACCCAAAACCTTCGGGCATGATCTCCACAATACCTTCTGCGAACATGTGCCCATGCTTTTCCGCGTTACGCTTGATGATCTCAAAAGCGAGTTCATTAGCCGGAATGGGAGAAGACTCATCTATCCCATATTGACGTGCCATTTCCTGAAGCTCAGGTTGCGTCAAAGCTTGCAGTGATGCCACATCAAGGTTTGTGCCAGCCAGATCCTCACCGCGCCGACGCCGACGAAAGTACTTTTTTCCTCGGCGATGACCGGACTTAAAGTTTTTAGAGGAATCTCCTTCATGGTTCTGGTCCGATTCAAAGGCGTGCGGTGCCGGAACTTGTTGAGGTTCAGAGGTATTGGATGATGGTTTTGCGTGTTCGTCGGAAGACATATCGTTGTGGAAGGGTTATTTGGATGCAAGTTTCCGGAGGAGAGACATTACCTGATCTTTCAGGACCTCCGCAGTGAACTCGTTCCAAACAACAAAATCTGCGTACAACAACTTATGAACCAGAGAGAGTTGGGCGTCAATACGGTTTTGCGCTTCATTTTCAGAAATTTGGCGGTGCTCCATGAGTCTGCGCTTCTGAGTCGCCTCAGAACATCCGACGGCGACAATGTAATCAAAGGAATTTTCTGCCTGTGTTTCGTACAACAATGGGATCTCCACAAGTACATTCTTTCCGAGGAGTTGCGCTTCTTTCACCTGTTTTTTCCACTCAATTCTAATCAGTGGATGGACGCTATCATTTAGTTTTTTTCGTGCCTCTGAGTCCATAAAAACGAGTGCTCCGAGTGATTTTCGATTTATTTCCCCAGACGGAAGAAAATAAGAAATGCCAAACTCCAGTTTGATCGCCTCCTTGACCTCAGGGCGCGTTAACACTTCGTGGCCAATTAAATCTGTCCGGACAACGCTCCAACCGTCTGATTCAAAGTACTGCGCAACCGTACTCTTGCCCGTGGCAATCCCACCTGTGAGGCCGAGGTTCATTCAATATTAGGGCATTCCGCTTGTAATATGTCCATCGCCAAACAAGCAATAACCTTTTCCATCATGATAAGAATAAATTTCCGAAACCAACCGAATTTTGTTCGGAGACAAACTTAACTCAGAATTTGCACTTAATGAGGGGTTGATTCCAGAATAGAGATACCTGTAGCTACTTCCAATTTCATTTAGATAATATCCCTGATTGCGACTCTTTTTATTTTCAGGACACAAAAATGTTTTTTCAGGGATATAAACATTAAGGATACTAGGCAAATCGATCATTCCAGGAATAAGTTCATCGGACAACGTTTCAAGAGGATTCTCCCGCAAATCAGTATCTCTATTTGCAGGAAAAAACCCATCATTATCAGCTGCATATGAATTTAAACCTGTATAAACACTTCTTAAATTATTAATGCATTGGACACCGGAAGCCCGTGCTTTGACATTTTTCGAAATAGAAAAAGTTGCCAACAAAAGAATTGACACTACAGCACACGCAACAATCAACTCCAATAGGGAGATGCCACGATCAGAAACTGAAGTCATCTCTTGTTTCAAGTTTGGACTTTTTATTTGGTACTTTTAAAAGAATTGTGTAACTAATTGCAGGTGTATTATTAATGAGTTCAGTACCGCCAATTGGAGAAAGTTTAGGTGCTATATTGAAGGCAAATATCTTCCAAACGCCTGCCGCAGTTACTGATAGCTCAGAAAGAGCTGATTCGGCAAAAAATGAACCAAAAATTGGACTGCTTTTAACGGAACTCAGCAATCGACTACCTCTCTTAGAAAAACTTATAGAACTTAAGGTTGAACCTACAATCCAAGTATGAGTTTCTGATCCGGAATAAGGACTACTTAAGAAAAATTGCTGACCATCCGGTGATTGAATGAAAATATAATTACTATTAGGAAAAACTTGAGTTACTTTTAATTGAACTTCAATTTCTTTTACAACCCTAGTATCTGAAACTGTGAATTCATCGAAAATGAGTCCCTCACCAGATAGGTTTCCAGTAGCTGTTATTGAATCTAATGTTTCCGTATTTGATTCAAAGATTACTGATCTTCTCTCGGGATCTATCATGTTTGAATAACTATCGGATGTAAAAGTCCTGCGTTTAGTATCTGTGTTCTCAGTCTTTTTATCTACTGTTCCTGCGTTCGAATGTAAGAGTAAAATAATATTTACGAGAATGTATGAAAGGAACTTTAAACTTGCAGAAGTTACAATATTATTGGTTTTCATGTGACACATTTTCTGATGCAACATCTACCTTTTGCCCAGCAGGATCAATAATATTGGCTGTTACGAAGATCATTAAGTTTCTTTTTATCGATTGTTCCAACTTATTCCTAAATAAACGTCCAAGTCCCGGGATGTCACCCAAAATGGGAACCTTATCATCAACTTTTTGAACATCTTCCCGGATTAAGCCTCCTAAAGTGACCGTTTCCCCGTCGTAAACATTCACCTCAGTTATTACGCGGCGAACGCTGAAGATGGGCTGATTAATTACATTAGCGGTAATAAGTGCACCTTGGCCTCCATCAAAAGTAGGGGCAAAAATAGCACTTCCGTAATTAACAAATCCTTCAAACTCAACGACTTCCGGCACAAGTGTCATACTTATTGTACGTTGATTGGCACTCACCACAGGTGTGACACTTAAAATTATGCCGGTTTCGCGACTGACGAAGCCCGTTGGATTAGCTGGGGCAACAATAGGCAAAGAGGATGCATTCCCGCCCGTACCTGTCGGAATCTGAGGTTTTTCAAATTCAGTTGGATAAATAAATTCGCGTGTAATCTGAATTTTTGCTTCTTTTCCATTTTTTCCAACAACAGAAGGGGCCGAAAGAAGATCGACATTTTTCTTTTGAGCCAAGGCACGAATGACTAACTGGAACTGGGGTCGAGTGATCACACCCGTCAACGCAGCAATCGCATTAGGAGAGGCGGCCGCTACGCCAGCTCCCAGTAAAAGGGCGTCAATTGAAGAAGTCGCAAGCCCTGCTCGACCTCCGCTTCCATTTGAGTTACGCACGCCACCTGTGAGTAAATTATTCACCCCGTCAGCCGTGGCGGCCCCTTGAATGGTAATTTCATTACTTCCATTATCTGTGGTAATTCCAAAAGCTCCCACTAACCAATCAAATCCAAGCTCATTTAAATCGTTCTGAGTCAATTCAACAAATTTTGTTTCAACCAAAATTTGATTTTCATTTTCACCCGATAAAACCAAGCTCTCGATTTTATCTAATTCTTCTGGTGTGTTTTTTACACTAATTTTTGTGGGTCCCAATTTGGTCGCTGTACTCCCGGGAGCATCAAACAGGACGCCTTTTTCAATCAAAGCTTCTTTCACTCCTGACACGACAATTCCCCCACCCCCACCAACGCGGGAACTTGGCCCAATTCCACCACCACCGCCACCACGAACATTTACAGGAATAAAGTCGGGGGCCACATAGAATATTTTTGTAACAAGTCCTTGGGCACCTTCGGGCGAAATAATAACCGCCTTGGCTTCGACACGATAACCCACGCCAGCTGCTTTAGTCACAAAGCCAAGCGCTTCACGCAAGGTAACATTCGTGAGTTCGAGAGTAATAGGAGATGGAGGCGCACCTTGACCAAGCTCTTTAACTATATTTATACCTTTAGCATCCGTTTGGGTTTTACTATATTGGCGCAATCTGGAAATAGCAGCGTCAAGCGAAGCTTCATTTAAAGTAAGCTGTTCAATCTGTATACTGTTCAGCTTTCTTTCAATCTCGGATTCCTTTATGACCCCGCCTGGTAGACCTAGTGTATTCCCCCCCTTTGGAGCCCTGAAATCTTCACTCCACTTATCGCGCACTGTCCAAGCAGATTCAGCATCCAACCTGTCCTTGAGTGCATTGGCACTCTTTATTTTCTTCTGATAAACATTCTTTAACCTGTTTGCCGCTGCAATATTATCACGGTCAATCGCCAAGATTTGACGATAGGAATCGATCGCCTTGTCATTTTGGCCTGTGGCAAAAAACGCGTCACCTTCACGAAAGAGCGTTTCAATTGAATTTTGGGACTTTAAGAAAGTAGGCGTCATTGCAGTGTTCACTTCCCGCGCCCGAGCAGGACGTGCAGAAGCCTGTTGGCCTTTGATTTTTTCGATGTGACTCGCTAACCCCCGTGCTGTGGAGTCATTTGGATTATACCGCAACGCTTGAGCAAGATGATCAGCTGCATCTTGATTTCTTTTTTCGTTATGCGCAATAACCGCAAGTTTCGCATGTGAAGCTCCTAAACCATTCTGAACATTTAAATATGTTTTTTGAGTGGCTGGTGTGGGATTTCCCATGAGTGCGAAGGCTGCTGAAAACCGTTCAAGTGCTTTTTCAAGTTCTCCGCTATTTAAAAACTTGTAACCTTCGGCTGTGTAACCCTCCGCTCGAATCAAATCCTCTTCCCGGCGGAAGTTTTCAAGAGCAGATGTTTCCTGTGCGTAGGCAGTGAGTCCCATCTGAGACAAACACAAAAAAGTCATCAAACGAAATAAAGTCTTTAAGGATATCATTTTACACAAGTTTTTATGTTATTTTAGTCGGATAAACCAAGCTCTTTCCAACGAACTACGACAATTTATTTAGTTTGGCGTAATTTTTAACTCAAATGCTTGATTCTCCGTATCTTTGATTGATACAATAGTGCTATCAACTTTGTCAATCTTATATTTTTTACTCTTAAGCGTAAAATCTGCCCCTTCCCGAACCGAAAAGTCTCTTTCACCCACTGTAGTCACTAAGGGAAAGGTAAAATGCGCCGTTCTGACGGTTGTCGGTTTTGATTGATTTATTTTTAAGTCTAACCTGAACCCATCATTTCGGATCAATTGCAGTTCGGATAAATCTTGTTCAACTTGAGAATTCACTTTGGGATCGAAAACCTTCTCCTTTTTGATTGCGAGATTGACCAC
>Ga0163147_10009691_pt1 | contig 10363 bp, 8 predicted proteins | sample OliLakLV19MP6G1_FD_148597 | JGI IMG/M metagenome (GOLD analysis project Ga0163147, IMG submission 148597) | Freshwater microbial mat bacterial communities from Lake Vanda, McMurdo Dry Valleys, Antarctica- Oligotrophic Lake LV.19.MP6.G1 | ecosystem: Environmental > Aquatic > Freshwater > Lake >... | reverse complement strand
GGGAATGTCTGTGCGGTCAATTTTATGATTGCGGGTAATGATGACGCAGTTCGGCCCCATCATCACGTTATCACCGATCTCGACCGCGCCGCCGATTTCGGCGTTGATTCCGATGCCGGAATTTTTCCCGATACGGACATTGCTGCCCGAATGAAAGGAAGCCCCCTTTTCCACATTGACGTTCGTACCGCAGGCTGCAAAAAGCTGCCTGCATATCTGGTACCTAAGCGCTTTAAAAATGCCGCCGCCCGGAAAAACCGAGGACGGAAGATGGCGCGCGCAGCCGTAATAAAGGACGCAGAAAAAAAGACGTTTGATTTTTTCCATGATAGATTTGGTTAAGGGTTAAAGCACCGGGCCAGGGGTAGCCCGCGCTTAAAAATGCGGGCGGCCTTAAGACGGGCCGTCCGCGGATACCTTAGAGTCTCCAGTAAAGCACTCCGGGTGTTTTTCCGAACGCCCCTGGATGAAACATGCCCTTGACGTCGATGACGACGCCCTTGCCGGTGGAGCGCGTGAGGTGGTTCTTGATCACGTTCGGCGTCAGTTTCTTTTTGTACTCGTCGTGGTTTACGGCAAGGATGACGGCGTCCACTTTGAGGCCCGCTTCGTACTTCTGAAGTTCGAGGCCGTCGTACTCGTGTTTGACTTCTTCGGCGTCTGCGAGCGGGTCGGTGACGATGACTTCGACGCCGAATTCTTCCAGTTCGCGGATGATATCGATGACGCGCGTGTTGCGAATGTCGGTCACGTTCTCTTTGAAAGTGAAGCCGAGAATGAGGACTTTTGCGCCCTTCACCGTCTTGTTGCCCGCGATCATCTTCTTGACGCATTGCTCGGCGATGTACTTGCCCATGTTGTCGTTGATCTTCCTGCCCGCGAGAATGACCTGCGGGTTATAGCCCATGGCTTCGGCCTTCCAGGTAAGGTAATAAGGATCGACGCCGATGCAGTGGCCGCCGACGAGTCCGGGGTACATCTTGATGAAGTTCCATTTGGTGCCGGCGGCTTCGATGACCTCGCGCGTATCGATTCCAATCTTGTGGAAGATGAGCGCGAGTTCGTTCATGAGGGCGATATTGAGATCGCGCTGGGTGTTCTCGATGACTTTCGCAGCTTCGGCCGTCTTGATGGAAGAAGCCCTGTAGACACCCGCCTTCACGATGACTTCATACATCGCGGCGATTTCATCGAGCGCTTCTTCGTCGCAGCCGGAAACGACTTTGATGATCGTCTCGACCGTGTGCTCGCGGTCTCCCGGATTGATGCGCTCGGGCGAATAGCCTACTTTAAAGTCTTTCTTGTATTTGAGGCCCGAGTGTTTCTCGAGAAGCGGCACGCAGATGTCTTCGGTGACGCCGGGATAAACGGTGGGCTCGAAAACCACGACCGTTCCCTTGGAGAGATTCTGCGCGACCGTGATCGTGGCCTTTTCGACGTAGATCAGATCGGGCTGTTTCGAGGCGTTGATCGGCGTCGGAACGGCGACGGCGATGAAGCGGGCGTCTTTAAGGCGCGCAGCGTCCGTCGTGTATTCGAGTTTCTTCGCTGAGCGGATATTTTCGCGTTCGACGTCGTTGTTGGTGTCGATCCCCTTCTGAAGATTGTCGATGCGCTTCTGGTTTACGTCAAAACCGATCGTAGGCCCGATTTTTCCGAAAGCGACGGCAAGAGGAAGACCGACGTAACCCAGTCCCACCACCGCGATCTTCGCCTCACCCGACTTAAACTTTTCGCTCAGACTCATTGTTATAAATCTCCTTTTCGGAATGTTTTATGACCGACGGTCATCCTGAATATCTTGCGTCATCCTGTGCAATCTTCCTGTCATCCTGAATATTTTCCTGTCATCCTGAACATTTTCCTGTCATCCTGAACGAAGTGAAGGATCTCGTACTTTCCCACAGCCAATGCACATACAGATTCTTCGTCTCTGCGCTCCATATAGACGTAGTACAGTTTGTCCATCTCTCCCCCGAGATCCTTCGTCGCTGGCTCCTCAGGATGACAAACCTCTATGTGTCATTCTGAACAATCCCTCTGACTTCCTGAACCAGCCACTGTCATCCTGAACATTTTCCTGTCATCCTGAACGAAGTGAAGGATCTATACGATCGCATCGTAAAGGTCTTTCCATTCGGGGTTATTCTTTTCTATGAGTGTTTCTTTCTTGGCGCGCAGCCAGCCTTTAATTTGTTTTTCCCGCTGAATTGCTTCTATGGCGTCCGCGCACGCTTCAAAATAAATAAGCTTTTTTGTTTTGTACTTTTTGGTAAATCCTTCTACCGCTTCTGTTCGGTGCTCGTACATCCGCTTTACAAGATCAGAAGTAACTCCGGTATAAAGGACGCTATTGGTTTTATTGGTCACCATATAGACGTAGTACAGTTTGTCCATCTCTCCCCGAGATCCTTCGTCGCCGGCTCCTCAGGATGACAAACCTCTATGTGTCATCCTGAACAATCCCTCTGACTTCCTGGACCAGCCTCACTGTCATCCTGAACAGCCCCACTGTCATTCTGAACGAAGTGAAGAATCTCGTACTTTCCCACAGCCAGTGCACAAACAGATTCTTCGTCTCTGCGCTCCCCAGAATGACAGGCTTTTGTCATCCTGAAACAGCCTCACTGTCATTCTGAACGGAGTGAAGAATCTACACGACCCCGTATAAAAATCTTGGGATCGGGAAAGTCCGTCCGTTCAGAATGGCGCCGATTACGCGAGAGCTCATGTTCTCGAAAGACTGCATCGAGGCCTTTGCCACTTCCCGGCGCGTATGAGATTCATCGACTATGACGGCGATTGCGTCCACATAATTCGCGAGAATGACGGCGTCCTTGCTGTGCTCGAGCTGGGGTGAAAAAATCAGGACCAGGTCGTACTGCGATCGCACCGTCTGCATCAGCTCGCGCATCTTTGCCGTGTCGAGAAGAGGAAGCGGGTTCAGCTTCGTTCTGCCGGCTGCGAGAAAGAAAAGGTTATCGCCGCCAGTCTTCACGCTGCCCTGAAGATCGGCTTTTTCTTCGAGCACTTCGGCGAGACCCGGCGTATCGCTCAGTTTCAACGACTTGTGCAGGCCGGGCGAGCGAAGGTTCCCGTCAATGAGAAGAACCCTGCGCGCCGTCTTCATGGCCATATATCGCGCGAGCTCAGCAAGGCACGCTTTCGCGGTGCCGTTTGACTGCACGGGCGCGATGAGGACGGTCTTGATGTCCTTGTCTTTCATGAGGAGATAGAGCTGCTCGGTGAGGTTCTGGTAAAAATAGGGTCTGCGTCCCCGCTGCTTCGGGATCGAGCCCAGGAACGGAACGCCGAGGTAGTTTTCGATATCGAGCGGAATTTTGAACGTTGTGTCGAGATACTCGAAGAGAAACGCCATGATGACGCCGAGCGCGAGGCTCATAACGAACGCGACCATAAGAAGCAGTTTTTTCGATTTGCCTACGGGACGAAGCGGCATAGACGCCTGCTCGATGATTTTCACGCTTGCCGGGCCGATGGCGTCGGCGTTGGAAATCGGCGTGCCGTCGAGCGTCTTGTAGAGTTTGTTGATGTGGTCGCGGATCTGGACGACCTGGGGGTGCTTGCCGCCGTACTTCAACTGGAGTTCGGCGAGCTGCTGCTCGAGGTCGAAGATCACGTAAGAACGGCTGATCGTATTTGCGATCACGGCCGCGGCCGAAGGATCGAAATCTCTTACGGTAATGTCGAAGGTGTTCGTATCCCGGACGGGCTCGACCGTGACGCTGCCCTTGAGTCTTTCGAGGGCGATGCGCGTGAGGACCAGCCTCTTTTCATCACTGGGAAGAAGGTCGAGCTGCGACTCTTTTGAAGTGCTTTCGATCCGCCACCGCTTTAAAGGGGACGCGAAATGCTTCTCATAATCGAGGGAGCGCAGCTGGAGCTGGAGCGCGTCGACCGTGCGGTTGAGCACGGGCGTCGACTGCACGATTTCACTCTGCGTGACCGCGAGTTTTTCCTGGGTGGAACCGCCGCTGAGTTCGCTGTAGTAGGTGGCCTCGACCTGTTTCTTTGCCGTAATCAGCATCTTCACGCTGGCTTCGTAGTAAGGCGTCTGCATCTGCAGGCCGGCGTATGTAACGGCGGTCACGACAATCACGGACGCCGTGACCACGTGGCCGCGTCTGAAAATCACGCGCAGATAATCGCGGAAAGTGTAAACGGAAATAGGCAGCGTTTTCATTTAAAATACTCCTTCGGATACGACGACGACGTCGCCCGGATTGATCGCGATGTCCGCTTCCGTGTGTCCGTCGAGAATCGCTTTCATTTCTACTTTGTGGAGGTCGTAGCCCCGGCCCTTCTTTTTCGGACGCAGGACTTTCACTTTGCTCGAGGAACCGAACTTGGTGAAACCGCCCGCTACCGACAGGGCGCGGAAGACGGTCATGTTTTCAGAAACCGGGTAAGAGCCCGGGACGTTGACTTCGCCGTAGACAAAAAAGTTTTTGCTGTGGGATTCTTTGAGCGAAACCGTCACGACGGGATAGCGGAGATAACCGTCGCCGAGGTCCGTCTGGATCTGCTGCTGGATTTCGTCGAGCGTGCGGTCTTTGGCGAGCACGCTTCCTATATAGGGAAAGGAAATGTAACCGTCGGGCGACACGGTCGTTTCGAGCGCGTGGGTTTCCGGCTGAAGCACCATGATCTGCAGGATGTCTCCGATGCCGACGCTGTACTTTGCCGTGTTTCCGAGCGTCGCGGCCCGGCCTGGCGCGGCGGGGTCCTGCGCGAAAAGGGACGGCGCTGACGCAAGAGCGAGCGCGCAAACGGCCGCGGCTATTTTTACTGTTTTGTTAGTTTTTATTCTTTTCATAAGTTTTGTGTTCCTCTCCTAAAAAATAGCCCGCACAGTTGCGCAGGCTTAAATGATTCCTAAAATGCATAAGCAAATTTCAACGAAGCCTGGTTCTTGACATACTCACGAAAAGCAATATTTGAATCGGTGATCGAGAGTGAATAACTAAGGTTCACCGAAAGATCTTCGCTGATTTCGTATTCCATATAAGTATTAAAACCGTAAAGATTGTCTTCGATGCCGGTCGGTGTGTATTCCCCATTTCCGTAAAAGGCGTTGGCGCCTCCCGTGAGCCGCTCGCGGAGCTGGCGAAAACCTCCCGCCGAAATCTGCCAGTATTCAAAGACTTCATTGCGAAACGAATTGACGCTGCTTCTTTTCTCGAACTTGAAAAACTGGATCGTAGACAGCTTTCCCACATCCGCGTTGAGGGAAATAGTAAATCTGGGTTCGATGTTTAAATCCGACGTGTCCGGTTTGATTAAATCGACGCCGGCCCTGCCGTCGAGATAAAGATTCTTCGTGAGATAGCGCCTCACGCCTGTCGTAATGCCGTGCGTCGAGACGCTCGATGACGGGCTGCCCCCCGAGCTTTCAAAAACGCGGTGAATGAACTCGTAGCCGACAGATACCATCGTCGCCGAGCTGAAAGAGTAATTAAGGTCTGTCCCCGCCCGATTCAAAAGTGAATCTCTCAGGCTCTCACGCGAAAAAAGATTGAATTCATTGCCGTAAAACGTTTCCGCGGAAAGCCTTTCGTTGAACTCCTGCGCGTAGGTCAGTTTAAAAGTATTGCGCGCGCGGTCATAGCGGCCGTTGTCGCGGCCGAATTCATCGTCAAAACTCCGGGGCTCTTCGTAATGCGAGAACCGGTCCTCGGCGCGGATCGACTGCTGGTCGCTTATCTCGTAGAGATAAGCCAGCCGGCCGCTCTGGGCATTGTTTGAGAAATCCGTATTATCAATGAACAACTGCTGCACGATTTCGCCGTAAAAATCGAGGTAATGCTTCCGGCTCTCATAATCCGCGTTGAGGCCCGCGGTCAGCTCGGTAATGAAGTCCCGCCGCTTGTTCGTCTTGGTGAATGTAATATTGTCGTCGTAAATCTCGGCTGCCTCAAACACGGGTACGAGAGTCAGCTTTTTTGAATTAAACGGATGGATTTCAGCCGCACCGTTTACGGGCGCAATGAAAAGACACGCCGCCCATGCCAGATTAAAAATAAAAAGACTGTGTTTCACGCGCTCAATCAGGGTTGTACTACTGATGCCGAGGTAAATAAAACGGCAGAAGACTGCTCCGGATAATTCATGATGCGAGACCGTCAGGAAAGCTGGCCTGATGCCTTATGTTACCCGCATCTGTAGGGGGGGTAAGAGGCCGGTCTTGTGGATTACATCAATTCCGGAGAACTGGACTCAGCTAAATACTTATTAAACTAATTAAATCAGAGTGGGGATTATACACCAGACTTCCCGGTAAGGAATGAAAAAACTAAGGTTTACACGCAATTTACGATTAAGGCTTTCCCTTAAGAAAATATTGCAAATCATTGCTATTTATACAGTCCGCGCACGCGCTCCCGGGCTCCCGTTTGTGCTAATGCTTGACGGGCTCTGTACCCAGCGTGACATAACTGTTGTACCTGTTTACTTTTAGTTCGAGCAGGGTGGTGGTGTTCCCGTAAAAAAAAGACGGCAGACCCTGGATTTTCTTGTCGGAATTGTAGAGAACGATGTTCTGCAGGCTGCGCACATCATACTGAATCCCGTCGTCGATGCGGGGAACGAACAGGCGCATGCTGAGAACGATGGGCACCTGAAACTCTTTCCGCGCGTCGGCGAGAAGGCCTTTCATCGCGTCCAGGTTGACGACAAAACTGCGGTGGCTCAAATCAATCGTGTGCGTGTGGAAACTCGCGGTCAGGATTTGATTGGCCTGTTCGCTGAACTCGAGTTCGCGCCGGCTCAGCCGGTCGCGGGTGACGAGGCTCCCTTTGACTCCTTCGTCCGCTTTCCAGATAAAAAAATCGAGCGTGAAATCGTTTACGGAAGATCCCTGGTCATCGACGGCGTGGACCAGAAACTGCTGAAAGCGAGGCTTCGCCGTTTTCACATACGTCGCTTTGGTGAGCGCCTCGACTTTCTGCGCGAAGGCGCCGAACTCTTTGGCCGTCTTGACTGAAAGCGCTTCCGTCAGAAGCTGGCACACGAGTTTTTCAGGGTCCGCGGATTCCCCCACGACGCTTCCGTGATCGAGGCCTTCGAGAACGCCAAACGCGAAATCACCCTGCGGATCCTCGACCGCCCATTGATAAGGCGCGTAATCCTGCTCGGCGTCCGCCGGCGCTGGCTTCGAAAAATCGAGCCGCAGCTTCGCTGAGTCGAGCGACGTGCCCGCAATAATGACCGTGCCGTCCGTGCCTGGTTTATTGACCACCTTAGCCACGCCGCCGTAGCCTTCGATGCCGACCAGGATCGTTACCTGCACCTGATTGCGGTTGTAATAGGGTTTCTCGCAGATCAGGTCCCCGTGCGCGAGCCGCCACTGGTAAGGGCTTCCGAGCTCGAGGCCTTCGAGAATGCCTTTTCCCGTCTCGAGAAAATCCCCGAATTTCCAGCGCCCTTTGACGAGCGACGAAAAAAAAGATTTGCCGCGGTGCGCGAGATGCGAACCGAAGTTCGCGGGCGCGAGCATGACGATTTTTTTTACCGGACAGTTTGCGATATCCCCGCTGCATTGTTCGTTCGACGAGTAGTAACGCCAGATCCAGTGGCGGATAACCAGGCCTCCCGTCGAGTGGCAGATCACATTGATATTCGCTTTCTTCACGCCGTCTTCATCGATGATGCCCTGTTTCATGAACTGGTCGTTCAGTCCGTCGACGATGTCTTCGAATTTCAAATGGTCTTCGCGCGATTCGTAGTCGGCGTAGAGAACGGTCTTCACGGTGCCGAACTCTTCCTTGATGAGATAGTTCTTGAGCTGCTTAAAGGATTCGGAACTATCGCTCCAGCCATGAATAATGACGGTCATTTCTTTCATTCGAACTCCATTCTTTTTCCCTGATTTAATCACGGTCAATTAATTTGGGGCATTGTATCAAATAAAAGAAAATGTTTGCTCAGGTTATAGGTTCGAGAAAGCCTTCATATTTTACTTTGTTTTGATCATCCTGAATGCAGAGAGCCCGAGACTCGTGCGGCGTGAGGAAGATTGACTAAACCGCTTCCCGTACTGAGGTTGCTGATATTCGGAAAGCGCGGTCCTGGCAGCAGGCATGAATAAACGCCCTATTTTCGATGTCTTGAAAACCATTAAATAAGCTATTATTAAGGCTGCTTTGATTGATATTGATATTTTGTGGGTGTAATCTCTCGATGTAATTGTCGTTAATGTATGTAGATCCAAAGGCAAACCTGTCGAAAGGCAGGGACGCAAAGCCAGAGACCCTCGGCTATCCCGGCCAGGGCAGCTCGGCCGCCCGTTCCGGTTAAGCGGTAAGCAAACCGGGTCTGCTTTGGAGTAACCTGTCCTTAAAGAAAGGTCCGTGGGCCATGATCAGCTTCGAATGGATTATGAATTTGTTTGTGATTTCCAGAAAAGATTACAAACCCGAAGAGAATAGATAGAAGCTCTCGCAGTTAACGGGACCCTTGCTGGAAGATTTACCCAGTTTTTATTTCCGAGTTTTATCTTCTCTTCCTTCAGTGCAAGGTCCGGCGAAAATTCCCGGGAGGGACAGGCCCACAAAAGCCTGTCCCTCTTTTTTTATGAGTGCTTCCCTCGTTCCTGGCTCTAAAGTTAACCGGTGAGTGATCCGTCAATCATTAGTCACCAACTGGATTAATCCTAATCCATATGTTAACAATTGAATGACAACCGGTGACGAATCAGGGAAGAACGACTAAGCCCCAAAGAGGATGAACATGGAAACACCCCAGACAAAGAGAGAACGTTTTCAGAGATTGGCACAGAAAAGAGTGAATGAAGTGATGAAGAAACTTGAAATTCTCGGACATTGCGGCAGCCGGCAATCGTATGAATACTCGCCGGAAGAAGCCAAACAGATTTTTATCGCGATCGAACGCAAGCTGAACGACGTGAGAACGAAGTTTAAAGCCTCCGATGCGGACGCTTTCAGCTTCGGCTCAGGCTCGTCCGGCACACAGCAGTCAGCATAAAACCAAAGGGACAGGCGGATTTAAATCTGCCTGTCCCTTTTTGTGTTATCGCCTGCACAGGGCTGAGATCCTTCGTCGTAAAACTCCTCAGGATGACAAACCTTTTCTTTGTCATCCTAAGTAATCCCCGGTGACATCAACAATTCCCCGTTGTCATCCTGAACGAAGTGAAGGATCCCGTCTGTCCGCCGATGCCGGTCCAAAACAACAAGACATAAGTCAGACTCTACCGGGCGTATGCGGCAATAGCGGGCTTAAATTCTGAGCTTTTGATCCTTATCCGGAATGGGCCTGCACCCGCGCCCGCTGCGCGGGTACTGTCTCGTCACGGTCTAAGGATCACCGTGTACGATATTGGAAATGTCTACCGGGCGTATGCGGCAATAGCGGGCTTAAATTCTGAGCTTTTGATCCTTATCCGGACTGGGCCTGTCTCTCCAGGCCATGATGTCTTCGGTGACGTCCCACCACATGTTGTCTTCAAATTCTTTCTGACGATGCTGCCAGTATTCCGCCCCCCAGAGAAAGACCGTCTGAAACCCGAGCTCACGCAGTTCCTTGAAATTGTCGGCGTGCGTCTGCGGCCACCCCGTGGGAGGGCGGTTTTCATCATTGTAGACGAGATAACCGGGCTCCCACGGCTCGGCCTGCAGTTCCGTGATCCAGACTTCCTTGCCGTGTTCTTTCGCGAGTTCGATGATGTCGCGGAAGTAATCCGCGCGTTCGAGCGGATGCGTCCAGAAATAATAATGAAAGCGCCACATTTTGTGGCCCACAACGGGATAAATATTGAGACCCCAGATGTCGGCGATGGCGAGGCTTTCGGGCAAAGGATAATTCGCCGCGAAGGTGGAACGCAGCCGTCTCAAAAATTTATTGGGAAAAGTCGCCGTGTTGATAACGATCGGCCTGTCCAGCGGGTCGAGTTCACGGACAAGGGCCGTTTCTTCGGCAAGAAAACTCGAATCGATCCACCACCACTTTGCGCCCGAGCGGTCGAGAGGTTCGTTTTCCACCTGCCAGGTCGTGATGATCTCCCGATCTTTATAGCGATTGACGACTTCTGTAATGAATCGAATTGTCTTTTGCCGCAGAAACGCGTTACGCGCGACATTCTGCCCGTAGCGGATCCCCGAGCCCTGATACACCCAATCCGGTATGAAGAATTCCGGCCAGCGGGGCGCTTTCATGCCGACGGTGAGGAGGACCGGGATCTTGTGTTCCTCCGCTTTATCGATTTCGTAGTCGAGAAAGGTGAAATCGAAGACGCCCTCCTTCTTCTCGATTTCGTCCCAGTACGCGCCGAGCCGAAGGATATCGAATTTGGTTTCAAGAATCTTGTCGTAAGTTTCTTTCCAGT
>Ga0163147_10009689_pt1 | contig 10364 bp, 14 predicted proteins | sample OliLakLV19MP6G1_FD_148597 | JGI IMG/M metagenome (GOLD analysis project Ga0163147, IMG submission 148597) | Freshwater microbial mat bacterial communities from Lake Vanda, McMurdo Dry Valleys, Antarctica- Oligotrophic Lake LV.19.MP6.G1 | ecosystem: Environmental > Aquatic > Freshwater > Lake >... | reverse complement strand
TCGGTAGTCCGCATCCCGTGGGCGACTTTTTTGCTGACACGGTTCGCAGTGTCCAAGAAATCGTCACCGATTCACCGATGCCGCATTTGGAAATCCATTGGACCGAGTGGAATTCGCAGACCGCCGCCTCTGCCGCGCAGGTGACTTGGGGGGAAAATATCTACGTAGACAACGCGTATGCAGGGACATTTGTAGCTAAAAATTGTACTGCCATAGATCGCTTCTGCGATTCCTTCGGCTGGTGGGTCGCGAGCGATATTTTCGAGGAAGGCGGCATTCCGTCTTCGCCATTGAGCTGCACCTACGGACTATTGACCATTCACGGCTACCCGAAAGCAACGGCCAACGCGTTTCGATTCTTGCGCAGTCTCGAGGGTGATCGAGTGCATATCGAAGGGCCCGAGTCGCTCCATACCGGACGCGGTGCCATCGGCACACTAACGGGAAAACAGCATCACATCCTGCTCTGGAACCACTCCCATGCCGAGTTGCCAGCCGCACCGGCATGGGAGGAAATTCTGAGCCTACCGTGGCCCTTTTCTACCCCACCGCAAGTCCTCGCTGCGCGCGTGGGACCCGCCGGCGGCAGTGTCTATGAGGCTTGGGTCGCGTTGGGTCGTCCTGAAAATCCCACCCCATCACAACACGCTTTTCTGCGCACCCACTCCGAGCCCGTTTGGTCGCTCCTACCCGCTCGTGTCCAAGACGGAGAACTGCGATTCGAAGTCGTGCTCGAACCGCACGAACTTCTCTATCTCCATGTCCTTCCAGAAAATATGGCCTCCGGATCCGATAGTCGTCTTAGCAGTGCCCAATGGGCAGATTGGAATCAAAAAATGGGCAGCCTCACTCGCTAGCGCCCCGGTGTCGTTTTCCTGGAGTCAACCCACGCGCTAACCCCACGAATTTAGACCCATCCAAGCCAGCCGATAAGGCCGGCGGTGCCAACCACGAAGAGGGGATTGACCTTCGTGAAAGTGCAGATGGCGGTGCAGATGGCGGTGAGGACATAGGCGCGCCAATCGTGATCTGCGGCGCGGGACATCACGTAACCACTCGCGAGGACGAGGCCTACCGTCAGGGGCGCAAAGCCTTTTTCAATGGCCTTCCGGACGGGGGACTTTTCGGCTTTTTGCCAGAAGCAGGTTACGAAATAGACCAGCGCGGCGGCGGGCAACATCATGGCCACCGTCGCCAAGATCGCGCCGATCACGCCACCAGCCTTATAGCCGACGAGCGTAACGATGAGAATGCTGGGACCCGGCGCGGCTTGAGACATGGCAAAGACATCAGCAAACTGCTTATCGGTGAGCCATCCGTAGCTGGAGACCGCCTTGGTGTGGAGCTCGGGAATAACGGAATTTCCACCACCGATCGAAAGGAGCGAGAGCGAGCTGAAGAGGATAAGGATGTGAACGAGATTCAGGCCTTCGTCTTTCATGGCTTTTCCCTCCGAGGCCATGCCCAGCCGAGGGCCACGGGAGCTAGAATCGCGAGCACAGCGAGGAGCGGCCAGCGAAACACTCCGTTCAGGACAAACGTTGCCGCGAACAGCATAAACGGCACCCATCCGCCAAGGCATTTCTGCCCAGTTTTGATCGCCATGGAGAGGGTGAGAGCCACCGCAGCGGCAGCGGCGCCCTTGAGCACGCTCTGGAGAGCCGGGACGTCATTGTAGCGAAAGTAGGCGTAGCCCATGCCTAGGATAATCAAGACTGGCACGAGAGTGAGGCCGACGGTCGCCGCGACGGCGCCGGGAACGCCACGAAACTTTGTTCCGACAAAGACGGCCATATTCACTTGGTTGGCACCCGGCAAAATACGGCACATCGTGAGGGCACTCAGAAACTCCTCGTCGGACATCCACCGCTTCTGCACCACGATCACCTCGCGGGACCACGCAGAGAGCCCTCCGCCGAAGGATGCTAGGGAGATGTGGTTAAACGTGAGTGCTAAATCCCACAGCGTTGGCAGCGCACATGGTTCACTCGTGTTGGAGGTCGGCATCTTGGGGAAAATCGTCCTCGTGGTGGTCGGTAGCCACGAGCGGGTCTGGGGCATCGTAGCGGTGAGATGTTGTCCAGTCGTTATTAAAAGTCTGAACGAGGCGCCCAACAATCGCGGGATCGGCTAGGGTCGTTCCCAACTCGCGCCGCAGATCAAAAGCAGAGCGATCAATATTCATTGAGCCCAGCAACGCATGCACGCCGTCCACGATAATAAGCTTGGCATGGAGGCGGAAATTTTTTTGCTTATGCACCTTGATTCCCCCGCGGTGCATCACACGAAGGGACGAGAACGTATCCAGGATATCCCAATCGCTAATCCCGTGCTTGCCACCGCAGAGCACACGCACAGCTACACCACGATCGGCCGCGCTCAGCAGGCGATCAAGGATAGTGGCGTCCACGAACTTCGGGTGTTGGACGTCGAGTTTTTCTTTGGCGGTATCAATAAACCGCGACATCGTCTCGCGCGCATTGTTATTGCTCCATAGGAGTCCGATATCCTTGGTGGGCTTCCAGTCATCTTGGTGGTTCCAATCGGCGTGAAAACCTTCCACAACTTGCGCGACCTTGTGCGGGTCTTGAAGAATCACGCCGTAGTCGCGTGTGAGCGTGAAGTATTTTGTGCAGAGATTAAATGTCGCCACGAGCGCAGCCTTGCCATCCACCACGATGGACTTCTCATGGGTGACGTAAAATTTTGGACTCGCCCATTGGATGTTTACGCCAGCTTTTTCAAAAAAAGCGAGCGTCTCGTCATTGGCTCGATCACCACCAGACCGTTTCGGATTCAGCATGATCTGCACCGCCACTCCAGCGTCCTTGCGATCCACTACGGCTTGCATAATTTCCGGCTCGGTGAAGGTAAATTGCTTTATCAGCAACGACTCGCGCGCAGAGCGAATGAAATCAAGGACAGGGGCAGTCCCGTCGTCCGGTTGAACGATCACGTGCGACATTGGGAAAAACATAGATGCCTACAAAATCAAAATCTCCGCTTGCAAGCGAGCCGAAATATTTGCGCCTTCAACACGCGCGCGAAGCCGTGAAGGACTGAACCGATGGAGAGCCCTCAACCGCATGGAGGACATTGACCCCGTTACAGCCAGATGGCCTTGAGATGGATGAGAGCGTCACGATGCGAAGCATGTAGGGCTCTGGGCCGAAGTCGCCGCTTCCGGGAAGGAGGAAGTCCAACTCTAGCCGCAAGCGCCCGGTACGGAGTTGATCATTTTTTTATTCGATAAAGTCCAGTGATGGGAAAATCGCTGAGCCGATCTTCTTCTTGAGCACCTGCGCCAATGTTGTGAATTACCATTGGAATGCCCTGGTCACTCTTCCTGTCGGAGACAATCATGATATGAGGGAGGTTAGGAGGGATAATGCAAGTTACAATATCCCCAGGTAAAAATGACGTAAGGGGCAGACTGATATCCATTGAATAGCCTTTTCTTTTAAAAAATGTTTGTATGTTAGGAACTCTTCTGTGGTCGATGTTTTTATCGGGAGTTTTGAGCCCCCACCTCTTCGGGTAATCTGAAAAGTGATTCTTGATATCTTCATGCAATTCCTTTTGGATATCCACGCCGAGCGCCGACCTAAACGCGCGGATGACGACATCTGTGCATACACCCCGATCCGAGGGAACGTCTCCGCCGGGAAAGCGGAGAGAAACGTATGCGGGATCATATATGACCGTCACACCGATTTGTTTGCGTGCAGCCTCAACAAGAGGCGATGAACTCGCAGCAAGCGGAAGGAATATCGCGAAGTATAGAAGGTAAACTTTCATGGAAGCATGTTTCTCGCCGAACGTCCCCGGTCACCGGCACCGGACCGCTGGCGCGGCGAGTGCCGGGAGCTAAGCGACCAAGCACTCGGCGCGCCAGCGGGTAGGTGTTCGGCGGATCGCATGATTAGCATTTTATGCTTTTGTTGGAGTGAGGAGCAATTTAAGGACAATTTGAAATCCGATCTGGAAAACGATAAATAATACGGTCACAAGCGCCGCCTTTGGAAGAGAAACATAGCACCATCTTGCGATAGCGAACGGAAGCCCAATCAGGTAAATGCCGAGTCCAAGCCAAGGCGATGTAAGGCCACCTACAAATGCAGCTACACTCACTCCGGCAACGACGAAGAAAATGATGTAGTATGATAATTCGGCTTCATGTCGCGCTAAAAGCCAAAGTAGAAACATCACGATAAACGGACTAAGAAGAAGGCTGAGCATGGGAAGTATTTTATTTTGCGCTAACGTCCGCGATCACCGGCACCGGACCGCTGGCGCGACGAGTGCAAGGAGCGAAGCGACTACGCATCGGGCGTGACGCGGGTAGGTGTTCGGTGGATCGCATTGTTCGGCTTTTTAAGTTTCCAATAGCAGAGCGCCATAAATGTGCCAGCTATAGCGGAGGCAATATAGCACGCTGTCCGCATCTCTTCTCGTGTATGAGTCGGGCCATATATCGGAGCTATCCTCTGCATGATACACCAATAAAAGAATCCCAGCAAGAAGCCCAACAATGCGCTAAGAATAACATTCCGAAAGACAATGGAAAAAAATCGAATTTCCGCGAGGCCTCCCAAGGCCAAAGCGAGCGGGATCCCGTATATCAAGCCCGCAATGATGAAGAACGGCAAAACTGTAGCTCCAAGTAGAAAGAATGCTGGTGCCGCGAGAATCGCAGTCGGTCCCTTCGCGAGAAAAAGCAAAATCCAAGTGCCAACGAATCCCCCGATGGCAGCAGCGACAGAGCCGATAGCGTTAGCGATGGCCATGTTTCGTAGGAAGATCATCTATTTTCTTGCCAAACGTCCCCAGTCAGGAATCACCGCTTGCTTCTGGCATGGCTCCTGCCCGCGCAGCGGAATTAGCAGAAGCCATGCCAGAAGTCCCGGAGGGACGGTGATTTGCTGGACTGGCTTGTTCGATTTTTTCATTTTAGAGCTTCAGCAATTTTAGCTATAGCAACAGGTGGGATCCCTATCCCATACGAGAATTCGGCATGGATGTGTGAATTGCCCGAATCTGTGACAATGGCATTACCAAAAGATTTCCAATATGGACGGTTAAAGGTTTGAGGTAAATTGGCTGCCCCGCGATACTGCCCTTGCTGTGGAGTAAGAACAATAATAAATCCATCGGCTCTGGGGCCAATTTCTTCATGGGCTTGAAATGCAATCTTCCCGTCTTTTCCTATGCTGTGAATCTGGTAAGGCATTGTGTTCAGAGAAACCGTAATCTGACCCGTCTTTGAAATATACTCAATGTTCTGTTCCGGGAAATGCTCAGTAATAACTAATTTGAGCCGATCCGTCAGTGCGATCAATTCTTCATTGCTGCCTCGGCATAAATATCCTGACATTACGAAGACAATAAGACAAACAATGCTGGGTTTCATTTTGTTGTCGAACGTCCCCAGTCAGGAATCACCGCTTGCTTCTGGCATGGCTCCTGCCCGCGCAGCGGAATTAGCAGAAGCCATGCCAGAAGTCCCGAAGGGACGGTGATCTGCTGGACTGGTCTGTTCGGTTTCATTTGTTTTTTGTAATGAACTCTGATAGCTTGTCAGGTTTTTGGGCAAGTTCGTCATATGTAGGTGAGGACGATGCTACTCCAATCACTTGATTAGCGGAAATTACTCTTACAAACCATCCGAGAATCTTTTCGCCCGTTTCAGAAACGCGGCCATCATCAGCGTACATCCATCGTTCTCGAGTTTTCTCTGTAGCCATATAAAAAGAGTAGGTCTTAAAATCTATCCCTTCAGTAGGTAGCTGTTCAACTCGCAGCTCTTTTGTTTGGTAATCCTTAAAAACAGCATAGGCTTCGATGAGTATCACTAAGTCGGGTGAAAGCAGCGGTAGCGAAACATGCACTTTCTTAGCAGTAGTCAGATTCTTAACGTATGTTCCATATTCAGTATTAACGGGCTGGTCTGTAGTTTTATACCCGGTTTTCTGGATCGTCGTTTTAAGGGTTACGTTGATTTTGCAAAGGCGATCATAGGGCAATGGCCTTTCTGCGAAACAGAAGATTACTTGAAAAGAAAGAATTGCAAAAACGATAAAACGGAAAGAGATGGAGCGCATATTCGTGAGATGTTTAAGTTTTCCGAGCGTCCGCAGTCACCCGCGCCTGCCCGTGGCGCGAACCATGCCGGGAGCGAAGCGACCAAGCATGGAGCGTGACGCGGGTGGGAGTTGGGTGGACTGCATGGTTCGCATCTATTTTGTGTCTCTGATGTGCCTTCCGATCCTCTGGTATAAGACAGCCTCAAAACCTGCAATGATCAAGACATCAAACCATCCAGTGTCATCTGTCATCACACCCACTTCTTCAGCAAGAAGGTAAAGGGTAATAGCAATCGGAATAAATGCAAGAAGGCATCGAACTGCTACAACCCACCCAATAATCACATACTTCTGAATCAAATCGAAGCCTTGTTTGCCCCCATTCTGTGTATAGGCGTAGATCACACCGCCCACCGCCAAGGAGATACTGAGTCCTACTCCAATCCAGTCCCATAAATTGAATTCTTCTGTGGTAGGGAACAAATAAACAGCTGTGGCCAGTCCCGCGCAAAGAATCAAATAGGGTAGCACCTCTCGGTCAGAGAGCGTGCGCGACTTGAGCTTTTCCTTTAGTGGTTGGTATCGGATAAAATACATATAATTTGCTAACGTCTGCGATCAGCAGCAGCCGCTTGCTTCTGGCGCGACTTCTTGCGTCAGCAGGAATCGTGACAGAAGTCCCGAAGGGACGGCTGTTTGGTGGATCGCTTGGTTAGCCTTTTTGTTTTTTAGGAGTCGTAATTGCACTCGCTTGCTTTGGAAACTTAGACATAAGCCACTTCATAACCTCAAGCTGATCAATGCTCGGAGCGCGTCTGATCTGCACCAATAGTTTGTTAGCAAGGGGTCTTTGCAGCGTAATATTCGATGCCCCTTCATTGCACAGCGAACATATCGCCCGAAGATTGCTTGGGTCATCCGACCCGCCAAGGGACTTGTCGATAATATGGCCGATGTGTAAACGCGTGCGCCTTGTCGAGTCGTCGGGATGCGGTTCGCCTGCAACCGCACCGCACATCTGGCAGGTAAAGCCGTTCCGATCGAGAACAAAGGCGCGAGTCTCCTTGGAAATGGCACGTTCAAAAGCCGGTTTTGGGGAAGGTTCGAGAAGGAGGTATTGAGCGGGCTTCATATCGTCCCGGTCATTGTGGGTGAGGATCAAATATCCTTCCTCTGTTCGCAGTTCTCGCACCCGCCTTGCCCATTCGGTAATGCCGCCGGAGATCTTGCGAAGCTCATTGGAGTCCATGACTTTCCCGATGTTCTTCAGGAAGTGTGCCCGCAGATTGTCACGGGCTCCCATAAATCAAGCAACAGCAAGGCGTGTGTTGGCAGTGCGTAGCAATGCGGCGGCAATGCCGCCCGCAACTGCCGCCGCCACCGGCGGCGGGAAAGCATTACCGACTTGTCGGTAAGATGCAGTCTTGCTGCCGGTAAATTGCCAATCATCAGGAAAGCCCTGCAACCGTGCTACCATCCGCACGGTAAGCCGTGGCATCCCTACGAAATCCGCTTCGGGCGGTTCATTGGCAATCCCCATGCCATCGACTCCCAGCCCCGCCCAAGCTCGCTTTGCTCGTGTGGGTCCGAGATCGGGACCTCCATGCTTTTTTGAGCCACCAACGACGGTAGGGGCGACTTGATTGGCGCGCTTGCGCCAATCGTCGGCCATGCCCCAGCCTTTTGAGGAAATTAAATCGTGGAGCGTATCGCCGACAGTCTGAGATGAAAAAAGCGAGGGAGCAGGCCAAGGAAATGGACCGGGAATATCAGAGCGAAGCGCAATAAAAACAACGCGTGGTCTCAACTGCGGCACGCCGTAATCCGACGCGTTCAAAAGCCGCCAATCGGTCCGGTATCCAAGCGATGCAATCTCTCCAGAAATGTAGCAACGGTAATCTTGAAAAACGGCATCCAGTATACCCCGCACATTCTCGATCATGACGGCCTTGGGCCGAATCTCCCGGACAAGGCGGATACCTTCGGGAAACAGATTTCGCTCGTCGCCATCGCCAAGTTGCTTTCCTGCAACGGAAAACGGCGGACACGGCAAACCTGCGGCGAGAAGATCAACTCCCTTATATGGTGAGCCATCGAACGCACGCAAATCTTGCTGTAAAACATTCCATTGTTTTCTGTTGGCTCTCAGGGTGTTGCAACAGTTCGCATCAATTTCCACCAAGGCCGTATGATCGAATCCGGCTCTCTCAAGGCCGAGCGCTTGCCCTCCCGCTCCCGCGCAGAGTTCTACGGCTGTCAGTGAATTCATTGGAGAACAGTGGTGGAAATCAAAGAGCACGTCAATTCCACGCTTGGCGAAATATTCTTCTGCTAACGTCCCCCGTCAGGTATCGCTGGCTGGCGGGGGAGGATGGATCGCAATGGTTGGGAGCGAAGGCACTCGGGATGCTCTTCGCTTCGCAGGCCCTGTGCCTGAGCGCGTAGCCACGGTGGGCGTCGCTCGAAAGTGAGACGGGCCAGCGATTAGCTGGACGGGCTTGTTCGCATATTTCCTTTCGTGGTCCGGGATCGCGTGGCAGGACGCTTGCGTTGGATTCCGTAGGGTCTTCATCCTGCTGGGATAATCTCGTATCCGGCGGCCTGTGGCAATCTCGCTGTTGGGAAAATAGTAATCATTGGAATCCGCGCCTCTGGGATATTTTTGCTGTGGCGAGAATCGTGACGGTCTGGGGGTGCATCGCATGACGCACGGCCTCTGGATATTCTTGCTGTGGCAAATCGTGACGTGGTCCAGCGTGGCGTCCCTGAAATCTTGGCCTCTGGATATTTCATCGAGGCGGTGGTCGCTCGATTCATGCATGACTGTCCGCAAAATCTTATATTCGCTGCGAACGTCTGCGATCACCAGCAGTCACTTGCTTATGGCGCACAGCCTGCGCAAGCAGGATGTGTGACAGAAGTCCCGAAGGGATGGTGATTTGGTCCATCGGCTCGTTAGCTACTGTTTTTTGATTCGTAGCACGAAACCGGTCGTGAATGCAGTAATCTCACTTGGATTGCGATTACCATCCATCTTCGGCTGTCCCATCAACGGAAAATCCCCTTCCTTGATCGTTTTCGGTAGCTCCCCGGACATCGTAGATCTGAATGTTGGAACCTTTTCGGAGGAAGTCATTGTGACACCTCCGCCATAGGCTACAACTATTTTGTATTTTCCGTTTTCGGTTCCGATCATGATAGTCACTCCCTTTTTAGGGTTCTTGTTCCAAGCGGGCATACCCTCAATAAGACGTTCTCCAGATGTCCCGTCTTTAATGGTCCATATTTCAGTAATGAATGAGCTTGCAGGAAGATCGACAGTCGTGGACCAAGCAGAAACTCCAAGGTATCTACTAAGCTCCTCTGTGGTCACCGAATGCGCCCCCGTAATGGTGAATACGGCAAGAGTCAGATGTAGCAAGATGTTGTGAATGCGTGTCATGGTGATTTTGGTATATTTTTAGCTAACGTCCCCAGTCAGGAATCACCGCTTGCTTCTGGCATGGCTTCTGCCCGCGAAACGGAACCAGCAGAAGCCATGCCAGAAGTCCCGAAGGGACGGGGATTCGCTGGACTGGCTCGTTAGCTTTTTTCATTTACGTTGTGCGCCCGCAATACATTACGCAGATCGGACAATGAAAATCCAGACTGAGTCAGAAATCGCGAAGGAATGATTGCCCACAGATCCGATGCAAGTGAGATGAAGACAACTTCCCTAAAAATCTGGAAATACCGGATGGATGCCCATGGGCAGAAACTCTTGATTCCATCCATGGTTTCATGAAGTCCATCCTCCTTAATCTCCAAAATAATATCCTTCTCAGGGAGGGCTTGCAAAGCCACTTTCATTGACCGATCAAAATGCTTTTTATATGGGAGTACATGGAAAAGATATCCTATCAGCCCAGTGACAATGATGAATGAACTCGCCGGATTGTTCGCAAGGGTCCCCAGAAATCCCGCTACTCCAATGCCAACTGGAAGGAATAGTCCTGCATGGTATTGTGATCGTAATTTCTGGTATTCGGATCCATTGAGAAGCTCGTGATGCTTCGAATAGTCAACATACTGGTTTCGGTAAGAGAGGCGCATATTTTCCTTTCTTAACGTCCGCGATCACCGGCGCCGGACCGCCGGCGCGGCGAGTGCCGGGCGCGTAGCGACCAAGCACTCGGCGTGCCAGCGGGTAGGTGTTCGGTGGATCGCATGGTTAGCATTTTATTGTTTTTTCGGAGAAGCTCGAAGCTCGATAATACCGTAAACGATGAATCCTATTCCCAT
>Ga0163147_10009685_pt1 | contig 10367 bp, 3 predicted proteins | sample OliLakLV19MP6G1_FD_148597 | JGI IMG/M metagenome (GOLD analysis project Ga0163147, IMG submission 148597) | Freshwater microbial mat bacterial communities from Lake Vanda, McMurdo Dry Valleys, Antarctica- Oligotrophic Lake LV.19.MP6.G1 | ecosystem: Environmental > Aquatic > Freshwater > Lake >... | reverse complement strand
CTATTCAAGCATCGGTTATGTAAAGTGTCGTATGGTTTTTTACTTAACAAATTACATGTAAATTATACACACAACGGAACATTGATCGTTTTGCCAAAATAATATTGATTTTGGGTAAGTACATGAATTTTTTGTGCTTTGCTTCATTCTACTTTTGTTAAATCAATTTCAACAAACGGTTGGCTTTAGCACGGTCATAAATTTCACTATGTTTTCTTCTTCGTATGGAATTTTTCGTAAAGTCTTGCCCTTTTAGTACATGGCAGAATAGTACTAGAACTTGCCGGCAAAATGATGCATGATTTTAAAAAGTAAACATAGTTTTATAAACGTTGCTTGTAAAAACAGATGCCTGTTATATATGAATATCACTTTAACTCCTATCACACATCTATTCAAAATTTTTCTTGTATTAATTTATTTCTGATTAATTAACCATTCAAAAAAATAAAAAACCCAAAGCTGTATGATTAAAATTAAATTAAATTTTATCTGCTCTGTTCTTATGCTGCTTTTTTTTACTTTTCAATCTTCCCGGTCAATGGCACAAGAAGCTGGGATTGTTGTTGCTGGTAAAATTGTAGACGAAAAGAATCAGCCATTATCTCTTGTTAGTGTATCGGAGAAAGGATCGAAGAACACAACTATATCGGGTGAAGATGGTACGTACAAAATAACTGTTAGGTCTAAGGATGCAATTATTGTATTCTCTTCAACAGGGTTTTCTACGGAACAGTCCAGAGTAGGCGATCAAAGAGAAATTAACATTCAATTAGGCCAGTTAGTACAATCACTTGATGATGTGGTGGTGATAGGTTATGGCACACAAAGAGCCCGCAAAGTAACCGGTGCTATGGGACGAATAGGTTCCCGGGAAATTAAGCAAGTAGCTGTTGTAGGCTTAGACCAGGCCTTGCAGGGTCGCATCGCCGGTGTGCAGGTGGCTGAGAATTCTGCAGAACCTGGAGCAGATGTGTCTATCCGTATTCGTGGTGTTGCCTCTATTACAAGGGGAAGTGATCCACTAGTAGTTGTTGATGGCATACCAATGTCTGTAAAGCTTAGTGCAATTAACCCAAGTGATATTCAAAGTATTGATGTTTTGAAAGATGCTGCTTCTGCTGCCATTTATGGGTCGAGAGGTTCTGCCGGAGTAGTTTTAGTAACTACAAAGAGAGGAAAAACCGGAAAGTTAAAAGTAAATCTTGATGCTTACACGGCAATGCAAACTGTTCCAAAAAGGCTTTCTTTATTAAACGGATCACAATTTGCCAGAGTGGCAAATGAAAACCTTGTTAATGGCGGCCAAACCCCCAATCCCGAATGGTTGAATCCGGAAATTGTTACAAGCACAGATTGGCAGGATGAAATTTTTAGAACAGCTCCTATGAGTAATTATAATATTTCCATAAGCGGTGGGTCAGAAAAATCCCGGAATTTCTTATCCTTTGGGTATACTGGCCAGGAAGGCGTGGTTTCCAATAATGCCTCTTTTAAAAGATTTACAGGCCGCTTTAATTCGGATTATGACATCTCCAGCCGCTTAAAAGTTGGTGTAAATGTCAATTTCAATACTGATCAAAAATCGGGCATCAGAACGCAGGATGATAATACAGGTGCAATTATCAGCATTCTGCAGGCACAACCTACCAATCCTTTGTATGCTAGTACTGATGGGCCAATTGGTAGCCATTTATATGGTTTTGAGGGCTATGCTTTTAACACCAGACAAAATCTTTATTATGCTGGTATTGGCAACAACCCCGTTTATGTTGCAAATAATCACTTCTTCAGCAGAGGCAGAGGAACACAATTGCTGGCTAATGCATTTGGAGAACTTGAATTAATAAAAGGATTAAAATTTAAATCATTAATCGGGTATACAACTGAAAATGGTTTTGGAGTAAGCGGAAATAACAAAGTGCCATCACCTGCTTCAAACGGTGGTGGGGGTTTAAACGACCGTACAAATATTGGTTCGTCCTTTAGCCAGGCCAGCCAGTGGAATTGGGTTAACACGCTATCCTATTCTACGGAATTTGGCAAGCACAGTATTTCCAGCGTAATTGGTTCAGATGCATTAAAATTTAAAGGGTCATCACTAAACGTTAATGCATTTGGTGCACCACTAAATCAAAATTCCATAACAGCAGCTACTGATTTATCTGGACGGCCACAAGGTAATGAGTATATTCCTTTCAGCCTTTTGTCTTATTTTGCCAGGGTACAGTATGACTATGATGACCGTTTGTTGCTTTCCGGGGTTTTTAGAAGAGATGGTACATCTAAGTTTGGCCCTAAACAAACCTGGGGCAATTTTCCATCCGTTTCAGTAGGATGGAGAATTTCAAAGGAAAAATTCATGGAGTCTGTTTCATTTGTAGATGAGTTAAAGATTAGAGCCAGCTATGGTGCTGTAGGTAATCAAAATATACCAGACCTGCAATATCTTAGCCAATACGGCACTGCCGGAGGTAATTATGCTTACACATTTAACGGCGTATTGGTTCAGGGTTTAAGGCCAACTGTTTTGGGAAATGATAGTATACACTGGGAAAGAAATGTAGAAAGAAATATCGGCCTTGATGCATCTTTTTTAAAGGGCAAAATAACGCTGAGCGTAGATGTTTATAGGAAAGTGCTTAAGGATCTGTTGGGTGATGTGCCTGTTCCATTCTATGCCGCTCCATTTAGTGGCAGTCTGATAAAAAATGCTTTTTCAATGCAAAGCAGTGGCATCGAGTTAAATCTTGGGCTCAACCAGAAAATTGGTGCAGTAAATTTTTCTGTAAATGCTAATTTCTCCACGCTACAAAATAAAGTAACCGCTTTAACTCCTGGTGATGATAAAAGCTTTGTATTTCAGAATATTTCGGCAATTAGTGAAATGAAGGCAACATCACGTAGCCAGGTTGGAGAAAGATTTGGTAATTTTTGGGGTTTTGTAACGGATGGCATTATACAAAATGCTGATGAGGCTACAAAATACAAAGCCATGGGCTTTCAGTTTGCAGAGCCTGGAGACAGGAAATACAAGGATCTTAATAATGATGGTAAGCTAAATGATGACGATAGAACAATCATTGGAAATGGGTTACCAGGATATATATATGGTTTAAATGCAAGAGCTGAATATAAAGGTTTTGATATCAGTGCTTTCTTCAATGGGCAGGGTAATGTAGAAATTGCCAATATGACCAGCTATTTTACGTCGTCTGTAAACTTTAGAAATCCAGGTCTGGTAAACGCTTCTACCAACATACTGAACGCATGGAAGGGTGAAGGAACAAGTAATGAGTTCCCAAGAAATTCTTCAAAGTCAATTCAATCCAATCGGTGGTTTTCTAATACTTATATAGAAGACGGATCATTCTTAAGACTGCGTAATCTTCAGATAGGGTATACAATGCCTGTAAAAATTATGAACAAGATTGGTGCTAGTGCCGCAAGAGTTTATGTAGCCGGCCAAAACCTTTTTACAATAACTAATTACTCGGGGTATGATCCTGAAGTAGGAAACAGCAGAGGCACTGGTAGCGGTAACGTTGGAGTAGCAGGGGTTGATTATGGCAGGTATCCAACAGCCAGAATGTTTACTGTTGGACTTACAGCGCAATTTTAAAACAATTAAAAAGTAGAACAATGAAAAACAAATTATTTTTTCTATTACTCATTTCAGCGGTTGTATTAAGCATCGGCTCCTGTAAAAAGAGTTTTTTTGATGCAACAACAAATGATGGAACCATTAATGATGCTACAGCTTATAACTCAAAAGCAGATTTTGACGCCGGTGTAGCAGGTGCTTATGTAAACCTGCAAAGCGCCTTTGAAACAACCATAAGACTTCCTGGTTTTATATCAAATGATGTGTCCAATGGAGAAGGAAATGCAGTTTCCTTCGATCGCCTGTTTGACAATACGTATTTTCTCTCGGATGAAAACTGGCGGGAACTTTATAAGATCGTGAATAACGCCAACATAGTAATAGGCAAATTAGAGGGTGTTGAACCAGGTATACTTACCGATGTGGAAAAAAACAGAGATATGGGGCAAGTGAAATTCCTGAGAGGTTTTGCCTTCCTCCACCTGACTCAAGGGTTTGGCGATATACCTATGCCTTTACAGGGCTACACAACAACTCAAAATAGTATGTCGTGTACTCCGCAAGCCGATGTATTAAAACAGGTAATAGCAGATCTTACAGATGCCGCTGATAAATTACCTGAAGTTCAGGAGTGGGCAGGTGCCGATTTAGGCAGAGTTGGCAAAGGTTCCGCATTAGGGTATCTGGCCCTCGCAAATATGTACAGCCAGGATTGGCCAACTGCCGGAGCTGCATCGGAAAGGCTGTTATCACTTACAAAGCCTAAATATGAATTGAAAGCTGATGTAAGAGATGAATTCTCTGCAAAAAACAGAAATCTCACGTCGTCAGTTTTTGAGGTTCAATTTAGTCCAAAATCTGCTGATAAGTGGGTTGGTTGGGGAGGTCAGGCACCACACAACGGGCATACCATGCCAACGCAAACAGCCCCGCCTGGTATTGGTGATGCCTGGGTGAATTTTGGAGGATGGGGAAATTATATCATTAGCCCTGCAGCGTTAAGCAGCTATGAGCCTGGTGATGATAGAAGAAAAAAACTAATTATCAAGTATCCGGAGGCTTACAAAGGAGAACTGATGACAGATTCTTTCAAAGCCAAAGATTGGCCGAAAGATGTTGACTTTTTAGCTAAGAGAACCGAATTTGGATACTCTACAAAATATTGGTATGGTGTATCGAGATTACCAGCAGGTGAAAACATTATAATGATGCGTTTTGCTGAAGTGCTGTTGAATTATGCAGAAATTCAGTTTAACCGGGGGCAGCAGGCAGATGCTTATGCACAATTGAATAAAATTAGAATAAGAGCAAAATTAGCTCCTAAAGCGGTTTCCTCAGACAAAGAAGTATTTATGACAGATCTAATGAATGAAAGAAGGCATGAATTGATGCTTGAGCCTGGATTTTGGTATCATTTAACACGTACTGGCAGAGCCGCCAAGTTTCTGAAGGATAATTACAATATTACAATGTTGCCTAAATGGGAGCATTTGCCCATCCCTTCAAGAGAGCGTGACGTGAATCCTAATTTATGCACCAATGGGTATTAAATAACTTTCGTACAGGCACTTTTTTCAAAACATAAGCACACCAACAAGTAAAAGCACAGAGTTTATCCTCTGTGCTTTTACTTTAAACATTACTATCTTTCCTTTTCTAAAATTTTTTTTACTCAGGAATTATGCAGCAGTGGCTACTACAATCAAAAATATGGGGCGGTGTATTCATTGCAATCTTCTTTTGCTCATGCAGGCCCAACAACAGTCCGAGGCTCTTCAACCAGTTGGATGCCGCAGAAACTAACATCCATTTTGCAAACAATATTCACAACGAAAAGGATTTAGACATTCTTCAATACAATTATTTCTATAACGGTGGTGGTGTTGCTGCGGCAGATTTTAATAATGATGGTTTTGCAGATTTATATTTTACAGGCAACCAGGTTTCCAGTAAGCTTTACTTAAATAAAGGCCGGGGGGCTTCTGAAAAAATTTCTTTTGATGATGTTACTGAAAAGGCTGGTGTTACAACCACCAACTGGGCAACAGGTGTTGCCGTTGCAGATATAAACAATGATGGCCTTTTGGATATGTATATTTCTTACGCAGGTTATAAAGACACTGTAAGAAGAAGACACCAGCTTTTTGTTAACCAGGGCCTTGACAAGGATGGTATACCAAGGTTTGAAGATGAAGCAGTAGCCTACGGTTTGGCAGATACAAACTATACTACCCAGTCCGCATTTTTTGACTACGACAGAGATGGCGATTTGGATATGTTATTAATCAATCATTACCAGGATAACAGCAACCCCAACTTTCCTAAAAAAAGAGACAGCTCTGGCACCGCCCCTGCCAGCGTAAAGCTTTACAGAAATGATAAAAACGTGTTTACCGAAGTATCAGTTGCGGCCGGTATTAAAACCGAAGGTTATAGTTTAGGAATCGCCATCAGCGACATCAATCTTGATGGCTGGCCGGATATCTACATTTCAAAAGATTTTATATTTGACGATGCCCTTTACATCAACAACAAAAAGGGAGGATTTACCGAATCAATCCGGCAATTAGTAAGGCATACATCGCAATTTTCAATGGGCTGCGATGTAGCTGATTTTAATAACGACAGCTATCCGGATATTGTTACGGCCGACATGTTTCCTTTTGACAATAAGCGGCAACAGTTGATGAACATTGCCATGAACAATGATCGCTTCAATTATGCATTGTCCCTGGGGTATGTGCCTCAATACTCCCGCAATATGCTTCAATTAAACAGCGGACCCGATGCGGATGGAAACTATTCGTTTGCAGAAATTGGGCAGCTTGCTGGTTTGTATAAAACAGACTGGAGCTGGAGCCCCTTATTTGCTGATTTTAATAATGACGGCTGGAAAGACCTGGTTATTTCTAACGGCATTCCAAAAGATATTACCAACAATGATTTCATTACTTATCGTGGCGAATTGATTATGGCGGGCGTAAGAGATATTGATGAAACAAGAAATAAGTTGCTTCAACAAATTGAAAGACTTCCGCCGGTAGCCCTGCAAAATTTTATTTTTGAAAATAACAGCGATCTCACTTTTACCGATAGGAGGGAAAGTTGGGGCCTGGATCATAAAGGTTTTTCTAATGGAACTGTTTATGTTGATTTGGATAATGACGGAGATCTTGACCTGGTTACTAATAATTTAAATGATAAGGCATCCGTTTATAGAAACAATGCCAACATTATTAATGCAAGCCATTATTTAAGCATACGCCTGAAAGGCAGCTTTTCAACCGGAGCCAAAATTAGTATCAATTGCAAAGGGAAAAAACAGTTTCTCGAACATTATGCTTGCAGAGGCTTCCAATCCTCACAGGATCTTACCGAACATTTTGGCTTAGGAAAAGATAGCCTCATTGATACACTCACTGTAGAATGGCTGGATGGTAAGCAGCAACGATTAAACAATGTAAAGGGCGATCAACTGCTTTTACTGGAATATAAGAATGCAGCATTTCCGATGATGGATACTTCCTCTTCTAACAAAAGTGCTAACACAATCTTTACCGAGGTTACAGACAAGGCTGGGTTCAGTTTTTTTCACACGGAGAGTTCTTTTGAAGATTTTAATTATGAACCATTATTGCCGCACCGGTTTTCAATCAATGGTCCATATATGGCGGTGGGTGATGTGGATGGAAACGGTGTTGATGATTTTTGGATAGGGGGACCCGATAATAAAAATGGCAAATTCTTTCTTCAGCAAAAAAATGGAACATTTGTATTTAAGGAGTTACAGGATTCTGCTTACGAAGACATGGGCGGTTTGTTGTTTGATGCTGATGGAGATAAAGACCTTGATTTATACGTAGTAAGTGGTGGGAATGAATATACTCCCAATTCAAAACATTACCAGGACCGGCTATACATTAATGATGGCAAAGGAAATTTTGCCAGGAACGAGGCTGCTTTGCCAGCAGAATATTCCAGTGGCTCCATCGTAACTGCCTGTGATTTTGATAAAGATGGTGATCAGGATTTATTTGTAGGCGGTAGGGTAGTGCCTGGAAGCTATTCTTATAACCCGGAAAGTTTTTTATTGCAAAATGATGGCAAGGGCAAGTTTTTAAATATTACAGATAAAACCGCAGTTGGTTTAAAAAATAAAGGAATGGTTGCAGCCGCTTTGTGGACAGATACTGATAATGATGGCTGGATAGATTTAATGGTGACAGGCGAATGGATGGGAATCGTAATCTTTAAAAATGAAAAGGGCATATTAAAGCAGCAACCGGCAAGTTCACCAATAAATAGGTTAACTGGCTGGTGGACCTCTTTACAAGCTGGCGATTTTAACAGGGATGGCAAGATGGATTACATTGCCGGAAACCTTGGTGCCAACAACAAATTCAACGTGTCCGACAACACTCCTTTAACAGTGTATGCAAAGGATTTTGATAACAATGATGCTGTTGAAAGTATTGTGAGTTACTATTTAGGCGGTAAGGAATATACCGTTGCAAACAGAGACCAGATAGCATCTGTACTGCCGTCTATTAAAAAACAGTTTGATAATTATACCAAATTTTCTGAGGCAGGGTTTTCAGATGTTTTTAAATCAACTGACCTACAGGGCGCTATTGTACATAAAGCTGTAAATTTTAAATCTGTTTATCTTGAAAATAAGGGCGGCGGAAAATTTGATGTTCATCCATTGCCTGTACAGGCACAATTTTCTACCATCCAATCCATGCAAACCGGAGACTTTGATAACAATGGAACACTCGACTTATTAATAGCCGGCAATAACTACAGCCCTGATTTTATGATTGGAAGATATGATGCTTCAACGGGGCTTTTACTAAGTGGTGATGGTAAAGGCGGTTTTCACCCTGTTTCTGCAGCAGTAAGTGGCCTCCGAATTTTCGGGGATGCAAGAAACACTGCATTCATGAAAATAAATGGCCGGCAATGTATACTTGCTGCTGTAAATAGTGGCCGCATGCAAGTATATCAAGTAAATATAAAATAGTTTTTAAAACATAGTTTTTTAGAAATACATTCAACAAGCTGTAACAACAATAAAAAATTGAGGAGTCAATATGAGCAATAAAAACCGGCAGGCAGTGTGGATTGTCATCATCCTTATTATAGTACTGCAGGGGTGCAGCCGAGATGATTATAAGGCACCGGAAAATGGTTTATTTACAAAGGTGCCGTTGAAAGATTGTGGTATTACATTTAGCAATATAATAAAAGATGATAGTGTGTTTAATGAATTTACCTATCGCAATTTTTATAATGGGGGAGGCGTAGCCATTGGGGATATAAACAATGATGGATTAGCAGATGTATTTATGGCGGCCAATCAGCAGGACAATAAGCTTTATTTAAATAAAGGAAATTTTAAGTTTGAAGACATAACAATAAAATCTGGAATTATAAAGAATCATAAATGGACCACTGGTGTAACTATGGCCGACGTGAACGCCGATGGATTTTTAGATATCTATGTTTGTACTGCTGGCAATACAACTGGTGACTTGAGGAAAAATGAGTTGTACATTAATAATGGTAATATGCAGTTTACCGAACAGGCAGCAAAATACAATTTACAAGACAGTGGCGCATTTCATACACAGGCATCTTTTTTTGATTATGACCTGGATGGCGATCTTGACGTTTTTTTGTTAAACAATAATTGCCTGCTCCCAACAAGTAGTTATCCTAATGGCAGTGTGAGACAGCATCCCGATAAAATTAACGGCGATAAATTACTTAGAAATGACGGCGGCCTATTTACTGACGTTACTGCCTTAAGTGGTATATACAGCGCCGGTATTGGCTTTGGCCTCGGTGTATCGGTGGGTGATGTTAATAACGATAATTGGCCAGACATATACATCAGCAATGATTTTTTTGAGAAGGATTATCTGTATGTCAACCAACGAAATGGCAAATTTGCGGAGCAAAGTGATTCAAGCATTGGCCACTTGTCTTTGTCGAGCATGGGCGCTGATATTGCAGATATAAACAATGATGCCTACGTGGATATTTTTACCACTGATATGTTGCCTGAAGACGACCAGAGACTAAAGCAAAATGTAAGATTTGAGGACTACGACATTTATAGTCAAAAGGGGCGGGTAGGGCTGCACCATCAACTTATGAGTAATATGCTGCACCTCAATAACGGTAATAGCAGCTTTAGTGAGATTGCGCAGTTTTCTGGAACGGATGCTACCGATTGGAGCTGGGGTGCATTAATTTTTGATTTAAACAATGATGGTTGGAAGGACATTTTCGTATGTAACGGAATGTACCTCGATGTAAACGATCAGGACTATATAGATTTTGTAGCCAATGATGTAAATAGTAAGCTTTTTGATAGAACGAAGGCCGAGGCAAAATATGAGCAGTTAAAATCAATGATGATCTCTAAGAAATTACCCAACTACGCCTTCGTCAATCAAAAAAATCTTGGTTTTGTAAATCAATCCCAAGCCCTGGGCTTAGCAGAACCGGGTTTTAGTAATGGCGCCGCTTATGCCGACCTTGACAATGATGGAGATTTGGATTTGATTGTAAACAACCTGAATGACGAATGCTTTGTTTACCGTAATACAACATCGGAAAAATATAAAAAAGGCTTTTTGCAAATTGATCTTGTAGGGCAAGCTGCAAACAAATTTGGTGTAGGAGCTTCAGTAACCCTCTATACACAAGGTAAAATGCAGGTGCTTCAAAACTACCCTTCACGGGGCTTTCAATC
>Ga0163147_10009679_pt1 | contig 10372 bp, 8 predicted proteins | sample OliLakLV19MP6G1_FD_148597 | JGI IMG/M metagenome (GOLD analysis project Ga0163147, IMG submission 148597) | Freshwater microbial mat bacterial communities from Lake Vanda, McMurdo Dry Valleys, Antarctica- Oligotrophic Lake LV.19.MP6.G1 | ecosystem: Environmental > Aquatic > Freshwater > Lake >... | reverse complement strand
TAACCTCGCCCTTTGATACTTTATAGATGAAAATAAATATATTACTAAGAGCTATAAACCTTCGCCAAGCGATCCCATTTGGGCGGCTAAGCGAAACTTAGTAGCGGGTATAAGAGAGTTATAAGCCATTTTGATTGGACACAATAGTATATACAACCTGTTCCAAACAGTTTATTTGACTTTTTATTTGCCGCCAATTTTCTAATAACGAAATCATTTCAAAATAATCCTCATCATTTGGGCTTCTTCCGTATCTGCCAAAGTCATCAACTTTAATTTCTAATTCTTGTTTGTCTTGCTTAAGACCCAAGATTGTTATTTTTAATTCTTCCATTTTATTTTTAGTTTATGAAGAAAAACGGCTTATAACAGCACCTACCCAAAAGAGGGGTTTTAGTGATTAATTGAGCCTTAGTGCTTCGATTATACATTTGTGTTTAATTCAAAATTTGTGCTTCGTATTCCCCTCCTTCGGGTAGCTGCAAACCGTTACCTGCAAGGCTATGACGACACTGCGAACTTTAAACTGACGACAAGAAATGAACAGAATTGAATACATAAACCAACGACTTGCGACAGAGCACTTTTCTGAAAGTGACTATACTATTATTAGCTCTCTTATTCATTCACTGACAGCAGGCGAAGCTTGTAGCTATCTTGACTTGACATTTGAACAAGATTATCGTGTTAGACGGTATGTGCTTAAAAAAATATCCAACGATATTTCTAAATCCTACTCGACTGCACATAAAAAATTGATAGCAACTCTTATTAAAATAATAGACAAAAAAGCCTTTGGAAGAAAGGAAAGCTGTTCCTATACTTTAGATTTTCTTCTTGACAGCTTACCCACGAGATTGAAAAGGAAAATTCTTGAAATCTTTTTAGGCTCAAAGTCAAGTCGTAACCGAGACCGGGCATTCAAGCGATTAAACGCAAATTGGGACAAAAAATATTTTGATATTATTGAGCAGGTTTGGTATTCCTTTCACGACAGCTATTGTTTAGGTATTATACTTAACCACTTTCCTACAAAGTTTTTAATTGAAAACTATAAAACGATTTTAAAGCACACTCGACCATTTCAAACTTCAAAATTATTTTTAAAGTTAGGTGCAATCAATTTTGAACTTGTTGAAGAGCTAAAAGATATTGACAGCATAAGTTACTGTTATGTATTGACTAAGTTCGGGAAAGCTATTTCAGCCAGTGAAGCGAAAGCAATTTTGAAAGAAAACTACAAAGATGATAGGATTGGATTACTTCTATGGAGTTTCGGTCAAATGGGACTTTGGGACAGCATAGTTGAATATGACAACAACTACAGGGAAAAACACAATCAAGCAAAACTTAACCAGTATATTAATCATTGAAACGACTCAAATCTTCAATTAAATGACAACTAATTTGAGACGAAACAACTTTGGACTGAGAGAAAGCCCAGCAGGTAACAGCACCTACCCAAAAGGCGGGATTTCGAGTTCCAAAGACAGTTTAGTGGTTAATGGAAGTTTAGTTTTTCAAATCAAGTTTTGTGGTAAAAGTACCGCCCTTCGGGTAGCTGCCAACCGTTAGCGGTCATTGTAAAAAGACAGACAGCCCCGTAAAATATCGACAGGAAAACGGAAAGACTGCCGACCCTTCGCAAAATTAAAAGAGGTGTTTTGCCACCGCACTTGCCGACACAAAAACACCACATTTAATTTTGCCCGACCGCACCCAAAAGCCCACCCACCACCCGACAATAACATGCCTTAAACAGACTGTTGAAAACTTACAAATAATTTCCTTTGACAATTCATTAGGACTTTTTATCTTTGGACAAATTTTTACCAAACATATTTTAACCAAACAATGCAGTCCATAGGCGACACACTACGAAAATTGAGAGAGGACAAGCAACTGCCATTGCGTAAAGTTGCTGCAATGCTTGACATTGACACTTCCCTACTTTCAAAAATTGAACGCAACGAACGCAGGGCAAACAAAGAACAAATTGTTGCACTTGCTAAAATTTACGAGGTAAAAGAAAGTCCTTTGCTCATTGAGTATTTCAGTGACAAAGTCGCTTACGACATTGCTGGCGAGGACAACGCAACAAAAATTCTGCAAGTGGCAGAAGAAAAAGTAAAATATCAAAAAGTGAATAAGAAAAAATGATTTAAAAAAATTACTCATGAATAAAAACTACACCCAACGGCTTGACAAGCTAAGAAAAAGACGACTTGATGAAAGTATTCAGAAAGCAGTTCTTTCAAAATCATTTTCGGACACCAACATAAGCGAAAGCGTAAAGTATGCTTTAGAATCAATGAGTGAGATTGAACCAAGTTACACGAAGAATTCTTATGTGGCTTCGGAAAATATCAGAACAAATTTGACAAGTGGGCTTAATAAAAAAGGACTGACTATTGAATACAGACATCAAGGTTCAATTGAAACCAACACACACATAAAAATCCACAGCGACATTGACATACTTGTATTCACAGAAAAATACACAAGCAAAGAACCGCCTCTTACACCAACGAGTCCTTATCAAGGCGACCCGTTAGCAGACCTTAAACAATTAAGACAAGAATCATTTAATGTATTGAGCACGACATACAATCAAGTTGATAATTCAAATGCAAAAGCAATTTTGGTTTTTCCAACAAACCCAAAAAGAAAAGTTGATGTTGTTATTTGTAATTGGGTTGATACAGTTGACTATGAAAATTCTAATGCAGAAACTTACAGAGGCGTAAATGTTTACAACAAGGATGAACATTCAAGAAAAAAAGATTTTCCATTCCTGCACATCTCAAAAGTAAATACCAAAGACAGCAGTGTAAATGGTGGTTTAAGAAAACTCACCCGATTATTAAAGACACTTAAAGCCGATGCTGACTATGAAATAAAGTTGTCAAGTTTTGAAATCGTAAGTTTTGTTTACGACATAGATAACGCTTCGCTTTTCAAAAATTCTACTCAACAACTTCTTTTGCTAAACGAAGGCAGCAAGCAACTTCAAAAACTTATTTCCGATAGCAACTACCGAGAAAATTTAATGTCGCCAAATGGAAAGGAAAATGTTTTCGGAACAGATTCAGCCAAAGTAGTTGAGTTGAAAAAATTGAAACTTGAATTGGATGAATTGATTCAAGATATTACAGAGGAGTTAGGAAGGAAATTAAAACGCATTGACGAATCTTTAATTTACTCTTAATGAAAATTAGAATCTTCATAGGCAGTTCAAGCGAAGGAATTGAAATCGCAAGGCAGACAAAAGTTTTTTTAGAAAAAACTTTGAATGCTGAATGCATTATGTGGGAAAAGTTTGGAGTGTTTGAATACAACAAAAGCACTTTTGAATCATTACTCAAAGGCAGATTGCTTTACGACTTTGTTATTCTGGTTGCGACAAAAGATGATTTGGTTTGGTGGCGAAATGTAATTGACAGCGTTCCGAGAGACAATGTAATTTTTGAATTTGGTTTATACTTAGGTGCATTAGGTGAAGCAAGAACAATCTTACTGCAAGAAAGTGGAGCAAAATTACCGACTGACTTAAATGGAATTACACTGCCAAGGTTTGACATCAAGAAAAAAAATCTTGAAAGTAAACTTCAAGAAGTTTCTACTTTCATTGAGGAAAATATTAAGCACAACGAATTTCAAATTCTTCCTTCAACTGCATTGGCAGTTGGATACTTCCACAGTTTTTTAAAACATGCAACTGCAATCCTGATTGAAACAAAAGATTGCGTAAGGATTAAGGACACCAACTATTCATGCAAACAAATCAAGGTAATTATTCCCGACACTCTAAGCGATGATATTGCTGAAAAGGCAAAAGTTTTTTTTGATACACACGGAATAGAACTTTCGGAAATTCAAAACGGCAAACGACCTTTTAAAATTCAATTCGCTTACGATAGTTCAGACCCGAATCATGTAGTCATCATTGATATTCCTTTTACGCTAAATACTATTCGTCATTGCTGTTCCTTACTTTTGAAAAAATCAAACATAGGATTAGGAAACACTCAACAGATAATTGAACAGCGAGAAATTTTAAACTTCAAATCAACACTTGAAAATTTAGTTGCACAAAATGATTACTGTAAAAAAGTAGTGACAATTTATTTTGAAAGTGAATACACTAAATAGAAATTAAATATGCCAACATTACAATTCAAAGGGAAAAACATTATCTGGAATCATCACCTTGCTATTCCTTACCACACTTTTGACGAGGTAAATGATTTAGATTTTTCAGCACCCAAACTTAAAGACCAAGGCAACCTTATTATTGAAGGCGACAACCTTGTTGCTTTAAAATCTTTGCTCCCTCAATATTCTAATCGGGTTGACTGCATTTATATTGACCCACCTTACAACACTGGCAACGATAACGGAGAAGCCAAAGGTTGGATTTATAATGACAATGTAAATAGTCCTTTGATTCAGGAGTGGTTAAATAAAGAAGTAACACCCGAAGACATGACAAGGCATGACAAATGGCTATGCATGATGACACCAAGATTAAAACTTTTAAGAGATTTACTTTCTGACAAAGGAGTAATCTTTATGAGCATAGCTCATCACGAATACCACCATCTGCAAAACTTATGTGATGAAATTTTCACAGAAGAAAATTACATCGGAAGATTTATTTGGAAAAGAAAGAAGCAACCTTCTTTTCTTCAAAAACATATTGCGAATGTTACAGAGTATATTCTTGTGTATGCAAAGAACAAAGCAAAAGTTGGGAAGTTGAGTATTGAAAAAGTAACTGATGATACAAGACGAATAGACAATGCCTCAAATGAAATTTCCGAAAGAGTATTCAAAAAAGGTATCAGGGTAAAGCAAGACACGAAACTTATTAAAAAAGGAGTTTACAAAATCCGAACAATGACTTTGGAATTCCTGAATGACATTCATGTTAAGGACGGCAGAACAACAAATGAATTTAATGCAAAAGGAAATTTCAGAAACAAACAAACCGACATTGATTTCTTTTGTGATGAAGATTTATTATTCATCACAGGGAACGGAGGTTTCAGAAGATTGCCTTCAGCAGCAGAACAAGAAAAACAAAAAACAGTTGTTGACTTGTTACTTGATTGGGGAGACAACCAAGATAGCGACAAAGAAATTATAGAACTTTTCGGAAGTAAGAAATTTGATTTTCCAAAGCCAGTTAAACTCATAAAAAATTTAATTGCAAGCACACAAGACGATGAGTGTATTGTGCTTGACTCCTTCGCAGGTTCAGGAACAACAGCACATGCAGTTTTAGAATTAAATAAAGAAGATGGAGGCAACAGGAAATTTATTTTGGTACAAATGCCAGAAGCAACCAAAGAAGAACCGAAAAAAAATATTTGCAAAGACATTACCCGTGAACGGGTAAAACTTGCAATAGAGAAACACGATTTCAAAAGCAACTTCAAATATCAGCGTGTAGGAATTGCAATTGATGCAGAAAATATGTTGGAAGGGAACCTTCCAACATATTTGCAATTTGCAAAGTATGTGTATTACCTCTGCACAGGCGAAAATCTTGCAGATACAAAAGCCGTTTCCGAAAAAAATTATTTCGTTGGCAAGCACGGCAGCACACTTATTTATTTAGTGTATGAAAAAAATTACGAAAAACTTTCACGGCTTGCACTCAACCTCACACTTGCAGAGCAAATCCGCAAAGACAATCCGAAGAAAAAAGTAATTGTGTATGCACCTGCCTGTTTCTTGGACGAAGAATATTTAGAAGAACATCAAATTCAGTTCGTCAGTATTCCTTACAACTTATTTCAACGCAACAACTAAACACTGCAATCATGTATTTAAAAAACTATCAGGTAAAAGTTGTAAAGGCACTCAATACTTTTTTTACCGTTGCCGATAAAAAGCGGGCTGAAATAATTCCCATCATCAAACAATTTCCGACAATGAAAAGTCAGTTTGATTATGTGAAAATGACTTGCGATGAATTGCAAATTAAATACAACGACAGCACAGCCAAAACAGGTTTAGGCGAATCATATCCGAGAGTAGTAGTAAAAGTTCCCACAGGCGGAGGCAAAACTTTGTTGGCAGTAGAAACAATAAGAGAATACCAAAACCTGTTTGCGAAACGCAAACAAGGTTTGGTTGTATGGATTGTGCCAAGTGAAACAATCTACTCACAAACAATTCAAAAGTTAAAAGATAAAAGCAATGCCTTGCGACAATTGCTTGACCAGTGCAGCGGTGGCAACACATTGATTTTAGAAAAAGGGCAACGCCTCACAGAGCAAGACCTCAAAGAAAACCTTGTTGTCTTATTCGTCATGATACAATCCATCAGTCGCACAAATGGAAAAGAAGCACTCAAAGTTTTTCAGGACAGTGGCGGTTACGAAAGTTTTTTTCCTGCCGATAACCGTTACGATTTACACAAAGAGTTGATGCAGCAAATTCCGAATTTGGATATTATTTCAGGTGCTGACAGTGCCATGCCTCAAATAAGAACAAGTTTAGGAAATGCAATTCGCTTAACGCATCCGCTAATTCTCATTGACGAAATACACAAAGTATTTTCTGACAATGCACGAAACACAATCAACAATCTCAACCCTGCAATGGTGGTAGGTTTTTCAGCTACACCAAAAGCCGACATGAATATTTTAGTTTCAATTTCAGGTTTGGAATTAAAAGACGAGGACATGATAAAATTGGATTTACACATCAATCCACCAGTAAGTAAATTACCCAACGATTGGAAAACGATGCTGAAAGAAATAAAACAACAGCGTGAAATGTTAGAGAAGAAAGCAGAACTTTTAAGAGAAGATAAAGGAACATACATAAGACCAATCGCACTAATACAAGTAGAACGCACAGGCAAAGACCAACGCACAGGCGAGTGGGTGCATAGTTTGGATGTGAAAGAAGAATTGATTGAGTTGGGAATTAACGCTGATGAAATTGCAATTAAAACAAGTTCGCAAAACGATATTGAAGATGTAAATTTATTCAGTCGCACAGTTCCCATTCGCTATATGATAACCCGTGATGCCTTGCGTGAGGGTTGGGATTGCAGTTTCGCTTACATACTTGGAATTATTCCTAATGTAAATTCAAATTCAGGACTTACACAATTAGTCGGTAGAATTTTAAGACAGCCTTATGCAAAAAAAACCAATGTAAAAGAGTTGGATGAAAGCTATGTTTATTTTGTAAAAGGTGCAACACAAAATATTTTAGAACAGGTTTCAGCAGGTTTCAAAAGCGAAGGACTGGAAGATTTGATTTCAAAAGTTAAAGTCAAAGACAACACCAATGTAAATCAAACAAAGCCAGTTAAAATCAAAAAACAATACTCCGAAAAATTCAGCCCTGCATTTTATTTACCAGTGTGGTTAATTATTGACGGTAAAGACAGCAAACGTAAATTTAGTTACGACCTTGATATTAAAACCAACTTTGACTTTGAAAATTTTTCGTTGACTGATGAAGTCATTGTAAAAATTGAAAGTGCATTGAGTGATGAAACTTTAGAGAGAAAAGTTTTTTCGGTAACGATTGACGACAAGAGCAAAACAAAAATTACAAACGAGTTTCAGGAAGTAGAAAATATTTCTGCATTAAGCATGAGTTACATTACACGAAGGTTCACCGAAATAATTGACAATCCTTTTTTAGCACGGACTTTAGCAAATAAATATTTAAACCAGTGCGAAAAGAAAATCGGAAAAGAAAAACTCATTGCACATTTCGGTTTCATTGTTTCCGAAATTGTCGCAACATTAAATGAGGAGAGAATAAAACAGGAAGAAGTTATTTTCAAAAAACATATTGCCGAAGAAAAATTAGTGTTGGCAGTTTCCGATAGCGAAAAAATCGGGATGAGTATTCCCGAAACCGACACTATAAATATTAACACCATTCCGCACTCTTACAAATATTATCTCTATGATGATGTTGAACTTTCATCAATGAATTCTTTGGAAAAATCAGTTGGAGATATTTTAGATAAACAAGACAAAATTTTATGGTGGTTCAGAAATAAAGTAAGTAAAGGTTGGTATGCAATACAAGGTTGGCAGAAATACAAAATCCGACCTGACTTCATTGCAGCCAAGAAAAAAGAAGATGGAGGGCTTGAACTCGTTTATGTATTGGAAAGCAAGGGCGAAATGTTAGTTGGGAATGCCGACACAACATACAAGAGCGATGTAATGAAAGAAATGACCAAACAAAAAATCCAAGCATATCAATACGAATTGCCTTTAGGCGTGCTGAATGAAAGCGTTGAATTTTATTTGATAGAACAAAACAAAGAAGAAGCAGAAATAAAAAAGTTGATGAAGTAAGCAATGATTAAGAGAATTTACATTTCAAACTACAAGTCAATTTCGGAATTAGAAATATTTCCGAAAAATCTTTGTGCTTTAATTGCACCCAACAGCACAGGCAAGACAAATGTTTTCAAAGCACTGAACATTCTTTTGGGTGAAACCTACCCTACTGATAGAGCATTTTCAAAAGATGATTTTCATAAGAGAGATACAAAGCATCCGATTATTATTCGTGTTGAATTAACAAAACCACTTGCAGCCATTTATGCTACAAAGAAATCATCAAGCGGAAAAGGAAATTGCGAAGCAGTCGCATTACAATTAGAATATCGCATAACCGAACAAGGAGGAAGTTCTTACTTCACATGCTTTGGTGCAGACGGTGAGGAGTATTACGGCAATGGACAAATCCGAGACCAACTCTCTTGGGTTTATATTCCTTCTGAAAGAAGTTTTGAAAAACAACTTTCAATGAGCAAGTGGACTTTGTTCGGTAAAATTCTTTCAAAGGTTGATGTGAATTTCAGAGCAGACAAAGACAGAGTTAGTGCATTTGAAAAATCAATGACAGAACCAAAATTAATTCTTGAAAAAGATTTTGAAAAGGGCATCAGTTATGCAAAATTTAAAAGCGTTTTCATTGAAAAAGTAGAACAGAACATTGTAGGACATAGCAATAGTTGTGAATTAAACCTTGAGATTTACGACCCATTGTGGTATTACAAAATGATACAGATAACCACAATGGAAGAAGAACAAAGATTTAATGTTGAGGAAATTGGTTCAGGCACACAAAATTTAATTCTGCTTTCACTGTTTCAAACTTTTGCAGCATTGATGAAAAGCAATGCCATTCTTGCTATTGAAGAACCTGAATTGTATTTATTTCCATTTGCACAAAGACAGCTTTACAAAGAGTTCAGAGCTCTTTCGGAAGACACACAAATATTTTACACTACACACAGCCCTACATTTGTTGACATTTCAAATTGTGATGAAGCAATCATTCTACGAAAAGAAAAAGGCGAAACAATCAAACTTAACAAAGGAAAGTTAGAAGATTTTATTAATGATGAAGCAAAACACGAATTGCATTTGCAAACAAAATTCAATTCGTCCGTCAATGAAATATTTTTTGCAGAGAAAATAATTTTAGTTGAAGGCGACACAGAAAAAAACACTTTGCCTTACATTTTAGAGAAGATTTCAGGTAGCAGCATTTCAGGCATTAATTATTTAGTTTTAAATTGCGGTGGCAAAACTGCAATTCCATTTTACATAAGGGTTTGTCAATTTCTTGGCATTGATGATTTCATTGTAGTTTATGATACTGATTTGCATGAAGGTAAAAGCGAAGAAAAAATAAAATCAGCAAAAAAGCAGACAGAAAATATTTTGGAAGCATTGGAAGGAGAAGTAGATAAGTTGATTGAGTTGCATCCTGACTTTGAGAGTGTATGCGGATATAAGTCCAGTGACACAAACAAAATAAGGGATGGAATTAATTGGGTTGAAAAAACCAATGCTGATAATATGCCGAAAGAATTTTGCGATATTTTTAAATTTATCATTCCTCCAAAAGTTGCAGTAGCCAAACCGATAGTTGCAGACAAACAGATGAGTCGAAACTAAATTTTTAAAAAAATGAACATAGCCAACGCATTTGGTAGCACATTTGCAATTCGCACAAGCCCTCACACAAACCAAAAATTGCAAAAGAGCTACCAAGCCAACGCACCAAGACAGCAGACGAATGAACGGACGCAACACGACAGAAAAAGAACAACGAACCGCTAACAGCACCTAAAAAAAATTGGCGGCTCGGTGCTTCGTATGACAGTTTTGTGGTTCAACAAACATTTGTGCTTCGTATGAACATTTGTGGTGAAAATCGCCAACTTCTTTTAGCTGCAAAACGTTATGCGGTCAGCTTAAAACGACCGCAGGTTAAACAACTGACCTTGACAAGTTGAATTCAAAAAATAAAAGAAAAATATGGCGACAATTAAACTCCATCGGACAAACGAATACAACAACAGAAT
>Ga0163147_10009676_pt1 | contig 10374 bp, 6 predicted proteins | sample OliLakLV19MP6G1_FD_148597 | JGI IMG/M metagenome (GOLD analysis project Ga0163147, IMG submission 148597) | Freshwater microbial mat bacterial communities from Lake Vanda, McMurdo Dry Valleys, Antarctica- Oligotrophic Lake LV.19.MP6.G1 | ecosystem: Environmental > Aquatic > Freshwater > Lake >... | reverse complement strand
ATGTCCCGGCTCGACTTCCTCTAACGGCGGGATTTCCTGACTGCATATTGCTTTCGCATACCGACAGCGAGGATGAAAGATGCATCCACTGGGCGGATTAGCCGGGCTTGGCACTTCTCCTTGCATCTGAATACGACGGGTCGGCATATCAGGGTCAGCAGGGGGAACAGCCGATAGCAGCGCCTCTGTATAAGGGTGAAGCGGATGCTGTAACAGTTCGCTCGTTTCTGCCATCTCAACAATTTTGCCCACATACATCACAGCGATGCGGTCAGAGATGTGTTCCACCACCGAGAGATCGTGAGCAATAAACAGCAGAGTCAAGCCCAACCGTTCGCGCAGTTCCTGTAATAAATTTAAGACTTGGGCTTGAACCGACACATCCAACGCTGAAACAGGCTCGTCAGCAACAATCAGGCGTGGGTTGAGCGAAAGAGTCCGCGCCAAACCGATACGCTGCCGCTGCCCGCCGGAGAATTCATGCGGATAGCGTCCCATCAGTTTTGGATTCAAGCCTACGGAGGTCATCAGTTCAGCGACGCGATGCTCTGCCTCTTTGCCGTGTGCGACGCCGTGAATTTCCAGGGGTTCAGCGATGATGTCTTTCACCGTCAATCGTGGGTTAAGCGAGCTAAACGGGTCTTGAAAAATCATTCGCATCTCGCGGCGCAGCGGTTTCATTTCTTTTTGGCTGATGCGTGCGATATTGATTCGCTGTCCGTTCAATCGGTCATACCAGATGTTACCAGAGGTGGGGTTATACAGGCGCAGCACCGTGCGTCCAACGGTTGTTTTGCCGCAGCCACTCTCACCGACTAAACCAAGCACTTCACCGTCACGCAGGTTGAAACTGACACCATCAACGGCTTTGACACTGCCTACCCGCCGCCGAAGCACCCCCCGATAGATTGGAAAATGCAGCTTAAGATCATTGACTTCTAAAATGACTTTATCTTTTTCATTCATGCGTTGTGTCCGCTAGTTGAATAGTCTCATATTCCATCAAAATATCGGGATCATTCCATCCCTTTTGCTGCATGAGTTCGTAAAAGGCGCGGCGATAAATCAGGCTGACGTTAATCGTCGCCGCTTCGCCATTGGGTAGATCGAACGTGTACGCTGTGGTATCCGTCGCTAGGGCGGGCAGTCGCGTATCTTCAACGATGGTGAGCGGACGCCAGATCGCCGCTGTTGGAAACTCACCCGTCCATTCGTCCATCAGGATTTTCGCAAATGTCCTTCCCGGCACACCCGCGTATTCTCCCGCATAATCGGGGTTGACCGAACCTTCCAGCAGCGCCAGCAAATCACCGTTCGCGTTTAGCGCCTCGACTACTAACATCATTGACCGGAGCGGGCTGTCTGTCGGGACAGAATGCCCCGCCCGATCATTCGTGATGCTGACCTGTACTTGCAGTTGATCGCCTGAATGCGCCGCGCTGCTCACCATCGTGACCGAGTTTTGCAGCAGTGTTTCATCCGATGCGCCCGGCATGGTGTGATTGTGCAACTCAGAGTAGCCGCGCACAATGCCGCCGCTTTCGGGGTACACAATCCAATCGGCGTCCGACACGGGCATATGACAACCCTGACAGGTCGTTCCCGTAACAGGATCGCTGTACGGGCTTTCCAACCATTCGCCGTAGGAGTTATAGATCAATGTGCCACCGGCAACCGTGCGATCTCCCATGACGCCGCCGAACACCCCATAATGACACCCCGCGCAGAACGCGCTTTCGGAGAGCAGCGGCAAATAGCTATCGGGGCGGCTCACATCGATCAGTGTGCCGAAGAAAACCTGTTCGCTTTCGTCTGCGGGTCGATGCAGTTCCAACGACAGGATTCCCGGCATATCGGGCCAGGGGCGATTCGTTTCGGGATCAATCACGACGTTGCCGATGACATGGCAAAACTCGCAGGTGATTCCCTCAGCGGCATCCCCGCGCAAATTAATCGGCAGCACGGGACGATCTATCAAGCCTCTCGCCCGTTCAATCGTCAAATTGGTATGGCAGCCCGACCACGCGCAGTTTTGGACGTTGGGCGTTTTAGAAGCGACAGGCGTATGACAGGCGGCACAGCTTCCCGCCCGTCCGGGATTATCGAGCATAAAGCCGGGTCCATAATACGGTTCGCTCTCGTCACGCGGAAGCGCACCCGTCATGCCCCATTGCGTCATTTCGCTCTGGTTCCCGCTCAAGTCTGTTCCGGTATACAGCGTGAGGAAACGGTGATTAGTCGCTGACTGCGAATGCTGATCGGCTTGCCATTCTGTATATTCTCGATGACACGATCCGCACGCGGCAGAGCCTTCCAAACCGTCGTCTGACGTGAACCATTCATACTCGTTGTTATCGTGATTGGGGAGCGTCCGCAAACTGATCGTGATGTTCCCGTTCCAATCTGCCGCGCTCGGATCAAGCGTTGTCCACCCGATGAAATGTCCCGCTGACCACGCGGTTAGTACGAGGGGGGATGACAGGTCAATGTCGCTCAAGGTGAACGCCCCATTTTCATCGGTTTGGAAGGTCGTCGGCGTCCCTTGAATTTGCAGAATTGCGCCCGCTACTGCGCCATCTTCGTTGGTGACAATCCCCGAAATCGTGGAGGGCGGCGGCGCGTCCTGCAAAGCCGACACAGCGCCTATGGCAACCCCCAACAACACCAGAGAGACACCCACAACGGTTAAAGTAACGAGTAGCAATTTTGACCCGCGCATAGGCTTCATGCTTTCAACCCACTATTGAGCAGCATACGGGTCTGCTGCGTCGCGCAATCCATCACCGAGAAAGTTGAAACCGAGTACGGCGGACACCATGAAGAAGATCGGCGCTAAAATCCATGCATTTTGTCCCAACGTCTGAATATCCTGCGTGTTTCGCATCATCAAGCCCCAACTGATCAGCGGTTCGGTGATGCCGATGCCTAAGAAGCTCAAAAACGATTCCGCGAGGATCACGCCGGGGACGGTCAGCGTCAAAATGACGATGATATGGCTGAGTGTGTTGGGGTATAAATGCCGGAAGATGATCCGTGCATCTGACGCACCCATTTCTTTCGCCGCGAGGATGAAGTCGGTTTCGCGCAGGGACAGCACCTTACTACGAACTTCACGCGCCAACGTTGTCCACGACAGCAGGGCGAAGATGCACGCCATCAGCACAAAGACCGTGAACGAATCGGCTGTTTTTGGGACGAGTGCCGCCAGTGCCATCCACAGCGGCAGATTCGGGAATGCCGCCACGAATTCGGTGAAACGCTGGAGCGCGTTATCGATCCAACCGCCGTAATAACCCGACGCCACCCCCAGAACAGACCCCAATACCACGCTGATGATTGCTCCGAACAGGCTCATGCTTAACGAGATTCGACCTGCTTCACACGCTTTACCCCACAGGTCACGACCTAATTTGTCTGTGCCAAGCAGGTAAATCGTGCCGCCTTCTTCTACGCCAAACAAATGCAGGTTGCTAGGAATCAACCCGAACAGTTTATATTCCGAGCCTTGCACGAAGAACTGGATTTCATACGCTTTGCTCGTATCTTCTACCCAACTGACTCTAAATGTGGTCGGGTCTAAAGTGTAGGTATAGTTGTAAACAAACGGTCTGATGTGAAAGTTTCCCTCATGGTCGATAAAATGTACCTGTTGTGGAGGGATAAAAGAGTTATCAAGGTCAATTTGCGAAATGGGTGTCGGACTAAAGAAGTCCGCGAAAATGGCGAGAAAGACCAGCGTCAGCACCATTAACGCGCCGACAATCGAGACTTTGTTACGCCGGAAGCGCCGCCAGACCAGTTGAAAATAACTTTCGTGGTCTTCTACGGGGGCGGCGATCTCGTCTAGGGTGGTAATTTCTTGTTGATCGGTAATCACTTTCGCCCCCCTAGCTATAGCGGATACGTGGATCAAGGATAGACAGGTAAATATCAGCCAGTAAATTTCCAAGCAGGATCAACGCCCCATAGATGAGCAGCAGCGAACCTGAAATGTAAATGTCCTGGTTGACAAGTGACTCATACAGCAGAGGACCCAGCGTCGGCAAGCCCAAAATGATAGCGACCTCCAGTTCACCCTGCATCATGTAAGGCAGTACCGTACCCTGATAAGCAACCAGCGTGTGGAGTGCATTCGGTACGGCGTGCCGCACGACAACTCTGTTTTCGGTCAACCCTTTAGAACGTGCCGTTTGCACATATTGAGCGCCAAGCACATCGAGTAAATTTCCACGCATGACGCGCATATTACGGGCGACACCGCCCAACCCCGCGATGAACAGCACGGGCCAAATGTGCCTCAGCATGTCGATCACCCGATCCAGACTCCAAGGAGCGACCACATATTGCGGTGAAAAGAAGGACACCATGCTCGGCTGATGCCATTGAAAAACCATGATAAATAAGATGATGATCGCCAGCGAAAAGCGTGGGATAGAGGTCAACACAGAAGACAGGATAGCGAAGAAATTATCCCAGAAGCCATATTTTCGAGTCGCTACGAAAATACCTAAACTCACGCCGACAACCGTCGAAATGATGTGACTTAAGATGGCGATGATCAGCGTTTTGGGCAAACGGTCAGCGATTAACTCTCCAACATCAGTGCGATACGCCAGTGAGTAACCGAATTTGCCTTCTGTGACCATCCCCTTCACCCACTCGTAAAACTGGACAGGGAGCGGTTGATCTAAGCCGTATTGCTCTCTCACGATCTGGGCAGCACGCATGGCGTCTTCTTGTGACGACCCTCGTCCTAGCAAGTACGCCTGATAGCGGCTGGCAAAGTCGCCGGGAGGCAGTTTAATGACGATAAACGAAACAACCCCGATCCCAATCAGCATAAAGAAAGCAATAATTACGCGACGAAGAATATAACTTAACATCCAACCTCCCGGTAAAACCTATTTAGAGTTCCGCTCTAGACATGGGACAGGTTGGGGGATCGCTCCTCCAGCCTGCCCATTGAACGAAAGGTTATTCGCCGCCGTAGTCCGCGAGTGTTTCAGGACGATTCTGTGGCAGTTGATCCTCTACTGCTGACCATACGGTATCCAACAGAATAGCGTCTTCTACCCACGTATACAGGAACACGGGCGTACCGTCAGCAATGTTGTTGAAGCGCTGGTTTGTACCCAAACCGTAGCGTCCGATGAAAATGCCGAGATCGTAGACGTTCTCGGTGAAGATTTGGTTGTAATTGAACATCAATGCGCGGCGTTCTGCGGCGTCGAAGGTTGAGCGATACTCTTCCACAATGTCGATGAGTTCTTGCTCGAAGTCCATCAACTGGCGCGGTTGATCGCCTTCAACATGCCAGCGGAAATTAGCGGTGATTGGCGCGAGATTCGTGACGTTCGTGAACGGCAGCGCGAACGCTTGGTCGTTACGCTGAACTTCCATTTCCCACGAGCCATCGATCATGGCATCGGCGCGGGTCTGGCTGTCCATGACGCGCATGTTGATCTGGATGCCGATTTCGCCCCATTGGTTGACGAGGGCTTCAGCGACACTTTGGGTTTCTTGTTGGTCTTGCGATGCCCGTAGTTCGATGACAACAGGCTCGCCTGCCATTGGACCTTCTGTCCATTCGCGGGTGCCATCGCCGTTCGTATCGAGCAGCCCCAATTCGTCCAACAGAATGTTTGCAGAGGGGGCATCATACGGGTAGTAGACTACCGACTCCCGGTCAAAATCAGGAGCGCCCGGATATAGACCACCCGCCCAACCGCGTAGGAAAGGACCGCGCATAATCGACTGAGCGATCCCGTCGCGGTCACTTGCATAACTCAGCGCCTGACGGAAACGCAAGTCGCGCAGCAGTTCGCGGACAGCAATATCACGTTCGCCTGTGACGCCTACATCCAGTGAGAAGTTGAATGCCACATTGTAGCCCAATGTTTCAGGACCCCAACTGACATCATAGGTCGCATCTGCGGACTGGGCGCGGGTCATGGCTTCTACAAACGTGCTTGGGTTTTCGAGGTTCATATGATCGCAGTCGCCCGCGATGGTGCAAAGATCACGCCCGATACCGCTGGGTCCCTTGCGGTACTGGATTTCGTCAATGTAGGGCAGTTGATTACCTGCTTCATCGACCTTCCAGTAGTACGGGTTGCGGCGCATGATCATGAGTTCGTCGGTGATATATTCCGTGATCACCCAGGGTCCCATTGTTACGAGCGGCAGCGCATCCGGCGGCAGGGCGTCCGCAAAGTCGCGGTAGCTCGGTGCGGGGTCTGCGGTACTCCACAGGGGGTGGAATTCTCGTAGCTGATGTGCGGGCATCACATGGAAATTGTCTTCGTTCATCAGATAGAAGACATCCATCGGACGTGAAACGGGGAATGTAAATTGGATCGTGTAGTCATCGAGCGCGACCAATGAAGCAGGTTCGCCATTCCATGACCACGCATCAATGTGACGCGGGGCGGCGACGTTTTCGTCAAGGATGTAACCTTCCCAGACGAACATCACGTCTGCCGATGTGAATGGCATACCATCTGACCAGCTTGCGCCTTCGATCAGGTGCATGGTCAACTGCATACCATCTTCCGACCATTCCCAGCTTTTGGCGATTTCTGGCATGGGGTCAATATCTTGATCGGCACGGAACAGCGGACCCGTTTTGACCAGCGAACCATAACGTGAGGTGTAGGATTCGATGCCGAACCAACCCATCGTCGTGCCAGCCATATCGTTATAACCAGCGGTGGGGCAGGCGGAGAAACCGCGCCACACATCGCCGTAGACGCCAATACCATCCTGCATACCAGAGGTCAAATAGACCTGCGGTTCAGCGGGCAGACGTTCTTCAACAGGCGGTAGTTGACCGGACTCAACCAGAGCATCCAACCAGGGCGCTTGGTGATATTCGGGCAGTGCCATATAAGTCACAATTTGATCGATGGGGAGGCGATTAACTTCGCCGCCACCCAAGCCGATGTCGGTGGGTTCGGGATAGGGAATCGGGGCGGCGACTTCCGCTTGTCCGAACGCGGGAACGCTGATCATGAACGTCAGCATGACGACCATTGCAAGAACACGTAATTGCAAATGACGAAGTTTCATTACTTGCTCCTCGTACAAAATAATAGACAAATCAGACTAGTTGTTCGGCTCAATTTCAGTTGACCCATGTTCTTATAGTTCCCCCCCCTTGTAGATAAACTGCTTCCCCTTGCCCAAACCGTCGTGCTAGGTTTCATAGAGCCAGCACGCCGTTTTGTGACCTGAACGTACTTCGCGCAGCGGTGGTGTCTGCTCCCGGCAGATTTTCATCGTGTGTGGGCAGCGCGATGCAAAGGCACACCCGCGAATTATCTCTGTGGGAACAGGGACAATCCCCTTGATCGGTACTAAGTTCTTTTGACCTTTTCGTCCTAGTACGGGTACAGAGTTCAACAACCCGACGGTGTAGGGATGCTGCGGAAAATGGAATAACTCGCGTGTATCAGCGTATTCGACAATTTTACCGAGATACATGACCGCCACTTGGTCAGCCATTTGCGAAACTACGCCGAGGTTATGGGTAATCAGGATAATCGATGCGCCAAAATCGTCTTGAAGCTGATTCATCAAGTCGAGGATTTGCGACTGAACGGTCACATCAAGCGCCGTTGTGGGTTCATCGGCAATGAGGATGGAGGGATTACACGAAAGTGCAAGTCCGATCATGACGCGCTGACGCATACCACCGCTCAATTGGTGCGGATACTCGTTAAGGCGCTGCTTCGGGGCGCTGATTTGTACTTTGGTGAGCATTTCCAGCGCCCGATCCAGCGCTTCTTTGCGCCCGACGGGTTGATGCGCCTGTACTGCCTCTGCTATTTGATCCCCGATGGTGTACAGGGGATTGAGAGACATCATCGGTTCTTGAAAGACGATAGCAATCTCGCCGCCGCGAATCTGGCGTATCATCGAACCACGCGGGTCAAGTTTGGCAATATCTATCACATCACCGGTTTTTTTGCGGTGGAGGTTGATTTGCCCATCAACAATTTTGCCGGGCGGCGTCTGGATCAGCCGCATCACAGACATTGCCATGACGCTTTTGCCGCAGCCGCTTTCTCCCACCAACCCCACCGTACTTTTACTCGGCAGGGTGAGGTCTACCCCATCTAACGCACGTACCGTACTTCTTTCAAGAAAAAAATGAGTTTTGAGGTTCTTGATCTCTAAAATTGTATCCGTTTGTGTCGCTGCTGGTCGAGACATATTCTATTTTTCGCTCGCTTAACAGATAATCTATTGGTTTGGAACTGGATAAAAAGAACGAAATTGCTTAGGTCGTTGCAGCGTGGTTCGCATCTTGCTTCAAACGACTCACCTTTGTACGATCAAATCAAACATCGCCGTTTGGGGCGCAGTCGCTCTCTGGAATCACAAGTTGAGTTGCAAGGGGTGGGCTGGTTAGGGTGGCGATGAGAAATGAAGGCAAATGGGATTTTTGGAATCCCGAAACACAAAGTTAGTCTGTTCATTTTGAGACACCAAGTATTATTACAGCAAAATATTATGGAGCAGTAATTCTAATCCATGACTTATTCACATTTAATCATCATAATGTGTGATTGTCAAGTAAACTGATCATAGACCGAACATTATGTTGTTTAATCGAACAAAATGAGCGTCATGAATAAAGAAGCACGGCAGCAACAAATTATTCAACTTGTTCAGCAATTGGGCGGGCAGCGAATGCTCGGCACACGTGAACTCGCGTTAAAGTTCGGGGTGACGGAAATGACGGTTCGCCGTGATTTTCAAGAATTGTCACTACGGGGGTTATTCCGGCGCAAGTACGGCGGTGTTTCCCCGCTGCCCCGATCTGCTGACCAACTCCGAAAAGAGATCGGCATATGGCTGGTCTCGCAAACAGGCAAATATACTGATCCGTTTTTCAACGCTATCTTAGAAGGGGCAGATCGAAAACTTCACGACTTGGGCTATCGCATCACCTATGTCAACACGCGAACAGAGGTCAACACGGTAGAAAGGTCGCGTGATTTACTGCATTCTCACCCGGTAGACGGCATTATCCTTGTCGGATACATCGGCACAGAAAGCGTCAAATATCTGAAAAAGCATGTGCGGGCTATCGTTCAAACGATTGAGCTTGTTGGGGATAATCTCGATACCGTTACGTTTGACGGCTACTCTGGGATGCGGCAAATGGTCGATCATCTGGTGGAACGGGGTTATCGGCGCTTAGGCTTTATTTCAGGGGGAAGTGATTTACGACTCAAAGCGTTCATGGATGGAATACAGGCGCATGGGTTGCCAGCAGATGCGAATCTGCGAGTGCTGCTCCCGTTCGGGCTAGATGGTTGGACACCTGAACTAGGACACGTGGGCGCTCAAAAATTGATGGCACTGCGGAAACCACCGGATGCGATTGTTTGCGCGTCTGACCGCATCGCCATTGGTGCAATTCAATGGCTCTATCAGCATAACATTTCCGTACCCGCTGATGTGGCGATTACGGGTTTTGATGACATCCTAGAGGCACAATTTACAGCTCCTCCGTTGACAACGGTTCACGTACACAAGCAGCTTATGGGCGAATTGGCAGCCGAACGCATTGTCAAACGCATCGAAAACGAGAATGAAGTGCCGCTGTTCATCGAGACGCCCACCCATCTCGTGATTCGCCGGTCATGCGGCGGATAGCGTGACCCGCGAGGGATCACGTTTTTGCGCCGCACGACTCCCGCACAATCAGTTTCGTCGGCAGCATCATCGAGACGGGAGTCTGGTCTGGAAATGCTTTCTGAGTCTGCAACGATTGGATGGCGAAACGCGCTAACCTATGTTTCGGAATATCGACAGTGGTCAGCGCCGGACGGATCATACTTGCCAGTTCAATATTGTCGATAGAAACAACGGCAATATCGTCTGGCACACGCAAACCGTGATCTTTCAAGGCGGCGATTGCGCCTATGGCGGCTTCATCGCTTGCTGTGAAAACCCCCGTAAATTTAATCTTCGCTTTCAACATTCTGGTGATGATGTTATATGCCGGTTGAGCGGGGACAAGGTTCCCTTCCAGAAAATCGATGGGCTGTTCATCATAGGGCAGGTTGTGGGCTTGCAATGCCTGTTTGTGACCTGTCACCCTCTGATCATTGATGCCGACAAAGGCGATTCGCTCATGCCCCAGACCGATCAAATGATTCATCGCCAAACGCGCAGCCTCTGAGCGATTAAACATCACCGTTGGCAGGTCAAGCACTGATTCTTCTAGACAGACAATATTTGGAATACGGGCGATGATTTGCTCGAGCATCTGCATATTCTCGCTGTGTCGGGGAATGAGCGACGGCAGAATCAAGATGAGCGACGATATTTCATGCCCGTGCATATGCTTATTGAAGAAGA
>Ga0163147_10009668_pt1 | contig 10379 bp, 7 predicted proteins | sample OliLakLV19MP6G1_FD_148597 | JGI IMG/M metagenome (GOLD analysis project Ga0163147, IMG submission 148597) | Freshwater microbial mat bacterial communities from Lake Vanda, McMurdo Dry Valleys, Antarctica- Oligotrophic Lake LV.19.MP6.G1 | ecosystem: Environmental > Aquatic > Freshwater > Lake >... | reverse complement strand
CGATTTTCCGGTTGTGATCGGCTTGGCGCTGCTCCCCACGCTGTTATGGAGCATGGATCGCCTTGTATTGATCGCCGCGCCGCCTGATTTGCTGGTGACTGCCCTGACAAGCGCCGCCCTTCTCATGACTGAACCGCGCATTATGGGGGCAGCCCTTGTGATCGCGCTGATCTGGCTGGTGTTTCATGAACATAAACGCCCACAAGCCATCCTCATGCCCTTGGTGGGAGTCGGTTTCGGTGTGATGATCGCCGCGATCTTCTGGCTGCCCGCGCTGGTCGAACATGATGTTGTGCGCTGGGTCATACGCGCCCTCTCACCGCGCCCGATGATCAACCCAGCGGGTTTGTTCGCTCCGCTCCGAATGCTTGATCCCGGCGAAATGATCCCCATGCCGCAGTTCACTATCGGACTGGCGAGTATCGGGGCAGTAATCGCAAGCCTTCCTGTGATTTTGCGCGGCAAGGCGGGGTTACAGGGATTGTTTTTGCTGCTTGGGGGCGGCGTGATCGCGGTACTGATCACGAACCCGTATGAAGTGTGGCTGATGGGGATCGTCGCGTTTGCGCTGGCAGTCGCGGGGAGCGCCATCGTCCGTCGTGACCGCATCAGCGGACGCTGGAGTCGGCTGATTTTGCCGATCACGCTGGCGGCAATCCTCACGCTGTCGTTTCCGGTATGGCTTGCGCCGCGCTCCTCTGAAATGACGATGGATACCTCTATTGAAGCACAAACCCGTTATGAACAACTTGGTTTTGGCATCGCTGTGCTGCCACCGGACGCGCCTTTGCCGACCAGCCTCCCCGACACGCTGACGGTTCTCCCCGGTTTGAACGGCAAACTTACGACCATTCAAAGCGGCGGGCAAATTGGCATCCTCTCGCACATGACGCACAGCGATACGTTTCAAGTGAGCTTGTTCAACCCAACATCGCTGCAAGTCTTGACCAGTTACTTTCCCGGTTGGGGCGCGACCTTCGGAGATAACAGCGTGCGCGTGATGCCACACCCCGACGGCGGCTTGATGGTCAATTTGCCCAACCCTGATCGGGGAGAACTCACGATCTCATTGGGGACAACGCCGCCGCGCCTCATGGGGTGGATTATCACGCTCGTGTCCGTGGGGTTGGTGCTGTTGATCACGATGTGGCGCTATCAACAGCGTACTGCACAGTTCATCGACATTGACCAGCTTACCGAGTCTGAATCGCGCTGGAGCGGCGTACTGCTGATCGGCATGTTGTTCGTGCTGGCATTTCTTTCCACAGGCTTATTTAATCCGCCGATAGGGTATGCGCTTGAAGGCAGCGAATCGATCCGCGTGCGGACAGATGTCGGGTTAGAACTACTCGCCTACCGGCGCAATTCAGCGGAGCTAACGCTTTACTGGCGCACCGCTCGCTTTTTGCCCGATAACTATCAAACACAGGTTTCACTCATGAATGTGGAAAGCGGAGAAACCCTCCCCGCCTCACCGCTTCGACATCCCGGCGGCTACCCGACCCAACGTTGGCTGACCAATGTGTATGTCACCGATCCCTATCGACTCACGATTCCAGAGGCGGCGGATTATGCCGCCGTGATAGAAGTGTTTGCGCCAAACGGTTCGCGCATCACGTTCTTCGGGGAAAACGGGTCAACCATCGGTCAAACGCTGGTGCTGCCCATCAACGAGGGCTGATCAGAGTAATCGCATCAAAATTTCTGACAGTTCATCAAGGGTCAAGAACACTCGTAGGGGAGGGGCAATGTCCCCTCCCGCCATAAAAAGCACGGGCGACCACACGGGATCGCCCCTACACGCCTGCTCTGACCCCAATAGAAACATCTGCTCGATTTTGATGCGTTTGCCCTAGAGGGCTAATCCGCACGGTGGAAAAATAAAGTCGAGTCGGCTACACTTCGCGCAGAATTTCTGAGAGTTTTACATTCATGCTGCTACATTCATCCAATCGTTCCATTCGCATTTTTGTCGCCGCCCTCATTTGTGCATTCGCGTGGGCAATTTTCATCGCCGGCATTGATGATCGCGGAGTCTACCAAGATGAACGCTACTCGTGGGAACTCGGTTCGCGTGATCCTCTCGGCTTAGTCCGCGAAACGGCGACTGATGTTCATCCACCGCTCTATTATTTATGGCTGCATACATGGATGCGATGGGTTGGCAGCGATAATTTACTTGTCATACGCCTGAGTGCAGCGATCCCCGCGCTTTTAGCGGTAGCGATGTGTTTTCGGCTGACACTGCGTCTGTTCGACAACTTATGGAGCGCGGCGGGCGCGGCGGTATTCTTAGCGTCGAGCGGGCTATTCATCAATTATGCGCGTGATCTCCGCATGTACGCGCTGATCGCATTCTTGAGCATCCTCAGTTGGTGGTTCTTTTTTCGCTTCCTAGATGAAAAACGGCGGCGTCCACTCGGATATATCGCAACCGTCGCATTGATGGCATACACCTACTATTACGGCGCATTTGTCGTCTTAGCGCAGGGTGCTTACCTGTTGATCTTCCATAGGCGAGAGTTTGGACGCTGGTTGCGTTCGCTGTTGTGGGTGGCGCTGGCATTCAGCCTATGGATTCCCGCCTTCATCAATCAACTGAGCGTTTCACGGATGCAATCTGGCGACCCGAACGCGCCCCTGCTCGGCAAGTTTCTCGGCACAGAGCAAACAAACATCGACTCGCTGGTTCGGCTCATCCACGCTTACAGCGCGGGTGAAACAAGCTGGTTGGCGCTGCTGCTGCTGTTGAGCGTATCAGGCTTTTTCATCCTGCCCTCCATCAAGCGGCGCAAATACGGGGCGCTCGTGTTATGGCTGTTCTTCGCGCTGATCGTGTTTTTCGCGCTCAACCTTCTCATGCCGATCTACGGCTTACGCTACACCCTACCGTTATTCCCCGCTTTAGCCGTGCTGGTCGGCGCTGGCGTGTTCGTCTTGCCGCGCCGATGGTCACGTATTGCGTTGATTCTGTTGATTGGCGTAGTGGGTGTCGTCACCCAGAAAGAAGCCTATCAATCGCCGCGTGCGCCTCATCGTGATTTGCTGCGAACGGTAGTCGAACAATACGAACCGGGAGATCGCATCTGGTATTTACCCCCACAATTTGCAGCAGGCAGTAACCTGTGGGACGAGGCGATTTATCACCTGCAAACCGAGTTCACATCGCTTTCAACCGATTGGTTTGTGTGGAATGCTCCGGCAGACTTTAGCGATCCGGCTGTGACCCCGCGTGTCTGGGATGTGCGTGCCTACTGGATGCCTATGCTTGACACAGCGGTTGAGCCGCTCACTTCGACCCGAACACTCTCCGAAGAGTCGGTATTCGATGACTATGTGATACACCTTTACGAAGCACCGCCAGAAAATGTTGAGCCAGTCTCGTTTGCAGAAGGGTTCGATTTGCTCCTGGGCGAACCGACTCATGTCGATAACACGTTAGCACCTCGCCTGTGGTGGCGGGCGAATCACCCCATTGATCGAGATTATTCTTACACCTTAGTCCTGCTCGATTCTGCTGGAACAGCACAAGCATCGATGGACGGATCGCTCATGATAGGCGGCACACCGACTCCTATTGGGCTGACGTTCACGGTTGATTCGCCGGGACAAGGCAGTTCGGCATGGCAGCCCGATCAGCCGTATCAACTCATGACACCCATGCTCATGCTGCCCGAAGAGCTACCCTCTGGAAACTATACATTGTGGTTGGGCATCTACTACTGGGAAACCCCTACCCGCCTCGTTCCGGTGGATGTGGGTGGCTATCGCTTTGATGAGGCTTTGAGCCTTGTTTTCGTGGGTGATATCACGGTTGGAAACTGAACCCAAGAGAACGTGCTTGTATTCTTTTCCGGCAAACGTACAATAGAGCAAAAATTCGCTTTCAGAAGGACGAGGTTACACATGGCGCAGAATGAACGGGACAGTTTAGTCGCTCGTGCATGGCAGTTGCATCGTGAAGGACGCCAGAATGACGCGATCAGCCAATTTGAAGCGGTACTCAAGACTGCGCCAGACGATTTGGACGCGCATTATGGGTTAGCGTTGGCACAACGCAGCGCGGGCATGACTGAAGCGGCGCTGGAAAACCTAAAGCAAGCAGCAACCGCCGTCTCGCGGGCGATTGAAACCGACCCCAGCATTGATCGTTATCAGATGCTTCAACGCATGGTTCAGCAGCGCATTAGCGAAATGCAGCTTCGTGCGAGTCATGCGAGTCAATAGGCATGAATAAGCGTGAACGGTTAGAGCGGACGATTGCCGGTGAACCGACAGATCGCGTGCCGGTGGCGTTGTGGCGTCACTTTCCCGGCGACGATCAACGTGCGGCTGACCTTGCCCGCTCAACCGTCGATTTTCAACGCGCCTACGATTGGGATTTTGTCAAAGTCACACCAGCAAGCAGTTTTTGCTTGAACGATTTTGGCGTGCAAGACCAATGGGAGGGGTCGCTTGACGGAACGCGAGTCTATACGCGGCACATCATCCAGCGATCTTTGGATTGGACGAGTCTACGTCCGCCTGACCCGACGCGAGGTGCGTTAGGCAAGCAGATTGACAGCTTGCGCTTGATCACAGACGAACTAGGCGAAGAAACGCCCGTCGTACAAACGATTTACAGTCCACTGGCACAAGCCAAGAATTTAGCGGGCAAAGAAACGTTGATGCGGCATATGCGCCTGAGTCCAGATCGCCTTCAAAGCGGTTTATCGATTCTCACCGAGGCGACTTTACGGTTTATTGATGCGCTGCGTCGTTTGCCTGTGGTGGGCATCTATTACGCCATCCAACACGCCGATTATGATGAGCTTTCCGAGGACGAGTATCGTCAATTCGGGCTGCCCTACGACAAGAAGATTCTTGAAACGCTTCCGTCAAAATGGTGGCTCAATATCACCCATTTGCACGGCGATGCGCCCATGTTCAAGTTTGCCCACGAATACAAAACGCAGGTGATCAACTGGCATGACCGCAAGTGTGAACCTGACCTCACCATCGGGAAAACATTGGTCAACGGGGCAGTGTGCGGCGGTCTGGCACAATGGGATCATTTGCATCAAGGCACCCCCACGACAGTACGCGATGCCGCCCGTGATGCCATTCATCAAACCAATAATCGCCGCCTCATCCTTTCGACAGGCTGCGTGACTTTAATTACGACTCCGCTCTCTAATATTCGCGCCGCCCGCGAGTCCGTCGAAAACCTCTGATGAGCGCACGGGTCATTGCAGGTACGGCAAAAGGTCGGCGCTTAAAACTTGTCCCCGGTGACAGCACCCGTCCGATTATGGATCGCGTCAAAGAATCGCTGTTCAACATCATTGGACGCGATATTCTGGATTCACACTTCCTAGACCTGTTCGCGGGTACGGGCAGCGTCGGCATCGAGGCGCTGAGTCGGGGAGCATCACGCGCTGTTTTTCTGGATGTTGAAAAAAAGGCGATCCAGACGATCAAAGAAAATTTAACGGTTACAGGATTATTGTCTAATGCGACAATCATCCATGCTGATGCGTTTAAGTATATAGAACAAGAGCCGAATCTCGTTTATAATTTCATCTACATCGCACCACCCCAATACAATAATCTCTGGATGAAAACGCTGCTCACGCTTGATGCACATCCGGCATGGTTGACTCCTGCTACAGAAGTGATCGTGCAAATCGATCCGACTGAGGAACAACCTGTTAGCTTGACGCATCTCGAAGTCGTCGATCAGCGGCGTTATGGCAGTACTCTACTGTTGTTCCTTCATCCGAAATTGGAAGCCAACGCAGAGCCGTTGGAGGAGTAAAACGAGTGGTCAACATGCAACAACTTGAGGCTGTCGCCCGTGAATTTATTAGCCTGTTCAGTATCACCGCGCCGCCTGTACCCATCGAAAAAATGCTACAATCGCCTAAACCCGGCATGTGGGATGAAGTGGATGTCAGCAAAATGACAGCGCGGTTGGATTTATCGTCGCCCTATTCGGCACAAATGTCGATGGCGCGACTGCTGGCGCGTAACATCATCGCCTGTGAGTGGGGAAAACAGCACGAACTGGCAGATTTAGACCAGGACGACGAAATGGTACGCAGTTTCGCCCGGATGCTGGTCATGCCTGCCGATATGATCCTACAGTTGAACCGAACATCCCGCACGCCGCAGCTTCTCAGCTTACATTTTGAAGTGCCAGAAGCAGACGCGAAACTGCGCTTGCAAGAAATCAAACCCGCTTAAACACGGCGATCTAGTTTCTCCCGTGCCAGACGGAGCGCATCATCGGCGGTTTGCACCTCGCCGCTGACCTGCGCTTCGCGTATGAATTGCAGAAGATCACCAATCAGCGGACTCGGTTTTAAGCCGAGCATCTGCATAAGGTCGTTCCCATTCAACAAAACAGGCGGCTCGACATAGCGCGTATATTCGTCATAGTACGCGCTGAGTAGGGTTTGCGCGTTTTCGATGGTCTGCAACCAGCGGTCTTGATCAAGGTTCGTGCCGACTTTGCCGAGATAGTCGGCAAGCGTCACAAAAATCACATCGACGCCCGCTGCGCCCAACCGACGCCAGAAGCGATGAATCGTCACGGGTGTTAGGTTGCGCGTCCACACTTCTTCAGAGGCATGGTTACGGACGACCAGCGTCACGCGCTCTCGTTCGGCGGTGCTGAAATGCAAGGCGGTGAGTTTCGCCTCTGCGATGACCGCGCTGGCTTCCTCGTGCTGTGGATAAATCGTGCGCTTGCCGTTCGAGGCGGGCGGAGTCACCCCTTTACCGACATCATGCAGCAGCGCCGCCAGCAGAATCAAAGCGCGATGCGGGCGATCATCTGCCCATGTCTTGCTGAGATGTTCCTGTAAAGGCGAACGCAAACGACCAAAACCCGCTGCCATCATCCCGTGTGCAAACTGCGACGTATGCTGGTCTGTGCGTGATGGACTCATGGTCGTAAACAGTTCGTTGAGGTGATCCACCACCGACAGGGTATGATTCCACGCATCATAAACATGGGGCGGCGACTGTTGCAGATTGTGCAGTTTGAGCAGTTCGGGCAGCACAACGTTCAGCACGCCAACCGCGTCCGCAATGCGTAATGCACTCACAGGTTTGGACAGCGCCAGCAGCCGAACCAATTCATCACGCACGCGCTCCGGTGACGTTTCCATCACACGAGAGACATTCGCCCGCATATCCTTGAGCGTTTCCGGTTCGATACGAAAGCCGAACTGCACACTCTGGCGAACGCCGCGCATCACACGGATCGGGTCATCCCACAGTGATGTAGGGCTGCATCGGCGCAGAGTCTTGTTGAGCAGGTCTTTCACCCCGCCCGTCGGGTCGATCACGTTCTGCAAATCGCCGGTGAGGTGAACTGCCAGCGCATTGATCGTGAAATCACGATCACGCAAGTCGGCGTCAAGGTCATTTGCGCGAAAGCCCGCCACATCAAAAATCAGCTTACCCTCTGGCGATTCGACCAGCGCCCGTCCTACGTCGCGTCCGGTATCCAGCGCGTAAAAATCCCCTTTAAGACGGTTGGCGATCTTCTTTGCCAGCACAATGCCACTGCCCGCCGTCGCAATATCCACATCCTTGATCGGACGGCGCAAAATAGCATCGCGCACCGCCCCCCCGACGATATACGCGGGATCGCGCACATCGTTCAACAGGTCAGCTAAATCAAGAACCGTTTCTGACCAGACGAGAATCAAGTCAGCCATTGCCGGCTGCCTCTGGTTTCACCACGCCAATAAACGGTAAATTGCGGTATTTTTCGTCAAGGTCAAGCCCATAGCCGAATACAAATTTATCTTCAATGACAAACCCTGTGTAGTCGATGGTGATGTCAATGGTGCGGCGCGACGGCTTATTCAACAGGGTGCATAGGCGAACGCTGGCGGGCTGGCGGGCGCTCATCACCTCAATGACAAATTTGAGTGTGTGACCGCTGTCGATGATGTCCTCAACGATCAAAACGTGCTTGCCTTCGACCTCTGATTTCAAGTCCATATCGATTCGCACGCTGCCTTTTGATAAGCGGACGCCCCTTCCATAACTGGATACCGAGAGAAAATCGATCTCGTGCGGAACAACGATATGACGCATTAAGTCGGTGAGGAACATCACCCCACCCTTGAGGATACACACCAGCAGCAAATTCTGCTGACCCGCATAGTCCCGCGAAATTTGTTCCCCAAGCTCGATGACCCGCGCTTTGATCGCCGCTTCATCGATTAAAACTTCTTGTAAAACATGATCTAGTGAATGCTGCATCGGTTTACCGAAAAAACGCCGTAAAGCCCCTGGCTAAAGCGAGGGGGATAGAAGGCGTCATCCTTTTGCTTTTCTGACTCAGACACGCTATATTCTCTCCTGTGCCTACAAACGAGACCCGTTTGCGGGTGGGCGCATAGGCGCTCGTACCTTAAAAACTGATTGTATTGCGTTAGGATGGGAAGTCCATCCTGTAAAACATTCAACGCTCGAAACAAAGTATCTCGGAGCCATCCGAGTAGTTCCGGCGGACACCCGGCAAGTAGCTCGTGAGGTTTGCGAGAAGCCCCCGCCTTTAGGCGTGGGGAGTGTCACAACCCCTTAATTGTCGAGCCATTATATCGAATGGCTTCCAGAGTGGTAAAATGGCTTAATCATCATCTAAACATCCGATTGCCGAGCCAATATGAAACCACCCCCAAAGATCGCGGTATCGCAGCCGCGTGATACGGTTCGCGTGACCTTCGCTTCCGGTCAAGTGCTGGAAGGCGCAGTAGGGACAACGGTCCAGGACTTTCTGAATGCTGACCGTGAACTAAACCCCGACCAATACCTCAGCCCGATCATTGCGGGAATCTTTGACGCCAAACTGCGCGAATTGTCGTACAGCGTCAAGCGGGACGGGGGGATGCAGCCCGTTTTGCTGTCGAGCAGTGACGGCGGACGCATCTACCGCCGCTCGTTGATTCTGCTGCTGGTCACGGCAATTGAAAAACTATTCCCCAAGGTTAAAGTGAGCGTGAGCTATGCTGTCCCCGATGGCGGCATGTTCTGTATTCTACGCAACCGCGACCCGTTCACGGTAGAAGAACTGGCGCAAATCGAAGCGCACATGCGGGAGATCGTCGCCGCTGACGCCCCGATTGATAAGAAGCTGGTCACGCTGGATGAAGCGATCACCCTGTTTCGAGATCGCGGGGACGACGACAAATTACGCCTGTTGGAAAATCGCGCACGCAACAGTTTGATCCTCTACACCCTGCGCGGACGTTCCGACTATTACTATGGCTACATGCTGCCTTCGACGGGGACGCTCCAGACGTTTAAGCTGCTGCATACCGACACCGGATTCGTCTTACAATATCCGCGTCAGGGCAGCGCCAACGAAATTCAGCCGATGCAAGCGCACGCCAAGATCAACCATGTGTTCCAAGAGGCAGAAGATTGGCTGCACAAAATGAATCTGCCTGATGTCGGCACACTGAACCAGCTTGTGCGCGAAGACCGCGTGCAAGAATTGATCCTCGTGGCAGAGGCGCTCCACGAGCAAAGCATCGCCTACATCGCCCGCACAATCAACGAACGCCAGCGCGATCAAGATTTGCGGCTCGTGCTGATCGCGGGTCCGTCGTCGTCGGGCAAAACGACCTTCTCCAAGCGCCTGTCGATTCAACTGCTGGCACAGGGCATACGCCCCTTCACGCTCGAAATGGATAACTACTTCGTAGATCGAGAGATCACGCCGAAAGACGCCGAAGGCAATTACGATTTCGAGGCGTTCGAGGCGATCAACTTGTCCGTGTTCAACGAACAGCTTGCCGCGCTGATTGCCGGACAGCGCGTGATCATCCCCAAATTTGATTTCTTTACGGGCAAAAGCGTGCCAGATCGTCCCGGTCAGTTGAAGGACAACCAGATCATCATTGTGGAAGGGATTCACGGTTTAAATCCGCGTTTGGTGAGCGATATTCCGCCGGAGAAGATTTATCGCATTTACGTGTCGGCGCTCACCCAGTTGAATATCGACTTTCACAACCGTGTCCCGACAACCGATGTCCGCTTGCTGCGGCGAATCGCCCGCGATGCGGCGCGGCGTGGTTACAGCGCCACCGATACGATTCTGCGTTGGGACAGCGTGCGTCGGGGCGAGAAGAAGAACATTTTCCCGTATCAGGAATACGCCGATGTGATGTTCAATTCGGCGCTGGCATATGAGCTGGCGGCGCTGCGTCCACTGGTCGAGCCGCTGCTGTTGCAAGTCGAACCGGGGACACCGCCGCACATCGAATCGAATCGCTTGCTGTCGTTTTTACGGTGGGTGCAGCCGTTCACGGAAACACAGGAACGCCGCATCCCCGATACGTCGCTGCTGCGTGAATTCATAGGCGGTTCAATTC
>Ga0163147_10009662_pt1 | contig 10383 bp, 9 predicted proteins | sample OliLakLV19MP6G1_FD_148597 | JGI IMG/M metagenome (GOLD analysis project Ga0163147, IMG submission 148597) | Freshwater microbial mat bacterial communities from Lake Vanda, McMurdo Dry Valleys, Antarctica- Oligotrophic Lake LV.19.MP6.G1 | ecosystem: Environmental > Aquatic > Freshwater > Lake >... | reverse complement strand
GGCTGGTTTAAAAAAGACCGATGTGATCATCACCTCTGGAACATTTTTTGAGGACGATGCCATTATCGTTGCTGCGGACGTTTGCAACGCTGATTTGATCGTAATGGCAACCCACCAACGACAGGGTCTATCGCACTTCTTCTTTGGCAGCATTACAGAAGATACCGTCAATCACTCGCACATTCCGGTGCTGGCTGTGCCGATTGGATGGAAAGCATGAAAATTTCCAATGTCCAACAAGGAATGTCCAATGTCCAAGTAGTTGTTACGCTTGGTCACTCGCAGTGACCTTATTGCGCTGAATAACAACTATTCCCAGGCGCAGCGCTTATTTGGACATTGGACATTCCTTGTTGGACATTGGACATTTCTATTGGACATTGGACATTAAAACAAGCCCACCACTACGCCATTTTCATCAATATCAATCTTCTCTGATGAAGGCACTTTGGGCAAGCCGGGCATGGTCATGATATCGCCGCAAACCATCACGATAAACTCGGCGCCTGCCGCCAAGCGCACTTCGCGAATATTGACAACGTGGTCTGATGGAGCGCCGCGCAATTTTGGGTCCGTTGAAAACGAGTACTGCGTTTTGGCAACACAAACTGGGTAATGCCCGTATTCTTCCTGCAATTTCTTGATTTTGTTGCGCACATCAGTATCGGCAGTTATGTCGCTCGCACCGTATATTTTGGTGGCGATGGTCTTCATTTTGTCCCACAAAGGCTCCTCGTCCTCGTACAAGAAGTGAAAGTCTGACTTTTCACTTTCTGTAATTTCTACCACTGCTCTGGCAAGATCTTCCGCGCCTTTTCCGCCTTCGGCCCAGTGTTTGGAAACGACGACCGGTACGCCATAGGGGGCCAATTTGTGTTTCAACAGGTTGATTTCCGCCTCCGTGTCGAAGGTGAAATGGTTGATTCCTACCACGCAGGGCAATCCGTAGTGGGTGCGAATATTGTGGACGTGGCGTTCCAGATTGGTAAAACCTTTCTCCAAGGCTTCCAGATTTTCCTGGTTGAGTTCTTTCAAGTCAACACCGCCATGGTATTTCAATGCCCGCAAAGTGGCCACCAATACGACGGCGCTAGGGCGCAAGCCTGATTTCCGACATTTGATGTCCATAAATTTCTCCGCCCCAAGGTCTGCCCCGAATCCAGCTTCTGTGACCACATAGTCGGCCAGTTTGAGGGCACTTTTGGTAGCGGTGACGGAATTGCAGCCATGGGCGATGTTGGCGAAAGGGCCACCGTGGATGAAGGCCGGGGTATGCTCCAATGTTTGCACCAGATTGGGCTTGATCGCGTCCTTCAGCAGCACCGTCATGGCGCCATGCGCTTTTAGATCGCGGGCGGTTACTGGGCGGCGGTCATAGGTATAGCCGATCACGATATTGCCAAGCCGTTCTTTTAGGTCGTTGAGCGAAGTAGCCAGACAGAAGATTGCCATCACCTCAGAAGCGACCACGATGTCGAAACCATCTTCGCGCGGGTAGCCGTTTGAAATGCCGCCGAGGCCCACCACGATATCGCGCAAGGCACGGTCGTTCATGTCTACCACCCGTTTCCAGGTTACGCGGCGCACGTCAATATTGAGGGTATTTCCCTGATGTATATGGTTGTCCACCAAAGCGGCTAAAAGGTTGTTAGCCAAGGCAATGGCGCTAAAATCTCCTGTAAAATGCAGGTTGATGTCCTCCATGGGGACCACCTGTGCGTAGCCGCCGCCAGCTGCGCCGCCTTTCATACCGAACACCGGGCCGAGGCTGGGTTCGCGCAGACAGATCATGGTTTTTTTGCCGATGCGGCTAAGCCCGTCGCCAAGGCCGACGCTGGTGGTGGTTTTGCCTTCGCCGGCAGGGGTGGGGCTGATGGCCGTGACAAGGATGAGTTTGCTGTTGGGATTGTCCGGGAGTGCGTCCAGATAAGCCAGGTCTACTTTGGCTTTGAAGTGTCCGTAAGGTTCGAGGACTTCGTCCGGGATGCCGAGTTTTTCGGCGGCGAGTGGAATGATGCGTTTTGGGGTGGCGAGCTGGGCGATTTCTATGTCCGAGAGCATAAGTTGGGTTTAGATGTTAGAGGGCGGGGGCAAGATACGGCAAGATTGATTTTGTGATTTAAAGAAATGCAAGCGTTTATCTTTGCTAAGAGGCTTCTTAAGTTTTTCAAAAATATACAACGCGAAATAAATCCATTCATCCTACTTTTGTAGAAAATCACCACCATGAGCGCACTGCCAGCACCTTCGCTTACCAATGTCCAATTAGAGCTCCTCAAAGTTTTCGCTTTAGGGGTGTCTGAAGAAGAAATCCGTGAAATCCGCCGGATGCTGGCGCGTTACTTCATGCAGAAGGCAGTACATGGTGCAACCAAAGTTTGGGAAGAAAACGGTTACACCGCCGAAGATCTATTGAACGAGCCCTCCTAATCTTATGCTTTTCGTGCTGGATACCAACATCCTTGTGTCGGCACTGTCGGCTACTTGACCCCACCATTGGGTAATTGAGGGGTTCTTATGAAACTGGCTGACTTCAAAAAATGGCACGATGACCTTTGAAGTTTAAACCTTCTCCTATAAGCGGCCATCGAAAAAATCCCGCCCTTCGTCTCCTTTTCAAAACCTGCCGCCGCTTCCCCTGTTATCCCCCTTTCAAAAACACTTGTCAAAGACCGTGTACCGTATACCGTACACCCTGAACCGTTCCACTATGCTCTCCGTTTCCCAACTTACAAAACAATACCGCACCGCTCACAACACCGACCTCACGGTACTCGACGACGTGAGTTTCAAACTCGAAGCAGGTGACACTTTTGCCATCGTAGGGCCTTCCGGCTCCGGCAAAACCACACTGCTTGGCCTTTGCGCCGGACTAGATCGTGCCACAAGTGGTTCAGTTTCATTAAACAACATCGCACTCGACCCTCTTTCTGAAGACGAGCGTGCGGAAGTACGCAATAAGTACGTCGGTTTCGTTTTTCAGAATTTCCAACTCATCCCAACGCTTACCGCACTCGAAAATGTGATGGTACCGCTCGAACTTCGGGGGGATAAATCTGCTGAGCGCATTGCCAGGGAGTTGCTGGCCAAGGTTGGCCTTACTGACCGGCTCGATCACTATCCTGCGCAACTTTCAGGGGGCGAACAACAGCGGGTGTGCATTGCCCGTGCTTTTTCCAACAGCCCAAAAATCCTTTTCGCCGACGAACCGACCGGAAATCTGGATGCAGACAATGCAGCAGGTATTGTAGACTTGATCTTTGAACTCAACCGCACCGCGGGTACTACGCTCGTGCTGGTCACGCACGATGCCGAACTCGCCCAACGGACCCAGCGGATTTTGAAGATAAAGGGTGGAAAAGTGGAATCTATCGGGGCTTAAACACATAGGCACATAGGACACATAGTTATTGATAATCAAATAATTATGTATCCTATGTGCCTATTTGTTTCAAAAAAATTATTAGTTGTGTGCTATGTGGTTATGAGAAAACCACATACACCGCCCATGCGCCCAGATACGCCGCAAGACTCATAAATGTAAACTGCAAGGCCGCCCATTTCCAACTCCCCGTTTCGCGGCTAACCACGGCCAAAGTGCTAAAGCACTGCATTGCAAGGGCGTAAAATACCAAGAGGGAAAGTGCCGTGGCAAGCGTATAAACAGGTTTCCCAGTATCGCTGAATTTCTCGTTTTTCATACGTTCACGCAGCGTGGCTTTGGCGGCGTTTTCGGAACGGTCGTTGATGTCGGCTTCTGCGCCGCCCATATTGTAGAGCACTGCTAAAGTTCCGGTAAATACTTCTCGGGCTGCAAAAGAAGTCAGCAACGCGATGCCGATTTTCCAGTCATAGCCCAAGGGCCGTATGACAGGCTCTATCACTTTCCCCGCCTGACCAGCCCAGGAGGCTTCGAGGCGACGTTGTTGCACAAGTCCTTCGCTTTCAATGGAATCCATGTTCAATTGCTGAGCCTCCGTTTGTGCCAACTGGTCTGCCTGTTCGATGGAATCGCCAGGGCCAAAGCGCGACAAACCCCACAATGCAATGGATACAACAAGGATGATTTTGCCGGCTCCAACAATGAAAGCCCGCACTTTTTCCCATACATTAAGTATGACATTTCTCCAGTGTGGAATCCGGTACACGGGCAATTCGATTGCAAGGAATGAGTGTTCTCGCCGATGCAGCCAACGCTTCATCGCCCAGCCAGAAGCAAAAGCCGCCAGTACACCCAACGCATACATGGCACCAAATACCAACGACTGCAAACTAAGCACTCCGCCCAATTTCACCGCCGGAACGGCCAGCCCAATCAGCACCAAATAAACCGGGATTCGCGCACTGCAACTGATAAACGGGGTCACCATTACCGTGATGAGCCGCTCTTGCCAGTTTCCGATGGTACGGCTGCTCATGATGGCAGGCACGGCACAGGCGCTTCCGCTGATAAGCGACACCATGCTCCGCCCGTTCATGCCAAAACGCCGCATTGTTTTGTCAAACATAAACACCACCCGCGACATATAACCTACCTCTTCCAGGATGCTGATAAGCAGGAACAAAATGGCGATTTGGGGCACAAAAACCAGAATGCCCCCCAAGCCGGCCAAGATGCCTTCGGTTAACAATTCGGTGTACCAGGCCGCAGGCAATTGGGCTGTCAGGAAAACCGATAGTGCTCCAAAACCGCTTTCGATCCAGTCCATCGGGTACACGCTCCAGTCAAAGATGGCTTGAAACACCAGCATCATCACTGCGAAAAAAATCAGTGGCCCCCCCAAGCGGTGGGTCAGCACTGCATCTATTCGGTCGGTAGGGGTATTCGGAAAAGCAGGCGGACTGACAACTGCTGCTTGCGAAATGGGGATAAAGCGGTCGTATCGCTCCAGCGTTTCGTCTACCTGTGCGCGAAGCGACTGGAATTTTTTCGTGGAGATGATCGCCGATGCCGTTTCTTTTTCAGGCTGGGTTAAAAAATGAAGCCAGGCAACATGGTGCGCCAGGAGCAGCGCTCGGTAAGGGTTTACAACGCCCAAATTTTGTCGAATAGCTTCCGATACTTGTTTTTCTGAATCAGTGAGCGGATAAAACGGTACACGAACTACCGTGGATGGAACACGGTTCACCATTTTTTCAAGCTCCAAAATAAGCCGCATTGTGTTGTGTCCTGTACGGCCACTTATGGGGATAACGGGCACGCCAAAGGATTCAGAAAGTTTAGAAGCGTTCACTTTGATACCCAGTTCTGACGCGCTGTCCGACATATTGAGCGCCAGTAAAAGTGGGATGTTCAGGTCAAGAAGTTGGGTAAAAAGCAGCAAATGCTTTTCCAAATTCGTCACATCGGCTACATAAACCATCGCATCGGGGAAGTACGGATCGGATGGGTTGGCCAACACGGAAGCCACTACTTTCTCATCGGTAGAAGTGGGGTAGAGGCTGTAAGTGCCAGGAAAATCGAATAGGGTAGCCTCGTTGCCGTTGGGAAATCTGAGCGTGCCTTCTTTCACCTCCACCGTCACGCCGGGGAAATTGCCCGTGCGCTGCCGTAAGCCGGTCATCTGGTTGAAAACCGTGGATTTGCCGCTGTTTGGGTTGCCAATAAGGGCAATTTTGAGAGATGGGGAGCCGTCGGCCATAGTTGGGTGGCACGAAATTCACTTCGCGCGAATCCGATGAGTAGGGGTTACACTTCCAGAAGAATACTTGCCGCTTCTTCTTCGCGTAAGGCCAGCCTGACACCATCTGCTTTCACATAATAAGCACTTCCAAAAGGGGATTTTCGGATCATTTCGATGCGTGTGCCAGGTAAAAGCCCCATGGAGGTGAGCTTGCAGGCAAGTTCTGAATCATCAAACGCTATGGCGCGGGCACTTTCGTTGATCTTTAAATCGGGGATGGTGCGATATCTACGTTGCATTCTATTTTCGGACTAGTTCTTATTTAGACAAAATCAGCGCACAAATGTACTGGAGTAAAGTCTAAGAAGGGTAACGTTTGAAACACGATTTTGTCAAAATATCCCAATATCCCACCTCAATTCGGGTTGATGCTTGTTCTGGAAAAATAGGCAGGTTCTGGCAGGTATAATTTCCCGGTTGCGTCCGATTGTTCGTTTACCCCCAATGGGTTATAATGATCGGCTTCCGTTTCAACCAGCTTTCCTTGCAAACGATCCAATTCGCGCTCAATGTCGAGCAATGCGCTTTCGATATTGGGCAAGGGTCTGTGGATAATGAGTCGCACGATGCCTTCCGGGTCAATGATGAGTGCGAGGCGGTCGCAACCGGGTAAAGGGCGACGTGCAGAAGCAAGGCCAAACCGTTTGGCGATTTGGAAATCGAGGTCTTCGATTACCGGGGCCTTTAGGTAAATTCCGATGAATCGGCGAGCTTTGTCCGCCCATTGATTGTTTTGGCGCAGGGATTCGTTTGAAAGGGCAAGCACCTTGGTGTTGCGTTCGTTGAGCCAGCGCTCTTTCATGGCTAAAAAGGCCGAAAACATGGTCCAGGCAGCCGTGAAATTGGCTGGGTGCGCAAAAAAAATGCACCAGCAGCCTTCGCTGTATTCTGGAAAACGAAGGAGGCCTTTTTCGGTTTGCACCTCAAAGCTTGGGGCATGATCGCCAATTTGCGGTAGACTTTTTCTGTGTTCCATTTTGAAAAAAAGGTTGTGAAAGGTTGATATTCAACATTTAATAACCTTGTCAGCGGGGTAAAGGATTGAACGTTTTCAAAAATCCGCCTCAAAAATAAGCCGCATTTGTGGAATCTGCTACCGAACCCTTCCGAAAACATCATCGTAGTTTTGCACCCTATGAAAGTTGCCGGATTCACCTTTGTCAGAAACGCCCTTAAATATGACTACCCTGTAGTGCAGGCCATCCGTTCCATACTCCCTATTTGCGATTATTTCGTGGTGGCTGTGGGCAAATCAGAAGATGCCACACTTGAACTGGTACGGAGCATTGGCGACCCAAAAATTCACATCATCGAGACTGAGTGGGACGACTCGATGCGCGAAGGTGGTCGAGTGTTGGCCTTGGAAACCGACAAGGCTTTTCAAGCCATCCCACAGGAATACGACTGGTGTTTTTACATCCAAGGCGACGAATGTGTACACGAAAATGCCCTTTACAGCCTACGTGCCAGTATGGAACACTGGTTGGAAGACCCCCAAACGGAGGGATTGCTGTTTGATTACCGTCACTTTTATGGTTCCTACGATTTTGTAGGCATGAGCCGCCGATGGTATCGCCGGGAGATTCGGATTGTACGAAATGACAAAAAGATTTTTTCCTACCGCGATGCACAGGGTTTTAGGAAGGGAGACGGGGCTAAATTGCAAGTTCGACGTGTTCATGAATACATCCATCACTATGGCTGGGTCCGGCATCCTGAAGTTCAACAGCAAAAGCAATTGCATTTCAAAAAATTATACCTCACGGACGAAGCTGCGCTGAATCACGTGGGCACCTATGAAACTTTCCCATACGATGGTTTGGAGCCGCTGGAACGTTTTGAAGGGACACACCCAGCAGTCATGTTGCCGCGCATAGAAGCGCAAAACTGGCTCTTCCAAAGCGACCCCAGCAAAGCTCAGTGGCCACTCAAAGACCGAATTTCCAACTGGATCGAAAAATGGACCGGCTGGAGACCTGGCGAGTATCGAAACTACGTTTTGTTGAAATAATCCGTTAGTGGGATTTATGGCTGTCCGTCTTCTGGCCTCGCATACATCATTCACCTATTCTTAACTAAAGCAAATACCTGCACAACGTACTTTTGCCAGCCGATTTGCGGGGGGCTTTTTTAACCCTGCGACCCGCTCATTTTCAAAAACAAAATTAAGCATGAGAAAAATTGTCATCTCCGCGCTTGTGCTCGCGGCCATCGCTTTTGCCACACAATCTTTTCGAGCTTCGAATCCCGATCCGTTTAAATGGTACACTTGGGAAGAAGCGGTGGAACTCAACAAAACCAAGCCCAAGAAAATCGTGGTGGATGTGTTCACAAATTGGTGCGGCTGGTGCAAAAAAATGGACAAAGGCGCATTTTCTGACCCCGCCGTGGCGCAATACATTGCAGCCAATTTTTACCCTGTTAAACTCAACGCTGAGCAGCGCGAAGAAATCAACTTCAACAATGAGGCGTTTGCCTTTGTTGCCAATGATAACGGACGCGGCGGGGTGCACAGCCTTGCATACGCGCTTTTAGATGGGAAAATGGGCTACCCAACGCTGGTGTATTTGAATGAAAAATACGAGCGCATCATGATCTCCCCAGGGTTCAAAGAATCCAACGACCTTATGAAAGAACTGCGTTTTGCTGCTGAAGAGATTTACAGCAAAACCAGCTGGGAAAAGTATAAAGAGGGGAAGTAGTAGGCTATCTTAGATTTACGATTTACGATTTACGATTTACGATTTACGATTTACGATTATTTCGATTCGAAGAAGGGTTGAATCATGCCTTTTTCGAATCGAAATAATCGTAAATCGTAAATCGTAAATCGTAAATCTAAGATTGCCTACTTTTTCCAAGGCAACTCCAGTACCCGCTGTGCGCAGAGTTCGCCCACTTCGAGACCTACTTCACAGTCCATTCGGAAGTGAACGCCCAAAGGAATGCGCGAAAGCGCATCTTCAACGCCCATTTGGGTGAAGGAAGTGAAAGTGCGCGGGGTGCCGATGAATTCAGTGCGTGATATGTGGCACAGATCGGTAAAAGTGTAGGTGCCAGGATGGTTGGCGTTGTACTCAAAGAACGAGGAAAGGATTTTTGCGCCGCCGCCGCCAAAACCGGAGTGGCCGGAAGGATAGGCCGGGAACGCAGGAGTCACTCCATACATCCCGCCAACAGGCTCGGCATTCAAGATTGACAGCCAATTGCTGGCATCAGGGTACTGCTGGGAGAGTACGCGGCGGATGTAAGTCACCGGGCGTTCTACGTTATAAACGTATTTGGAGTGCCATATAGCAACGCCTACATCATTGAGTGTCAAGCCCATTTTGGCATATACTTCTGCACAAGCAGCAAGGTCAAGTTCTTCATTGGCCACCACTTGGTTGAGTACTGCAACGAGGCGTGGTGGTGGTGCGAAGGTCAGGTTCAGAATGTCGTCGCTCCAAAACTCCGCGACCCATTTTTGTTCGTAGGCCCAAGCAGCCAAATCAGGTGTTGGATTCTTGATCGTTTTGACTGTATTGTACACCTCCAATCCTTGAGCATAGAAAGGAGAGTCCGTGTTTTCACCGTAAGGGATGGGCACCTGACAAAGTTTTTCTGCTTGGCTGATCGCGAAGGTGCGCACCTGACCCCACTGCGGGAACATGGCACGGTTAAAATCAGGTGGTGTGGGTTGCCACAAGCCGAGGCCTACGGGAGGGGTGTAAGAAATTGGTTGAGGGTCAAGGAAGGCATTGTGACCTTTAAAGTCGTTCTGCTCCCAAATGTACACAGCGGCGGCCACCTCTTGGCCAAATTTTTGAGAACGTTCAAAAATTTCGGGCGTCGTTTCCAGTGAATACTTTCCACGAAGCTTGTCGCGTGTGGTTTTGATAAGCCCAAAAGCCGAAGCCGCTTCGGGCTTCGGGTCGTTTTGCATGTGCGGGAAGAATCGCTCCATCAGGTAAGCGTACGACTCATTCACACATACAGGCCAGTAATATTCGAGGTTCGGATCCGCTTTTGGCAGATTGAGGCCGGGGTAGAGGTGAGCGAGTGAGTTGTTTTCTGGGATAGCCGACACTACGCATTCGTAGGCTGAAAGGCCGAGATAGCCCAAGGTGCGAGGCCCAGGGCCTGGGCGGTAGCCCTTAGCATAACGGTCTATTTGGAGGAATGTCTCGTTCCATTCCCAGTACACTTTGTAATCAAAGTCGTGGGCATTGGGGAGGGCGGGATCTGGGTCGTTATCTCCGCAAGACTGCGGGACGAGCATCATTCCCAAAAGAATTGCCCCAAAGGCAAAGATTTTAGTAAGTTGAAATACTTTCATAAGATTTGAAAAATTTGATGCCGAAAAGCATGATTAAAGTGGGGCAAATATCGTGCTAAATAAAAAAGTTTAAGCACTCAATTCCCCCTATTTTGTTACGAAGTGCAAAAGTCTGCTTCTTTTTCCAAAAAAATACAGAATAAACTTAAAAAGGTATTAAGAAAAATGGCTTGTCCGAGCTGGAATACCCATGACAAGCCATTTTAATTTTTCCAATGACCAATGACTTAATGACCAATGACTTAATGACCAATGACCAATGACCAATGACCAATGACTTAATGACCAATGACTTAATGACCAATGACTTAATGACCAATGACTTAATGACCAATGACTTAATGACCAATGACTTAATGACCAATGACTTAATGACCAATG
>Ga0163147_10009661_pt1 | contig 10384 bp, 8 predicted proteins | sample OliLakLV19MP6G1_FD_148597 | JGI IMG/M metagenome (GOLD analysis project Ga0163147, IMG submission 148597) | Freshwater microbial mat bacterial communities from Lake Vanda, McMurdo Dry Valleys, Antarctica- Oligotrophic Lake LV.19.MP6.G1 | ecosystem: Environmental > Aquatic > Freshwater > Lake >... | reverse complement strand
ATCAACACCAATTGCACCGCTATGGCGTTGGATGATCTGGCGGCTGACTGCCAAACCCAGGCCGGTTCCCATTGCCCGTGTGGTGAAGAATGGTTTGAAGATCTCTTCCTGTATTTCGGAACGCATGCCCACCCCAGTATCGGCGACTTCCATGATCACCAGCGATTGTGCAGGCGCAACCGATGAATCGGGCATAGGTACCTGCGTTGGCCACGCATTCTCTCGGCTTGTGCGAATGGTTATACGCCCGCCAGTGGGCATTGCATCAATGGCATTGAGGATCAGATTGAGCAACACCTGGGTAAGTTGGCCGGGATAGCCAGGAACAACCAGTTGTTCTGCACTGAAGCCGCGTTCGACAATCACATGATGTTCAGCAAGTGTCGCACCTGTGAGGAGCAGCACCCGATCAACCAGGGCATGCAGTGCGACATCAGCCCGTTCGCCTGTGTCTGGGCGATGAAGATCGAGCAACTGGCGCAAGATCGTGCTAATTCGATCAATTTCCTCACGAGCGAGTGTCAGGTAGGTTGTACGGCTTGCATCGACAGCCTGCTCAGCCAGAAAGAGGCAGCTCTGTATTGAGAGCAGTGGCGTATTGAGCTCGTGTGCAATCGTTGCAATCAACTGGCTGGTGGCTGCCAAACGCTCCTGTTGGATCTCAAGCGTTTCGATCTGCATGCGATCCGTCACATCGACGACACGCAGAATAATATGTTCACCAGGCTTCGCCGCTCCACCCGCTGCAGAAAGCGTCAGGGTTTGTATATCGATAACAACCCGATCCCCACTGGATTGGGTATAGCTCTCACGGCGGCGTGGGCGACCATCATACAGTGTTTGGAGGACGACCATCCCAGCTACATCAAAGCCAGGATAGGCTTGCAGTGACGACCAGTGCCGCCCAACAACGGCCTCTGGCACAAACGCAAACATCCGCGCCATGGCCTGATTTACAATCTCGATGGTACCACTGCCATCAAGCAGTAGGAAGCCATCATCAAGGCCATTAAACAGCGTTTGAAGCAGATCGCGATTGTGCTGAAGCTGGCCTGCACTGGCATTGCTGGCAAGCTGCTCACGGGCCTCACGCAGTTCTGCTTCGCAGGCAGCCAGGCGGCGAGCCAATTCTTTGCGATCATCATTAGGTATTGACATCGACAACCACACGCCCACGGATCTGGCCTGCGACAATCTGCCGGCTTACTTCGGGTACGTGGGCTAGTGACACGACCTGCACAAGCGAATCAAGCAGTTCTGGCGTAAGATCCTGGGCGAGCCGTGCCCAGGCAACCTGGCGACGATTGAAGGGGCACAGAACCGACTCAACGCCAAGGAGTTTGGTGCCACGCAGAATGAATGGAAACACTGTTGTGTTCAGTTGTACACCGCCAGCATTGCCACAGGCTGCCACCGCGCCATTGTAGGCAAGCGCACGAATAATACCAGCAAGCGTATCGCCGCCAACCGTATCAATGGCAGCAGCCCATGTCTCGCCTTCGAGTGCGCGGCCAGGAGCGGCAATCTCGGCCCGATCAACAACCCGCGCAGCTCCCAACATGCGTAAATAATCGTGTGTTTCGGGGCGGCCAGTGGCAGCAACAACGCTGAAGCCAGCTTTCGCAAGTAACGCAACCGCAACACTGCCGACCCCACCAGCCGCCCCCGTCACCAATACCTCACGGTTATTTAGAACAATCCCGGCTTCTTCGAGCGCCATAACGCACAACATGGCTGTTAGGCCAGCCGTGCCGATTGCCATGCTATGCAGCTGGCTCAGGCCATTGGGCAGCGGCACCAACCATTCCGATTTGACGCGGGTGAGTTGGGTGTAACCACCCCAATAGCGCTCACCAATGCCCCAACCCGTCAGGATCACAGCATCGCCGGGCTTGTAGGCAGGGCTACCCGATTCGATCACCGTGCCAGCAAGATCGATACCGGGCACAAGTGGAAATGATCGAATGATCTTCCCAGTTCCGGTAACAGCCAGGCCATCCTTGTAGTTCAGGCTGGAATAAGCAACCCGCACGATCACATCGCCGGGTGGCAGATCGGCTGGCGTCAGCGTACGAATCTCGGCTACCGTCGCACCCTCACGCTGATCAACAAGCAGGGCAGTATATGTCTCGGGAAGCATGAGCGAACCTTTCAAGGCCACGGTGACATGGTGAAGGGGTGACACGGTGAACGTGCTATTGCGAAGCGGTACAACCTTGATCAAGCATCTGTCACCATGTCACCATGTCACCATGTCAGCGAACATCGGGTAGGAGCGTATAATCGGGGAAATTGCCATAGATGCGCTCGCCCGGCCCGGCCTGTGTCACACTCTGTACCAGCAACCGGCCACCAACGAAGGCACCCTTCCAGGATTGGCCAATGCCACCAAATGTCTCATCGCGGTCGCCACGCGAGCGAACCTGATTGATGCCAACCTTGAATGAGCGTAGTTCACCTGCGATCTGTTTGGCCAGCTGCTTATCATCGCAGGCAATTGAAGAGACCAGATTGCCATTCGATATATTCATCTCGGCAACAAGTTCTTCAAGCCGATCCACAATCACGATTGAGTCCAGCGGACCAAATGGTTCATTATGGTGCAGGCGGCAATTGCGTGGCACATTCAGCACGGCTCGGGGTGCGAAATAGGCCGAGTTATCCTGATTTGGCAGGAACAAGCTCTCATCGAACTCGCCCTCATGCAGGCCAACTGATCAGCGGTCCGAAATCGAGGGTCGGCAGTGGGTCATTCGGCGCATCGACCAGGGTTGGGTTGCCGAATTTGAGCGATTTGAGGACGGGCAGGTACATTTCTAGAAACTTCGGAAATAATTCTCGCTGGACAACAAAACGCACATAGGCGGTACAGCGTTGTTTGCCATAATCAAAACCCTTTTTAAGTTGGCTGGTCAGGGGTTTCCAATCAGAGTATTTCCAAATCCCGTAGCAGTTCACGCCTTCCATCTCCAGCATATAGCGCTTCTCGCGGTCGTAGAGGCTGGAGGCAATATCGCGGCCATTGGTCTTTCCACCAACAAAGGCCAGGCAATCAACATCGGTATTGCGGACAAGCGCATCACTGAGTTGGCCACCAGAACCGCTGACAAGCGAGACGGGCAGGCCAGCGCGGCGTGCAATCGCCATGCCGACGGTCAGCGCATACAGGCTACCATCGGTTGGGGTTTTTGCGATCACCGAATTGCCAGCCAGTACCTGCACGAGCATTGCGTGAACAAGTACCGAGTAGGGGTAATTCCAGGAAGCAATATTCGAAATCAGGCCAATTGGAGAACGGCCCACGAGCATACCAGGAATTTCTTCCAGATACCATTCCACACCACTAATGCAGCGATCCACATCGACGCAGGCCTGGGCGTAGGGCTTGCCGATCTCCCAGATCAGCAGCCGTGCGATCAGTTCACGATGTTCGCGCAGGCCGTCGAGGCATTCCTTGACACGCCGCCGCCGCTCATCCAGATCAACCTTTGCCCATTCGTGTTGCTCGGCGGCAGCAAATTTCACCGCGTGGCGGGCAGATTCAAGATCAAGCATTGGCATGGTGCCAAGCGTCGTGCCATCGACTGCCGAAAAGTAATGTTTGCCATGGCCAGCATGGCCCCACTGTCCCTCAATCAGGTTGAGCACATGGCCGCCAGAGTCAAAGGCCTCTGGCACCATGGATCGCGCATTTGCAATCACATTCGGCCAGGCAACATCGCGAGCGATCACCTTCGTCATAGATTCCTCTATCATCGATATAGGGCGGTCAACATATTCTATTATACCGTGTAAATCATGATAGCAGATTTTGCGTTAACAATTGCAAGAACGCCAGTCGAATGTCAGCCGAATAAATGTCAGCCAAATAGCGCATGCCATTTGGCTAGACACAATCGCGCTTCTGCGCTATGATTGCCATTGCTGTGCCCCGGCAATAGGCCGCAGCCGGCTGCTACCCACGAAGCAAGGAGTGTTCCATGCTAAGCCACACAATCCATCATCCAACCGCCGTTTAGCTTGGAGACACCCGCTGTCTCCGTTGAAGGAGACGCATATGCTTCAAACCCGCAACCTCAGTAAAAGTTATGGCCCAACAACGATTATTGCCGATGCATCGCTGATCATCAATGATGGTGAGCGCGTTGGGCTGATCGGCCCGAATGGTGTTGGGAAATCGACATTATTGCGCTGCATCACTGGCCACGAGCAACCCGATAAAGGCACGATTGTTCGCTCACCCGCCGATCTGACGATTGGCTATCTTTCGCAGGCACTCGATCTCCCTGATGGAACGACTGTTGGTGCGTTTCTGGCCGCTGCCCAGGCCGATTTTACGATTGCCGAACAGCAGCTACAAATCGCCGCCGACGCACTTTCTAGCACGAATGATCTGGAGCCAGCGCTGGCTACCTATGATAGTGCGCTTGCGCGTTTCGATGCGCTTGGCGGCTATGCACGCGAACATCGGGCGACGGCGATTCTGGATGGCCTGGGTTTGCGCGATATTACTGCGGAACGAGAAACTGGATCGCTGAGTGGTGGCCAGAAAACACGTTTGGGCCTGGCAGCGCTGCTACTTGGCGAGCCAGGGCTGTTACTACTTGATGAACCAACCAATCATCTCGATATCGAAGCACTCGAATGGTTGGAAGGCTTTGTCACAAGCTACCCTCGTTCGGTGCTGATTGTTTCGCACGACCGTGCCTTCCTCGATTCGACCGTTGAGCGGATTGTGCATCTCGATCCAGAGACGCGCAGCCTACGCAGTTACTCTGGGAACTATAGCGACTTTGCCGAGGCGCGAGCGCAGGAGCATGCTGCCCATGTTGAGGCCTGGAAAAAGCAGCAGGAATATGTTACCAGTGTGCGTTCCGATATTGGGCGGCTGAAGGGCCAGGCGCTGAGCGTGGAACTGACAACAACGCCAAGCCAGCCACAGGTGCGCCGCTTGGCCAAGAAGGTTGCCAAAAAAGCCAAATCCCGCGAACGAAAACTCGAACGCTATCTCGATTCGGATGAGCGCGTGGAGAAACCGCGCCAGCGCTGGGGCATCAAACTCGATTTCGGTGAAGCCCAGGAAAGCGGCCGTGCAGTCGTTCGGGTTGAGCAGATGGGCTTCGACTATGCAACAACCATTGGCGATCAAGAACCAGTATTGCTCCATGATATAACCTTCGAGATTGGCTATGGCGAACGGGTTGCGATTGTTGGGCCAAATGGAACCGGCAAGACAACACTGCTGCGGCTTCTTGAAGGCAAACTGCAACCGCTGACCGGGCGAGTACGGCTTGGTGCAGCAGTACGGCTGGGGGTTCTTTCACAGGAACACGAAACGCTGAACCCGCGCCAGACGATCCTCGAATGTGTGTTAAGCTCACGGCCAATGAGCGAGACGGAGGCGCGCAACTTTTTGCACCTGTTCTTATTCGGCGGCGATAGTGTGTTCAAGCCAATCGAGGCATGTTCGCTTGGTGAGCGTAGCCGCCTCCAACTAGCGTTGCTGGTGCTGAGAGGCTGTAATCTGCTATTGTTGGATGAACCGCTCAACCATCTTGATATTGATGGGCGCGAACATTTTGAAGAGGCGCTCGATGCATTTGAAGGAACCGTGATCGCAATTTCACACGACCGCACATTTCTGCATCATTTTGCCGAACGTGTGTTAGCAATCCGCGATGGCCAGATCCATTCGTATGCCGATTATGCTGAGTATTTAATGCAGCGATAGGGAGGGAACGGCGTGGCAAATATCAAACAATCCGTGGCATGGTGGTGTTTTACACCACGGATGCTCACACCCGAACAACTGGTTCGTGCAGCAGCCGACATTGGCTATGTTGCAATCGATCTGGCCCCACCAGAACACTGGGGATTGGTTAAGGAACATGGGCTGGTGAATAGTGCTGTCAGTGGGCATGTATCAATTGCCGAGGGGCTGAACCGGCGTGAGAATCACGAGCGAATCGAGCGCGAACTGCTGGCCAATATTCGGCTGGCCGAGCAGTGGGCCATTCCAAACCTGATCTGCTTTAGTGGCAACCGGGCCGGGCTGAGCGATGCCGATGGAGCCGAGATCTGTGCGGATGGGTTGCGGCGGGTTGCACGTGCCGCAGAGGATGCAGGAGTGACACTCATCCTCGAACTGCTCAACAGCAAGATCGATCATCACGATTACCAGGCCGATCACACCGATTGGGGTGTTCGGGTGTGTGAACTCGTTGGCTCACCGAGTGTGCGGCTGCTCTACGATATCTATCACATGCAGATCATGGAGGGCGATATTATTCGCACCATCCGCCAGCACAACCAATGGTTCGGGCACTACCATACTGCTGGCAATCCTGGCCGCCATGAGATCGATGCAACCCAGGAGATTTACTATCCATCGATCATGCAGGCCATTCAGGCAACCAACTACAGTGGCTATGTCGCACAGGAATTTGTTCCAGCAGGCGATCCGATTGCCGCACTGCGTGATGCGTTTGCACGCTGCAATGTGTAGCAGCACAGGCGCGACCAGTGTGCCATAGAGACGCAATCACCGCCCGGTAGAGACGCAAGATTTTGCGTCTCTACATTAGACCGTTGCATCTCTATAAGGTTTGCCATGATCACGGAACCGGATCATGGCCGCCATGTGCCCAGGGATGGCAGCGCAGGATGCGCCTGATGCCCATGTATGAGCCACGCAGCGCCCCATATTTGCGAATGGCCTCAAGTGTGTATTGTGAACACGATGGCGTATAGATGCAACTTGGTGGCATCAGCGGTGAGATGAAACGTTGATAGAATCGAATAATTTGGATGAATAGCCATTGCATGATCCGAAATCCTTGTTGATTTATTATCACTTCTGGCGCAGCGTTTCCCATACCAGATGCGCTAATTGCGGTGCGATTAACTTTTCCATTCCAAGGCGTACGGCAGCAGTTGATCCGGGTAGGCAGAAAATCAGCAGATCGCCATAGGTGCCAGCGGTTGCGCGAGAGAGCATCGCTGCTGGCCCGATATCCTCATAGGATAACATCCGAAACAGCTCACCAAAGCCTGGTAGGCGCTTCTCCAGTATGCCATCGATCGCTTCAAATGTACTATCGCGTTTTGTAATTCCCGTCCCGCCATTTGTTAGAACTACCTGGCACCCATCGGCGGCACATGCCTGCACAAGCGCCACAATCTGGGTCGGCTCGTCCTTCACGACAGCATAGCGTAACACCTGATGTCCAGCGGCTGCCAGTAATTCGTGGATCGCCGCACCACTCGTATCGGTTTCTGGTGTGCGTGTATCACTGATTGTCACAACACCACAGCGGATCGCTGGAATCTGCGCTGCGGCGTGGGCCTCGTGTTCTTTGTGGCTCATGTGAGGGTTCCTTTACGAGTATTCAGAAGTCAGGAGTCAGAATTCAGAAGGGTGGTTTGATCGAGGCTGTTGGTCGTCGGGACGCAGTGGGCGGACACGCTGGTTTCGCCCCTACACCTCGGCGGATCGTGGCGATACCGTGTAACAACTCCGGTCTCCGGTCTCCGGTCTCCGGTCTCCGGTCTCCGGTCTCCTATTTTGGCTGCCGCAGATAGACCGGTTGCTCACCGACATCGATTCGCACGCTTTTGCCGGTGAGCGCTGTTCGCACGCCATCGCGGGTGATCAGTTCGGCACCGCGCTTGGCTTCCAGTGGCAGATCGACGGTTTGCGAGCCGAGGGTGCGCCAGAGCACATCCTCACGCGTGCCATCCGCCAGGCGAAAGCGCAGATGATACAGGCCAATATAGTTCTGATCGTTTGGATTATAGGGGTAGCGATGGGCCTTGCCAAAGCCTAAAAATACCGCACCAGCCAACTGCTGGGTCATCATCCGATAGGCAATGAAGGCTGGCTTCTCGCGGTATCCACGGGCCTCCGTATCGAGAATCGCGGATGCATCATCACATTTCTGGCCGTCGCGCCCATCAAATTTATCTTCGAGCTGAAAATAGCTAATATGCTGAACTCCAAGCGCGAGTGCAATCGCATGCGCACGAACCATATAGGTTGCGGCAGCATCCTCGCTTGGCGCGGCAGCGGCGGGACACCCTTCTCCACAGCGGCAGGAGGACCAGCCGAGCTCACTGATCCATAGTGGCCGTACACCCCTGCGGCCCTGATGATCGCGCAGCCATTTCTGGCCCAACAGAATCCGCCCCCAGAGCGTAATCGAGGCATAGATTTTGGGCGCATCTGGCGCAACACTCGTCATATATGGGTGAATCGGCAGCACATCGAAGGTATCGACGGATTCTGGTACTGCTGCGATCATTGCGTTATAGAACTTAATGCCATCGGTTGGATCTGTTCCAAGGCCATCAAACACATATACACCGCCAAGCGTAACAATCGCTGTTGGATCGGCAGATTTGATCGCCTTATAGGCTGCGACGAGCATGGTGCCATATTCGGCGGGTGTCCCAGGCCATGTGATCGGGGCACTCGGTTCATTCCAGATCTGCCAGGCGGCGATCCGTGGCGATCCAGGCGCATCGTTCACCCCATCGCCATCATAGCGCTCAACTATCGTCCAGGCATAATCGGCATAATCCTTGGCATTGGCAGGCGGGCACCAGTATTCCAGCGCACCGGATGCCTTGGCGCGCCCATTGCAATCGGCAACCCGTGCCCAGCCTGGAGTTGTCAATAGCATGCCAATGATGCCATAGCCAGCTTGAGCCAATTGGCCAATACGTTTATCGAATGGCCCCCAGTTCCAATCTTCCTTATGGCCTGGTTCGATATTAGCCCAACTCAATTCCTCACGAGCCCAACCAACGCCTGCATTGCGCCCTTCTGCAACCAGATGGGCAATGCCATCATCACCATCGATTGCGATACGCTCCAGGCCAGTAATGTATGTGTTCATCCCAAAAAAACTGATCTGCTTGGGCTGGGCAGCAACGGGAACAACCGGAGTCATCACCGTCAGAGCCAGCAAACTAACCAACAGAAGGCGACGTAATCGCATAGGGGATTGATTCATTGGGCGCTTTCAGTGCTATGATACATTCTCGGCAAACTATACCATATTGCTTGACCAAGCTGCTGCGGAAGGCTACAATGCCAGGCCGTATAGTTACAAAAGATATGCAATGATTAAGATCATTAAGCCACCCGAGCCATTGCTGATCGACCCACAGCGCCCGAGCCTCTTTCTGGCTGGTTCGATTGCAATGGGCCAGGCGGAGCCGTGGCAAGCTATGGTAGAACACGCACTTGCAGATCTGCCAATAACAATTTTCAACCCGCGTCGTGATCAATGGGATGCGAGCTGGGTTCAATCGATCACCAATCCAGCATTTCGTGCTCAGGTTGAATGGGAGTTGGAAGCGCAGGAGCGCGCCGATCTGATCATCATGTATTTTGCACCACAGACCCAAGCGCCAATAACGCTGCTAGAACTCGGACTCTTTGCCCACAGCCAACGGCTGATCGTCTGTTGCCCAGATGGATTCTGGCGCAAGGGCAATGTCGAAGTTGTCTGCGCTCGCTATAATATTCCGCTGGCCAGTTCACTCGATATGCTGATACAACACGCACGGCAACGCCTTGGATCGTGGGTGGCAGAAGGATGAACCCTGTGCTCACCATCCAGCTCTTCGGTACGCCACAGATCGTGCAGAACGGCATGCCAATTGAAGTCGTTCGGCGCAAAAGCCGCGCCCTGGCCTTCTACCTTGCAGCACATACTCAGCCGGTCTCTCGCGCCCAATTGCTCGGCTTGTTCTGGCCAGATCACGAGCGAACTGCTGGGCAGCAAAGCCTGCGTACGACACTGCATGGCCTACGGCGGGTGCTTGGCCCGGCGATTCTGGCAACCGACAGCGATCTTGCAATCACATCCGCTGCCGATGTCGATGCACGAGCCTTGAGCGCCGCAATAGCAACAGCAGATGAAGCTGCCATTGCCAGCGCACTCGAACGCTATCGTGGCGATTTCCTTGCCAATGTCGAGTTACCAGAGCATCCAGAATTCGATGATTGGGTTTCTGCTGAACGTGAACGCTACCAACGTATGGCTGTTCGTGGCTTGACCATGCTTGCCACGCAGCGCAGCACCCAGCGCGATTATATTGCGGCACTCGAACTGCTTGATCGTGCGCTGGCACTCGATCCCCTGCAGGAGAATATCCAGCGTGAGGCCATGCGAATCGCCCACCTTTCTGGCGATAGAGCTGGCGCTATTCGGCGCTACGAACAGCTCAGCCACCAGCTTGATGAACAGCTTGGCGTGCCACCAATGGCCGATACCCGTGCGCTGTACGATGCCATTATTACTAATTCCCGAGCGTTAAACCCAGAAGAGGCAGAGATCTATCGATTGAATGAGCGTTTGCCAACCCTGCCGATTCT
>Ga0163147_10009658_pt1 | contig 10387 bp, 7 predicted proteins | sample OliLakLV19MP6G1_FD_148597 | JGI IMG/M metagenome (GOLD analysis project Ga0163147, IMG submission 148597) | Freshwater microbial mat bacterial communities from Lake Vanda, McMurdo Dry Valleys, Antarctica- Oligotrophic Lake LV.19.MP6.G1 | ecosystem: Environmental > Aquatic > Freshwater > Lake >... | reverse complement strand
ATCTACACGGGGATGAGGCGGGAGGAGATCCTCGAGCTCACCTGGTCCAACGTTGACTTCGAGAGAAGGCGGGCGATTTTACACGAGACGAAGAATGTCGAGCGCAGGGCGGTCCCCCTTGCCCCGCCCATCATTAATGCGCTCCGTGAGTGGGGGCGTCTGCGACGGCTCGACACCGATCTGATTTTCCCGTCGCCTGAGCTTCCAGACCAGGGGCTCGAGATTGGAAAGACGTTCCCGAGGGCGATCGCGCGAGCGGGCATTGCGGACTGCCACTTTCACGATCTGAGACATAATGCCGACATCCAGATTATGCCGATTCGTGTCTTCGAGCTACGACAGGCGTTGAGAAGAGAGGGAATCAAATCGGCATAATTCAGAGGTTTTCCAGGAAGGTCAGGAGCTCGTCATTCGGCTGGAAGCGCTCTGGTCCCGTTTCGAGTGGTGTGGTGAGGGAAAGCGCCTTCTCCTTGAGCTTCGTGTCGGCATGGAGATAGATCTGAGTGGTCGCCGGCGATTCGTGCCCAAGCCACAGGGCGATCACCGTCCGATCGACGCCGGTGTGGAGCAACTCCATGGCCGTGGTATGCCGGAGTACATGGGATGATATCGTCTTCTCTTTCAGGGAGGGACAGCCCGCCAACGCTTGAGCGGTGTGTTTTTTGACCAGCTTTTCTTCGGCGTCCCGGCTCAACGCAGTGCCTCGAGTACTGGGAAACACCGGGGCATCAGGGGCTCCGTGTCGTTCATGTAACCAGGCTTTCAGCTCGGCTGCTGCGTCCTTGCGCAGCGGTGTGCTTCGTTGTTTCCTTCCCTTTCCAAGGCAGCAAACATACGCGCCGGTGCCGAGCCTCACATCCTGGCAGCGCAGACTGATCAGCTCAAACCCGCAGACCAGTCTGGAGCGCAAGTAGCAGAAGAGTCCGATCACGACGTCCGGTCCAGGTTGCGATGTCGGGCGCAGCGAGCAGGGCTTCGAGCTCTGTTCGCTCGAGAAAGGCGATCGGTCCTTTTTCGTAACGCTTGCTCGGGATGGCCAGGATCCGCTGACAATGCAGGGCGTAGGCTGGCTCATGGAGGGCGACGTAGCGGAAAAAGGAATGCAGCGTGTCACCGCCGGTGGCATCTGGCCCCCCTGTGGCGGCCTCAATCGACCCCCTGCTGGCCAACAAAAATTCGACGACTTAGCGTAGCCAGGAGTAGTGCGCGTGGGTCTGATCCTGCAACTGCTGCTGAGCAGTGGGTTCAAAGTCGAGCCAAGGTCGCCATATCCGGTCGGACGATGGCTGATTTGGCGCGATGCGTCCCCTGTGCGCGACTGCAATCGGGCTTGAAATGGTCGAATCGCGTTTCCGTTCCAGGTTGAGAGGCCCGGCCGCCGGGCTTTTGGGCACTGAGCTGGTGCAAGGGCCACCGCCCGCTGTCACTTTTCTCTCCCTCCAGGGGAACTCACGGATGAGCAGGGCCATTCGAAATAGGAACGATGTAATTGAATGCAGAATAGGAATGGTATAAATGTTCAATCGATATTTTATCAGTATTGATGAGTAGTTGCGGGCAAGAAAAGTGTACCGGAAAGATCGCCGCGGGGGACAGACGGTTGCAGGTCTGCCAAGCGCCGATGAAGAAGTGACCCCACCTCGAAGTTGCGGCGCTGAACAGTCGACTAAAGCGCGCCCGACGGCGACAATCGTGTCAACTGAAATTCGGGGCATCCCCCCCAAAAATACATTTCAGGAGGCCCACGGCGCGTGCCTGTCCCACCTCCCCGAATTATGGGCCGCCGACGGGGACCGCTTCAACACCGCAAAGAGGGGGTCCAATTTGACCGGCCGTGACACCAATCCACCACGGCGCCGGGTACGGCACTCCGCTCGAGGCACAGCGATCACGTACCGACCTGGCGGGCTTCATCGCGACCCGTCTCGGCATTGGTGACCTGGCCGACCGCGGCGTGCCGCTCGAGATCTGCGTCGCCACCCTCCGTCGCGCCCTGGACGCCGGTCTCAACGTGATCGACACCGCTCCGAACTACGAGGACGGCTACAGCGAACAGATCGTCGGCCGGGCCCTGAAAGGCCGCCGCAAGGGTATCTTCCTGATCGATAAGATCGACCCCTCCGACCAGCCGCTCGCTCCGCAGGTGGATGGAAGCCTCCAACGGCTCGAGCTGGAGGCGGTCGATCGCTCTCGATGACTCGCCGTTACGCGCATCTTGCCCAACAACATGCAGCGGGAGTAGTAGCGCGGATGGCGGAGAAGTTCGCACCGTGAAGCCCGAAGAAGGTCTGACTGATCCTTCAGAGCCAATCCGAGAGCACCATCTTCAGGAGCTCAATTCCACGGTAGATTCGAATAGCCGCACCTCGTCTGCCCTGCTCATCGCGGAAGGTACCAGCAACTCCTGGCTGAGACGACGCTTATCCTCCAGCAGCGCGTGCAATCGCTGATCAAAGCTGTACTCCGGAGAAGCCGGATCGATGGCCAGTGGATAATAGACATGCACCGGCCTATGCTGACCAATGCGATGCACCCGGTCGGTACACTGATCCTCGACCGCCGGATTCCACCAACGAGACAGGTGAATTACGTGGTTGGCTGCGGTCAGGGTCAGGCCCACCCCACCGGCGCGCGGCGACAGCAGCATCACATCGAAGCCCGGGCGTGATTGGAATAGGTCCACTCGATCCTTGCGCTTTTCACCCGGGACACTCCCATTGATGATAAGGGGACGTTGCGCCAGCTTGTACCGCCGCTGTAGCAGTAGCGTCAAGATCTCCTGCATCTCCAGCGACTCGAGGAAGACCAGAGCCTTCTCTTTCTGAGCCTGAATACCGTCCAGAACTTCTATCGCCGTACTGAGTCGGGCCGAGGCCTGAATGTAGGCCGTATCGTCAAGGGCATCCCGCACACATGGATGAAGCGATACCTGTCTCAGATCCTGGAGCGCCTGAAGCATGCGCCCGCGACCGCCTTTGCGGGCCTCGAGCACTACCTCTCGATATCGGGCCGCCTGACGGGGAGGCATAGGACGGGCCAGCATTTGGGCGTGTTTCTCGGGAAGCGTGGGAAGCTTTTCGGCCTTCAGACGTCTGAGCATGAGCCTCGGACTCGAGTCTTTCTGGTCCCGAACGTCGACCTCGCGGCCATGCCAGATCTTGGTCTTCAACGCGCGCAAGGCGGCTTCGTTGCCCTCCACTTCGTACAGGGCGCTGAATCCCTTGAGGTCTCCCAGCAGGCCGGGCTGGGCCGTATCGGCAATGCACCACAGATCCGCCAGGCGGTTTTCGACAGGCGTGCCCGTCATCGCCACGATGAAATCGGCACGCATCGCCTTGGCGGTCTCCGTCACCAGCGCGGCTGGGTTCTTGATTTTCTGCACCTCGTCGAAGATCAGGGCGACGAACGGCACCACCGCGAAGCTGTGATGATAGTCCCGTAGCGTCTCGTAGGTCGTCAGCACCCAGTCGGCCCGATGCAGCGCCTCCCGGTTCAGGCGGGAAACTCCGTCGAGGCTCTCCACTCCACGACCACCCACTTTCAGGCGCGCCAGCTCAGGCCCATACGCGCGCACCTGCTCTCCCAGGGCCCCCGTCTCCAGGTGCATGCTCGCCTCGTCCTCCCAGTTCCGGAGCAGGCCAGTCGGGGCAACGATCAGCAGCGGGCCGCGATCCACGAATCCAGCCGCCATCTCCTCCCGTAGCCAGGCCATGAATGCCAGTGCCTGCAGTGTCTTACCCAGACCCATGTCATCGGCCAGGAGCGCCCCCCGGCTGCCGGTGTGCCAGTGGGCCTGAAGCCAATGAAGCCCTTCGATCTGGTGAGGCTTCAACATCGACTTCAGCGGCGGAACGGTCGCCTCACCCGGCCGGTGCGGTCTCTGCTTGGCGGCGTAGGAGAGCTCCTCGAGGTTGTCCTTGATGAGCAGGACATGATGTTCGGCAGGAAGCGGCGTCTCGATCGGAAGGGGGTCCGGCAGTTCCAGCCCGTCGAGCATTTCGTCAGCCGAGGAGTCCTCATCCACAACCGTAGCAGAGGGCGATGTCTCGAGCGCCGACAGACCGGCCAGGGTCTCGGCGTTCGCCGGCAGACAAGTCCCCTGAAACGAAACATCCGTTCGACCCGCCGCGATTGCTGCTTCGATCTGGGCTCGAAGCACCTCCACCTGTTCAGGGGCGATGGATACGGGCCGGCCATCGACCAAAAGTCCCTGTCCCTCGGGGGGAAGCCACGGCTGGGAGGCCCTCTGAAGCCAGGGGAGCACCTTGGGCTGCCAGAGACCCAGCCCCTCTACCCGCTCCGAGTAGCCCTCCGTTTCGACGAACAATGCCTCGAGCGCCTCTTCCGAGACGTCCTCGAGCGCTCCCCGGAGATAGGCTCGAGGGTTCCGGATGAAATCGCGGCGCTGGCTCGAGGGCGCTTTCTGGACCTGCCGGACCACGTCCAGTGCCCGTCGGGTGGTGTCGTCGAGTACGACATACCAGCCATCTCTTAAAACATACCGCGGCTGAACACGATCGAACTGCCCGAACCGATCGACGAAGGCCTTTTGGTGCATCGCCGGAAGCAGAGGCTCAGGGTGCGGCGCCTCGTTCTCCTCAATGTGGTCCTCGATGGCCTCCTCGAGCAAGGGGAGCGCCGCACCGTCTGCCTGCAGAAGCACGGGGGTGATCTGCGGTTCACCCGGCGTATCTGCGGCGATGCGCAGGGTGAAGCGACCGGCCGGGTAGACCCGCATGCGCTTTAGATAATCGTCCGCACGCACCTGAGCTGTGTCGTCACCGAGTAGTGCCTGCATCCGCCCCCAGGCTAGCAGTCTCGCTTCGACCGTGGGCGGAGGCGTGAGATTGAAACGGTCCATGGCCTCGAGCAACGAGAACTGCGGCTCGGTCACGCGGAATGAGTGTTTGCCGACTGAAAGCCCCGAACCCAGTCGCTGGGCGCCAACCACGGGTCGCCCCTGATGCATCCATCGGTAATCGAAACGGAAGTCCCGGTCGAGGGTCCCCCGGCTACGGACCTCAAGCGCGAAAGGCACCGGCCCCGGCAGGCCAAGGGAGAGCGCCTGGGCACCAGTGAGGCCGGCAAGACACGTGTGTGTGAGACGCACGCCATCCGCCTCGATCGTTGCGTCAGCGTTGTCCACCGCAGCGAATAGCAGCGCCAGCGTCGCCCGATCCTCCGGACGCATGCGTTCCGCCCACCGCTCGGGTGGAAGGGGCCGGCCATCCGGGAGATACCGGAAGGAGGTGCCAGCTGGGTCCGGATAGGCTTCGATCCTGGGCATCGGTGAACTCATCCCTGGAACATGTACTCATGGCGACGAAGTTGGATTCCGGTCCGGTCCTCGATGTGCTCAGCGATCCTATCCTGCCAGCGCCCGTTCTCGCTCCCCATGTGAGAGAACTCCGCGTCAGGCCCGCTGTACTTCAGCTCGTCTCCCCGGTAGAGCGGCCCATACAGCTTCGGCGCCTTCTTGTCACCCTCCCGCCAGATCCGGCACTTGCCCATGTGGCTCCATTCGCAGATGGTCAGCCCGCCGATGCGCATCATCAGAATGCATTGATCCGCATCGTTCCCGCGCTCGAACCGGGCGTAGCTTTGACCGTCCGAGAAGAAACGTCGTGCCAGACCAAGGGCGTTGCTTCCCAGCGCTACCCAGGCGTCATCGAGTGCGCCGTGGTTGAAATAGGCCCGCCAGAAAGCCCGTCGATAGCGCCAATGGTGATCCAGCGCTACCTGGTCCAGGATGCGGAAGAAGTCCTCGAGCGTTGCAGAGATGAGCCACCGCATCATGATCTGGCGGGCTTCCTCGCTCACCCCCTGCCAACTGCCACGGGCCAGGCGGGGATCGCCCAGGGAGCGAAGGAGAAATTTCTGCACTCGCCCCTGGAGATCCTCGCCGGAGCCCGGTTGACCCCAAAAAGGCAGCAGGAGGGCGTCGGCCAGCGGTCCACGCAGATCGGGATAACGTAGCGCGCTCCCATCCACGCAGTGCTCCAGAAAGCGCTCGACGATCGCCACCATCGGCTTGGCCTTCCCGGGTAGGAGGGCGGCGTGGATGAGCTGTAGCATCTCGAGAAAGCTGGCACGGGCGAACCCTCCCTGCCATAACGTAGGAGGCAGTCCCATCAGCTTCAACGTGTCACCGATCGCTTCGTTCTTCTCGAGGCACAATCGGGCGACGCGCTTCGGGCCCTCGGCCGGGGTGAAGATGGCGAGCTCGGCCTGACGTTGCTGCCAGGGGCCAAGCCGCGCATCGGTTCGATCTACCAACAAAGCTATGATCCGCTCGCTCACCGTCCCAAAGCCGGGAGCCGCGGTAGGATAGTCCCGAAGAAATACCGTGATCAGGCGAATCACCGCCCGGGCATTACCGGTGGACTCGAGCACCCGAAAATACTCAGCCAGGAAGCGCTCATCTTGAGCCAATGGTTGCGGACCGAACCAGAATGCTTCCGGCGACCGGCGCCAGTCCCGTCGGACTATTTCACGGTAAGCTTCCCGTCGGGCGTACTCCTTCAGGCGTTTGACCAGGACATTTAGATCGAAGAGCGTGAGCGGCCGCTCGAGCCCCGTGCCGAGTCGTTCGCTCAGCTCGTGCGCGACCTCCTCCAGACGAGGCCTCTCCGGGAGCGGCCACTTGCGACCGAGGTGCTTGAGAAATCCGCTGGTCTGCTCGAGCTCGTTCTTCAGCATGCTCACTTCTCCGCAATGGTCAGGTCCGGCGTGTCCATGATGAAGCGCAGATCGATGCGACGATTTTTCGAACGTCCCTCGTCGTTCGCATTGTCCGCTGCGGGACGGGTCTCGCCGTAAGCGCTAATGCTAAACAACGGCTGATTCCTCCGATTGGTAAGATCGCCCAGCAGGGACACCCGAGCCATGAGCGTCTGCCACGTCCGCTTGGACCGGGTGGCCGAGAGCTCCCAATTATCGGCGAACTCCTTATTGCGAATGGGCACATTGTCGGTATGCCCCTCAACGAAGATCGCGTCCAGTCGACTATGTCCGTGCGCGTTACAGAATCGAGCTTGAGAACCATCCAGCGTCTGGCAAGGGAGGATCTGCGCCAGAGTATGCGCCAGAGTATCCAGCTTCTCGAGTCCCCCGGGTCGAAAGTCAGCGCTTCCCGAGTCGAATAGCAGGCTCTCCGGGAGTCGCATGATTCCGTTCTCAAGATCGATCTGCACACTGACGCCCTGCTCCTTGAGGCTGCGCTCGAGCTCCTTAAGCATCTCCCGCCGCAGGCGGTCAGCGTTTGTGAGCTGCTCCACCACATGGGTGGTCGACTGCTGGGCGACACGGTAATTCAGAGCAAATGCCATCAGGATGATGATGAAGATAAAGAGGAGACCCACCATGAGATCGCTAAGCGACGCCAGGTAGTTGTCACCGTCTTCCCCGAGATGTGGTGATTGCTGCGCCAACGTCTTTGAATCCTCTGTGAATCCTCTGTGAATCCTCTGTGAATCCTCTGTGAATCCTCTGTGATTGCGCTCAACCGCGGGCAGGCGGACGAGGATTCGAGGTCTGGGGTGTCGTGGCCTGAAGCGTCTCCTGGAGCTCCTCAATGGCGTCCTTCATCTCGTCGATGGGTGCTCCCAGTGTCTTCACGGCCTTCGTCAGACTCCCATCCAGCTCGGTCACAAACTTCGTCACGGTATGGGTATAGCCCTCGAGCCCCGATTGCAGCTCACGGAAAACCCGTCCGAGATGATCATCGACGCCCTCGAACCGCTGCTGGTACGAGGCCCAACTGGCCTGCAGCCGACTACCGACCTGCTCAATGCTCTGAGCCCCGGCCTTGAGCCGATCAGCGGATTGGATTGAAGCCTCGCTGAGCGTCTTGAACGCCCCTTCGGCTGAGCGCTGTACCTGGGATAGATGCTCGCTGGTCTTTGCCAATAACTGCGTGGTCTGGACAATCGGCTGGCTGGTGGCGCCCAGCCGGGTCAAGGTCTCTCCAAGCTCGTGGTGCGTCTTCTGAACCATCTCAAGGCTGGCGTTCATAGCGTTCACGTGGGCCCGGCTCCTCTGCTCAGCAGTGGAGACGAGATTGTTCAGATTGGCCACCGTGCCATTGAGCAGTCCGATCGCGCTCGAGAATAGTTGCGCGGCACCGCCGAGCTGATCGTGGGTGCGCCTGGCCGATTCATCGAGCTGACTGGCGAAGGAGCTGCTGCTGCGCTTCAATCCCGCCTCGAGCGATTCGATCCCGCCGCCGAGCTGGTCCATCATGGTGGCCATCAAGGCCACGGACTGTTCAGCGCTGGTTTGAAGCTGACCAGAGAACGTGTCGCCGGTGTGCTGCAGGCCCTGCTCGAGGACTGAGACGCTGCCCTGTAGGCGATCGAGCATTTGTTCCATGGCCCGCTGAGACTGCTGGGAAGATTGGTCGATGTTCGCCGCCACATTTTCCCCGCTGCGCTGCAGACTGCCCTCCAGTGAGGAAATACCCCGATTGAGCTGCTCGAGCATGCCCAGCGTCTGTTGCTGAAGGGAGGATGAGCTGTTGTCGAGCGAGGCGGTGAGCTGACCGAGGGTGTGGCGGAACTGCTCCATTTCCACGCCCGCACTGGCGTGCAAGCTCTCGCCGAAGGACGACACCATATTCTCGAGCGCCCCCTGATTGAGCTGTTGGAAGCGATCGCCCAGCCCATCGATCGCGCTACTCAAGTGGTGGGTGGCCTGATTAACCTGAGGGGTAAGCTTCTCTTCAAGGGCAACCGCCACCTGCACCGCCAGATCGGTGTTGAATCGTTTGAGCTGGGTCGACTGCTCACTGGCCTGCTCGAGCGCCTCTCTGGACCATCGGGAGAACTCACGTTGTTGTTCCCAGGTGAGCTGCTCGAGGGTGACCACCGGGATCTTTCGATCGAGCGCGCGGCCCAGCGCCGTGAAGCGGTTGTACAGGGTGTGAAGCGTGCGTTTTTCCCAGGCAGAGAACAGGATCGACGCCAGCAATCCTGCCACCGAGGTGACGAACTTGAACGTGGCCGCATGCAGGAGGTCGCGCAGCGCTGCCTGGGCCAATTTCACGTCAGGGGCGGCCACTCCCTCGCTGGCATAATACAGCGCAGCGATCAGCCCGATGAAGGTGAAAAGAAGCCCAATACCCACCAGGATGTTGGGAATGGCCAGATAGAATCGAAGATTGATGCGAGTCTCGAGCAAAGCAGGCGTAAAACACCTTCGGGCCGAGCGGGTGCTGCGCAGCTTCAGCTCCGGGTCGGTGAAAGCGTCGGGTACGATGAGCTGGTGCCGGTATTCATACCATGCAGGTTCGAGCCGAACCTGTGCCTGCAGCGCCTTCTCAAGTTCGTCAAGACCGTCTGGCTCGCCGTCGAACTTCTCGACCGCCTCTTGAGCCACCTTTAGCTCTTGATCAAACTGACGGATGGGTTGCCAGAGGCGAAGCGCAAAATACACCGCCAGAAGCACAATAAAGAGGCATAGCACCCATGGCGTCCAGGGCTGGCTGAGCAAGCCCAGCAGCGGTGCGAAGGGCGTATCACTGGCCATTCGGGCTTCCCGTTGTGAGGCGAATAAATTGTAGAACACCAGCAGTTAGCTAGAGCGATAGTAGCAGATGCGAGCTCGAGCGGTCAATCTGAAAGCTGGCCAGGGGTTCGCGTCGTTGGAGGCATCAAGCAATCGCGAGTAAGTGAGTGCATAGGCCTGTCCTACCAGGAAGCTATGCACATGTTATAGTAGAAATCCGTCGAGTCGTTGAAGAAGTTGCGAGCCATTTTCGAACCACTCGGAGTCTGATTGTCCTCCGCGTTCACCTCCAAAGCCATCGCCATCGATCTCGAATCCACCCTCCCCGATCCACGATCGGGCGAGCGTCGGATCACAGCAATCGGTGCCTTCCACCCCTTTAACGGCGCCATTTTCCACTGGAACGGTCCGCCCCGTGACCTCCCCACCGGCATCGCCCGCCTCGTCGACTTCTGCCGCGATGCGGACCTGATCATCGGCCACAACTGGCGGCGACACGACCGGCTCCTGCTCGAGCCCTTCGCTGCAGCCCGCCCATTGCTCGAGCTACCCGTCCTCGACACGCTCGAGCTCTCTCCTCTGGCTTTCCCACGAAACCCGTATCATCGGCTGGTCAAGGACTACAAGCTGGTCAGCGAGACGAAGAACGATCCTGTGGCGGATGCGCGCCAATGCTGGCAGCTGCTGACGGACCAGTGCGCGGCCTTCCAACGGCTACATCCGTCGCTGCTCGGGCTGTACCGCACCCTTCTTGGCAGCCAACCCGGGACCGCGTATAAGCGATTGTTCGATGCGCTCGATGCCCCTGTGATTCCGCCAGGGCAGATACTGCACACGCTTACCGACCACATGCGGTTGCCGTTCGTGGCCCCCTCCACGATAG
>Ga0163147_10009653_pt1 | contig 10391 bp, 4 predicted proteins | sample OliLakLV19MP6G1_FD_148597 | JGI IMG/M metagenome (GOLD analysis project Ga0163147, IMG submission 148597) | Freshwater microbial mat bacterial communities from Lake Vanda, McMurdo Dry Valleys, Antarctica- Oligotrophic Lake LV.19.MP6.G1 | ecosystem: Environmental > Aquatic > Freshwater > Lake >... | reverse complement strand
GTGTCGCTCGTTGCCGCGGCCCGCGCGCTGTCGGGGCCGGAGTAGTGCAGCGGCAAGTAGAGTGTGAACGTGCTCCCTTGTCCGTGGACGCTGACGAGCTTGATCTCGCCGCCGAGCAGCACGGCCAGTTCGCGACTGATCGCAAGGCCGAGACCGGTGCCGCCGTACTTGCGAGAGGTGCCTGCATCGGCCTGCTGGAAGGCTTCGAAGATGAGTCGCTGTTTCTCCGGCGCGATGCCGATGCCGGTGTCCTCGACCGCGAAGGCGACGACCTGCTGAGCTTTGCTGAGGACCGGATGATCGAAACTCCAACCTTGAGTGGCGAGATCGACGCGCACTTTGACGTGGCCGTGGCTGGTGAACTTCACGGCATTGGAGAGCAGGTTCTTCAGGATCTGTTGCAGACGCTTCGGATCGCTGTCCATGAATTGCGGCAAGCCTTCGGCCGACACCACATGGAAGGGCAGGTTCTTGGCTTCAGCAACGTGTCGGAAGTTGCGGTCGATATTGTCGCGCAGGCCCACAAACGGGATTTCCTCGATCTCGACCGTGACGGTGCCGGACTCGATCTTGGAGAGATCGAGAATGTCGTTGATGAGGTGCAGCAGGTCGGAGCCGGACGAGTTGATGTTGCGGGAGAACTCCACCTGCTTGCCGGAGAGGTTGCCCGGTGAGTTCTCGGCGAGCTGCTGGCTGAGGATGAGAATCGAATTGAGCGGCGTGCGAAGTTCGTGGGACATGTTGGCCAGGAACTCGGATTTGTATTTCGAGGTGAGTGCCAGCTCGGCCGCTTTTTCTTCGAGCGCGTGGCGAGCCTGTTCAACTTCGGCGTTCTTGCGCTCGACCTCAGCGTTCTGCTCGGCGAGGAGCTTGGCCTTCGTCCCCAGTTCTTCGTTGGTCTGTTGCAGTTCGCTCTGGCGAGATTGCAACTCGACGGTGAGTTGTTGGGACTGCGTGAGCAAACCCTCGGTCCGCATCGTGGCTTCGATCGTATTGAAGACCGCACCGATGCTCTGAGTGAGCAGGTCCAGGAAGTTGAGGTTCACTGCGGCGAAAGGATGGAGCGAAGCCAATTCGATGACCGCCTTCGTTTGGCCTTCAAAGAGCACGGGCAACACGACGATGCTCATCTTCGAGGCCTCGCCGAGGCTGGAGGAAACGCGGATGAAATCCGACGGCGCGTCTTCGAGCAGGATGCGCTTCTTTTCCAGCGCGCACTGGCCCAGCAAACCTTCGCCGAGTTGGATGGAGAATGGGATTCGCGAGTCTCCCCCGTGCGCGTAACTCGAAAGGCGATTGAGCTGCACTTCATCGCCGGACTCGGCGAGATGGTAGATGTTCCCCTGGTGTGCATTGATGAGTGGGACCAGTTCGGAAAGGAGCATCTGTCCGACCGTGCTCAGCTCGCGCTGGCCTTGAAGCATGCCGCTGAACTTGGCGAGGTTTGTCTTCAGCCAGTCCTGTTCGCGATTACTCTCGGTGGTCTCGCGCAGGTTGGAAATCATCGTGTTGATGTTGTCCTTCAGCTCGGCCACCTCGCCGCGCGTCTCCACCTGAATCGAGCGTGTGAGGTCTCCCTTCGTCACGGCCGTGGCGACTTCGGCGATGGCACGCACCTGCGTGGTGAGGTTCGCGGCCAGGAGGTTCACGTTGCCGGTGAGATCCTTCCACGTGCCGGCGGCACCGGGGACGTTGGCCTGGCCGCCGAGCCGTCCATCGACACCGACCTCGCGCGCCACGTTCGTCACTTGATCGGCAAAGGTCGCGAGCGTGGCGGTCATGTTGTTGATGGTGTCAGCCAGCGCCGCGACCTCACCCTTGGCCTGCACGGTGAGGCGCTGAGTCAGATTGCCGTCGGCCACGGCGGTCACCACTTTCACGATGCCACGCACCTGCTCGGTCAGGTTCGAGGCCATAAAGTTCACGTTGTCGGTCAGATCCTTCCACGTCCCTCCCACACCCGAGACCTGTGCCTGGCCGCCGAGTTTCCCTTCGGTGCCGACCTCGCGCGCGACGCGCGTCACCTCGCCGGCGAACGAGTTGAGCTGATCGACCATCGTGTTAATCGTGTTCTTCAGTTCCAGGAATTCGCCCTTCACATCGACGGTGATCTTGCGGTTGAGATCGCCGCGAGCCACGGCGGTGGTGACTTCCGCGATGTTGCGAACCTGCGCCGTGAGGTTGGCACCCATCGTGTTGACCGAGTCAGTGAGATCCTTCCACGTTCCCGCCACGCCGGGGACCACGGCCTGCACACCGAGCCGCCCTTCCGTGCCAACTTCGCGCGCGACGCGTGTCACTTCCGAGGCGAACGAGCGGAGTTGCTCGACCATCGTATTGATGGTTTCCTTGAGCTGCAAAATCTCGCCGCGCACATCGACCGTGATCTTCTTGGACAAGTCGCCGTTGGCCACCGCGATCGTCACCTCGGCGATGTTGCGGACCTGGCCCGTGAGGTTCGAGGCCATCGAGTTCACGTTGTCCGTGAGATCTTTCCAAGTACCGGCCACACCGGGCACCTGCGCCTGGCCACCGAGCTTGCCGTCGGTGCCGACCTCGCGTGCCACACGCGTCACCTCCGACGCAAACGCCGAAAGCTGCTCGACCATCGTGTTCATGGTGTCCTTGAGCTGCAGAATCTCTCCCTTCACATCGACCGTGATTTTGCGGCTGAGGTCCCCCCTGGCGATGGCCGTCGCCACGTCGGCGATGTTGCGGACCTGGCCGGTCAGGTTCGAGGCCATCGAGTTCACGTTGTCCGTGAGATCCTTCCAGGTCCCCGCGACACCCGGCACCTGTGCCTGACCGCCGAGCTTGCCGTCGGTCCCGACCTCGCGTGCCACGCGGCTGACTTCCGCCGCGAACGAGCGGAGTTGATCGACCATCGTGTTGATGGTCTCCTTCAACTCCAGAATCTCGCCGCGCACTTCGACGGTGATCTTTTTGGACAAGTCGCCGTTGGCCACCGCGATCGTCACCTCGGCGATGTTGCGGACCTGACTGGTCAGGTTGTTGGCCATCGAGTTCACATTGTCCGTGAGATCCTTCCAGGTGCCGGCCACGCCCGCGACTTCCGCCTGCCCGCCGAGCTTCCCTTCGGTACCGACCTCGCGCGCCACACGGCTCACTTCCCCGGCAAAGGCGTTGAGCTGATCGACCATCGTGTTAATCGTGTTCTTCAACGCGAGGATTTCGCCTTTGACTTCGACGGTGATCTTCGAGGACAGGTCACCGTTGGCCACGGCCGTCGTCACGTCGGCAATGTTGCGGACCTGCGAGGTGAGGTTGGTCGCCATCGCGTTGACGGAGTCGGTGAGATCCTTCCACGTTCCCGCCACGCCGGGCACTTGAGCCTGGCCGCCGAGCTTGCCTTCGGTCCCGACCTCACGCGCCACACGCGTCACTTCCGAAGCAAAGCCGTTGAGCTGATCGACCATCGTGTTCATGGTCTCCTTGAGCTGCAAAATTTCTCCCTTCACCTCGACGGTGATCTTCGAGGAGAGGTCACCCTTCGCGATGGCCGTCGCGACACCGGCGATGTTGCGGACCTGCCCGGTGAGGTTCGAGGCCATCGAGTTCACGTTGTCCGTGAGATCCTTCCAGGTACCGGCAACCCCTTTCACGACCGCTTGACCGCCGAGTTTCCCTTCGGTGCCGACTTCGCGCGCCACGCGACTCACCTCGGACGCGAATCCGTTGAGTTGGTCGACCATCGTGTTGAGGGTGTTCTTCAATTCCAGAATCTCACCCTTCACATCGACGGTGATCTTTTTGGACAAGTCGCCGTTGGCCACCGCCGTCGCCACGTCAGCGATGTTGCGGACCTGCGACGTCAGGTTGTTGGCCATCCAGTTGACGTTGTCGGTGAGATCCTTCCAGGTGCCGGCCACGCCGGGGACAGCGGCCTGACCACCCAGCGTGCCTTCGGTCCCGACTTCGCGCGCCACGCGACTTACTTCGCCAGCAAAAGCGTTGAGCTGATCGACCATCGTGTTGATCGTGTTCTTCAGCTCGAGAATTTCGCCGCGCACATCGACGGTGATCTTCTTCGACAAATCGCCGTTCGCCACCGCTGTGGTCACGTCGGCGATGTTGCGGACCTGCGACGTGAGGTTCGTCGCCATCGCGTTGACCGAGTCGGTGAGATCCTTCCACGTCCCGGCCACGCCGCGCACCGCCGCCTGTCCGCCCAACTCGCCTTCCGTCCCGACCTCGCGCGCCACGCGCGTCACTTCCGAGGCGAAGCCGTTGAGCTGATCAACCATCGTATTGATCGTGTTCTTCAGCTCGAGGATTTCTCCCTTCACATCGACCGTGATCTTCTTGGACAAATCGCCGTTCGCCACCGCCGTCGTGACTTCCGCAATGTTGCGGACCTGACCGGTCAGATTCGAGGCCATGAAGTTCACGTTGTCGGTGAGATCCTTCCACGTTCCGGCCACACCAGGAACCGCCGCTTGTCCGCCGAGCTTTCCTTCGGTGCCGACCTCGCGCGCGACTCGCGTCACTTCCGACGCGAAGCCGTTGAGCTGATCAACCATTGTGTTCATCGTGTTTTTCAGCGCGAGGATTTCGCCCTTCACATCGACCGTGATCTTCTTGGACAAATCGCCGTTCGCCACCGCCGTCGTGACTTCCGCAATGTTGCGGACCTGACCAGTGAGGTTCGAGGCCATCGAGTTCACCGAGTCGGTGAGATCCTTCCACGTCCCCGCCACACCCGGCACCACCGCTTGCCCGCCGAGCTTCCCTTCAGTGCCGACCTCGCGCGCCACGCGCGTCACTTCCGACGCGAAGCCGTTGAGCTGATCGACCATCGTGTTAATGGTCTCCTTCAGTTCCAGAATCTCCCCTTTCACATCGACGGTGATCTTTCGCGAAAGATCGCCGCGAGCCACCGCCGTCGTCACCGTCGCGATGTTGCGGACCTGGGCGGTGAGATTGGTCGCCATCGCGTTGACCGAGTCCGTGAGGTCTTTCCATGTGCCCGCCACGCCCGGCACCACCGCTTGGCCACCAAGACGGCCATCGGTCCCGACCTCGCGTGCCACGCGCGTCACTTCGGAGGCGAACGAACGGAGCTGATCGACCATTGTATTGGTCGCTTCCTTAAGCTGCAGGATCTCGCCACGCACGTCGACGGTGATCTTCTTGGAAAGGTCTCCGGTCGCGACAGCAATCGTCACCTCCGCGATATTGCGCACCTGAGCGGTCAGGTTGCCGGCCATCTGGTTAACCGAGTCGGTGAGATCTTTCCAGACGCCCGACACGCCCTTCACCAGCGCCTGGCCGCCGAGCTTGCCCTCGGTACCGACCTCGCGCGCCACACGCGTCACTTCAGAGGTGAAGACTGAGAGCTGCTCGATCATGGTATTCACAAGTTTCGCTGAACGCAGGAATTCGCCTTTCAGCGATCGCCCGTCCACTTCCAACTCCATCGACTGCCCGAGGTCGCCCTTGGCGACAGCGCCAATCGTTCGCGCGATTTCGGTCGTGGGCCGTACCAGATCGTCGATCAGCGTATTGATCGAATCCACTTCCGTTGCCCACCCGCCGATCGCTCCCGGCAATGACATACGCTGTTTCAGCCGTCCCTCTTTCCCGACTGTCTCGCTCAGTCGTGTGAACTCCTCCGAAATGCGCTGTTTTTGCGAGATCGCCCGATTGAAAGCCTCCGCTATCCGCGCATCCATTCCCGTCCAATCCGCCGGTAGCCGAACCGTAAAATCCCCGTCGCGTAGCGCCACCACTGCCGCGAAAAGCAACCGCGACCTCGCGTCTGCGGATTCTTCGACCGAAACTCCTCCCGTTTTCGATTGGGCTGGCAGACCCTTTTGTGATCCAGCCGCGGTCTTAGAACTCTCGGGGGAGAGTGAGGTCGTTGTTTCGTTCATACTTCACTAAGAGCCTCATGAGGTTGTTGAAAACACATGACTCAGCAGCAGCAGGCGTTCATCATCGTTGTCCGATGCCAAGAACATCAGACTTGCGAGAGGAATAGCCAAAATCCGCACTCGCCCATAATATTGGCGCGACGCCCATTCAGGCAGCGTGTAACGGGGATTTTTCTGAATCCGGCGCACGATCCGATTCGAGTAAGGAATTGCGGAGCGAACACAAGCAGAGAACAGCATCTCCGGTGGAGCCCCTCTGATTGGCACAGACATCTTATTGAACGCCGCGCATTATGCCACGCTGGTTCAGGAACTGAAGCACCAGGTCATGCAGAAAGGAGGCGTATCCGCCAGGTAAACAAACGCCAACCAATCAACCCGGTTCAGCGTGTCGTCCGGTACGTCTCCACAACCGATCGGTTTGCCATGCGATCGAGGCGCCAAGAGTGGTCGTGACAGACTCGATGGCGATTGCGTCCGGGGAATTCAGCGACGTCAGCGTCGCCCCGCGTGCGGACTCGACAAGTACCGAGCGGTTTGTGTGGTGCATCAGGTCAGCGATCGACTTTTCAAATCGGATCGCGTTCGGTCTGTCAGGCTGCAGGATTCGCCCCTGCGGATCGACGTGAGCCACTTTCCGGCGTCGGGCACGAGCCGGAAGCGCGTTGGGACGAGCAGCGACGCGCCTGAGAAAGGAAAGTCGGAACAGGTGGGTCCCGGTGTTTCCAGCCCAGAAGAGCGGTGCACCGTCATCGTCAGTGGTCGTGGCGACTTGTCTGGGAAGTTCATCGTGTTCAAAGCTCCACACTCTGGCACCCTGGGACGCGAATACACCGAGATTCTCGGTGGGATTCAAACGTCTCACGACTTGCGTGGTGACATCCGCATTGGCAAGCACTTGATGTCCAACCATCGCGGCGTCCGCGATCCGCAGCAGGGGATTACCTGTCTGACCATACAACAGCACGTCAATCCCTCGTCGAGCCATGTCTTCGAAGCAGCCGGCTTTTCGAGCAGCATCCAGAAACCCACCTGGACCATCGGGGCATCGGGCCAATTCGCCGGGGCCGGACAGGAGAAGACGGCGCGTGGTTGCGCAGATCGCCGGGAGTGCACCCTGGCAGAACACTCGCAGATCATCCGGATTGAGTCCGAAGGCCTGATGCTCTCTCAAACACCGGACCGTCGCTTCGTAAGTGAAGTCGCTGGTCATCAGGTACAATGGAATCCTCACCCCATACTGGTGACCGAGCGCGAGGATTTGCTCGATCAACCGCTGGATCGATCGCTGAGATTCCCCTGGCACATTGTTGGAGAATTCCCCAGGGACCTGGCCGATCTGCTCCGCCGCGTCCTCAATCCGGAGCATGACGCCAAAGCGTCCCTCCGCCAAACAATGCTCGCCTTCCAGAAATGCTTCCCTGCCGGACGATTGTTCTTCCAGCGTAATAACCGGCGGCGGTTGGAGAAAATCGTTGGAGTTTGGATAGGATTTTGGGGGCGATTCTTCGGTCAGCAGCAGGTCAAAGTCGACATCATCGATTTGCGATGCAAGCCGGGCTTGGCAGACTTCGTCAAGGTCTTTCCAGTGTGCGAGAACGTGCTCCTGACTCGGTACAGCGGTCTGGAGCCGACGAAACAGGTCCTTTTTTACATGCTCCAGATCGTCAGATGTCGATTCGTTCACACGGCTTCGCATCATCAGCATGGGAGATTCCTCAAACAGAATGAAATGGCTTCGACAAATGCTGGTTCTTGCAAAAAGCAATCCGCATTCCAAAGGAACCCATCGGGAGGATCCCGAGACCACTGGCGCTGATCGATGCGATCGCCCGGCGCGATGGCGCGGATCCGGTACTTGACTCGCTGTACGAAGAAGCGATTCGCGACACCATCCAGCGGTTCGAAGCCACGGGCTCACCTGTGATTACATACGGCCAGCAGCGGAAATATCACAACTTCCGGACGTACTGTGTTCAAGGACTTCCGAATACGGCACCGGACGGCTTCAAAATCCCTTTCGCGGCCGGTCACACGCGGCGGATGCCACGGCTGACAGCGATCACCCGGACATCGCTCAACCGGTCGCTTCAGCGGGGACAGTCGGTTCGACAGAGAATCCAGGACGCTGATTTGTCATGTCGTTCGCCCCCGCCAGAATCGCTGCAAACAGTCGCGTTGAGCGACCGTTCGTGCTTCTTGCCGAGGAACAAAACTCGGTTCAACGACAAATGAAGTGCGTGGAGGAGGACTGGTGTTTAAACCGCGAATGGACGCGAATACACACGAATAGCGGCAGTGATTCAGTGTGAGTTCATTTCGAATGACACTATTAACCGCCGCGGGCTCTGAAGTCATGGCCAGAAAACAAGTCATTCTGCTGTTTGTTTGACTTTATTCGCGCCCATTCGCGTCCATTCGCGGTTCAGATCTGATTTCCATTGATGCTTCCAAAGTTGTTGACGCCCCGATCTGTCCTCAGTTCGCTTTCACCGAATAATTCCCTGGATTCTGTGCTGCGTACTTCATTTCACGACGAACCCAAAACTCACCCCTCGTGGTCGATGTCTGATCGCGCATCCTGGGCGGCGATCGATCGGTCGTTTAGCCACGGTGGGGCTGAGGCTGCGTCATCCGTCGTCGTCGTTTCCTTTCCGGGGCGGCAGCCGTCTTTTGTCAAGTACCCTGCAAAAACACCGTCCTTTCGCGTCGTTTAGGGCGGAAGTGGCAGTCGGCCATTTCTTGGGCATTGTATTTGCGTTGGAACGAGATCGAGCGGATCACGGGTAAGCAACTGTGCGAGAACCCTGCGGAAGCGGAGACTCGCACAGCAGCGATCCAGCATGCATTTTCGACCGGCACCCTGGTGCCGGTTTTCCGACTTGTTTGAAGGAGTCTTAGCCATGAACTGGGATCAGATTAAAGGGGACTGGAAGCAGGTCACCGGAAAACTGAAAGAGAAGTGGGGAAAGCTGACGGATGACGAACTCATCATGATCGCCGGAAAGCGCGATCAGATGATTGGTGTCCTTCAGGAAAGATATGGCTACGCAAAGGAACAGGCGGAAAAGGAACTCCGTGAATTCACAGAGGGCCTGAAGGCAACGAAGGCGGATCGGCCCGTGTAAATTATCGATTGTGGAGAGTCCACTGTTTGGACTCTCAAATAATGGAACGTCCAGTGTCTAACTAAGGAAAGACCGATGAAAAAGTTTGTGTTCTGTCTGCTCTGCGGAGCAGTCATGGGATGTATGGAAAATCCGCCGTCGACGTCACGCAGCGACTCAACTACTGAAGAGCCGGTGACCGTGACGGCAAATCGCCCGATCACAACGGAGTACCCAACGACGACCACCGACGCGGTAGAACCGGATAACACCGAGGTAAACGTCCGCGACCGAGACGGCGAGTCCAAGACTCCGATTGATCAGAATGAGAACGCAGCCGATATCGAGATCACCGCCAGCATCCGCAGCAAGGTCGTCGATACGGAAATGTCCGTGGCGGCTCAGAACGTCAAGATCATCACCCAGGACGGGAAGGTGACACTCCGGGGACCGGTGCGGTCGGATGAGGAAAAGAAGTCGGTTGAAGACATTGCAACGGGCGTTGCGGGTTCTGGCAACGTTGACAGCCAGTTGGAAGTTGATCCCGACTGACCACTGACAAACGATTCAGACTAACAACACTTCATAACAACCTCCAAAAACACGTTTAAAACCATTTTCTAAGGATCGAAATCATGTCTACAACTGTATTTTGTACAGCGACCGTTTCACAGACTGACACCATCATGCGGGACCTGCGGACAGCCGGTTTCTCGGGTGACGACATCTCCGTCCTGATGGCCGACAAGGCAGGGACGAGAGACTTTGCTCATGAACACAACACGAAGGCTCCGGAGGGTGCCGCCACCGGCGCCGGCACTGGTGCTGTTGTGGGAGGAGCGCTGGGCTGGCTGGCTGGTATCGGAGCTTTGGCAATTCCGGGCGTCGGCCCATTGATTGCCGCGGGTCCGATTATGGCTGCTCTCAGCGGTGCGGCGCTTGGCGGAACTGTGGGTGGATTAACCGGAGCTTTGGTCGGGATGGGCATCCCGGAATTTGAGGCCAAGCGTTACGAGGGGAAAGTGAAATCGGGCAGCTCCCTGATTTCTGTGCATTCTGAAGACAGCGACGAGACGGAACGCGCCAAGGATATTTTCAAGCGTGCCGGCGCGCAGGATATCACAACTGCCAGCGAAGTCGGTGTTGAAAGCAGCCATAGTGCGGAAGACACGGACAGGGAGTTTCCAAACCTCGCATCATCGACCTCACGGCCACGATAGTAGAGCACAAAGTACCGGTGTGTCCCGTTGGCCCGTGTACTGTGAGCGCTTGGCGGCGCTGGATTTGCGGCCACTCCGCTGTGGCCGCCTGACTGTGGCCACGCCCATGTGGCCACAGTCAGACCGTCGGACCCGCCATCCAGGCGGGTCAGCGTCTCACGGACGTATGT
>Ga0163147_10009649_pt1 | contig 10394 bp, 11 predicted proteins | sample OliLakLV19MP6G1_FD_148597 | JGI IMG/M metagenome (GOLD analysis project Ga0163147, IMG submission 148597) | Freshwater microbial mat bacterial communities from Lake Vanda, McMurdo Dry Valleys, Antarctica- Oligotrophic Lake LV.19.MP6.G1 | ecosystem: Environmental > Aquatic > Freshwater > Lake >... | reverse complement strand
GAACGAGCGTTGCCAGTCCTCCGGCACAAGGCCACGACCGAGTCCGTTGCCCGCTATCGGCACGTCGTGGCGCGCGACCAGCTCGCGCAGTGCGGCACCGGCTTCGCCCTGCGCGGCCCCGGCGCCGGCGATCAGCAAGGGCTTCTCCGCCTGCTGCAGCAAGGCGGCGGCGGCTTCGATCATGGCGGGGTCGGCTGCCGCCCGGGGCAGCAGCGGCGGCGGTTGCGCCGCAGCACCATAGTCATCGAGAGTCTGCGCGAAATACTCCTGCGGGATCTGCAGCACGACCGGGCCGCACCGACCTGCAAGGGCACGCTTGGCGCCGGCGTCGATGTATTCGGCCAGGCGCTCGGCGGCCGGCACCGAGCGCGCCCACTTGGTGATCGAGCCGACCAGCGAATGCTGGGAGTTGTCGTACTCCGCCTCGGCTTCGGTCCAGGAGTTCGGTAATCGGGCGATCAGTACGAGCACCGGCGAGCAGGCGTGAAACGCGGTCGCAATTCCATTGATGGCATTCGGTGTGCCTTGATCCGCAATGATCAGCGCGACGCCCAGCCGGCCCGTGATCCGTGCGTAGCCATCGGCTGCGCTGACACAACCTGACTCGTGTCGATTGCTGATCACGCGGAACCCATCCCGATCCAGCGCATCGAGCAGATGGGTGTGCGAGGCGCCGGCGACCGCAAACACGGTGCGAATGCCGTAGCGCGACAAAGCGCGGCTGACTACCATTCCGCCGGTCAGGGATGTCTGCATGATGTCGCCTGTTGCTGGAATCCCGGACATTGAAACTACTGCATCACAACGATTACTTCCTGCCCTTGCCGCCTGGCCATCCGTTTCCGATGGCGAAGTACCCGCTCATACATCGCTATCTGCTCGAGCGGGGCGTTGCAACTGTGGCCAGCATCACCGCTCCTGCCGAGCTTGATCTGATCGATGCTGCGCGCGTCCATGACTCTGGGTACTTGCACAAGCTGACCAAGGGAGGCCTCTCGGCGGCCGAGGAGCGGCGCCTCGGTGTGCCCTGGTCGGCGCGACTGCTCCGACGCTCCCGTCTGGCTTCGCAGGGCACGCTCGATGCAGCGCGCTTGGCGCTGCAGCTCGGCATGGCCGGAAACCTCGCCGGTGGAACCCATCACGCGTTTGCCGATCGCGGTGAAGGTTTCTGCGTGCTCAATGATGTCGCGATTGCGATCCGCGCCTTGCAGGCAGAGGGCCGTATCGACCGTGCACTGGTGATCGACCTCGATGTCCACCAGGGCAACGGCACGGCCGCGATCTTTGAGGCGGATCCGCAGGTATTCACGTTCTCGATGCACGGTGAGCGCAACTATCCGGCGCTCAAGATGCGCTCGTCGCTGGATGTGGGGCTGCCGGACGGGACCACTGACGCCGGGTACCTTGCCGCGCTGTCCAGCCATCTGCCCGGCGTCATCGCTTCTGCCAGGGCCGATCTCGCGTTCTATCTCGCTGGCGTCGACGTGGCAGCTGGCGATCGCTACGGGCGCTTTGCCCTCAGTGACGAGGGCGTGCGATTGCGTGAACGCTACGTGATCGAACAGGTCCGCGGCGCGAATCTGCCAGTCGTGATCTTACTTGCGGGAGGCTACGCAGCTAGTGCCGAGCGCACCGCCGAGCTGCATTCGCTCGTGTTCGAGGAATGCATTCGCTACGAGCGGGCCGGGGAGTAGCGCAGGCCCATTGCGCGGTACACGAACGCCAGCAGCCACAACGGGCCGATCAGCAGGAATTGCAGGTCCTTGAAGAACGACGGCCGCTTGCCCTCGATGGCATGGCCGATGAACTGGCCGATCCACGCGACGACAAAGACTGCGATGCAGCTGGCCCACAGCGGCCACGGCAGCGTCTCGATGGCGCGAACCATTGCCAACAGCGCCAGCAGAATCGGCGCGAGCCCAAGCGCCAGCGCCGGCGACAGACGCATGTAGTAAGCCAAAGCCAGCAGCGTTGTCAGCGTCGCCCAGTTCAGCCACGGTGAAATCTGTGCAAATGATTGCGGCGCAGGCAGCGCCCAGAGCAGGCCAAGCACGCTGAGGACAATCGGCGGCACACAGAGCCAATGCAGCAGCTTGTTGGTCGGATGGCGATGGCTTTCGCCGTATTCGTCGAGCCATTCATCGACGGTTCTCATCGGGCTAAGCTTACACCCACGTTTTCGCAGCCGCGATTGCCCATGGCGCCGAGACTCTCGCTGATGCAGTGGCTGATGAGCTCTGCTGCTGAACGCCGCCTGCTGTCGGATATCGCGTCGCAGGCAGGAGAACCGTGTAAGGATAACTTGAGCTCATTTGCTTCGGTTGAAGTTGGAATTTCGCCCAAAGAGTTGATGTCAGCGGTCTCCAATACCCGTTGAGCTTATCGTCTTGCCTCGGCGCAGTCCGTATCGGCACGTAAGCGAGACGCAAGCTGCGCATACTCGGTCGCATGCTTTAGCTTTAGTCGTGCAATTCGTCTGCGCAATTGTGGGGCGACCTTAAGCGCGTCGATGGAATCATTGTTCGACACCATAAGCTCAAACTGACAGACAGCGGCGCGAATCTTCGCGCGTTCGGCGCGCGGGAGCTTTGGTCGTCCAGCATTATGCCAACACGATGGACGTGCATGTTGTCGCCGGAACCTGCTAGGGGCCTGTAACAACCATTTATAGACTACAATGGCGTCTATGACAGACACCATCACGTTGACCAAAGCGGAGCGCATGGAACTGAGCCGGCGGGCGAGTAGCGGAACCGATCGGGCGGAAGATGCCCGACGTGCGCGGCTGCTTTTGCTGCTGGCCGAGGGCCATACGTGGGATGAAGCCTCGGAACGCATCGACTGCAGCCGGGGCTTTGTGGCCAGTTGGACGCGGCGATTTGCGGAGCAGCGCATTGCCGGTCTCTACAGCCGACACGTCGGCCAGGTGGCCACGGTGCTCACGCCCGAGTTGGAAGCGCGGATTCTGGAGGCCACGCGGCACACGCCGCCGGGCGGCGCGACGCAATGGAGTACGCGCAAGCTGGGTGCGCATCTGCAGGTGAGTCACATGATGGTGGCGCGGGTGTGGCGCAAGTACGGCCTCAAGCCCCACCGAGTCGAGCGCTACATGGCCTCGAACGATCCAGACTTTGAGAAGAAGGCCGTGGACATCATCGGGCTGTATTTGAATCCGCCGGCGCACGCCGCAGTGTTCTGCGTGGACGAAAAGACGGCAATTCAAGCGCTTGATCGCAAGGATCCCGTGCTGCCGCTGTCGCCGGGTCGAATCGAGCGTCATGGCTTTGAGTATTTCCGCCACGGCACCTTGTCGTTGTATGCCGCCTTCAACACCAAGACGGGCGAAGTGTTGGGCAAGACTGCCGAGCGGCACACCTCGGCTGAGTTCGTGGCCTTCCTGACCGACATCGTTATCAACCAGCCGCGCGGCGAGGAAATCCATGTGATCGCTGACAACCTCTCGGCCCACAAGAGCAAGTCCGTCAGGGACTTCCTCGAAGCGCATCCGAAGGTTCACCTGCACTTCGCTCCCACGTACTCCTCGTGGCTCAATCAGGTCGAACTGTGGTTCGGCAAGATCGAGCGCGACGTCATCGCTCGCGGTGTATTCACTTCCGTCTCGGACCTGAAGAGAAAGCTGATGCGCTACATCCGCCACTACAACAAGTCGCCGCGAACCGTTAAATGGAAGTACGCTGATCCGTCGCGACATATCGGTACACAATCAGTTGGCACAGGCCACTAGTCACCCGGCCCATCATGCGGATCAGTCGTAAGAAGGCCTGCTGGATACTCGCCGCCACCGTGCTGGCCACGGTGGTGTTGGTGCTGTTCTCGTTCAACTTCATACGCTCGGACAAGACGCTCGAGCGCAGCGTCGAGCACGACTACGCCGTCAACGACCTGCAGTTCCGCCGGGAGATGGGCGTGCTGCTCGGCCCGGGCATCACCAGCGGCAACCTGGTCGAAGCGCTCGACAACGGAGATGAGATCTTCCCCGCCATGCTCGACGCCATCCGCGGCGCAACGCAGACCATCAACTTCGAGACCTACATCTATTGGTCGGGCGACATCGGCCGGGAGTTTTCCGAGGCGTTGATCGAGCGTGCGCGCGCCGGCGTCGAGGTGAACGTGGTGATCGACTGGGTCGGTGGCCTGAAGATGGAGCCCGCGCTGTTGGCGGAAATGAAGGCCGGCGGCGTGCGCGTGCAGCTCTACCGGCCGCTGGCCTGGTACAACCTGTCGCGGATCAACAAGCGCACGCACCGCAAGCTGCTGGTGGTGGATGGTCGCCTGGGCTTCACCGGCGGCGTCGGCATCGCCGACCTTTGGAGCGGCCGCGCGCAAGGCCCCGAGCACTGGCGCGACATGCATTTCCGCGTGCAGGGCCCGGTGGTGGCGCAGATGCAGGCCGCCTTCATCGACAACTGGATCAAGACCACGGGCCGCGTGCTCAACGGCGGGAAATACTTCCCGCCCCTGGCGCCGGCGGGCGACATGGACGCGCACCTGTTCATGAGCTCGCCCAGCGGCGGCAGCGAAAGCATGCACCTGATGTACCTGATGGCCATCGCCGCGACGCGCGAGACGCTGGACGCGCACGCCTCGTACTTCGTGCCTGACGAACTGGTTGTGGGTGCGCTGCTTGCGGCGCTCAAGCGCGGCGTGCGCGTACTGGTTCCCGGCGACCACATCGATTCGGAGCTGGTGAAGGCGTCGTCGCGCGCGATCTGGGGCGACCTGCTGCAGGGCGGCGCGGAAATCCATGTCTACCAGCCGACGATGATGCACGTGAAGTCGCTGATCGCCGACGGCCTGCTGGTGTCGGTGGGCTCGACCAATTTCGACATGCGCAGCTTCCAGCTCAACGACGAGGCCAGCCTGAACGTCTACGACCGCGACTTCGCCGCCCGCATGACCGCCACCTTCGAGCTCGACCTGCAGCAGGCCGAGCCCTATACCCACGAAGAGTGGCTGGCCCGTCCCTGGCACGAGAAGCTCAGCGAAGCGGTGGTGTGGCCGATCAAATCGCAGCTTTGAAGGTCCAGGCAGGGACGAACGGCGGGTAGCGTCCGTCGCCTGCCGGTTCCGGGCCTGCGAGGCCAGCCCACCTCGCTCTCAGAGCGGCCAACCGCACTACCCCGCAGTCCACGTGCCCTTCAACATGTCGTTGCACTGGGCCTGCCACCGAACAGCCGACCTCCGAATAGACCTGGCCGGGGATGCCGCAGCCGGCTTGGACATCGGCCGCGGCGTGGCCGGCGCCGGTGAAGTGGGTGCAAAAGCCGATCGCAGGCGAGCTGCAGCTGCCCACCGCGCTGGCGGGAAGCGTGAGAGAAAAGGTGAGAAAAATAAGGGGTCGGTTTCATTTATCCCAACCTGCCGCCGATTAGAAAACAGAAAATACGAACCCGACCCCATTGTGTTGGGCGAGGGTCTCCGCGCGATAAGGTGCGGCGCTGCCGGCGCGCCTTGCTGCGAGGAACGAGCGCACGATCAGTACCAGGAGCGCCGCAGACAGCACCAGCATGCCCAGGTTGACGCCAAGCGCCAGCGGACTCATTTGCGCTGCGCGAATGGCGAGCGCTGCGGCGGGTGCAAGCGCGCCCAGCAGCGCCACCAGCGCAGCGACGTGCATCAGATGCTTGCGCGCGCCCTCGAACATCAGCGCTAAACCGGCAAAAAGCCCCAGCGCTACGCCCACGTAAGCGGGCAGCAGCGCGGTGCGGCTCGAGGAAATGCCGAACGCAACGGCAGCTAAGGCAACCAGCAGCAGAGCGAAAATCAGCGTGGTCCTTGGCATTGCGGGCACCTTTTGATCGAAGGATAAGGATCGGAAATTGAAAGCACTCTACGTCCCGAAGCCTATGCTAAAAAGGGATCAGGTACATTTACTCAGCAGTCACGAATATAGGCTAAGGAAGGAGCTTTGAAAAAGGATCGAACCAGTTTAGGATCGTCGCGAACGGTGTCGAGCTGCTGGTCGATGCGACTGGCGAGCTTCTCGCTTTTCTGCAGTGGGTTGCGCGCCGTGCCGGTACGTTTGACGTGACTCCAGACCAATTCGTCCGGGTTCAAGTCCGGGGCGTAGCCCGGTAGAAAATGCAGGCTCAGCTTGCCGTCGGTCGAGTCAACGTAGTCGCGCACCAGTCGCGTCTTGTGCGCCGGCAGGCTGTCCAAAACCAGTCGTACCGACTTTTTGCGCCGGTGCATCAACTGGCGCAGCAACTTCACAAACAGCTCGCCGTTCAAATCGCCCACGTACGTGCAAAACCAGAACTCGCCGCGAGGTCCAACTGCCGAAGCGGCGGAGATCGATTGGCGTTGTCCTGGCCGATACACGATCGGAGTCTGGCCCCGCAATCCCCAGGTCTTGCCGTGCACGGTGTCGGCACGAAATCCCGATTCATCCCAAAACAAGATCTGCGCACCGTCGCGTTTAGCCTGACGGGCCAGCGTTGGATAGGTCTGCTGCTGCCACAACGCAATGGCTTCCGGGTCGCGCTGATAGGCGCGTTGCAGTGGCTTCTGCGGCGTCAGCTGCAACTTCGCCAACAGCGATCCGACGGAAGTGACGCCAAGAGCAACGCCGAACTTCTGTTCGATCAGCAGCGCGACGATCGCCCGCGTCCACAAACCGAAGTCCAATCCATATTGGCGCGGATCACGTCCGTTGACCCGGCGAAACACCTGCCGCTCCTGGGTGGCCGTCAAACTTCGCGGCCGACCGGTGCCGCGCGTGGACCTGAGCGCGCGCAGACCGTTGCCGCTGCCGGCTGCCAAGCTCATCCACTTGTAAATCGTCGTGCGACAAAACCCGAAGGATGCGATGACGGCACCAGGATCCTCGCCTTCGCGGACGCGGCGGATCGCCATCAGGCGGATTTGTTCAAGCGTCGCGTGATCAAGCGTGCGGCCGTCTATCTTCATGGAAGATTCGACCAGCTCGATATCACTTTTTTCCATAGTCTTAGACTATATTACTGATCAGTGAGTAATCGTTCGAATCGAAGCCTGCGCGCGCAATCCCGCCGCCGGGTGACCTTCTGACATGAGTACACCGGAAAGGCCAGACAACGGCAGGCATGGCTGCCCGCCGGTCAGTCCGCTGGATCCGAAAGCCCGCTCGGGTGACCACGGCACCAAGGCCAGGAGATCCGATCCGCCATGCCCCCGGGAGCCAACGCCAGCCATTTAAGGGCATCGCCCCTAATTTGGTGGAATTTAATGAATTTATGAAATACTTGATATTTCTATAAACTCTGCCTAAATTACCCGCATGAACCCCATCACCAACCCCTACGCACCCGGGGCCGGCACCCCACCCCCCGAACTGGCTGGCCGCGACGAATTGCTGCGTACCGTGGACATTGCCAGCCAGCGCATCCGCGCCGGACGCCATGCAAAAAGCGTGCTCATGATCGGCCTGCGCGGCGTCGGTAAGACCGTGCTTCTGGACCGCATGCGGGACAATGCCGAGGCCGCCGGACTGCATACCCTGCGCATTGAAGCGCCCGAGGGGCGTTCGTTGCCGGCGATCTTGGCACCCCAGTTGCGGCAGGCGCTGCTGCGTCTCTCGCGCACCGAACTGGCCCGCGACCTGGGCCGACGTGCCTTGCGAGCGCTGGCCGGATTCGCCAAGGGACTGAAACTGAAGTACCAGGACATCGAGGTCGGCATCGACTTTGATCCCGAGCCCGGACTGGCCGACAACGGCGACCTGGAGCACGACCTGCAGGCGCTGCTGGAAGCCGCCGGACGCACCGCGCAGGCGGCGGGTACCGCGCTGATGCTGTTTATTGACGAATTGCAATACGTGGAAGAGGAGCAGCTGGCCTCCCTGATCACGGCCCTGCACCGCTGCGCGCAGCAACAGGTACCCGTGATGCTGGTAGGGGCGGGCCTGCCCCAGTTGCCGGGCCGCATGGGGCGGGCGAAGTCCTACGCCGAACGTCTGTTCGACTTTCCCTTCGTCGGGCCTCTGGACGCAAATTCCGCACGCGAGGCACTGGAAGTGCCCGCCAAGGACCTTGGGGTGGCGTACGAACCCGCCGCCATCGCCCATATCTTGGCGGCCACCAAAGGCTATCCCTACTTCCTGCAGGAATGGGGAAAGCACGCTTGGGATGCGGCAGCCGCCTCACCGATCACCGTTCAGGATATCGAGGCTGCGTCAATCACCGCCATCGCGGCACTGGATGAGAGCTTCTTCCGGGTGCGCTTCGACCGGCTGACACCTTCGGAAAAACGCTACCTTCGGACGATGGCGGAGCTGGGCCCGGGACCACATCGCTCCGGAAATATTGCCGCCCGGCTGGGTCGCAAGGTGACCACGCTTGGCCCAGCGCGAAATCAGTTGATCGCCAAGGGCATGGTGTGGAGTCCCAGCCATGGCGATACGGCGTTCACTGTGCCGATGTTCGACCAGTTCATGAAACGGATCATGCCCGGAGACGAGTGGTGGCCGGGCTTGGAGAGCTAACGTGGACAGAGGCAGTTTATCCGAACCGCCTGGCCCGGACTTGATACGGGGGTGAGAGCAAAAGGCCGGTTTGGTGGCGGAATGCGACCCCAAAGTCGGAACGTCCACACCCTCATCCGGCGCTGCGCGCTACCTTCTGCGCCGTGCGCACCCTTTGGGCGCCGGAGGGAGAAGGGCAGGTGCTGAGCGCAGCGGTCGTCACCTTTGCTTGACGGCCTGAACACTGCTAATAGTACGATTGACAGTGCGATTAACGGTAACCAAAATTCCGGCATCGGCCGCCCTGCTCCGGCCCGCAGGAACCCCCCATGTCCCATCTCAGCGCCAATGACATCAAGACCCGCGGCGTTGCCGCCATCGAAGCCGTGCTGGAGACCCGGCCCGAAGCCATGATTTCCGTGCGTGGCAAGGAACGCTACGTGGTGATGGACGTTGCCCACTACCACTACCTGCGCCAATGTGAACTCGACGCCGCCCTGGCCCAAAGCCAATCCGACATCGCCGGCGGCCGCTTCGTAGCCGAATCCGCCGCCGACCATGTCGCACGCCTGCAGGCCTTGGTGGCGGCAGGCGCAACGGTCATTGCACCGCGCGGCAAGGTGGGCACGCAGACCGCAGCAGGCAAGAAAAAGCCAGTCGCCAAGCGACGAATCAAGCGCCCGGCCTGAGCGCCCACCGCGCATGGACGGCTATCAACTTCGCTTCACCCACAGCTACACCAAGCGCGAACTTCGCTTCCTCAAACGCCACCCTGGCGTCATGGCCCAATACGCCAAGACGCTTGCGCTACTGCAGGCAAACCCCCATCACCCCTCGCTGCGCATGCATGCGCTGGCCGGCAAGCACAAAGGGCTGCACTCGATGTCCATCAACCTGTCGTACCGCATCACCTTGGAACTCTTGATCCAGGACAAACTGATCACGCCCATCAACGTGGGCGATCACGATACGGTTCACGGGTAGAGGCGCAGGCTGTATCCGGCGCAGCGATTCCCATCTTTGCCGTGCTTTCCTTGCTTCCTCGGGGAGAAGGAAAGCGCGCGCAGCGTGACGGGGTGTATCTGCCGGTCGAAGACGCACCGCCGGTGTTTCGGCACGTGTCCGCGCCGACGGCCACCGAGCTTGCGGCACTGATGCAGCAGATCGCCGCGCGCATCGGCAGGGTGCTGGAGCAACGCGGCTTCATCGAGCGCGACATGGAGAACGCCTGGCTGGCAGGGGATGGGCCCAGTGGCCCGCTGGATGATCTGATCGGCCACTCGATCACCTACCGGATCGCAGTGGGTTCGCGCACAGGCCAGAAGCTGTTCACGCTGCAGACGGTGCCGGCCAGAGCAGAAGAGGCCGAGCAGCAAGGTGATCATCGCAGCGCTGCCAACGCCGGCGGGTTCTCGCTGCATGCCGGCCTCGACATCGAGCCGCATCAGCGCGCCAAGCTCGAACGGCTGTGCCGCTACCTGAGTCGGCCGCCGATGGCCGAGGAACGACTGGCGCTGAGTGCATCGGGCCGGTGCGCTACCAGCTGAAGACCCCGTATCGCGACGGCACCACGCACATTGTGCTCGACCCGCTGGATCTGATGGCCCGCCTTGCCGCACGGGTGCCGCCACCGCGCATGCACCTGACGAGATACCACGGGGTATTTGCGCCGCATAGCCAACGGCGCGCCGCGGTGACGCCGGCGCACCGGGGTGTGGGCGGCGAACGGCAGTGCGGGGATCAGTCCACTGACAAGCCGATCACTGCGCGCCACGTCGCGATGAGCTGGGCGCAGCGCCTCAAGCGCGTGTTCCGGATCGAGATCAACAGCTGCACCGGCTGCGGCGGGAAGCTCAAGGTGATCGCCCGCATCGAAGAGCCCGACGTCATCGCGAAGATTCTGGCGCAGCTGGAGAAGGCTGCACCGGATGAG
>Ga0163147_10009646_pt1 | contig 10399 bp, 10 predicted proteins | sample OliLakLV19MP6G1_FD_148597 | JGI IMG/M metagenome (GOLD analysis project Ga0163147, IMG submission 148597) | Freshwater microbial mat bacterial communities from Lake Vanda, McMurdo Dry Valleys, Antarctica- Oligotrophic Lake LV.19.MP6.G1 | ecosystem: Environmental > Aquatic > Freshwater > Lake >... | reverse complement strand
AAATTATGATTGCTGTACATACAGCCCAAGAATCAAAGAATTTGGATAGTTATTTAATTGAAAAATTAAATTATTCGAGTATAGATTTAATGGAAAATGCTGCCAAATCTTTTGTGGAACTAACCCAAATCATTAATTCGAAAGTAGTTATCTTAGCTGGTTATGGCAATAATGGTGGCGATGGATTGGCAATTGGTAGATTACTTTCTGATTCAAACAATGTTATAGTTTGTTTAATAGGTGATTTCTCAAAAGCTAGCACCGACAACTTAATTAACTTGGAATTACTCAAAAAATGTAAATGTAAATTACTATCAATTGAATCGAGTAACGATTTAATTAATATAGATTTAACTGCCGATTTTATCATAGATTCTATCTTTGGAGTTGGATATTCAGGAAACTTAAATGAGTTTTATAGTGAGCTATTTAAGTTGGTTAATAAGACTAAAGCAAAAAAAATTGCAGTTGATTTGCCTTCTGGGCTAGATGTAAAAAATGGAATTGCGGACCCAAACACTTTGAAAGCAGACTTAACTATCACAATGTTTGGATGGAAATTAGCATTTACAAATAAAGACTTTTGGGATTTCACTGGAAATATTATTTGCTCTGAGTTATACTTAGATTCTGAAATCATTAAGTCCCAATCAAATAAGTTTATTATTGAAACTGAAGATATTAGAGCAATTTTACCCAAACGTAGCCAAAACACAAGTAAGTTCGATTTTGGTTCTATAGTTTGTCTTTGTGGCTCTCAGGATATGCCTGGTGCAGCAGAACTTTCTAGCAATGCAGCAATCGAAATAGGAGCAGGTTTGGTTTATGCGAGCAACTATCAAGGCAAACATTTTGTTTCTGAAGTTATCCACCTATCTCCGATTTCCGATGGAATAATTGATTTGTATGGTAAATATGAATCAGTAATAGAAAAAGCAAAAGTGATTTTAATTGGTTGTGGATTAGGCAAAAATTCCCCATTACTAGTGGAATTACCTAGTTTATTAGAAAAATATCCAAACAAAATATTCGTACTTGATGCCGATGCCTTGCAAGATATACATAAACTAAAACTAAATAGTAATGTGATTTTAACTCCTCATATTTATGAATTTGCAAGGATTTCAAAATTTGCAATAGATGATATAATTATGAATGGATTTGAATTATCAAAGCAATTTGCTAAAGAACACAATTGCAATATTGTGCTAAAAGGTGCAACAACTATAATTACTAATGGAGAAATTTCTTATTTCAATATTACTGGAAATGCTGGACTTGCAAAAGCTGGCTCTGGAGATGTGCTTGCAGGAATAATTGCGGGGTTAGCTTCTCAAACAGGAAAGGCAATAGAGAGTGCTGCTTTGGGAGTATATTTGCATTCTTTAGCGGCAGATTATTACGTAAAAACTTATGCCCAAGAAACTCTGACTGCTAGTAAATTAATTACTAATTTGAAAAACATACTACCCAAATGAAAAAACTTTTATTCAATCTACCTTTGATTTTTGTAACGTTGGCTATTCTGTTTTTCTCGAATATGTCAGCTCCACCAAAAGTACTACAGTTCAATTTGTGGGATAAAGTACAACACTCAATTGCCTTCTTCCTTTTTGGAATTGGTTTACAATTGCATTTCTTTTCCACAAAGTCTGTTCCAAAATTGAAGTATGTTGTGCTGTATACATTCGTAATTGGTTCGCTATTTGGAGCATCGGACGAGTTCCATCAGTATTTCATTCCCAATAGATTTGTGGATTTTGCAGATTGGGTTGCTGATATTTGTGGTGTTATTATCTCACTTTTTTTTGTCAAATTTGTAAATCAATTTGTTACCAATTTCCTAAAAGATATTGAATAAGCCCTTTTTCACTTTAGAACAAACTTCCACAGATTGCAAAGCAAGAGTTGGAAAAATTATAACTGATCATGGTGAAATCCCTACTCCTATTTTTATGCCAGTAGGTACTCAAGCCACTGTTAAGGCAATGGAGCAGCGTGAACTTAAAGAACTTGATGCGAGAATAATTCTTGGAAACACATATCATTTATACCTTAGACCTGGAACTGAAGTATTCCAAAGTTTTGGTGGATTACATAAGTTTATGAATTGGGATAGACCAATTCTAACAGATAGCGGTGGTTATCAAGTGTTTTCTTTGAGTGCAAATCGAAAGCTATCAAGCGAAGGTGCTATGTTTAAATCACATATAGATGGCTCTACACATTTATTCACTCCAGAAAAAGTTGTTGAAATTCAAAGAGATTTAGGTAGCGATATAATGATGGTTCTTGATGAGTGTGTTGATTATCCATCGGAAAGAAAGTATGTCGAAGATTCTGTAAAGCTATCTAAGGATTGGGCTGAGCGTTCTCTTAAGCATTTCAATAACACTCAGCAGCTCTATGGACATAAGCAATTCATTTTTGCTATTGGACAGGGTGGAATGCACAAAGATTTGCGAGAAGATTATTGCGGGTGGATGTCTCAATTTGATTTTGATGGCTATTCCATTGGTGGTCTATCAGTAGGCGAACCTGCTGAATTAATGTACGAAATGACAGATATTTGCACTGATAATTTACCTATAGATAAACCAAGATACCTTATGGGAGTTGGCACTCCTCAGAATATACTCGAATCAATCGAACGTGGGGTGGATATGTTTGACTGTGTAATGCCTACACGCAATGCAAGAAACGGACAAATATTTACAAGTACAGGTAAAATCAATTTAAAAAATGCTAAGTATAAATTTTCTCAAGAGTCGCCAGATTCTTATGTTAAATCATATACTAGTGAGAATTTTAGTCTTGGCTACCTTCGCCATTTATTTATGACAGACGAGATACTTGGCTATCAATTAGCAACTATCCATAATATAGCTTTCTATCTTTGGTTAGTGCGAACTGCTAGAGAAAAAATTATTAGTGGTGAGTTCCGTCATTGGAAAAAAGAAATTTTAAGTGTTTACGAATCAAAAGTTTAATTAATTTCAAAAAGGAAATATAATGTTTGTTGATAATCAAATAGTGTTAGCTATGGCACCCCCAGCTGGTGGGCAAGGCGGAGCTGAAAGTATGGTTCCCACGTTAGTAATGTTTGGGGCAATTCTTGCCATTATGTATTTTATGATGATACGCCCTCAACAAAAACGCCAAAAGGAAATGCAAAATATGCTTTCTGCATTGAAGAAAGGCGATAAAGTGGTTACTGGCACTGGTATGCACGGCAAAATAGTTGAAATAAACGATAAAACTGCATTAATTGAAATCGCTAATAATGTTAATGTGCGATTCGATATAGCAGCAATTGTAAGTGTGGTAGATTAATTAATTCTTTTACAAATGAGATAAGATGAATTCAATAGAAGAAGCTCTAAAAGACTTAGCTTCAGGTAAAATGATAATCGTTATGGACGATGAGGATAGAGAAAACGAAGGCGACTTGATTTGCTCATCGGAACTCTGCACGCCAGATATGGTAAATTTTATGGCAACTCACGGCAAAGGATTAATCTGTGTTGCCATCACAAAAGAAAGAGCTGAAGAACTTGAACTTAATATGATGGTGCGTGATGGCTCTGCATTGCACGACACTAAGTTTACTGTTAGTGTTGATTTGGTTCACGGTACTAGCACAGGTATATCTTCTTTCGATAGAGCCGCCACAATTAGAGCATTGGCAGATAGTGCTGCAAAACCAAATGATTTTGCTAGACCAGGTCATATTTTTCCATTGATTGCTGTGCCAGGTGGAGTGCTTCGTCGCTCTGGGCATACTGAAGCTACAGTAGATATGATGAAATTAGCAGGGCTGAAACCTTGTGGTGTACTTTGCGAAATAATCAATGAAGATGGAACTATGGCACGTAAGCCAGAGCTTGAATTATTTGCCGTTAAGCATAATTTAAAAATAACTACAGTTAAAGATTTAATAGCTTATAAGTTGAAAACAGATAGCTTAGTGAATTGTGTAGCGACAGCTGCAATTCCTTCTGAATTTGGCGATTTCAAATTCAAAGTTTACGAAAATGTAGTAGATGGTAAAGAGCATGTTGCTATAATTAAAGGCGAATGGACTCCAGATGAAACAATTTTAGTTCGTGTTCACTCTGAATGTTTGACAGGCGATGTTTTTGGATCATTACGTTGTGATTGTGGCCCTCAGCTTCATAGAGCATTAGCAAAAATTGAAGAAAATGGTAAAGGCATTTTGCTTTATATGCGCCAGGAAGGCAGAGGAATTGGACTTGTAAATAAAATCAAAGCTTATTCACTTCAAGAGCAAGGCAGAGACACCGTGGAAGCAAACGTGGAACTTGGATTCAAACCAGACGCTAGAGATTATGGAGTTGGTGCTCAAATTCTTAGAGATTTAGGAGTGAAGAAAATGACTTTGCTTACAAACAACCCCAAAAAGAGAGTTGGGTTGGAAAGTTATGGAATTGAAGTTGTTGGACTTGAATCAATTGTAATTGAATCAAATGAAAATAATGAGAATTATTTGAAGACTAAGAAATATAAACTTGGTCATTTGCTCCACGGTATGTAAATTGTATCTTGAAATAATGAAATTAAAAAAAACTATGTCATTTCTCTTGGGAAATGACATTTTTTATAAAGGAACTTGAAATGTCAGATGTTATTTATTTAACTAAAGAAAAAATTAAAGAACTTGAAGAAAGTGTGAGAGACCTTACTACTCGTGGCAGAAAACACATGGCTCAGCAAATTGCAGATGCCCGCTCACACGGTGATTTGTCGGAAAATGCTGATTACGATGCAGCAAAAGAAGCACAATCGCTTATGGAATTGAGAATTGCTAAAATGCAAATCACTCTTTCAAAAGCTAGAGTGATAGATCCAAGAGAATTCCCAGACGATAAAGTATATATACTTACCTTTGTGAAAGTAATCAATCAGAAAAACAATAGCGAAATGACTTACCAAATGGTTTCGCCAGAGGAAGCTGATTTTGAGCTGAACAAAATCTCTATTACTTCGCCACTTGGCAAATCATTTATGGGGAAAAGCAAAGGCGATATAGCTACTGTTGATTTACCTTCTGGAATACAAAACTTCGAGATATTAGAAATATCTAAATAATCAATTAAACCATTGCACGCTTTTTGCTGTCTAAGTTTTATTTGAAGCGTGCGATTCTTATGGATACTTTGACTTTGCTTTATGATAACGACAGTGAAATAATTGCTGAATACTGCTCCTCGAATAGCCAGAGAGCAGCTAATGCACTTGTCAGAAGACATCAAAAGTTTGTCTATTCGATTGCCTTCCGATTTTTAGGGCAACACGAAGACGCTGAAGATGTGGCTCAGGAAGCATTCATAAAAGCATTAGATAATCTTTATAGATTCAAAAGCGAAAGCAATATTCGCACTTGGCTTTATACGATTACTGCTAATCTTGCCAAAAATCACCTTCGCAAAAAAAAGATAATTAATTTTTTTACAATGAATTCGGAAAGAGAGGATTTTGAATTAAATTCAAATTCATTTTCTCCTTTGCAAGAATTGGAAATAAAAGAATTTACTGAGAATTTCAATAAGCTTTTGGGCAAATTGCCGCAGAAGCAAAGAGAAACTTTTGCACTTCGTTACTTCGATGGATTTACTTATGAAGAAATTTCCGATATGCTAGGAACAAGCGTGGGCGGACTTAAAGCAAACTACTATCAAGCTGTGCAAAAAATTACGAAAGAAATAACTGGATTGAAAAAATGAACAAAGAAGTTTATAAAAAGATTAGTTTAGAAGAAATGCATGATTTGCTCTCCGATTATGCTTTTGAAAGACTATCCGAAAGCGAAGACAAAATATTTGAATACAATCTGCAATTTTATCCTGAACTAAATGAAGAAATTGAAGAAGTGAGAGCTATTTTCAGTAGTATTGACCAAATGGATATGGATAAGTTCCTTTCAGAACGCACTAAAGATTTATCGGTGAAAGTGAATTCTAAAAGGGAAAAACGCAGATACAAAAAGCAAATTGGACTTAAAAGATTTGTTCTGCCAATTGCTATTATGATGTTGATAGCATTTATAGTTGGCGAATATAAACTTTCCGACGTAGTTGATTATGTAATTGGGAACAAACCACATAGTGCTGTTTTCACTCAGAAAGAAATGGCTATTCTGATTTCTGATGAAGAAAACGATTTGATTAATTTCATTCACCCTAATTCACAGACAGAAGATTTGGCTTTAGCTTTCGATAAAACTACCGAACTCGATGAGCTTGCCTACGAATACATTGATTTGGAAGAAACTGAAAATATGGAATATTTCGATTTGCTAATGCAATCGAACTCAGCCAACAAAAACTTGATAGAAAGAACATTAACGAAGTCAGACATCAGCGAAAATGATTTTCAAAATTTAATAAAGGAACTTGGAAATGCGTCATTTAATTAAAATTATATTTTTAGTTTTTTGCTTTTCTACTATTGGAATGTATGCAGATTCTAGTAATATGATGGAAAGAATCAAAACATTGAAGAAAATTAAAATGATAGATTATTTGGATTTGCCAGAGGAAAAAGCTGAGAAATTCTTATTGAAATACAATAGCTATCAAAACAAAATTGATGATAAGACAAAAGAACTCGATTACTCTGCTCTGGATTTGGAAAAGCTAATAGCTGATGGAAAAACAGCCGAATTTAAAGCGAATGTTGACAAAATTGAAAGATTGCAAAACGAACTCAATCAATTGAACACAGAAATGAACACCAATTTGAAAACTATGCTTTCCGAAAAAGAATATGCAAAGTTAGTGGTCTTTGAAAGGAAATTTCCAATTGAGCTACGCAAAAACCTAATGCGACTGAAAAACAGAAATAAGTAAATAAGAAGGGAGTTTAATCAACTCCCTTTTTTTTGGTTGCTATGAAATATATTATTAATTTGATTTAAAAGAAAGATTATTTAATAAAACAAAATGAAAAACTATATGATTTGCTTGGCTCTGAAGTAGGTGGGTTAGAACGTGTAGGAAATGAAATTAAGTTTGATTGCCAAGCAGTGACTTATCTTTTGCAAATTCTACTAGACAATCAAGAAGTAGTTAAGTTTATGATTATCAAGAATTAAGCAAACTACTTATAAAACAATCTCTTAGCACAAACTCCCCCTTGATTTTGAATTTTCAATAATTTCATTAAATTATTGTTTAAAGGAAACTATGTCCTTTAATTCTCCATTTCGCAAACTCCAAATTAGACAAAACAAACTTCCATATCTTATTGACAATTCTAATACAATTACAAATTATTTCTACAAATTCGAACAATATTAACAAAAAATTCACAATAATTTAATTATTTTTCCGACTTATAATGAAAATTATTTATTCAATAATATCTCGGAGTTAGTTTAATGAAAAGTTTAAAATTATTAGTTTTTGTATTTGTAAGCATTTTCTCTTTACTTGCAACTACTGAAACAAATGCAGCAACTGTGCAAATTATTCATAATTGTGCTGATGCAGCTGCGAAAAAAGTTGATGTATGGGTGAACAATGTAAGAACAGTTCAAAATTTAGAATTTAGAAAAGCTACAACTTGGACACCAATTCAAGCATTGAGCGTTACTATTGCGATTACGACCCCTGGTGCAGTCGATACTACAAAAGCTATATTCAACAAAACTTATGCTATGGATTTGATGAAAAGATATGTGATTGTAGCCAATGGAATTGTTTCTGCAAGCGGTTATAATCCTAAAAAAACATTTGAATTGTCTGTGTTTGAAGGTGGCAAAATCACAAGTACCGACCCAAATAAAACAGACATACTAGTATTGCATGGGTCAACAGATGCACCAGCTGTAGATATATGGGAAACAAAAGTAACCAATACTAAATTAGTGTCTAATATCTCATATAGCCAGTTCCAAGGTTACTTGTCGCTTCCTGCAGAAGATTATGCTTTGGAAGTAAGAACAGTAAATTCTACTGAAGCAATTGCAAAATATGATGTGCCATTAAAAACTTTACAAGCAAAAGGTTTTGCATTAGTGGTTTTTGCTTCTGGATTTTTCGATCCAACTAAAAATAGCAATGGCGATGCATTTGGTCTTTACGCAGCTTTGCCAACTGGCGATGTAATAGCATTGCCGCCAGCAAACACTTTGAAATATGCTAAAGCTCAAATTATTCACAACTGTGCAGATAAAGCGGCTGAAAGTGTTGATATTTGGGTGAATAATTCTAAAGCATTTGCTGGAGTGAAATTCCGTGAAGCAACTGCATACACTGAGTTACCTGCTGGTTTTCCATTAAGTATTGCAGTAACTGCTGCAAAATCTAATGATACTGTTGGTGCTGTTAAGCAATTTAATATTACTTTAGAGCCAGAAACAAGAAACATTTTGGTGGCAAGTGGAATAGTATCAAGCACTGGATATGCTCCAATTATTCCATTCGATTTGAAATTGTATAATATGGGTAAAGAAAAAGCAACTAATCCTGAGAAAAATGAAGTTTTAACTTTCCATGGTGTTACCGATGCTCCACCTGTTGATTTATCTATAGAAAATGCTAACCAAACTTTTACTTCTGTAATTTCAAATGCTTTCTATGGTGAATTCTATGCTTATACTGAATTGCCATTCGAAAATTTAAAACTAAAAATTTATCCAGCAGGTTCACAAGAATTATTGGTAACTTATTTAGCTCCCTTTAATTCACTTAATTTAAAAGGTGAAACTTTTGTACTTTTGGCTTCAGGATTTGCAGACCCAACCCAAAATAGCAATGCTACACCTTTTGGTATTATTATGGTGAAAAATGATGGAACAGTTATCGAATTAATGCCAGAAGCAGATGAAAATTCTGCGAAAGTTCAAATTATTCATAATTCTGCTGATAAAGCAGTTGAAACTGTTGATATTTGGGTTGGAAATCAAAAAGCGATTCCTAATTTTAAATTTAGAACGGCAACTCCTTATATAGATTTTCCATCAGATGTAGAAATTGTAGTTTCAATTGCATTGCCAAATGCAAAAGACACTTCTGAAGCAATTGCTAAATACAAATACACTTTAGTAAATGGTGCTTTTTATACTATTATTGCAAATGGTATTGTTTCACCAACTGGCTATAACCCAGCAACTCCATTTGATTTGTATGTTAGTCAATCGAGAATAGCTGCATTGAATTCTGAAAATATAGATTTGATGGTATTCCATGGCTCGACTGATGCTCCAACTATTGACATTTATGAGAAAACTGCTGGTGAACTAATCAATGATTTGTCTTACGGCAAATTTAGTAACTATTTAGAATTACCACAATTGGATTATTTATTGCAATTGAGAGATGCAACAGGCACTACAATTTTAAAGAAATATCTTCTGCCTTTTAAAACTGAAGGTATGAAAGGATTATCTACGACTATTGTAGCATCTGGATTTTTAGATTCTACAAAAAATAGCAACGGTCAGCCTTTCCAATTGCTTGCTGTTACGGAAGATGGATTTGTGAGCGTAATTGATGAAGAAAGTATTAATTCTGTTGAATACACAGCAAACAATACAAATTCGAATAATGTAATGCCAAACCCAAGCATTGGAGTTGCAATAATTAAATTAGATTTGAATAACATTTCAGAAAATTTAGTTTTGACAGTATTCGATACAAATGGACAAAAAGTATATTCACAAGACTTTACTAATTTGACTTCTGGAACAAACTATATCAATTTAAACTTACCATTTTTAACTAATGGTGTTTATAGATATACTGCGAAATCAGCAAAAGATAACATAGTTGGTTCTTTCACAGTTGTGAAGTAATTTCCAAAACACTTTAAATCCAAAAGACCTCAACTTTTAGCTAAGTTGAGGTCTTTTTTTGGCTTTAATATAGTAATTAATCTGGTAATTGAAATTTTGTTTGAAAATGAATTAATTCCATCTTTAATAATTACAAAATAAGTTCCAGTAACTAAGGGTTTAATACTAATGTTTACTGTACCGGATGTCTGTAAAATTACATTTCCAAATAGATCAACTATTAACACTTCTTCATAGCCTAAAATTCCATAAAGAAATTATTTTTCATTTCAACTATATACTCTCTTTTCACATTAATTTCTTCTGTACTAGAAGTTGATTTTTGTGAAGCATTGTATTTAGTCCAAGTCTTAGCATTGTCGTATGAGATGTATTCGACTCCTTTTGAGTCTTCAAATAGCATAGGTGCTAGTTTATTCTTATTAACATAAGAAGGAATTGCTAATTTAATCTCTCGGGTAGATACTTTATTTAAATACCATTCGGATTCATTATTATATTTTATTAATTCAGAACCATCAAGTCTCTCTATGATTACAATATTACTGTTTTCAATAACTTTACCACTCATAATATTTTTGT
>Ga0163147_10009644_pt1 | contig 10400 bp, 6 predicted proteins | sample OliLakLV19MP6G1_FD_148597 | JGI IMG/M metagenome (GOLD analysis project Ga0163147, IMG submission 148597) | Freshwater microbial mat bacterial communities from Lake Vanda, McMurdo Dry Valleys, Antarctica- Oligotrophic Lake LV.19.MP6.G1 | ecosystem: Environmental > Aquatic > Freshwater > Lake >... | reverse complement strand
AGGGGAGGAGCAAGAGTCAAGAACGGGCTGTCTGGCCGCGGCCGGGTGCAGCCGGGCTACGCTTGGTCGGTTCAAGAACGTCGGTTCTGACCGACTGGGTGGGCAAAGCCCGAATCACTGGAGAAAACGATTATGAAACGTTGGACCGCACTGACCGCCGCGCTGGCTCTGGCCGCGTCCGCCGGGATGGCCCTGGGACAGCAGGACAAGGACATGGGCGACAGCCCGCAGACCAAGCCTGCGCCGAAGATGGAAGCGAAGGCAGCGACGCTCAAAGTGGGCGACCCCGCGCCCGCCATGTCGATCGAGAAGTGGGTGAAGGGCGATGCCATCACCGGCTTTGAAAAGGGCCGCGTGTATGTGGTGGAGTTCTGGGCGACGTGGTGCGGGCCGTGCCTGCGTCAGATGCCGCACCTGACCTCGCTGCAGCGCGAGTACAAGGACAAGGGCTTGACCGTCGTCGGCGTGACCGCGATGGACAAGCGGAACTCGCTGGCGAACGTCGAGGACATGGTCGCGGCGAAGGGCGAGAAGATGGGCTACACGGTGGCGTGGGACAAGGACCGCGCGACCAACAAGGCCTATATGGAAGCCGCGAACAAGAACGGGATTCCGTGCTCGTTCGTGGTGGATCAAAAGGGCAACGTCGCGTTCATCGGGCACCCGATGCAGCTCGACCTTGTGCTGCCCGATGTGCTCGCGAGCAAATGGGACTACACCACCGGGCCGAAGGGCGCCGACGACTCGTGGAAGAAGCTCAACGACGACAAGATGGTCGTTCACCGCAAGGCTGAGGAAGACCCCAAGGCCGCGCTGGGGCTGATGGACAGCTTCGACGCGAAGTATCCGAAGTTCGCGTTCGAGCCGGGCGAGCGGTTCAAGCTGCAACTGGAGGCGGGCGACGCGGGTGCGAGCGCGACGGCGAACAAGCTCGCGGATCAACTGGTGAAGGAAGGCGATGCGCAGGAACTCAACGAGTTTGCGTGGGAGCTGGTGGATCCGGAAGGCGATGTGAAGAACCCGCCGCTGGATGCGGCGATGAAGGCCGCACAGAAGGCCGTGGACCTGACCAAGGAAAAGGACGGCGCGATCCTGGACACGCTGGCCCGGGTGTACTGGCTGAAGAAGGACAAGGCCAGGGCGATTGAGATTCAGCGGAAGGCCGTGGAAGTGGCCGACGAGCGGATCAAGGAAGAGGTCGCGGATCGCCTGAAAGAATACGAGGCGGACTCGAAGAACTGAATCAGATTCAAACGAACTTTTTGCCCGAGAACCCTGGATGAAATTCCAGGGTTTTTCATTTGCCACGTTTCGTCGGTGCGATCAGGCGCTGCCACATCACCAAACCAGCGCGATGGCACCGCCGCCCAGCCCTTCCTGTCCAGCGGAGTTGTCGAGTGCTGTGAGTCGTGGGATCGAGCAAAAATCCAGCCTCACCTTCGGTATCGACGCCGAGCCCACAAGACTGCCCCGAACCCGAGGGCAATCAGGGCTGCGGCCCACACGACCCGCCGCGCGCCGGCGAGTGGTGCCTTGCGTTCCAATAATCTGGAGCCCTTTGCATTGATCTCCGAAGAGCCGGGAAGGCGAGCATCTTCGGTTTGTCTGGTCGCTAAAACATCGGCTGCGCCATCGTGGCCAACGACCATTTTCGAGGTTGCGTCGAGCGCCCGCCGTACTGGGATCGGTGGACGCAGGCGGGTTCTTCTCAATGGCGTGCGCAACGGCTTACGAGCGTGGCGTTCCCCTCGGCCAAGGGGATGCTCCGCCAACTCACGGTTTACGGCTTGCCGCAACGTCCGTACGCACAGCAGACCGCATACTTCCCCGGCGTGATGAGCAGTGTTCTGTGGGCGGATCAAAGCGCGGGCACGCTCGATCAGACCAAGCTCCGTCCGGGTGTTCCGAACTTCTACTACCACTCGAATGTGTCGCGGCCGACGTTGCTGGATGTCGGCAGGGCGATCGACCAGACGCAGGACGGCATCCTGGGGCGCGACCGGTAGCCGTCGCGGCAGCAAGGTCGGCCTGTCTAACGCATGACTGATGGAACGTGTTGCTCGGGCGCGCGCACCGTCACTGACGGCACCAAGTTCGTTCCGGGCGTTGTCCCGGGCGTCGGGCCGTCAGGTTTCGTCTTACGCTCGATCACCTCTCGGTAGATCGTCTCAACCTCCGTCACATGCCCGGGGTAGCTCTGCAGCACCGTCGTCTCATGTACCTGCCGCGGCGAGGGCAGCAGCACCTCGCCGGTCACGAGCCGCCGGATGCAGTGGGCCAGCGCGTGCTCATCGCCGCCGGGAAAAAGCATGCCGTTGATGTTGTTGTTGATCCAATCGACCGGGCCGCCGAGGCGGGAGGAGATGACGAACTTGCCGGCGTGGAAGTTTTCGAGGAGTACCAGGGGCGAGTTTTCCAGCCAGATGTGGGGGAGGATGCCGACGTCGTACTCGCCGGCGCTGCCGATGAGTTGGAAGAAGTCGTAGCCGGGCCAGACGGAGACTTCGGGAAATCGGCTGAGCCGTTTGCGGAACGGCCAATCGAAGCCGAGGGCGCGGATGGTGATCTGGCAGCGCTTGCGGATGTGTGGTTCGAGGAGCGGGATGGCGCGGGTGAGCACCTCGAGGCCTTTGTTGGCTCGCACGGTGCCGAAGAAGGCGAATCGCAGGGGCGCGCCGGCATCCAGCGGGTGCCACGGGCGCTTGTCGTAAAACGGCGAGCGACGGGTGCGGCGGTTGATCTGGTCGAAGTGGGGCTGGCCGAGGCGGACCCAGCGGGTGCGCTCATCGGGAACCCCCATGGCAACGTGGACCTTGCGGAGATAGTCGCTGGGCGGAATGACCAGTGAAGCGCGGGCGAGCGCGGCCGCACCGGCCCGGCGGCGCTCGCCGTACTGGTTGAGGACTTTCAGGTGGACACTGCGGTTGGCGAGCATTCGCTCGTTGGTGTCGAGGGCCTGGAGGCTGTAGTCGCGCGGCTTTTCGGCGGGGAGCAACTGGGCATCGTGAGAAACGGTGCCGTCGTGGACGACCCCGTGGGCGACATCGAAGCCCAGGCCGAGCTCGGGGTCCGGGAGGCGCTCGGCGTTCCGGATGGAGGGGTGGTAGCGCCGGCTGAGCTTGCCCCGGAGCAGCGCGCGGGCGAGAGGCTTGAGGCCGTAGGCCATTTTCCGGACGATGTCGGCGGGGTAGATGCCGAGCAGCCATTCCAGGCTCTGGCCGGTGGCGCGCTGGCGTTTGTAGGCGCGGATGTCCTTCCCCTCGAGGCAGCCGACGCAGCGCCGGCCACCTTGATAATCGAGGCAGACCGCGAACTCGTGATGCAGCAGGTCGACCTGTGGGCAGACAAACCAGTAGTTGTGGGTGGTGACGACGACCGGAGTGCCCGCATCCTCGATCGCGCCGATGAGGTCGAGGCCGTAGCCCTCCTGCGAGTGGATGTGGACGACGTCGGCTTTGACTTCGCGGAGCCAGTCGAGCACGAGGCGCGTGGTGACGGGGCTGGCGATCTCCTCGGTCATGTTGAGGAAGTTCATCGCGGCCGGCGAGACGTTGGGGGCGTTGCGAAGCTCGAAAGCGTGGATGCCGGACCAATCCTCGCGGTGGGCGATGTGGGGCTTCGAGCCGCCGCGGCCGCCGAGCAGCGGCAGGCGGTAGGCCATGCCGGATTGGAGATAGACGACCTTGTGCCCGGAAAGGACCAGCCCGCGGGCGAGCTCGGATTTGCTGAGGTTATAACCGCTGCCTTCCTTGCCCTGACTGCTGAGGCGGGCCCAGCCGATCATGGCGATGGTGAGAGGGCGTGTGGTGCGCGGCCATTCGGCGCGGTTGGCGCGCGGGGCGTGGAGAGCTTCACCATTCAGGCGTGCGGCATCGCGGCGTAGGGGGACGCGGCGGAAGTCACGATGTCCGAGGCTGTCGGGAGGGCTCATCCGTATTTGCTTGTGCGCTGGTGCGGAGTGATGGTGCGGGCGAAACGGTTGCAGCGGACTGAGCTGGAGAGCCACCGCACGAGGAACGCCAGACGCTGCGGCCAGCCGTCGCGCTCGATCTGGATGCTGGTGGGCTTCTTCTGGTCGATGTGGAGGTTGAAGCCGCCGCGGAGGAGAATAGGGAAGTCGTTGGTCTGCTCAAACACGATGGCGGCGCGGGGGCGGCGCGACCAGACGTGGAACTGTTTCTTGAGCTTGGACTTGAGATGGCCGCCGTAGACGATCGCGCCGGGGGGAACGGGGTGAATGTCGTTGCGGCAGATGGGGAGAAACTCGGGGACGGCGAGGCGGGCGCGTTCGGGATCGGGGAGCTTGGCGATCTCTTCGCGGAGGTGGACGCGGAGCGCTTCGAGCCATTTGGGCGCATTGCCGTTGTTGATGAGCGCGGCGACGCGCACCCCTGGGCGGAGCAGCTTCAGACGGCGGAAGGTGTCGAGAGCGGCTTCACCGGCCGGGCCGTCGCTGCCGGTCTTGCCACCGGTGTTGTCGGCGATGTGGCGGGCGGTATCGAGGATGATGCGGGCGTGGAAAAGGCGGCGATGGAGGGCGGCGCGGAGGCTGTCTTTCAGGAGCGACTTGATGGCCTTGGTTGTGACGGTGCGGAGCTGCTCGCCCGAGAGCACCTTCTGGCCCATCCAGACCTTGTTGCGGTTGGCGTAGTAGATGCGGGCGGGCGTGAGCTTGAGATTCCAGGGGGTGTGGAACACGATGGCATCGAGGTTGAGCACCACGCGCCAGCCGGCTTTGGCGAAACGCAGGCACCAGTCGGCATCGTCGCAGTAGATGAAGTAGCGTTGATCCCAGAAGCCGACCCCGGGCCTGTCGGGCGTGCCGATCACGGCCTTCCACCGGGCGAGCATGCTGCATGCGGAGACGACGTCGACGTCGATGATGCCCTCGAACGGGCGCTCGCCGCGGGTGCCGCCGACCGTCTGCACCCAGCGGAGCCAGGCATCGCGCTTGGGGTTTTCCGGGGGACAGTCGTCTTGCATTGCGCCGGTGTGGAAGTTGTAATAGATCGTGGTCTCGATCGTGGTGCGGTGGTCGGCAATGTCGACGGTGCGAGAGCCGACCAGGCCGATGTCGGAAGAGGACGCCATCGCGCTGGTGAGCTGATCGAGCGCGTCCGGCGGCACATCGGCATCGTCATCGACGAGCCAGAGGTAATCGGGCGCGGCGGTTTGCTGCTGGGCGACCCACTCGGTAAAGCCGAAACCGGTGTTGAATCCGCCGCAGCCGCCCATGTTGGCGCGGTTGCGGATGATGGTGAGGGAGCGGAAGCCGAGTTTGTTGCGGGAAGCGGCTTGCGCGGCATCGCACTTGAAGGCCGGCTTGTGGGCCTCTTCCGTGTCGTTGTGAACGACGGATTCGGGGTGGAAGAGGCCGCGAAGCTCTTCGAGGGTGCCGTCGGTCGAGGCGTTGTCGATGACGGTCACATCCATCAGGTCGCGCGGGTAGGACTGCGCGGCCAGCGAGCGGAGGATGTTAACGGCATGGGCCTTGCGGTTCCAGGTGACAACGAGGATTCGGACGCTGGCGATTTTGGCGGGTTTCGACATCCGCCGCAAAGCACCGTTGACCGGAAGCTGGAGCGGTCTGCCAGGGAGCGGCGAAAGCAACGAGCTCGTCGTGTGGGCGGGCGGGTGTGCGGATGACGGATTCAATACAGGCTCCGGGCTCGGCCGCCCCAGGGTGCTCGCCCATGGCGAAGCGGCATCGGCGCGGGATTGTCGGAAACGGATCGAAGTTTAGCCGGGAAGCGTGTCGCCGACTTCCGGAAACCGGGCATCAAGACCAGGTTTTTTCATTTGGATGGCTGGCTCATGGGGATGTTCACGCGTTCGGTGTCGGCGCACGCGCGGGCCAGTTCATAGCCCGCATCGGCGTGCCGCAATACGCCAAGGGTGGGATCGTTGGTGAGGACACGAAGCAGACGCGCCGCGGCCTCGGGTGTGCCATCGGCCACGATCACCTGTCCGGCGTGCTGGCTGAAGCCGATGCCGACGCCGCCGCCGTGGTGGAAGCTGACCCATGAGGCTCCGCTTGCGGTGTTGACCAGCGCATTCAGAATTGCCCAGTCGCTGACGGCATCCGAGCCGTCCTTCATCGCTTCGGTCTCGCGGTTGGGGCTGGCGACGCTGCCGCAGTCGAGGTGGTCGCGGCCGATGACGAGCGGTGCTTTGACCTTGCCCTCGGCGACGAGGCGGTTAAAGAGCAGGCCGGCCTTGTCGCGCTGGCCGAGGCCGAGCCAGCAGATGCGGGCGGGGAGGCCCTGGAAGCCGAAGCGCGGCTTGCAGCGGTCGAAATCGCCGGCCAACAGGGCTTCGGGGTTGGCGTGGCAGGAGAGGATCCAGTTGTGGAGTCGCTGGGTGTAGGTGTCGGCTTCGCTCGCGGAGGACGCGAGCGGGAAGAGATTGAGGATCTCGTGGTCGGTGACGAAGATGTCGCGCTGGTCGCCGGAGAGCGCGACCCAGCGGAACGGGCCGCGGCCCAGGCAGAACTGCGGCCGGATGTACGCGGGAACGAAGCCCGGGAAGGCGAACGCATCGTCGAATCCGTGGTCGAGCGCACGCTGACGAATGTTGTTGCCGTAGTCGAACGCGATGGCACCTCGTTTCTGGAGATCCACCATCCTCCGAACGTGCCGCTCCATGCTCGACAAGCTTCTCCGTTGATAGGTGGTCGGATCGGCAACCCTCGCCGCCCCGGCCGCTGCATGAGTCATCCCCACCGGGACGTACCCCGTCAGCGGGTCATGGGCGCTGGTCTGGTCGGTCAACACATCGGGCGTGATGTCGCGCTGCAGCAGTCGTTCGAGCAGATCGACCGCGTTCGCGCACACGCCGATGGAAACAGCCTCGCCGCGCTTGGCACCCTGGACGGCAGCGTCGATCGCGGCATCCAGCCCGTCAACAACGCGGTCCAGATATCGGTCGTGCAGACGGCGATCGAGTCGCGCTTGATCCGTGTCGGCAATCAGGCAGGTGCCGCCGCAGAGGGTGATGGCGAGCGGCTGGGCACCGCCCATGCCGCCGCAGCCGCCAGTGACGCACAGGCGACCTTTGAGCGTTCCGCCCCCGCCCCCCCTAGAACCAAAGTGCTGGCGGGCGCACTCGGCAAAGGTCTCAAAGGTACCTTGCAGGATGCCCTGCGTGCCGATGTAGATCCAGCTTCCAGCGGTCATCTGACCGAACATCATGAGGCCCTTGCGGGCCAGATGGTCGAAGTGCTCCTGCGTCGCCCAATGGGGCACGAGGTTGCTGTTGGCGATGAGGACGCGGGGTGCGTCGGGGTGGGTTCGCACGATGCCGACGGGCTTCCCGGACTGGACGAGCAGGGTTTCATCCGGCTGGAGGCGTTGCAGCGAATCGACGATGGCGTCGAAGCAGTCCCAGTTGCGGGCGGCCTGGCCGCGGCCGCCGTAGACAACCAAGGCGTCGGGGCACTCGGCGACGTCGGGGTCGAGGTTGTTCATCAGCATGCGCATGGCGGCCTCGGCCTGCCAGGTCTTGCAGGTGAGCGTGGATCCGCGCGGGGCGCGGACGGTGCGAATGCGTCCTGACGCGGGAGGCAGCCCCGCGACGGCGGGGCTTTCCTGCGCATGTGTGGGCGGATGTTTGTCGGTAGTCGTCATCGCCATGTTCGGTGTCACACTACCAACAACGGTCGGGAAATACAAGCTTGCCTTAAAGCGATTACTCTTTGGCCGCGCCCGCGAAGGCGACGGGGCTGCGATAGCCGTCGCGGTCGCAGGCGCGCACGCCGAAGAAGTGGTCATCCTTGCTGAGCTTGAGTTTGTATTCGGTTACGCGCCCGGTCTGGAAAGCGGCGTCGCTCCACTGTGCGTCGCTGGTCTGGCGGTAGACGACCTCGTAACCGACGACATCCGGCTCGGGAGAGGGCGACCACCTGAGGACCGTTTCGTTGCCGAGTTCCGCGGTGACGACGCGCACGTCCGCCGGGGGGCGGGGGGCGTTCGCGAGGTTGATGAGGGCGGAGATGTTGAGCTTGGTGACGGCGGCGAGGTATTCGCCGTTGACATAGCGGCCAACGTCGCCCTCGCGCGTGTTGTTGATGGTTTTGACGTCGACGTGCTGGCGCAAGTAGGTTTCGCGGGCGACGGTGAAGCGGACGGCCGCGAAGCCGGCATCGTTGAAGGCGATGTGGTCGCCGCCGCGGAGGAAGCGGTCCTGGCGGTAGACCATCGAGACCATTGGGACAGCGCCCTCGTGCTGAGAGGCGAGTTGATCGACGTAGCGCGCAAGCTGACGGCTGGAGGAGTCGCTCTCGCTGGACATCATGCGGAGTCTGGCAATCGCTTCGGCGGAAGGGTTGCGTGGCAGGCCCTCGCTGAAGATGCGGACGATCCAGACTTTGGAGCCGGGGGTCTCGGGATCGGAAGGGTCGCCGACGATGTCGTTGTTGAGGACACCCGCGATGTTCTCGCCACGGCCTACGGCCTGCGATACATGGTAGTTTGCGCCGATCAGCCCTTGCTCTTCACCGGCGGTGAGAAGGAAAACCAGTGTGGAGTCGAATTGCCTGGCCGCGAGCGCGCGTGCGCAGGCCATGACGACGGCGGTGCCGGAGGCGTTGTCGTTCGCCCCCGGGGCATCGCCCGCGGCATCCAGCGGCTGGCCGTTGCGGCTGTCGTAATGGCCGACGACGTAGTAGCGGCGGTCGGCGGCTTCCTTCATCGTTCCGGGAAGGGTGGCGACGACGTTGACGATGCGTCCGCCCTCGGGGAGACGCGGGCCTTTGGGTGCATCGAACTCCTCGAACTCGACTTTGAGGCGAGGTTCCACGGTGGAACTCTCGCCGGAGGCGGCCGCGTATTTATCGAGCTCGGCCTTGATCCAGTTTCTCGCTGCGCCGATGCCGCGGGTGGGGGAATCGGTCTGCGAGAGGGTGTGGCGGGTGCCGAAGGATTCGAGTTTGTCGACCAGCTCCTTGCAGTCGGTGATGGTGACTTGCTTCATCGCCTCGACCTGCCGCTGAACCGGCGGGGGCGGGGGCGTGGTTTGGGCAATAGACGCGATGGCGACGATGAGCGCGGGGGTCATGCGGGAGGGTATCGGTCGGGCGAATGACGGGCCGCGAGCGCCGGCGAGCGGCTGCTATTCGCTGATCTGGTACACGACCCGCCCGCCGGAGATGACCATGTCGATGGGTGAGCAGCCGAACTCGTAGGCGAGCATCCGTTCGTCGGTGTGGCGGAGCAGGATGAGGTCGGCCCGCGTGCCGGGGGCGATGGTCCCGCGGTCGGAGAAGCCCAGCAGTTTCGCGGGTGCGGTGGTGGCCGCGGCTATGGCCTCGGCCGGGGTGAGGCCGCAGTTGCGGACGGCCGCGGCGATGGTGGTGGGCATGGAGCCGCACGGGGCCGAGCCGGGGTTAAAGTTGGTGGCAATGGCGAGTTTGGCGTTCGGGCTTCGGTCGAGGAACTTGCGGCCGCTGGCGAAGCGGCCGTCGAGGTGCAGGCCGCAGATGGGGAGCATCACGGCGAAGGTGTTGGGCGCGCGGCCGATGGCGTCGAGTTCGTCGTCGCCGCTGGCTTCGAGGTGGTCGATGCTGGTCGCGCCCATCGCGACAGCGCGCTGGACCATGCCGAGACGGTTGAACTGGTCTGCGTGGACGCGGAACGGGTGGCCGGCGACTCGAGCCGCCTCAAAGAGCCGCGTGCAGTGTTCGAGCGACCAGGCACCCTTTTCGCAGTAAGCGTCAATGGTGATGTCTCTGCCAAAGTCGCGGGTCACGGCGGGAAGCGCTTCGGCGATGATCCAATCGACATAGCCGTCCTGGCCGCGGATGGCGGCTTCATCGGGGTCGAAGGCGTGACCGAGGAGGGCGGTGGGTACGACCGTTCCGGCGAACTTGGCCGCGGCGGTGCGGATGGCCCGCAGCATCTTGAGCTCGTCTTCCGGAGTCAGGCCGTAGCCGCTTTTGACCTCGACGGTGGTGGTGCCCTCGCGGAGCATGGTATTGAGGCGAGCGAGCAGTGTGGAGGCGAGCTCGCTTTCGCTGGCCGCACGCACGGCCCGCACGGTCGACATAATCCCTCCGCCAGACTCGAGAATGTCGAGATAACTGGCACCGGCGCGGCGCAGATCCCATTCGTCGAGGCGGTCGCCCGCCCAGCAGGCGTGGGTGTGGCAGTCGACGAATGCGGGCATGAGGATGCGGCCGCGGGCGTCGATGATGCGATCGGGATGTACCTGTGATGGACGGGGAGCGGTGCCAGCGGTGCCCGATACCGAGACGACCTCATCGTTCTGGATGAATACGAAAGCCTCATCCAGCACGCCGAGTTCGCGGCAGGCCTGGCCCGGCCCGCGCATGGTGAGCACCCGCGCGTTGATGATCGCAAGGGTCATGCAGCGGCCCCGGTCGATCCGACGGGACGCGTGACGGG
>Ga0163147_10009634_pt1 | contig 10410 bp, 7 predicted proteins | sample OliLakLV19MP6G1_FD_148597 | JGI IMG/M metagenome (GOLD analysis project Ga0163147, IMG submission 148597) | Freshwater microbial mat bacterial communities from Lake Vanda, McMurdo Dry Valleys, Antarctica- Oligotrophic Lake LV.19.MP6.G1 | ecosystem: Environmental > Aquatic > Freshwater > Lake >... | reverse complement strand
AAATAAATGTTTCACAACTAACTAAAGGGACTTACTTCTTGAAATTGACTTTAGAAAACAATGTGGTTTTAGACTTTAATTTCATTAAGGAATAAAAAAACATTTAAGAACTAATGAAACCTAAATAATCAAAATCAATTTGTCTTTTTTCAACACTTACTTTTCTGATTCTTACTGTCAGACGAGAGCCAAGTTTGAATACTTTTTTGCCTCTTTTTCCGATTAGTTTCATTGTTTTCTCATCGAAATGGTAGTAGTCGTCATTGATTTCTCTAAATTTCAAAAGTCCTTCGGCATAGATTTCATCTACCTGCACAAATAAGCCAAAGTTAGTCAATCCAGTTACAGTACCTTCAAATGTTTCTTGCAATCTGCCTTTTGCCATCATAGTGTATGTCAGCTTAGTGCTAGCTCTTTCGGCTTCCATCGCTGAACGTTCTGTTTGAGTAGTATGCTGTGCAGCACTTCGCATAAATAGTTTCAAATAGTCAATTCTAGTTTTATCTATTTTAGCACCCTCGTACTCTTTAATCACTCTATGAATGACCAAATCGGCATAGCGTCTGATTGGCGAAGTGAAATGTGTATATTCCTTAAAGCCAAGCCCGAAATGCCCATAGTTATCTGGCGAATAAATAGCTTTAGGCAGCGAGCGAATCAATGTTTGGCTTACGATAGTTTCTTCAGGAGTTCCTTTAAACCTATGCAAAATAGCATTGATTTCTTTAGACGAAATTCCCTTCTTTTTGAAATTCATAGCCACCAAATCGCCCACAAATCTCAAAGCTTCGGCTATAGTTTCTGCTTTTGGCTGCTCGTGGATTCTGAAAAGATATGGCAACATATTGGTTTGCTTTTGCATTTTGGTCATCTTTTCCAAGTGCATAGCCACAATTTGATTTGCCAAAAGCATAAACTCTTCTATTAATTTCATTGAGTCTAAGCTTACTTTTTTTAAAGCACGAATTGGGTTTTTATTTTCATCTAACTCGAATCGAAGCTCCGAAGTCTCGAAGTCAATCCCACCAGATTGGAATCTTTTATTGCGAAGCACAATTGCAAGTTTATTCATTTCCATAAGAAATTCAGCATTCTCGCCTTCTTTGGCTGCAAGTATTTCGTGTACTTCCTCATAGCTGTATCTTCTTTTACTATTAATAACAGTTTCAGCTATTTTGTAGGATTTAATTCCACCTTTCACTCCTAACTCAACTATCACAGAAAATGCAAGTCTGTCTTCATTTGGGCGAAGTGAACATAGGTTGTTCGATAGATTCTCTGGCAACATAGGTATTACCCTATCCACCAAATAAACCGAGTTACCACGGTTTCTAGCTTCTATATCAAGTTCAGAATTTTCTACTACATAATGTGAAACATCTGCAATATGAATGCAAACTAAATAATTCCCATTCTCTAACTTTTTCATCGAAAGTGCATCATCGAAATCACGAGCATCTTTTGGATCTATCGTAATAACGAAATCTTTTCTTAGATCAAGCCTATTTTTAAATTCTGACTTATCTATTTTTTTAAATTTTTCAGCTTCTTGGACTACACCATCGGGGAATTCACGTGGCAATTCAAATTCATCTATTAAAGTATCATATTCCACATTTGGGTCGCCAGCTGCACCTACTATTGATACTACTTTTGCAGTCGGCGAGCGGTGTTTGTCAGTCCAAACCACAAAATCAGCTTGCACTTTATCGCCCTGTTTCGCATCGCCCAGGTCGGATTTGCTTACAATGAAATCTAAATAGTATTTTTTTTCATCAGGCACTAGGAAATAAATACCAGATTCAAATTCTATTTTTCCATGGATTTTATGCTCAACTCTTTCAATTACTTCCACTACTTCGCCGTAGGGCTTTTTATCTTTTTTTTCAGCACCAAGTTTTATTCGGACAGTATCGCCACTAAGAGCAGTATTCAAATAGCGGAATTTAATATTTACTATCGGGAATTCTTCGCTATCGGTAGTAACAAAACATCTATCATTTACTATTTCTACATTACCGATAAATCCATTGTCAGAAGATTCTTTCAGTCTATATTTTCTTCTAGCAGACTTTAGTAAGATACCATTATCCACCAAAGTATCTAGCACACCACGAAGAATAAAATATTCTGGATCGTTTGCTTTAATTTTCAATAATTTTGAAATTTCATTTAATTGAAAAGTAGCTCCATCTGTAGCGAAAAGAGCTAATACTTCATCGGTCAATTTTTCCATCATATTTAATTTCCTATGAGTAAATACTCACAGTATTTGTTTGTTCAAGTGATAAATTCAATGCAGTGTCTGCATTGTTATAAAGTCCAGCCACGTTGGAAGCTCCAGTAATTTCAGCCAGCCCTATGCTAATAGTAAAATTATACTTATGCCCTTCGTATTCAAAAGCATTGTTAGCAACTTCATTGCGTAATTTTTCTGCCCAAAGTTTTGCTTTATTCAAATCAAAACCAATTAATAATACTGCTTCTGTATAATCATCTACTTCGCCTACCAAATCGAAAACCCGAGAGTTCTTATTAATATTTTTTATTAATACCGATTTAGCAAATTTAAATCTTTCAGAAAATTCATGAGGATCGAGTGAAGAATACTTATCAATTTTAACAAATGCTAAAATGCTCAATTGCTCAAATTCCGCAGCTTTATACATTTCTTCTTTCAATCTATCGCTAAATGCAGTGAAGTTCATCACCCCAGTATTCGGATCTACCACAATGCCATTGCGAAGAAGTTCCATATAATGTAATTTCTCGATTGTATTATTAGCAAATGAAACAATAGTGCGAATTAATTCAATTTCAATTTCAGTAAGTGCATCGGAATTTTCACCTTCCACAAATAATGCACCAAATGAAGAGCCATTTGCCACAAGTGGAATAGTCAAGAAATACCCACCATTTTGTGGTCTTTCTTCAGCCACAACTCTTATTTGGTCGCCATCAATTGGGTTGTATATTTTAATTCCCATTTCTCTGATACTCATTCCAATTATAGAATTTTCTATTTCTATTTTCTTTCCTATAAATCCAGAATATTCATCATAAATAGATGAGAGCATATTTATATGCCAGCCAGAATCAATATCGTATGCTGCTATTCCAATAGCAGCACAGTCTATTATTTTCGCTACAGCCTCTATCAATGCAGAATTTACTTCGTCATAATCAGTAGCAGTATTTGCAATATTTTGGAAGAATTTAATATATTGCAAAGTGCGAGAGTCTTGCATTAAATCATATTTCTCGGTAAAGTTTTTCAGAGTAATTGAAATAATTTGAGTGAAATGTCCAAGGAATCCTACTATTAAATTATCGTAAGCTTCCGCATCGTCCGAATCGGCACATAGCACACCAATTACTTTATTCTCAAAAAACACAGGCATTCCCACAAATGAACTAGTGTTTGTTCCATTTTTATAATATGGTATCAAATCTAATTCAGCCGCTGGATTAATTTCCGAAAGTATTTCTGGTTTTCCCGTTTTCACAATTTGGCTTATAATATCATTGCCAAGTTTCAATTTTCTACCGCTAATAAAGCTAGACTGATTTTCAGTAACATAGCTTTCCAATATTAGCTCGCCTCTTTCATGATTGACAAGAAGAAGCAATGCAGTTTTAGTATTGGAAACAGAGCGAATTGTCATCAAAACTTTCGTTAGCAAAAAATTAAATTCTTTGCGTGGTTCATCGGAAATATAGTCAGTATCTTCCTGATTAATTAACGATAAGTCAATTTCATTTTGTTTATATTCTTGCTTAGGAGCAATTAAAACTTCTGGAGTTTCTGGTTTGCGTTCAAGTTCCTCATCCAAACTATCTCTAAAATCATCGAATGAATTTGTGTTTGCAGGTGCATCAATTTCTATTGATTCATAATCAGTATCAGCTGTTTGAATTTCAGCAAATGGCTCGCTATTAATTACTACCTTTGGAATTTCCACTTGTGGCTCTTGTGCAGTAGTCGTTTGTATCGGATGTGTGTTATCCAAATCTTTGGTGCGAATTACAATTTTGAATCCATTATCGTCTTGCTGATTGAATGCAACTGCTTTTTGAACTGGCTCATCTGTGGCTGCTTCAGTTTGCAAATTATATATTTTGGCATTATCAGATTCTAATTCTTCTGCCCAATCTATTGCTTCGGCTTCTTTAATTTCTTCTTCTTTTAATTGCTCAATATACTCTTCTTCTAATGGCTTAATTTCATTTGCTATTGTTTCAGTATCTGGTTGGTTTGCAAATTCAGGTAAGTTACTTTCAATAAGTTCATCTTCAATTTCTTCCAATGTTTCTTCTTCAGCCACCAAATTTTCTTCTTCGATAGTTGCTTCTTCAATAGCAATTTCTTCCATCATTTCTTCTTCGAGTGCTATTGCATTTGTTGGCTCGGCATCGAAAGTAATAGCTGGAGAGTCCAGTTGTCTTTGTGAAATAACTTCTTCAATAATTGAATCTTCTATGATTGGCTCTGCCACAAAAATATCGTTTCTATATTTATCTTTTTGGCTAGGTTCTTCTTTGGCTATCGGATTATTGTTATCTTGCTCCAATGGTGTGGAAGCAATATTAGTGTGTGCCACCTTGCGAATTATTCTAAAGCCCTCTGCTTCGGTATTGCGAATAGCTTGACTTGAATTTAATGTTTCTCTATTTTCCTCTGCTGCTATTGTGCTATTGAAATCTTCAATAACAACTCTTTTCGCTTGACTATCCTGGCGGACAGTTACTTTGAAATTCGGGGTGGGTGCTGCACCTCGCATCTTTTGTGGCTCCACATAATCGCTCATTTTTTGAGCTAGAAGCAACACCAAACCTACAAAGCTAAGAATTACTAAAGCAATTCCTATAAATTTTATTTCAATTTGTTCTGTAGCTATTATGAAAAAAATACCTGCTAATATAGCAAATATAGCTAGTATTTCTTGCCAGCCAACAAAGTTCTTAATTTCGATTTTTCTTTTTTGCATTATCCGAAAAGATATAATTGGGAATGATATTGCAAATTTAAGCAATCAAAACACTTGTACTTTGTTTATTTATCAACAAAATAAATTGCTTTTCTAATATTTATATCTTTCTTTCAAATCCCAAATAACTGTTCTTTTGATTTGCTGAGTGAATGGCTGATTTCCAACCCTGCCCTTCATAAAACCATCTATAACAGCTTTAGAATAATCCATTGCTCCATCGCCTTTCACATCTAACGTATATTTTGCTATCGCATAAGCCGAATCAATTGTAGCTTCGCTATTGACATCATAAAGCATTTTGATTTTTTCGTTAGTTCTTAATGTATCTGTTTGGCATTCGATTATTGCTTTTTGCCCATTTGCTTGAAGAAGTCTATTATTTCCTTTCCCAGAAAATTTTAAACCTTCCAATTCAATTTCAAAATTACTATACCAAATAGTGTCTGTTTCCATTGGAACAGTTGGCAATACGTGCTTAGTCATGTCCACTATATAACTCAAATCAAAATCCGAAAGTCTTCGCAAATAATAATCTCTTCGCGCTGTGTCCGATATTTTCGCATAATCATATCTAAGCGATTCCAATAGTTCGCCACCTACCGAAGCCACATCGCCGTAAGGTGAATATGTCAAATCGAACTGTTTGCTTATCAATATGAAATAATATACATAATCAGGGAAATCCACTGGAGGCATTTTGTCCTCTTGAGTATTATGCCGCACTATTTTATCGCCCGATTTGAACTCATAAAGAATCGAATCAATCAGGATGTTTATTCTCACAAAACCTTCTTTGGGCAAATCTGGGCTTCTCAATGTGAAATAATAAGTAACATCTCTTGAATAAGTTTTCTCTGTGCCATCGCCAAAAGTTCGCTTTACTTCTGTTTTTTCGTTCATTCTATAGATGTGAAACACATCGAATGGGTATTTATTTCTAACTAAATATTTTGGCTCATCGCCTCTTTTCTTTGGTTTTTCTTTGGTTTTAGCCTGCCCTTTCTCTTTTGGTTCGCTAGTAGATTGTGCCATTGCTCCATAGCAAAAAAACAATGCCATCATAAAAATTGCTTTTCTCATAAATCCCTTAAATTATATTTTCTTTAAATAAAAAACGGACAATCTTGATTCAGACTGCCCGCAAATTATATTCTATTCAATTAAGCTTAGTAGAATTATTTATTACCTACCACTTCACTTGTGCTAAAAAAGAATCCGATTTCATTGTTTGCGTTATCGTCTGAATCAGAACCGTGGATAGCGTTAGCTTCAATTCCAGTTCCGAATAATGCTCTAATTGTTCCTGCTTCTGCTTTCTTAGGGTCTGTCGCTCCTATCAATTTTCTAAATTCTTCTACAGCATTTTCTCTTTCCAAAGCTATTGGAACTATATTGCCTGAAGTCATATAATCAACTAATTCGCCATAAAATGGGCGTTCTGCATGTACTGCATAAAACGCTCCAGCCTGAGATTTAGTGATTTTTGTGTATTTCATAGCAAGAATTTTAAATCCTGCTTCTTCGATTTTAGATACTATTCCACCTACTACGTTTTTAGCTGTTGCATCTGGTTTGATGATGGCTAAAGTTCTATTAGACATTTAATTTAATCCTTTCTATTTAGATAGACACTTGAAACGTGAAAAAGTCACGCTTAATTTGAAAACTTTTTATTTTTTTTCACTTTTTTTCTTAGGAGCTTTAATGTTTGCCAAAGCTTTACCTGCCGTAACTCCCAATGTACCAGGAGTTTCCACCACAAATATGCCCGCTGCTTCCATCACTCTCATTTTACTTTCTGCCGTGCCTTGACCGCCAGATACAATTGCTCCTGCGTGGCCCATTCGGCGGCCTGGAGGTGCAGTTTTTCCAGCAATAAAACCTACAACTGGTTTTTTAACGTAAGCTTTGATGTATTCTGCAGCTGCTTCTTCAGCAGTACCACCAATTTCACCAATCATCATTATACATTCAGTTTCATCGTCTTCATTGAAAAGTTTGATAGCATCTATAAATTGAGTGCCTATAATTGGATCACCACCAATACCAATACAAGTAGTTTGTCCCAAACCCTCATCAGTCAATTGCTTAACTGCTTCATAAGTTAAAGTACCACTTCGAGATACCACTCCAACCCTACCACGAGAGTGGATAAAGCCAGGCATAATACCAATTTTAGCTTCGCCTGGAGTGATAACGCCAGGGCAATTTGGGCCAATCAAACGTGAATTTGAATCCAAAAGAGCAGCTTTTACAGTAATCATATCACGAACGGGAATCCCCTCTGTGATACAGATAATAAGTTCGATTTCAGCTTCAATTGCTTCAAGAATTGCATCGGCAGCAAAAGCTGGAGGAACAAATATCACTGAAGCATTCGCTTGTCCTTCTTTTCTTGCTTCACGCATAGAATTGAATACAGGCACTGAGCGAGTAAATTTATAACTATCGTTGCCAACATATCCAGTACCGCCTTTGCCTGGTGTAACTCCAGCCACTACGTTTGTGCCATACTCAAGCATTTGGCTTGTGTGGAACGTACCTTCTGTGCCAGTCAACCCTTGCACAACAAGTCGTGTATTATTGTTTACAAGAACACTCATTGAAAACCTTGTTAGTTTTAGAATTTGAACACAAAATTAGTGAATTTTTGTGAATTAACTGTTAACAAACAAAGAATTTTTCACTTTTGAGGATAAATTTAGCAATTATAGGCGCCATATAAATGTAAAAACAAGCACAAAAACATCTCTTCATTCTTAATTCTTTGAGTCTTTTGGTAGTTGATGTTACGAATGTTTAAAAATAATGTTATGTAAATACTCTATTTTTAAATATATTAGTATATCATTTGTTGAGAGTATGTAAATAAATGAGTTATCCGTTAGTATAGCGGACGACACAGACGACAGTAAACGAACATAAAAACAGACAGACAAAATGCCAACGCTTCGCAAAATTAAAAGAGCTGCAAAGACAACGCACAAGCCGACCAAAATTGCAGCACATTTAATTTTGCCCAGCCGCGCAAAGAGTTAGAATTTTTATTATTTTAATTGCAAAACTTAGCGTTACTTTTACTCACGAAATTCATAAAATTTCTCAATGACAAAAGAAGAAAAATACATTGCAAGAATACTACTGAAATCAAGGTTTCATCAAGCCAATAAACAGGCTTTTGAAGACTTGTTTACAAAAATCAAGCAGAATGAAGACGGAAATTTCAAACAAGTAAAGCCTCAAGGCAGATTAGGTGATGGAAAGTGTGACGGTTTCAACTCTTTGAGCGAAGAATATTACCAAGTTTATGCACCTGAAGAACTTTCAGGCAATGAAGCTACAATGCTTTCTAAAATGGATTCTTCTGTTAATGGATTAATTAAATTTTGGGAGGAAAAAGATTTTAAGGTTAGTAAATTTTATTATGTAGTTAAAGACGATTACAAAAATGTTTATCCATTACTTTACACAAATGCAAAAGCAATCGCCAAAAAATTTGGTATTGAATGTGAAATCATAACGTGCAAAGACATTGAAGATACTTTTTTAAAACTTGATGAGGATAAAATGATTGATATTCTTGGAGGTATAATTCCTGACCCATTAAATATAATCTATGTCGATTATGGTGTAATGCAAGAAGTAATCGCTTTTCTTTTACAAAGTAAAGCACCTAAGATAAAAGAAAAAATTCCAACTCATCCTGACTTTGAAAAAAAAATTATTTTCAACTCATTAAGCAAAGCAGTTGCCGATTTCCTAAATGCTGGACAAAGACAGAATTTTGTCATCAAAGAGTATTTTGAACTTAATAGTAAATTTACCAAGGAAGAATTGAGACAAATATTTAATAATACATATAAACAAGCAGTTTCAGAAATACTAGAAAGTGAAACAAAAAATGACGAAGTTTTTCAGTTTATAGCTGACAAATCAAGTCCAAGAGATAACTTTGCATTTCACAATGCTGTTTACGTTTTAATGGCTTACTATTTTGAATATTGTGATATCTTTGAAACACCAAACAATAATTATTTATGATTTTACCATCAAAACATATTAGATTTTCAGAATCATTAATGGGATTAGGTGGAATATTACTAAGTTTCATTAATGAACCCAAATCTGTAGATGAAATTTGGTTCAAATATTCTGAAATAAATAATTCAAAACTAAAATTTCCTGCATATCATAATTTTGACAATGTTATTCTGGCATTGAACTATCTTTATCTTATTGGTGCAATACAAATTAATATTAACGGAAAAATTCAAAATGCGGCTGATTGAATTAAGAGCAAATAAAAAATCTTTTCATACTGTATCGTTTAATCAAAACGGCATAACAGTTATTGCTGCTATAAAGGAAACTGAAGACCAAAGAAAAACATATAATAGTGTTGGTAAGTCCCTTATAATAGCATTAATACATTTTTGCTTAGGTTCAAATGCCAATAAAGAGTTTGAGAAGTTGGAAGATTGGATTTTTACTCTTGATTTTAAAATTTCAAACGAGAATTTTACGGCAATTCGTTCAACAAAAAACCAAAAAGAAATAGAATTAAATGGCAAAAAATATTCTTTAAAAGAGTTCAATAAAATTTTAGAAGAAAAATTATTTAGAATAGAAGAAAATACTAAATATGTTACTTTTAGAAGTTTACTTCCACGTTTTATAAGATATGGCGAAGATGGCTATATATCAAATGATAGATACATAAAAAAAGAAAATCCTTTAGCAACACTCTTAAATAATGCTTTTTTATTGGGTTTGGATACGGATTTAATAATAAAAAAAGCAGATTTAAGAGAGAAAGAACTAAACATTGGCAAATTGAAAGCTCAACTAAACAATCCTGAGTTTAAAGCAATTTTTGGAACTGGAAATAAGAAGGATTTAGAAATTAAGATTGTTGAACTTGAAACACTAATCAAACGTTTCAGAAAAAGCATTGATGAATTTATAATCGCTGAGGATTACAATTCAATTAGAGAAGAAGCTGATAAAATTTCTTACACTCTTAAAAATCATAAAAATAAAGCATCGAAATTGCAGATTGCTATTTCTAATATTGACAAGAGCTTAGAAATTCATCCTGACATTTCCAAAGAGCAAATAATCAAATTGTATGAAAACGCAAAATTTGAGTTGGGTGAAATGGTTTTAAAAAAATTAGCTGAACTAGAAAAGTTCAACAGCCAAATTTTAGATAATAGAAAACGAAAATTAATTCAAGAAAAAAGAGATTTTGAAATACAATTGCTAGAGGTTAGTAAAGTAATAACTAAACTTGGTCTGCAAGAAGATGAAAAGTTGCAATATTTGAATTCAACTGGTGCTTTAAATGATTACACGAGATTAAATCAAGCATTAAGCGATAATGAAAAAAAACTACATTCATTATTACAATATAAGAAAC
>Ga0163147_10009631_pt1 | contig 10412 bp, 8 predicted proteins | sample OliLakLV19MP6G1_FD_148597 | JGI IMG/M metagenome (GOLD analysis project Ga0163147, IMG submission 148597) | Freshwater microbial mat bacterial communities from Lake Vanda, McMurdo Dry Valleys, Antarctica- Oligotrophic Lake LV.19.MP6.G1 | ecosystem: Environmental > Aquatic > Freshwater > Lake >... | reverse complement strand
TATCCCGAGAGCATCAAAGGATTGTTTTCGATGCTGTGTTCCCAACCACCGCCGTCGGGACTGGAAGCCTCGGAATACAACCAGCAGCAAGTACCTTGCAAAGGCATCGCCGAAACGTTTGCCCGCGCCGGCCATCGCACGGGGCTCTTCCACTCTAGCTGGTTCGCATACCTGGGAATGAATACCGTCGTGCAAGAACGTGGATTCGATGAGCTTGCCGACGCGAGCAACATCGACAGCCCGCATCGTTCAAGCTTTGGCGTTGACGATCGCTCTACCGTACGGCGGACCTTACAATTCATCGACAACCGAAACCCAAACATGCCCTTTTTCGCAGTCTATATGCCGATCGCGGGACACCATCCGTATCACACTCCTGGAAACATCCCGAGAACGATGCCTGAGCACAGCGAACGCGACGAACATCTAAACGACCTTCGAGTGGGAGACGTGGCCCTCGGAGAATTGCTTGAAGGCCTTCGCCAACGGAATCTGCACGACAAGACGTTGTATGTCGTTGTCGGCGACCACGGAGAAGCCTTCCGCGAACACGATGGCAACGTGGCCCACGCGCTCTATCTATACGAAGAGAACGTGCGAGTTCCATTTATTGTGGCGGCGCCCGGCCTCATCAAACAACAGAGACGCGTGCATCAATTGGTAAGCCTAACCGACCTCTCATCGATCACATTGTCGCTGATGGGACTGCCTGAAACCGACGCGCATTCCGAACAATCGGATTTCGCATCACCGACACGCGTCGTTCGCTTTTTCACCGAACAGGCAACGCATCGAGGAGGCTTGCGCGACGGTCGCTTCAAGTTCATCTTGAACCAAGACAACGGCCGCACGGAACTGTTCGATCTGGCAAACGACCCCGGTGAACGTCGTAATCTCGCGGACGCCTATCCTGATCGGGTCGCGCACTACCGTCTTTGTTTGGATCAGAACCCAACCTAGGCTTGACGAGGCAATGGTGAGAATTTCATGATTTCAGTAGATACTGCGACTGGTCCAACCCTTGACCTTCGATTCCGACAACATGAACGCCGCCGTGCCACCGGGCACGATCGAGTCGTTTCGTCGCGGCGACGAGGCCGCGTTCCTCGCCGTTTACGATGCCTACAATGGCGAACTCCGCTCGATGGTGCGGCGAATGTTCTTGTCGCCATTCGATCGCGAAGAGGCCGTTCAGGAGTCCTGGTTGCAGATCCACCGCGTTCGCCTCCGCTTCGATCCCGAACGGGGCCCGCTCGGCGGTTGGTTGCAAACGATTGCCATCAACCGCTGCAAAGAGATCCTGCGCGCACGCGGACGGCGGCCCCAAGCGCACGATTCCACCGACGATCTCGATTTGACTTCCAACGAACCAGCCCCGGATGAAGCCGTTCGTTCCGGCCGAGTGCAATTCGCAATGGCAACTTTTCTCCACAAACTGAAACCCGAAGAGGCACGTGTTTTTCAGCTTTCATTGCTGGAAGAGCAGAGCCATGACCAAGTCGCATCTGCCATGGGTATCAGTTCCCGCCGTTGCAAATACCTGCGCATGAAACTTTTATTACGAGCGGCAAGTGATACGGGCCTTGCCGCCGCGTTGGCCGAGGTAACGAAACCGTGAGTTTGTTCTTTTACCGCCGAAGGATTCTGAAGGCGATCGCGGGCGATCTGCCAATGGAATCCGAACACGAACTGCGCAAGCATCTACAAACGTGCAACGCTTGCCGAACCTTTTACGACCGCGTCGGTTTGGTTGCCGAGGCGTTGCCCGGTGTCGATGCAAAGGCCCGCCGACGTGAGCGTGAGGGTCTGTTGTTTGCCTTATCCCGCCGAACCGTCCTACACCCTGCCCAACCATCCCGGCGCCGACGTTGGCCAATTTTGATGGCACCCGCACTCGGCGTCGCGAGCCTCGCGATATGGCTGAGCCGATCGCACGAATTCTCGGTGCAAGGGGGTCGACAAGAACAGGAAACGATCCAATGGCGCGGAAACGATGTCCCGGCGCAAACGACGCCGATCCGACTTCTCGTTCACGCAAAAAGAAAAGTTTCACCGCAGGGCGCTCCCTCGTCGGTGCGTTTAATCGCTGAGCTACCTGGATCCGGGGAAGCGCACGTTTCGTTGCAAGAGTTTGTCCAGTTCAGTTACCGAGATCTGCAAGTAAGTTCGTACTTCACGCTGGTTGGACTGCTTGCCAACGGCGACGTCCACGCGATGCTCCCCATCAATGGAAGCCCATCGGTGCGACTCGAACCCGTGACGCGAACGACCGCAATCGGGCCCAGTTTGGATCTCGATGGGCGTGTGCCACCGGGGCCGCTGCAAGTGCTTGCCATCGTCTCCACCGAAGCGATCGGAGCCGAGCAGGTTCGTGAAACGATCGCCGCTTGGAAAAAGAATTCCGCGCTTCCCAAGTCGGTTGCGCTTTTATCGGGGTTGTTGATCGTTGAACGATAGCGACCATGCGCGCCAGGCTATTCATGATCGTGTTGGCAGCCGTTGCGACGCACGCGCCGCCAGCGGCGGCTGATCCCGCGCGACCGGATTCTCCCGACGAAATCTACGCCGTCGTGGTGGGCCACAATGGCGGACGACAAGGGTTGCCTGCGCTGCAATTCGCAGATGACGACGCACTTCGATTCGCCCTCATGTTTAACGGTCTGACGCGGGCGCAGACCTCCCCTTCCCAGGTGTGGTTGCTAAGCACAATCGACACCGACACCGAAGCGGCCATGAAAGAGAGTGGACTCGTAATCCCGTCGCATGAGCGCCCGACCCGAACCGCGCTGTTCCGCACACTCGACGCCCTCAAGAAACGCTTGGCGGCACAACCCTCGAAAGGCAACCGCGTTTTGTACTTCGTTTATGCGGGACATGGACAGCACGGTCAATTGCTGCTTGAACCCGAACAGGCACAGGAAGCGGCCATTACTGGTACCGAATTGCGCACGGCACTCGCGGCCCTCACCGGGGTAGACCCAGGTCTTCGCATTTTCGTTTTTGTCGACGCCTGTCGATCGCAAAGTCTCTTCTCGGAACGCGGGGCCGCCACGGGTCCAGATTTTTCGACCGAAATTGCTGAGTTGGAGCGCGGGGCGAATGCGGCACAGATCGGCGTTCTCACAGCGGCCACCACGGGCAAGCCCGCCGGAGAATTGAGCACACTGCGATCGGGCTTGTTCTCACACGCGTTGGCATCGGGACTCGCAGGCGCCGCCGACGCAGACAGCGACGACGTCGTGACCTTCGGTGAACTGGTGGCCTTCGTTGCTTTCAACACACAGGGGGCAACCGGACAGACGCCTTGGTTTGACCCACCGGGAGGCGACTTAAAACGCAACACAATTGATCACCGCGGGCGCGCGCCTCGACTGCGCATCCGAGCGCCAAAAGACGGCCGCTATCGCGTCGAATCATCGACCGGGCGACCCATCTTCGCGGAGGTGTATGCAGCAAAGGGACAAACCGTGACACTGACGCTGCCACCCGGTCATTACCGCGTCCATCGCACGGACGGACGGGATCAATCAGCCGAAGCGGCCGAATCCTTCGTCGATCTGGAGGCGGGACAGACCAACGACATGGGTTCGGCACGCTGGAAGCCGTCGCAAAGTGAATCAAGGGCAGACCGGGGAATCGACCCGACGCCATCGGGATTCGACACACCTTTCACCACCGATGTCGTCGCGGCATTGACTGCTGGATATGAATCGGGACGAACACCATCCGTAACACAAGAAACCCGATCGACACGATTGCTGACGGCCTACGCGATGGGCTCCGCTCCGCTTGAACTGGGCGGAGCCGAACAGGGATTGATGATGCGCGTTTCATCCCGCGGGCTTGGCCCGTTTGCCTTGGGAATACGGTCCATCTCCATGGGGTCATCCCATCGCGTGGGTGAAAATGCGTTCAGTTTGTTTCGGCAAACGTTGGTTCTTGAAGGCGGCTACGTGGTTCGTTTGCCGGCGGCGCACCAACTTGAGTTCTTCGGAGGCGGTGGATCGAGCACGGTGCTGCAAAGACGCAATGGCGGATCGAAAGGTGGGTGGTTCGCACCCACGTTGGCGACGGGATTTGGATTGTCTGGGCCGCTTCGGCGAGGGTTGGGGTGGACCATCGGAGGACTCTTGGTGGCGTCTTGGATTGAGGTAGATGGTGCCCGGAATGCGAGCACAACGTTTGCTTTCAACGCGGGGCTATGGTGGATCCTGTGACGAATGTCCAACGATCGGTCTTCTGGCATAGGATGATCATGGCTTCATTGGCATCGTTACTCCGGAGGAACCGAAATGCGGTTGCGCTTTTGATGGTCGCGTTGCCTTTGGGAGGATGCGCCATCGAACCGCTCACCTCGGGCGACCTGGAAGGTTCCGAACGCACCTCAGTGCAAGATGCTCTCAGCAATCCGGACACACGTGCAATTGCCGACGTCCCACCGACCGATGCGAAGGTGGCCGAGCCAAGAGATACGGCCGTTTCAGCAGATGCAGAAAACACAACCTGTACCGGTGTCGGCATCATGAACGGTGACGTCGTCAGTGCATGTACCAATGTCGGACTTGCGGCCGTTGTTCAATTTGGAGGGCGAAGGGTTTGCTCATTGCCGTTCAAAGCCTCCTTCACGCTGTCAGATGTCCCCGCAGGCTGCCCCCTCTTGCTGACCGCGTACAAGCCCGGATACATCCGCTACGGAAAGCCGGCAACGGTTCCGAAAAACAGCAGTATCATCGAACGCATCGTACTAATGCCCGAAGGCGGATGTGGTGCGCCGACCCCACCAGAGCTGGGATGTGACTGCGACGCCGGCGCGTGCACGCGGTAACCTCGCCGGCCCACGTATCCCTTGCTCGGTTCATCCCAGCGGTTGCAGGCTGGGTGGATGGGGCTCTTCTATGGCGGCGACGGCACGCCGAAGGCGCCGCCGCCATCTTCACCGTGATCGCCACGTCCCGCCTTCGTCGCATCGAGCCACAGCGGTACCTCGAAGAATTGATGCGCGTGCTGCCGTATTGGCGCCGAGACCGATACATCGAGGGTTTGCGCATCGTTTACAATGATTGAGAGTCACTGCCGGATTTAGGATTCAGCAAAGCAGTGTCGGATTCGCGAGCAATTTGGGGCGAGTTGTAGCTCAGGATCGAATATGCGCATAAAACAGGGCTGGGTGGGAAGTCTTGTGCTTCGTTTCTTTGCACATGCTGTTTTCCATTTTAGGTCGCTCAGCGCCGCCACGCGAGCCAGCGGGAAAATATTGTTTTTGCAAATGGCATCAAGCGGGTGTGGTTGTAGGCGTCCGCCGCCTTCTTGATCGCTTCGCCCTGGGTCGGGTAGGCGTGGATGACGCGGGCTAAAGTGCGCAGACCGATCCCTGCCACCATCGCCAGAGTGACCTCGTTAATCATCTCACCGGCGTGACGGGCCACTATCGTCGCACCCAGAATCCGGTCCGTGCCCTCCTTGACGTGGATTTTAACGAAGCCCGCCTCCTCCCCGTCAGCGATCGCGCGATCCACGTCGTGCATAGGGATCGTGAAAGTTTTGACCGAGATGTCCTTGTTGTGCGCTTGCTGCACATAGAGGCCGACATGGGCGATCTCCGGATCGGTGTACGTGCACCAGGGAATCGTCAGTGCGCTCAACCGCTGGCGCCCGAAGAACAGCGCGTTCCGAACAACGATGCGCGCCGATGCGTCGGCGGTATGGGTGAACTTGTGCTCCAGGCAGACATCGCCGGCGGCATAGATGCGCGGATTGCTGGTCTGCAGGAAGTCATTGACGCAGATGCCATCGTCGGCGTCGTAGTGGACGCCCGCGGCCTCCAGATTCAGACCTTCGACATTTGGCACCCGGCCGGTACCAGTGAGAATGGCATCGACTGCGACCGTGCTTTTGTAGTCGTCGCTGACGAGATCGACGAGCTTCTGCCCGCCTTGTACGCGCACGCTGACAGCGCGGGTGTTGAGCCGCACCTCGACGCCGTCGCGGGCGAAGGCGTCAGACAGGATCTGGGCGGCGTCGCGCTCTTCGAGGGGCAAGAAGAGCGGCCAGCTCTGCGCAATAATGGTCTTCGATCCGAAGCGGGAAAATGCCTGCGCCAATTCGCAGCCGAGTGGGCCGCCGCCGATGACCAGCAGGCGGCGCGGCAGTTCGGTCAGGTTGAAGACGTTTTCGTTGGTCAGGTAACCGGCTTCGACAAGCCCAGGAATCGACGGCGTGTCGGGACGCGAGCCCGTCGCGATCATTGCCTTTTTGAAGCGCAGGGTTGTGCCATCCACCGTCACCGCCTCGGGTCCGGTAAAGCAGGCCGCGCCGAAAAACACATCTACGCCGGCTTCAGTCAACCGGAGCACCGAATCGGCGCGGCTGATGCGGGCGCGGATGCCGCGCATGCGCAGCATCACGGCGGAAAAATCAACGCGGAGATCGCCGGGGATCTGTGCGCCATACTGCGTGGCATGGCGCATCTCGGAATACAGCCTTGCTGTGCGAATGATCGCCTTCGATGGCACGCAGCCCACATTCAGGCAGTCGCCGCCAAGTAGATGGCGCTCGATCAGTGCGACCTTCGCGCCCAATGCCGCGGCGGCGTGTGCCGCCACCAGCCCCGCCGTGCCCGCCCCGATGACCACCAGGTTGTAGCGGGCGGCCGGCACCGGATTGCACCATCCGTCGGGATGCACATTGTTCCGTCGTTCGCGCTCGGCTACGTCCGGCGGGGCCGTGGAGGTTGAATTATTGTGCGTGGCCATTGGCGTGGTGCTTATTTGGAGCGCGTCGCTGTAGCCAGCCGCCACGGAATCCGGCGCGGGACAATCCGGTGCGGATCGGGCGACAGTTCCGCGTCAGTTGCCAGATCAGTTGGGTGCGGTGATTTTCGATCATCAACAGCACGATGCCCTGATCGAGCCCGAAGTGTCCGGCCGAGACCCAGGCGCGATCGGCGCGGGCGAGGGTTGGATTGAAACTGCTGGCGTATTGCTGGTCGGACAGGTTCTCGGGATAACGATCAAGCATGACGCTAGCGGTGCGCAGGACAATGTCGGGCGCGAACGGCAGCGATGCCACCGCCGCCCATCCACTCAAGGTTCCGTCATCAGGCCCGTAGGGAACGCCGCGAGCGGCGTAGCCAAACAAGCGGCGTGGTTCGTCAGCCAGCTCCGGTTCCTGCTGGCTCGGACCATCGCACGCGGTCACTCCCCAGCAGGATTCGCCATAACCGGCGAACCCGTGCGGGTTGCGGCGCGCGTATTGCCGCTGAACCTCGGTCGCGCGCCGGCTGTTCTCGAAATAGTCGCAGCGCTTGTCGCGCATGAAACGATCCTGGATGCCGCGAAAATCGATCCAGGCGTGCGAGAACTGATGAACGAACAGCGGCCCGGCATACAGAAAATCGTAGCCATACAAATTCTCCCACTGGTAGGTCGCTGTCCAGGCCTCGAAGTTGTCGCCCGCAATCGGGTGCGTGGGCGAGCCCAGCGCGAGCACATACAGCACCATGGCCTCGTTGTAACCATCCCAGCCATAGTTCAGAAATCCGCACTCGGGTTTCCAGCCCAGCCGAATCGTCGCCTTGCCGTCCAGCGTCCACGACCAGTCGATGCGACGGTAAAGCGCGTCGACGATTTCGCGCAGTTCAATTTCCTCTCTCGTTTCGGCTTTGAAATAACTGGCTGCCGTTAGCGCGCCGGCGATCAGCATCGCGGTGTCGATCATTGACAGCTCCGAGCGCCACATGCGAACGCCGGTCTGCATGTCGAGAAAGTGGTAGTAGAAACCTTTGTAACCGGTTGCCTCCGGACTGCCGCTTTGATCGCTATCGCGGAAGAAACGTAACGTCGTGAGACTGCGTTCGACCGCATCGGCCCGCGTCATCCAGCCCCGCCCCACCGCGACGGGATAGGCCGACAACGCAAATCCAACCACTCCGATGCTGGCCGGCGCGTTATCGCGCGAGGTATCGGCTACCAGTCCGTTGGCCGGATTCACCGCTTGTAGGAAGTAGCTGAACGCGGCACGCTGGAGCTGGTCGAGCGTCTGCTCGGTCGTTGGCGGCTGGCCGGTCACGCTCACTTGGCGGCACCTGCGACGGATGGCTCGGGGGTAAGTTGCAGCGTGATGGCTGCGATTGCGTGCGGGGGAAGGTCGACGTCGAAGTGGATGGTGCCATCGGCGTAGGTCACATCGAACGACTCCTTCACGAGCCGAGAGGCAGCTTCGAGTTCCTCTACTTGCGGGCGGCTCAGATACTCGGGCTCGCCCATCTCGCGCCACCGCCTGCGCGGGTTCGCATGGTCCTCGTCGATGCGCTCAATGGTGGTGGTAAGGGGCGCGGGAGCATCGGTCAAACGGATCTCCACCCGCTGCTTGAGGATGTCGTGTCGCGGTTGGGCGTGGTTGGTGAGAAACACCGTGATCGAATGGCTCTTGCGAACGACCCAGACATCAACCGTTTCGTGCACGCCGACGACGGCAAGCAGCTCGTTGCCGAGGTGATGCAAGAGCTGGAAGGCGCGGTAGATCGGCTTTGGGATGCCATGGAGATTCAGCAGACCGAACCCGCCATGGAACGGGATCGAGGGAAAGTAGTTCTCCTCGAATATGTCGGTGAAGGTCCAGTAGCCGTAACCCTCCACAAAGGGATCCGTCTCCAACACGATTCTGGCGGCGTAGGCCGCGGCGAACGGCTCGTCGTGGTAGTGGTCCCGCGGATTGGAGGAGATGTTCCATTCGGTAAAATAGACAGGGCTTCCACCCGCCTGTTCGCGCACGAGCTTCGCCCGGTCACGCAGGAGATCCCGCGGGCTGTTGGCGAGCTGCTCCTCGGTGTCCGCGCCCGGCAAGCCGAGTGGGTCGGTCGGGTAGATGTGCGTGCTGATGAAGTCAACGGGCACGCCGTTGTTCTCGCCGTAATCCCGCAGCTCTTTTACCCACGCGGTCATGGATGTCGCCGGGCCGCCGACGCGGAGTGACCCGTCAATGGATTTGATCGCCTGCACCGTATGCGCGTACAGCCTGAAGTAGTCCTCTTGTGTGCCGGTCCAGAATGCCGGGAGATTCGGTTCATTCCATACCTCGAAGAACCACTGGCGGACCTCGGCGATGCCGTAGCGTTCAACCCAATGGCCAACCAGTTTGCGGATGAGCGAGCCCCAGGCGTCGTAATCCTTGGGCGGCGTGATATTCCCTCGATAGTGAAAGACGGTTTCGGGCCCCGAAGCCAGCATCTGGGGCATTAAGCCCAGTTCGACAAAGGGGCGCATGCCGATCGACAGCAGGAAGTCGCAGATGCGGTCGGCGTTGAAGAAGGAGTAGAGCGGTTTGTCCTCGTGGGCGATGAGCGTGCCCATGTCATCCGAGAGCAGTCCGTGGAAGCGGACATGCCGAAAGCCAAGCTCCTCGTGGCAGCGGCGGAGCTGCTCCTGCCAATCCGCGCGGAGTGCGAGCGGCGCATGACCGCTTCCTATGGTGTGCTCCCAGGCGTGCTGCAGCGGTGTGCTCGCTGCGGATAGGCGGCAGGTGAAGGACGCGCTCATGAACGTCGCCTCCACAGTTTGCGGTCGTGACCTGTGGCCGGTTTGGCATGGTTGTGATTTAAAGACTTCATGAGCACCCTTTCGTTTTGGACCGCTTCATTGCTCGCGGTAATTCCACGTCAGCCCGCCGTCGATGAGCAGCGTCTCGCCGGTGATGTAGGCGGCGTCTTGCGAGGCGAGGAAGGCGACCGCGCCAGCGATTTCGCTCGGCTGGCCCATCCGGCGCAGAGGGATTTTTGCCAGCAATGCCTTCAGCTTTTTTTTGTTCTTCAAGAGCTTCGCGTTGATTGGCGTCTCGATCGCTCCGGGAGCGATGGAATTCACCGTGATCCCGGAAGGCGCGAGCTCGATCGCCAGATCCCGGCTCAGCATTTTCAGCCCCCCTTTGCTCGCGCAGTAGCTCGCGAAGCCGGGAAACGGCAGGTCCTCGTGGACCGACGAGATATTGATGACGCGGCCCGGCCGGCGCGCGGCGATGAGCTTCTTCGCAAAGCCTTGCGTGGTGAAGAAGACGCCCTTGAGATTCACGTCGAGCACCTTGTCGTAATCGTGCTCCGTGACATCAATGAATGGGCCGGGAATTTCCAGCCCCGCGTTATTCACGAGGACGTCGAGCGGGGCAAAGTCGAATGCCTTCGCCACGAGCCGCCGGATGTCCGGCAGCCGGGCGAGGTCGGCGCGCACGATGCAGCCGCGCCGGCCCGCGTCCTTCACGCGCTTCAGAGTCTCCTTCGCGCCGTCTTCATCGCCGCGGTAGTGGACCACGATATCCGCGCCTTCCTCCGCGAGCCGCACGGCGATGGCCGCGCCGATGCCCGAACTGCTGCCCGTGACGAGCGCGGATTTTCCAGCGAGTTTCATGGGTCGTCCTTCCAC
>Ga0163147_10009630_pt1 | contig 10413 bp, 8 predicted proteins | sample OliLakLV19MP6G1_FD_148597 | JGI IMG/M metagenome (GOLD analysis project Ga0163147, IMG submission 148597) | Freshwater microbial mat bacterial communities from Lake Vanda, McMurdo Dry Valleys, Antarctica- Oligotrophic Lake LV.19.MP6.G1 | ecosystem: Environmental > Aquatic > Freshwater > Lake >... | reverse complement strand
ATACAAACTACCAGTACTAAAGACCGCGCTGGTGTGGATCCACAGCCCTAAAAAAGCCGAACACGCTGGCGGTGCGCGCAAGCGCTTCGCTTTTGAGGAAGTATTTTATATCCAAGTCCAAAAAGCCGTCGACCGAGCCGCCGTCTCAGCTGCATCGACTTACCAAGTCAACACCGACGCCGCCCATATCAAAGAATTCACTGATCGCTTCCCCTTCCCGCTCACTGGAGCTCAAACAAACGCCATCACCACCATCACCGAAAGCTTCAGTAAAAACCACGCGATGTCGCGACTCCTCGAAGGTGACGTCGGTAGTGGCAAAACCGCCGTCGCGGCTACCACCGCCTACGCGGTAGCAACGAGCCGCCCCCCTGAGGGCCGCAAATCATCAAGTACGAGGCGAGACCTCGAACAAATTACACCACAAAATAGTGATGTACGAGGCGAGACCTCGAACTTTAGTAGTGTGGCTGATTTAGAGTATGGGAACTTACAGGTTGCTTATATGGCGCCAACCGAGATATTGGCTAAGCAACACTTTGAATCCTTCATTGAATATTTTAAACACCTGCCGGTGGCTATTGGCCTGATTACCGGTAGCGGTTGCCAGAAGTTTCCGAGTAAAAGTAACCCAAATAAACCGACCCCGATTTCTCGCGCGCAGTTACTGAAGTGGGTAAAAAACGGTGAAGTGCCGATTTTGATTGGCACCCACGCCCTTATCTATAAAAGTGTCGAGTTCAAACACCTGGCGTACGTCATTATCGATGAGCAACACCGTTTTGGGACCAACCAGCGCAAGCAACTGGCAAAAAAAGATGTCCGGATGCCCCACCTATTGTCCATGACGGCGACCCCAATTCCCCGCACGCTAGCTCTCACTATTTACGGTGATCTCGATATTACCCTGCTCGATGAAATGCCGGTTGGACGCAAGCCTATAATTACTCAAATTATTGGACCTGGTCAGTCAGCCCCCATGTATGACCATGTACGCAGTGAACTAGCATCAGGTCGCCAAGCCTATGTCATCTGTCCCCGGATTGAAGAACCTGACCCCACCAAAGAAACAGCGCTCCAACTCAAAAGCGTGGTGGCCGAAGCCAAGCGCCTTGAGACAACCGAATTTAGCGACTACCGGATTGGCGTTATGCATGGCAAAATGACGCCGGCTGAAAAGGACAAAGTGATGGCGGAATTTTCGGCCCATAAAATCGATATCTTGGTGGCTACCTCAGTGGTCGAGGTCGGGGTAAACGTGCCCAACGCCACCAACATCATCATTGAAGGGTCTGAACGGTTTGGTTTGTCTCAGCTTCACCAACTGCGGGGTCGCGTTGTGCGTGGTACCCATCAGTCATACTGTTTTGCTGTCACCGATAGTAAAAGCGCCAAAACTAAAGAACGCCTCAAGGCTCTTATAACTGCCAAAAACGGATTTGAACTAGCTGAACACGACCTCTCGTTTCGCGGCTCAGGTCAACTCTACGGTCAAAAGCAATCTGGCCTATCAGACCTTGGCATGGAAGCCATTAAAAATCTAAAATTAGTCGAAGCTGCCCGCACCGAAGCTCAGAACCTAGTAGCATCACTCACTAAGAATAATACCGAACATCTCGACCTCAGCCAAAACTATCCCCTCATAGCCGCTAGGGTAACCAAACTCGGTGAGAGTTTGCACATGGAATAACAAAAACGAAGTCGTTCCTAGATTATCCACGATACCCAATCCAAAAAAGAAGCGTATACTAGTGCCCTATGAAAACAATTATTGAAAATCTAAACTGGCGTTACGCCACCAAAGTGTTTGATACTAGTAAAGAGTTACCGGCGGAGGATTTGGAATACATTCTTGAAGCCGGCCGCCTGGCCGCCACATCATATGGTCTGCAACCATTTAAAATGGTTGTCGTTACAGACGAAGCCAAGAAACAAGAACTAATGGGCCATGCCTACGGTCAGGGGCAGGTCGGGGTTAATGGTGCGTTAATTATCCTAGCTGCACAGACTAACGTAGACGAAGCATTCATTACTGAATTTACCACTCGGATTGAAGCAACTCGAGGACTTCCCATTGGTGCTGTTAGTGGCTACAAAGACACGATGGTCAGCAGCTTAACCGCCGACACTTTAGAAAACCGATTAATCTGGGCACAAAAGCAGACCTATATTGCTCTTGGTACGATGATGATAGCGGCTGCAGAAAAGATGGTTGATGGGTGTCCTATGGAAGGATTTAGTGCCAAAGGATTTAACGAAGCCCTTGGTCTCGCTGCGCACAACTTGCACGCTACCGTCATCTTCCCGATTGGGTATCGCGCTGAAACCGATGAGACTCAGCATTATACAAAGGTACGCCAATCGGCCGAAGACATGATTGTGCGAATGTAGATTGAAATTGTAAATAGGTTTCGGGCGGGCCTGGAAATTGGCCCGCCCGTTCTTTAATTCATCCAAATCAGTTTCCCCTCATAGCGGCGAATCAATTTTTGCAATTCCGTCAGTGAATCACAAAAAAAGATTGGTGTGCTGACGGCAACTTGTAAGGCCCCGTACCAAACCTTATCCCAATCCAGTGGTTCAGTCATAACACCAACCTTATACATCAATCTCTTTTCATCTAGTGTCAGTCGACATATGTAGAGATGATGTTTGGGAAAGCCACGATTAATCCAGTTGGTCGGGATCGCTACTTTTTTTTCGGGATTACGGACTGCAACTGGGTTCGAAAGAGCAGGCAGGGAAACAGGTGGAAGGCGGGATTTCATGTCACGTCCTCTTCTTAACTGTTAATCTAAAGTAAGTATGGCATAAAAACAGCATTTTGACGTCGTTGTCCCAATCTTATAAATACGCTATAGTTTCCCCACTACCTTCCACCTACAGCAGAGACGGGTAGCGAGTAGAGCTTACGGTGAGATGAGTGAGTGAAATGTGTAGTAGTGGGCGTATAGCTCAGTTGGTTAGAGCGCAGAGCTTATACCTCTGTGGTCCCTGGTTCGAGTCCAGGTACGCCCACTACTGAACATTTCCGAACGAAACGAAACTGTATCTCAGGTAGACCTCTGTGGTCCTTAGTTCGAGTCCAAGCGGGCGGACAAACGTGACATTGCACAACTACCAAACCCTGCTAAAGTAGGCGCGAGCCACGTAATTAAGGGAGAAAACTATGCTCACTAGTTTGGAACTTTCGACCATCGTGACCTTGTTCTTGGCGGCGATTGGATGCGGTATATTCGCTATTGTTTTCGGTGGGACCTTGTTTTGTCTTTACCAGCCTTTCAAGTAATGTTCCCTGAGCTGACTCTCGGTGCTATGCTCGGGAACCTGAAAGTGGGGAGTGTAGTAAGAAATGCCACAGCCCTCATTCCGCTCTGGCGCCAACTTGACCCTCGTCTCTGGCGCTTGGCGATACCACTTTGTCTTGGAAGTACCGCGGGAGCGCTCAGCGTCACTGGTGTATCGCAAACCTTGATACCAATTGTACTGACAATTGGACTCCTGGTGAATGAAGTCACATCTCATCTCCGCTTGGGTAATCGTAGTTTCTACATATGTGCCTTTATCGTTGGCATTTACGGCGGGATACTAGGCGCAGGCATCATGCTCCTTATCCTGACACTCGTTCACCTTCGGTCAACTGAATTAAGCAGAGCACGTGCCAATGCTATTTGTCTCGAGCTAATTCTTTCACTGGTAGCAGTTCTCGTGTTTTGGAAATTTGCGCTTATCATCCCTGATATTGCCATAGTCTGGACACTAGGAAGCCTGATGGGCGGATACATCGGTGGACATATCGTACATCGGACCGGTAAATTGCCCGCTTTGTGGCAGAAGAATCTGGTCCGGTTGGCGTTTGTTGTGGCGCTCACAGTGTCCCTCTGGCGAGTTCTTTAGATGATAGGAGGGGCGCCAGTATCAACTGCTGGTGCCCATTTCTATTGTCTCAATTAACCCACGAACAAAAAACCACCCGACAAATTTCGGGTGGTTACAACTTTTTGCCGCCGCTAATGGATTGGCGTAGGGGTAGGGGCCGTGGCAGCTGCCTGAGCTAAAGCTGCGAAGATTACTGGTTCTTTCCCCAGTACGTGGGGTTCTTTCCACCCCACTCGAAAGCCTTCTCCCAATCTGCCGCGGATGATTTCCCGCGTCACTGCCTTATCAGTTTCAGGAGTAGTAAGAGCCTGATATACCTCTGCATATGGCTTCGCTCCATGGGAAGGCCGGAGCGAAACCTGGAACGGAACGGGGTCAGAATTTTCATTCCACATTTGCGCAGTATCATAGCCACCGTAAAGACAGACAAAAAGTGTCTCTTTGGTCATGTCAGTTGCCTTCCCTCGAATGAACATTTTACTTTTTAGAGTAAAGCAAAAACAGGCAAAATCGCTAGCTACCAATAATTACCTCATCTATCATCTTTACTACCCCACCGATAATTACATGCTTGGTTTTACCTATCAGAGTCTTGTCTGTAAACACACAGTTTTTGCCTTTTGACTCAAATTCTTTTGGATCAACCACCCACTCTTTATCTACATCAAATATCGAAATATCAGCGTCCGCTCCAACCTCAAGTGAACCTTTCTCTATTTCTATGATTGCTGCTGGTTTGTGTGTCATGAGCGCGATACCGGTCGCCAGGTCGATATGTCCAGCTTCTACGAGGTAGGTATTCATGACTGCAAATGACGTTTCCAGTCCCACACTCCCAAAAGCTGCATCAACGAAAGGCAGGAGCTTGTCTGGCTCAATATGTGGGGCATGGTCAGTCGTAAGTGCATCAATCGTCCCAGCTTTGATTGCTTCGATAATTGCATCTACATGATCCTGACTTCTGAGTGGCGGATACATTTTGGCTTGGGTATTATACCCATGACACTCCGTATCGGTCAGGGCAAAATGTTGAACTGAAACCTCGGCTGTAATATTTTGTGCGCCAGAAGCCTTTGCGCGCGCGATTGCAGACATTGCCCCTTTTGTGGAATTATGAAGGAGATGGAGTCGTGCGCCAGTCTTTTGGGCTAAGATAATATTCTTCTCTACAGCCAAATCTTCACTTACTTCTGGTGTCCCCGGCAAGCCCAGCTGGGTTGAGACAAAACCCTCGTGCATCACCCCATGATCAGTCAGAGTATTGGTCTCGCAGTGACTCATGATAAGTACATCGTGGGTTTTAGCGTACTCCATTGCTCTTCTGAGGAGATTCGGGTCTTGTACATCACTGCCGTCATCGGTCACCGCGACTGCGCCCGAGGTCTTTAGCTCTCTCATCTCCGAGAGCGTACCTCCCGCCTGACCTTTCGTGATGGTACCGGTCGGATAGATATTAATCAGACCTACCTCGCGAGCCCGTTTGATTACAAATTCTATAACAGATTGATTATCGGCGGCCGGGGTAGAATTTGGCATCGTCACTACCGATGTCACCCCACCTTTTAGAGCCGCGCGGGACCCCGTCAGAATCGTCTCCCGGTCTTCTCGACCCGGCTCACGGAAATGGACTTGAAGGTCAATCAACCCTGGAGTCACGACGAGTCCAGTGGCGTCAATTACAGTATCCGCCGTTACTATCAGACCAATACCTACTTTAGCCACCTTCCCTTCCACAACATAAATATCACAAATACCATCCACCTTATTTTTTGGATCCACTACACGGCCATTTTTAATCAGGACTGTATTCATATTACATGCGCTTACAGGTCTTTACCTTACCGTCGATTCGATCAGCCAAAAGCCAAAGTAGGGCCTTACGTACTGCCATACCATTCTCGACCTGCGCCAAAATCCGTGATTGTGGATGACGGGAGACTAGAGCTGAGTGGACATCAATATCACGAATGACTGGGCCTGGATGCATCAAAATAGCGTCAAACTTTGCAAGATTAAGACGCGCCTCTGAAATGCCAAACGTCTTGGAGTATTCTCGAAGAGTTGGAATAAAGCCGCTCGCCCCGCGTTCTTCCTGGACTCGAAGTGCGTAGACAACATCAGCTCCAATGAGCGCTTCTTCGATGTTATAAAAGGCAGTCAATCCAAATTGTTCCACCCCCGCCGACAAGAACGTTGCCGGAGCCGCTACCTTGATGGTTGCTCCCAACTTTTTTAAGATACGCACGAGTGAACCAAATACCCGCGAGTGCATAATGTCTCCCACAATGACCACCACCCGACCATTCAAGTCAGTAGTACCAAAGTGATCAAGCATCGTAAGAGCATCAAGCAGGGCTTGAGTTGGATGTTCATGCCACCCATCGCCAGCATTAATAATACTAGCGTTAACGTAGCGTGACGCTACTTCCGGCACTCCAGCTTCGCTCGACCGGACAATCAGAATACGTGTATTGTATGAGTCCAGCGTCTCCACTGTATCAATATAACTTTCACCCTTTTTAGCCGAGCTACTGCTACCACTTACACTTGTTGTATCCATACCCAAGTGTTTAGCGGAGAGATCAAAACTGGCTTGGGTGCGTGTTGAGGGCTCAAAAAAACAATTCACTTGAGTATGACCTTTACATAAGGTCAATTTAGCAGTTTTCGCCTCTCTAAACCCACGCGCTAAAGCAAAAATAAGACCGAAATCTGTGAGGCTGACTTGGTCAATCGAATACAAATCAAAAAACGAAACATCTCGTCCGGCACGGATTATGGTCAATGAATCAGTGATTTCAGTCGACATATCTATATCGTTTTAATTTCCTGGGCCAACTCTGGATTCCACATAGCGCCGGTTGCGGACATTACGATATCGGCTCCAGCAGTACGATACTCAAGGTAATCGCTCGCCGACATTACTCCGCCAACACCGACAACGAGATAGCTCTTATTTTGAGCTTCACGCAAAGCCACAAATCGATGCACCATATCTATCCCAGCCCACTTGATACCGGCGCCACATACCCCACTGCGCAATCGGCCTTCGCCCGGCAGGGCTTGTTCCCCTTTTGGTGTTCGTACAGCAGCGGAGATGGTATTGATTGTCGCAAACCCATCTACTACCCCACCCACTTCAGTCACAAGCTTCTCTAGTAATTCTTGATCAGTAAAATATGAAATCTTTAAGAGGAGAGGGATATCACCAATGGCATTTTTAATTTGGTGCGCAATAGTCGCGACGCGGTCGACATCAAAGCACAAAAGTGCGGCGGTGCCTTCGTTTGGACAACTTAGATTCGCCTCGATGAAGCCTGGCTTAGTTTCTGCCACAAGCTTTGCGGTTGTAACCCAATCGGCAATATACTCATCCGCTCCAGCGCCCTCCCATTTTGTTCCTTGGAAACTAACACCCACGAGCTGTCCCCTACGGGCATGAGTAACCGCTTTCTCAACATCAGCTTGCCAGAGTTCAGGCGAATATGAAGGCACACCAAATGAATTAGTAATCGAAAGTGGTTCTGTGTATGTCGGCTTCGTGACGAGACCTATATTCGCTTGCTCAATAGTGAGATCTCCGGACACGTCCACCGGCACGACGTTCGGATACGGATGAGTGCCGTGAGTGCCACTACGCACTGTTTTGTACATCGGTAAATCAAAACCTTTATCCAACGCAGCAATAACATAGCGACTATTAAGGAGTGGTCCGGCTGCAATACCAAACGGAGCATGTACGATGGTACCAAATAACTCTTGAGTTGGTACCACCGGGTCGACAAACACCTGACCATCAGCGAAGGCTCCAAATGGCCCCTGATTATAATTATCATGGTAGGACTTCGTCGGGTCATAGAACGGCTCGGCGAGCATTAATTTATAGTGTACCATAGATAGGGATCCTAGCTAATTATTATCAAAATCAAACAACCAAGTCCAACCCGCCTTAATTCACATCACGATACTTTGTCTCCAGTAAATTCGTCGCATGTGCTGTATGGATATATACCCTGCTTCGGATATTACTATACCAATTCTGTGATAATAAGTAGTCTCTGTAATTATTCATTACCACCGACGGCTTTCATGTGTGAATCCGTCTCTGAGTCCGGTAAATACACATGGTACACTGGGGCCAATGCGTACCTTCTTTTTTAGCCATAAACTTGTCTTGGCGGTTGCAGCCGGCCTAATTATCAGTGCTCTGTACTTGGTATGGAGTGCTGTATCAGCTGATCCAAACGCCAGCCTGATTACTACCACCGTCACGCGCGGAGACGTCGTCCGAGCGGTGTCGGTCTCGGGCGTGATCGAATCAGCTGATACGGCGGAATTGGCCTTCCCAACCACGGGCGTGGTGTCTAAGGTGTATGTCGTTGAGGGGGAGAACGTTCAAACCGGCGATGTGCTGGCTACCCTTGGGGCTGAAAGGCTGGTAGCTACCCGCGCGAGCGCTCTGGCGGAACTGACGCTGGCGAGCGCCGACCGTTCCGAACTTGTTACCGGCGTCCGGGGTGAAGAACGTACAATTACCGACACCACTGTCGCGATTGCCGAGGCTGAATTAGCTCGCATCAAAAAATCTCAAGCGCTCGCTATTGAGAATTCTAGGCGTACACTACTGAATACAACGATTACTGCTCGCTCTCTTGATGAAGACGAGGAAGCTTCGGCCCCAACCATCTCCGGAACGTACTCATGCGATGAAAAAGGCACTTACACCATGAAAGTCTATTCCTCTGGAGCAGCTTCGGGATATTCTGCAACCCTGAACGGACTAGAAACTGGTACCTTTACCGTAGGTACCGATCAACCAGTAGCCTTCGGAAGCTGCGGACTCTTTGCTAAATTTACAGCTGATGAACGTTACACCAATTCTAACTGGATAATAGATATTCCCAATGAAACTAGTGGCGCCTATACCCAGAATAGTAATACCTTTGAAAAGGTTCAGCGCGATGCTGAAAACGCTATTGCCGCGGCCACGGAGGCCGTCACCCTGGCCCAAAATAAGCAGCAACTAGAAAATGCTGCTCCCCGTAGTGAAGCCATTACCCGAGCGAACGCCAGAATTGCCCAAGCGCAAGCCCGCGTGGCGGAGGTAACCGCCCAAATCAGCGACCGAGCCATTATTGCTCCGTTTACTGGGGTCGTGACCTTGGTAAATATTTTAGCTGGTGAAACGGCTGGTACTCAGCCAGTAATTACCTTACTAGGAACCGACGCCTTTGAACTAACCGCCCGTATCCCCGAAATTGATGTGACCAAGATTTCTAACGGTCAAAAAGCCAAGATCGTCTTTGATGCCAAACCGGAGGAGCCGGTGACAGCGAGCGTCACTTACATCGCCCCGGTGCCCACTCAAATAAACGGTGTCGCTTATTTTGAAATTAAATTAATGCTTGATAATCAGCCAAACTGGGTACGCAGTGGCCTTAATGCCGACATTGATATTATCACTGAAGAAAAAGCGGGTGCGCTTGTTGTACCCAACCGCTATCTCTCTACCACCGACGGTCAAATCACTGTTTTGGTACTAACCAACAACGTGACTACCCTTACCCCAGTGGAACTAATCTTGCGTGGCACTGACGGCCAAGCGGCTATTTCTGGAGTGAAAGAAGGTACTACGATTGTTGCCCCCTAAAGATTTATGCGTACTCTCCGTATCGGACTCTTGCTTGGACTGCGCCAAATTCAGCGGGCCAATATCTGGACCACTGCGCTGATTATCTTTGTAATGGCAATTACGTTTTTAAACTTGATAGCTGTCTCCGGCATTCTGGTAGGACTGATTGTCGGTTCCGAACGAGCAGTGCAAAACAAGAGTATTGGCGACATCATAATCACGCCCCGCGATGATGAAGAGACTATCTTGCAAACGCAGCAATTTTCTCGCGAATTATCACTTACCCCTGAAATAGCGGCGTTTACCGTTCGGTATAATGCTGGGGCAAAAGTAGAAGCTAACTACCAAACTAGACGTGACTTGAGTGAAGAGGCAAACATTGTGAACGGTCGCCTGGTCGGTATTGATCCGGCAGCTGAAGACATTGTTACTAAAATATCTGAAAATATCATCGAAGGAGATTACCTAATACCCAATGAAGACGGCTACGTACTGGTGGGCTCAAGGTTGCTGGATCGATACAACGAAGGTTTCCCAGATATATTTGATTCACTTAAAAATATTTACCCTGGCGACAGTTTACTCATTACCATTGGTGAGGCTACCAAAGAGTTTAAAGTAAAAGGGATTTTGGATGTAAAAGTTGACGACGTTGCGGGCAAGATATTTATGCCCGAACGCGAATTACGCCGCCTATCAGGTAATATCGATCGTAACGCTAACGAAATTAGTATTAAATTACTACCAGGTAGTGATGCCGCTGGCGTCAAACAGAATTTACTTAATGCTGATTTAGGTGACTACGCTAAAATTCGTACCTTCAGTGAAGCGTTACCAAAATTTCTGGTTGATATTAAAAATACGTTTAATATTTTAGGGATTTTTATTGGGGCGATTGGAAT
>Ga0163147_10009629_pt1 | contig 10413 bp, 8 predicted proteins | sample OliLakLV19MP6G1_FD_148597 | JGI IMG/M metagenome (GOLD analysis project Ga0163147, IMG submission 148597) | Freshwater microbial mat bacterial communities from Lake Vanda, McMurdo Dry Valleys, Antarctica- Oligotrophic Lake LV.19.MP6.G1 | ecosystem: Environmental > Aquatic > Freshwater > Lake >... | reverse complement strand
GCACATACACCTCGCCCAACTCGCGCAGCTCATCGCCCGTTGGCCGAATCCGCGCAATCCGCAACGCGTACACGTCATCAAGCGGCACCAACCCATCCATCGCGAGATTCGTCAGCGCTTCGATCTCCACCGCCACCTCCGGCCCACGCAATGCACCCAACCAGTCGATCCCCTCCATTGCCGACAGCGTCGAGTCTGCATCGAATACCACGCTGGCGAACTTCGGTACGCGCGTCGTCCCGCTGTTCAACACGCGCGCCGCCAGGTTCGCTGCATGTCACTACGCGTTCGCTGCATGTCACCACGCGGTCGGTGCATCTCACCACGCATTCGGTGTGTGCAACCGCCTGCGCTCCACCTCACAACACATTCCCCGGCGCCAACAACCCGTGCGGATCGAGCGTGTGCTTGAGCGAACGCATCACATCCTGCTGCACTTGCGACATCTGCAGCGGCAACCACTTGCGCTTGAGCTTGCCAATCCCGTGCTCCGCCGCCACCGTGCCACCCATCTGCACCACGCGCGTGAGCGTCGCGTACAACACCCGCTCCAGGCGCACCAACTCGTCCGCGTCGCGCGCAATGAAGTTCTGATGCGGATGACCGTTCCCCGCATGGCCATACGTGACCGATCGCTCAATCCCCGCCGCGTCCGCCAACGCATGCGCCATCTCGAGCGCGCTCGCCAAACTCCGGTACGGCACCGCCCAGTCGGTTGACACCTTGCGCCCACCCTCCGACCGATATCGCGCCCCACGTTCATTCATCGTGCTCGGCACCGCATGACGCAATCGACGTGCATCGGCCAGCGCCGCTTCACCGTCGTACACACGAATGTCACCCGTCATCGCCTGATGCAACTCCGCCAGCGCCAACCACGCATCGAGCGCCGTGTCCGTATCATGCGCATGATCACCTGCATCTTCCGTGTACACAATCGCCGCCACATCCGGACTCCACGGCACCTGCGTATCGTGGGCGCGCACCAACTCCACCGCGCGCCCGTCAAAGTATTCCAGACATCGCGGAGCCACCGCCGTCACACGCGTCGGCACATCACTCGCCTGCCCAGCGCCATACGCCGCCTCACGGGCCGCGACCACAAACGCCAACGCGTCGTGCTCACTCGCGAACGGCACCGCCAGCCCGATCACATGCTCCGGCAACGGGAGTAGCCCCAACTCCGCTTCCACCACCACACCAAGCGTCCCCTCACTGCCCACAAACCAATCCACCGGATCGTGCGCCATCGGAAACCCCACGGTGTTCTTCTCGAGCGCCGGACGCCGCACATCCAACCGATTGCCGTTCGCCAGCAGCACGGTAAGCGCCTTTACATGCGCCCGCGTCGCCCCGTAGCGGAACGAGCGCGCACCACTCGCGTTACATGCAATCGCGCCGCCGATCGTGCTCTCTTCTTCGCTGGTAGGATCCGGGGTGAACAACAGCCCCGCATGTTCCGCCGCACGTCGCACATCCGCCACGCGCGCGCCTGCTTCCACGCGAATCGTGCGTCGCACCACATCGATATCGAGCACGCGGTCGAGCGCCGCCAGCGACAACAGCACACCCTGATCAGTAATGGACGCACCCGTGGTGCTCGACTGCAGCCCCGCCGGGGTCACGAACGTGCGCGAGGCATGCGCGGCAGCCAGCACGTCGGCCACTTCCGCGACGCTACGCGGACGCGCTACCCCATTGGGCACGAGCTCCAACCCCGACACATCCCGGGCGTGCGCACGACACACATCGACGTCGGTGCTCAGCGCATCGTGCGCGAACAACAGGCCGTCCACGCCGGCGCTACTCACGAGCGATTCTCACATGTGCCCCTCACGAGTACCTCGCACAAATGCCCCTCACAAGTGCTACTCACCGTGACGACGCACCGTCGTACTCACCAGGCGACTCACTTGTCGCGCAACTGCACGATCGAGGCCGAACGCACGTCGGGCAGTGCCAGCAGCGCCTGTCGCGTGGAGTCATCCACAATGCCGTCTACCGTAATCGCGGCCAACGCATCGCCGCCCTGCGCCAGACGCGCCTGGTGATACTCGGCGATATTCACCTTGGCTTCGCCAAGCACTGTCCCTACGCGGCCAATGACACCCGGCACGTCGTGATTCGTGAGCACGATCAGCGTCTGCCGCGGATTGACATCCACGTGGAACGCGCCGATGCGCGTGAGACGCAGCGCATCCGGCGTCGCGATGCCCGCCACCGTGAGCTGCTGCATGCCGCCGCCCAACGTGACTTCGACCGCGCGCGGATGACCGAGCTCCGCCGACACACCCACCGACAGCGCAATGCCACGCGCGTCGGCCAGCGTACGCGCGTTGATGAGATTCAGCCGGTCGGTTTCTAGCACCCCTTCCAGCGCACCCACCGCCGCCGACGACAACAGCGCGCTGCTGCCACCGGCGAGTGCGGGACCACAGCGCACCGTCAGCTGCGTGACCGCGCGCGTGCCCTGGTCGGCCAGAAGCGCACGTGCGACGGCCGCGCAGCGCCGCACCAGCAGCATTGCTGGTGCGAGGTCGGTCCAGTCTCCAGCCGCTGACGCCACGTTGATGGAGCGCGACAGATCCTGTCGCAGCAGCGCGTCACGCACACCGATGCACACATCTTTCGCGACGTTGCGCTGCGCTTCGACGGAGTTTGCGCCCAGGTGCGGCGTGAGTAACGTGTTGGGCGCCGAACGCAGCGGGTGATCTTTCGCCAGCGGCTCGCTCGTAAACACATCGATGATCGCACCACGCAGTTGGTTCGCGTTGAGCGCGGCAACCAGCGCGTGTTCATCAATGATGCCACCACGTGCCATGTTCACGACCACCGACCGCGGCTGCAAATGATCGAGTTCCTTCTTGCCGATCATGCCACGCGTTTCATCGGTCAGCGGCGTGTGCACGGTGACGATATTTGCCTCTCCGATCAACTCGTCGAGCGTCGCCGCGCGCTGCACTCGCAGCGTGGTGAAGCGCTCATCGCCGATGTACGGATCGTACGCAATCACCGGCATGCCGAACGCGTGCGCGCGCTGCGACACTTCGCTGCCAATGCGACCAAGTCCCACGATGCCGAGCGTTTTGCCCTTGAGTTCGCGGCCGAGCAGGTCGGCGCGCTCCCACTTGCCATCGTGCATGCCCGTGGCGGCGCGCGGGATCTGTCGCAGCAATCCGATCAACGCGCCGAACACCAACTCCGCCACCGCGACTGTGTTGCCGGCCGGTGCATTGATGACCGCAATGCCAAGTGCCGTGGCCACTTCGATATCGATGTTGTCGACGCCCACGCCGGCGCGCCCGACGACACGAAGCCGCGTGGCCTTCTCGAGCAGTTCGCGCGTGATGCGTGTGGCACTGCGACCCACGATGGCGTCGTAGTCGCCGATGCGGGCATGCAACTCCGCGACCGGCAGTGTCGCCACTTCATCGACCTGCAACAACGGTTCAGCGTGCAACAGCGCGACGCCTTCCGCGTCGACGTCATCAGTGACCAGAACGCGGTGCATCGTGGTGATGGGGTTCAGTCTGAAAGTTCCGCGCGGCCGACAGCGCCGCGCACGGCTTCACGCATTGCCAGCAGCACACTGTCGCGCGCGGCGGGCGAATCATTGCGGACATGGATCTCGACGCCATCGCTGATCGGCAGCCGACGCCATGTTGCGGGCGAATCGCTGGTGGCGACGGTGCCGTTGCCGTTGAGCACCAACGCCGGTGTCAACGACTGCGCGACCCGGCGCTCGAGCGCATCGCCGGTGACTTCGCGCATTTCGTGCTTGATCGCGTCGAGCGTCTGTCCTTCACGCTGCCGGACCTTGATGGAAAGTAACTGGAGCAAGTGGCGATAGCCGTAGGTGGCGGCGGTGCCCGCGCCTTCGGGCCGATCAAGCAGGCCGTTGGCCACATAAAAGCGAACGGCACGGGCGCTCGGCATGGCGCGTGCGGAGGCGTTGGTTGGGCGCATGCCAGCGGCGTCGACGAGCGACGACGCGTGAGCGGCGAGCCCGCGCGCATTCCAGGGCGCATGGCGCGAGTGGGCGCGGAGCAACGAGACCGGTGTGTCAGCCATGGATCGTCAGATGGTGAGAGTGAGCAAGCCCATATAGCCTGAGCGTTTGTCGCGGCGATCACGTTCCCGATCGGGACGTCCCAAACGCCTGAACGAGGGGCGCCGGCCGCCCGCAGGCTAACGCGCGGGCCGTTCAAAAGGATCCCGTCAGTGTCGGCGCAGCACGCGGCCACTGCTGAACCCTGACAAGCGCGTGAAAGTGCGCATTGCGTTCCAGCTCCGAAGCACGCATCGTCGACCTATGCTGCTCGAGGCGCGAAAGCTGCCCATGGCGGAGCGTGCAGCGGCACGCTACTTCCGGTTTCTGCTGCGACGGGCGTTTGCCCGCGTGTGGCTCGGGGGCGTCCCCTTTCCGGACGGCTCGGCGCCCAGCATCGCGTTTCTCAATCACAGCGCGTGGTGGGACCCGATTCTGACGCTGTTCCTGTCGCGTCAGGTCCTCGACCGAGAGGCCTATGGCCTCATTCGCGGCGAAGAGCTGCAGCGCTACCCGTTTTTCAGACGCTTGGGGTGCTTCGGCATTACGACCGAACGACTCGACGACCTGCGCGCCCTCCCCGCGTACGCCGGAACGCTGCTGACCGGCGGTCCATCGCGTACCCTTTGGGTGCTGCCGCAAGGCGAGCTCTTGCCGGCGCGCACGCCATTGGTCTTCAGGTCCCTCACGGCGCGTCTCGCCCGCGCGATGCCCGACGTGCCACTCATTCCGGTGGCCGTGCGCTACGAGTTTCGTCTTGATCAGCGGGCGGAGTGTTTCGTTCGCGTCGGTGAAGCGGTCTACGCCCAACCCAATGAGACCGCGTCGGCGCTGAGTCGGCGTCTGGAGCAGCGTCTCCGGCAGGAACTCGCCCTGCTCGACGCGGAGTTGGCTCAGCCCGGCGTGCGGCAGTTCCGCTTGGTGCTGGAGGGGCTTGGATCTCTGAGCGCGCTGTACGACCATACGTTTGGTCGTTTGCAGTATCTACGCCGGAACGCGTAAAACAGGGTCAACGACTCCTTCGAGCACCAGAAGTTGCCAGGCCGCCCACGTGACACTCCCCAGTATCACCACCACCCCGCGGAGCAGACCTGACAACTACTTCCGGTGCCGAGGATCTTCGTCAGCACTTGCTTCCCCATTGCACGACGGCCACAATCTCCCAATCGCGGCTAGTTCCTCAAACCACCCAACATCTCAACTAGTTGACCGCGGACAGCCCAGGCGAACTTTTGCCCGCACTTGCGCCAAACGCCGTACTGACACCGGCCTCGTTGGCCAAAGTGGCAATCGTATGCAAGTCGGCTGGCTTCTCCAGAAAGTGAAGCGCGCCCAACCGGTTTGAGGCCTGACGGTTCGCATCATCCGGATACGCCGTCAGCACCAGCACCGTGGCCTCGTGACACACCATGCCGGCCATCGCCATCACCTGCAAACCACCGTCCCGCTTACCGCCCAACCGAAGATCGGTGACGATGAAGTCGAACATCTTCGTACGGAGCGCCTCGAGGGCTTCGGGTAACGATTGAACCGCTACCAGCGAGTTTCCCTCGACATCAAACAGTTCACTAAGAATGTCAAGAATGGACTGTTCGTCTTCTACGACCAACACACGCTTCACGTCTCCGATGCTCATAATGACTCTACAAGCGAGAATCGGGCCACAGAAACCCTGGCGACTGTAAGTCGTTCCTGATCAAGACGATGCGCATGCTCTGCATCACAAAACTGACATGCAATGCGGCCGTTTATCAGTCGCTTTTAACAAGCAGTGTCTGAAAATCGGTCAGCGGAGAGCGGACGGCTATTATAAAGAAGCGCCGCTAACTGTCAGGTTGCGCTCTCCAGTGGGCAGCGACCGACGTGACGCGTCAGGATAGCTCGGAATACCGCTTAAGCTTTTCGATCAGAGTTGAGCGCGCCAGTCCAAGCATTGCGGCGGCGCGCGTCCGGTTGCCGTCGGACGCCCTGAGGGCGACGCCAATCGCCAGTCGTTCGGCGTCGGCCAGCGTCATGACCGAAGTCGACACGCCGGGCAGGGCGGCCGTCGAGGGAGCCGAAATCCCGAGATGCTCCGGCGCGATCGGCGCGCCCTCGGCGAGAATGCTGGCTCGCCAGAGCGCATTTCGCAGCTCACGAATATTGCCGGGCCAGTTGTACTCAAGCAGCGCCCCCCGGCCTGCCGCCGATAGTCTGGCGCCCCTCGGCAGCAAAGATTCAGCGAGTGGCGCTATGTCGTCTCGTCGCTCTCGCAATGGTGGCAGAAGAATCGTCAGAACCTGAAGACGATAGTACAAGTCCGCGCGGAACCGTCTGGCCTCCACTGCCTCGGCCAACGGCTCGTTCGTCGCCACCACCAAACGAGCCGAGCTGCGTAGCGACGTCGTGCCACCCAATCGACGGAACGTATGTTCTTCGATCACTTTCAGCAGCTTGGGCTGTACTTCCAACGGCATTTCCGCGACTTCATCAAGAAAAACCGTGCCATCGCCTGCCACCTCCAACAATCCGCGCTTGGCCGTGCGTGCATCCGTGAACGCGCCGCGTTCGTGACCGAACAGCTCGCTTTCAAAGAATGTGCTGGTGAGCGAGGCACAGTTGATTTCCACAAATGGCGCATCGGCTCGTGACGACCGATCGTGGATCTGTCGGGCAACATACCCTTTGCCGGTGCCCGTTTCGCCCTGCAGCAGCACCGGTGCGTCGGGGTTACGAGCGGCCAAGTCCACCAACTGCGCGAACGTTCGCGGCAGGCCGGCGTTTGGCGGCGAACCATCAGGCGGCGCGTCGCGCCCACGGTCGCGGGCCCGCAGTACTGCCAGCTCCTGGCGCATGCGGCCGCGCTCTGACGCGCGTTCCACGGCCGCCACGAGCGCTTCGAGATCGACCGGCTTCTCCAACACATCGGCCGCTCCGCGCTGCATGGCTCCCACCGTGGTGGGCACGTCGGCAAAACCCGACAGCACGATCACTCCGACATCCGGATCGTCCGCGCGCAGCGCGTCGAGCAGGATCAGGCCGCTGGCGTCAGGAAGGCGCAGATCAAGCACCACGACATCCGGTGCGTGCGCCGAGGCCATGGCGCGGGCGCTTGATGCGGTCGCCGCGCCTCGCGCCGTGTGGCCGAACGTCTCAAAAAACTCTACCAGCGTCTCTCGGACCGTGTCGTCGTCATCGACCACCAGCACGGACAGGGTCACGAGGCCGCCGTGGGCGGGAGCGCCAGCGTCACGGTGGTTCCGGCCTCGGGTACAGAATCGATCGCAATCGAACCACCGTGCTCGTCGAGGATACGCTGACACAAGGCCAAGCCGATGCCAGAGCCACCGGGCTTGGTGCTAAAGAAGAACTCGAACACATGCGGCAGGACCTCCGGCGGAATGCACGGTCCGCCGTTGCTCAGGCGGCACCGCCAACCGCCGCTCACAAGGACACTGGAGACCAACACCAGTTCGCTACCGGCCGGTGCGGCATCCACCGCGTTCACCAGGATATTGAGGTACACCTGTTTGAGTTGCTCCGCATCGATCAGACAGCGCACCGGATGCTCGGGCCGCACGCGGCGCATCAGCAAACCGGCGTTGCTCAGTCGCTCCGATTCGACCTCCAGTACCTCGTCCCAGATGGCCTCCGGATCGCCCGGCGCGAGATGCGCCGCGGCAGGCCGCCCGAAGTCGAGTAGCGAGGTCACCATTTTGTTGAGGCGGTCCACCTCACGCAGGATACGCGCGACGTTCTTCTCCACCACCGGATCTTCGCGCGCGCGAAACCGCAGCAGCTGCGCGGCCGAGGAGATGCCGAACAGCGGATTGCGCAGCTCGTGCGCCACACCCGCCGCGACCTCACCGATCGCTTCGAGCCGGCGCTTGTGCTCCACGCGACGAACCAGCCAGGCGCGTTCGATCGCGACCGCGGTCTGCGCGGCGATCACCGAAAAGACACGATCCGCCTCGTCGAGTTGTTGGGCGGAATCGAGCGATTCGGTGGCCAGCGTAATCGCGCCCAGCACCCCTTCGGCACTCGTGAGCGGCACCGTAATCTCAAGGTGACCATCGACCTCGCTCAGCACCATGCGACCGCCAGCCAGGGCCTCGAGCCACGTGGGCATGAGTCGCTGTTCCAGCGAGGCGGCACTGCCAGCGGACGCGAAGCCCCATCGATGCACGATGCGAATCGCGGCGGTCTCGTCGTCGGCCACCGCAATGACGACGCCCGTACTGGGCACCGCGCGCCGGACCTGACGCGAGACTTCCTCATACACGCGCCCCACATCGATCGCGTGCGAAAGCGCGATGCCGGTGTCGATCAGCGCCTCGCGAGACCGGTGGCTGGCCGAAATATCCACCGTCGAGAACACAAAACCATCCACGCCATTCGGGCCATGCAGCGCCGAAATGTGCATGAGGAAAATTCGCTCTTCGTCCGGTGACGAGCAGGGAAACTCCCAACGCACCATCGGCACGCGCTCTTCCCGCAGCAGAGTCATGGCCCGCTGGATCTGCTCGCGGGACGCGTTGTCGGCCATGGCGGAGAAAATCGAACAGCCGATCATCTGGTCTTCGCCAGCAAGCTGAGCGGCGCCGTTGTCCTCGGCGAAGCGCGACCAGGAGCGATTCGCGGCCGTGATGCGGCCCTCGAGATCGATCGAGTAGATGGTGAGAGGCAGGGCGTCGAGGACTCGCCGCGCGAGCGGAATATCCTCGACGTCGGAGCGCCCGGCGGGCCGTGTGACGGTCATGCCTGAATACTACGCCGCCCGACCACGCATTGCAGCGTGGTCGGGCGGTATGTTGACGCCGGGTCCCGCGACGGGCTCAGCGACGCTTGGGCTTGGCCGCTTTCTTGGCGACCGGCTTCTTGGCCGCGACCTTTTTCGCTGGGGCCGGTTTGGCCGCAGCTTTTTTGGCCAGCGCCGGTTTGTTCGAGGGCGCGGCCTTCTTGGCCGGCGCCGCTTTTTTTACGGGCGCTGCCTTCTTTCCAGCCGGCGCCTTCTTCGCGGGCGCGGCCGCTTTTTTAGCCGGTGCAACGGTCTTCTTGGCCGGTGCTGCGGCCTTCTTCGCCGGCGGAGCCTTCGTCGGCGCAGACTTGGCGGGCGCCGCCGCCTTCACCGGCTTCGAGGCCGTCTTTGGCTGTGTTTCCGGCTTGAGTTCGGGCTTGGACTCCGCCTTCGCGGCCGCCTTCGACTTCGGCGCGGCGGCCGCCTTCGCGACCTTCGCGGCCTTCGGCGCCTTCATCGGCGGGCCGTCGTCGTTATCGCCGCCGAGGTCCTCGTCGCCGAGATCCTCGTCGTCGCCCTCGTCGTCAACATCGTCGGCCCCGTCGTCATCAAGATCGTCGGCGCCATCGTCATCGAGTCCAAGATCATCATCGCCGTCGTCATCGACTTCGACGACGATTGGCGCGGCGGTCTTCTTTCCAGGCGGACGTCCGCGACGGGCCGGCGGACGGCCGAAGATGTCTTCTTCTTCCTCGACATCGTCCTCCTCCTCCTCCGTTTCGGTCACGAACGCATCTTCGTCGTCGTCGTCATCCGAGTCTTCGGCGCTGTCCCACAGGCCGTTGCCGTCTTCCTCGTCGGGAATGCGGTAACTGTCCTCTTCTTCCTCTTCATCGTACGAGGCGCCATAGCCGTCCAGTCGGGCGACCGGCTGATCGCCGTGGGACAACTGGAAATCGTGAAATGCGTCGTCACTGCGCGGCATGACCGCCTCCTCTCGGGTAACGTCGGAAACAACTGGGGATCAAAACCATGCACCCCCTAATACTCGATTCGAAACGCCGAGTCAAGTCATGCCGAGAGTTTTGATTTGTGACGCCCACTCGAAGGCACCCACCACGGAGGCGTAACTGCGCTCGTCACGCCCCTCCGCGCGCGCTCGAAATCGCCATCGCGATTTCGGCGCGATGTTGGTCGTATTCGGGGAGCTGTCTGGCTTGTTCCGCGTCGAACACGCGCACCAGTTGCTGCTCATACGCCTTCGCCTTGGTCTCGTTCTTGGCGAGGCGCGCGGCGCGGATTCCAAGAATGACGCCGAGCAGGTGGTTCGCGTCCGTTTGCAGAATCGTATCCGACTGCGCCTGTGCGAAATCAGTGAGCCCGGCGACTTCCGCGATCCGACCGGCGTGATAGCGACGGTCGTTGTCGATGTTCTCGAGCAACGCATGCGCAGGTAACGCCATGACCGCAAACAGCGCGGCCGAATCGGGCTTGCCGTTTTCAGCGTAGCTTATGATGCGTTCGTACAGCCGGTCGGCGCGCTCTTCAGGCGACATGTTCGAGATATCCGGCGCGCGTGGGCCGCTGCCCGGCGGGCCCGCCCCGAGTCCGGGGCCGTCAATCGACGGGGTGGCCACCGCGTTCACGG
>Ga0163147_10009624_pt1 | contig 10417 bp, 6 predicted proteins | sample OliLakLV19MP6G1_FD_148597 | JGI IMG/M metagenome (GOLD analysis project Ga0163147, IMG submission 148597) | Freshwater microbial mat bacterial communities from Lake Vanda, McMurdo Dry Valleys, Antarctica- Oligotrophic Lake LV.19.MP6.G1 | ecosystem: Environmental > Aquatic > Freshwater > Lake >... | reverse complement strand
ATCTCCACGAAGTCAGCGAGTTTGCCGCCGAGGCCAAAGGTGTGGCCAAAAAGGCCGAGAACCTGGCCTGGTTTGTGCGCTTTTTCCGGGCGCAGCGCGAACCTTTTGGGCGCATCTATTTCCGGATTGCCGAGCCCGTGTCCTTGCGTGAGATGCTTGGGCCGCCTGACGGGGGCAAGTCAGACGGCGATGAAGAAACGCTTGAGGTGCAGAAGGTAGCGTTTGAGGTTTCATCCCGTATCAACGATGTCACGCCGATTACCGGGACCTCGCTTGCGGCGCTGGTTTTGCTTTCGCATCGCGGGCGGGCGCTGACGCTTGAGGAAATTTTTGACGAACTTGAAGCCTATCTGTCTTCGGCGATCGGGCGGCGCTTGCCGATAGCGCCGAGTGCGCGGCTGCCCGACATTGATTCCGTGCGGCGGATCCTGGACGCGCTGGCGGGACACAATGTCGTTGCCATTCACCGCGGCGGCCTGCACACGGTTTACAGTATCGGCCCCGATCAGCATCTGGCAGCTGCTTTTTATCGTAACACCGTCATTCACTTTTTTGTCAATGCAGCGATCATTGAGCTGGCGTTGCTCAAAGCCAGTGAACAAACCGGTGAACGCGAGATCGTTTTTTGGGACGAGGCGCTGCGCCTGCGCGATCTTTTGAAGTTCGAGTTCTTTTTTAAGGACAAGACTGCGTATCGCTCCGGCATCGAGGCTGAACTGAAACTGCAAGCGCCTGCGTGGCGAGATGCGTTGGCTGGCGGACGCGATCAGGTTTTGGTCCTTCTCAAAGCGCTTCGGCCTATGGCTGCACCGGGTGTGCTGCGTTCATTCTTCGAAGCCTATGTGGTGGTTGCGGACACGCTGGACGCGCACGATCCGGGCGTAAACTTCGATGAGCGCAAATTCCTGACCGAATGTGGCAATGTCGGCCGGCAATACATGCTGCAAAAACGGATTCAAAGTGCGGAGTCGGTATCGAAGCACTTGTTCCAAACAGGATTGCAGCTGGCGCGCAATCAGAAACTGCTCGACATGACTGACAACATGGCGGCGCGGCGTACGGCGTTTGCGGTCTCGCTGCGCGATATTATGCGCCGGATCGATACGATCGAAGCGCTGGCCGCCGAACGCGACCGCGAAGGGGCGCGTTAGGGCTTTAAGTCTCCTGAACTCGTCGAACCCCTGTTAAGAGCGGGCGGGGCGTCCGCGGTCCCAGGGCTCGTGCCATGCCTTAAAGTGAAGTTAGCTACGCTTTTTCTTCAAGCCCAAAAATTTGCGTCGGCCATCGGCCAATCGTCTAGGCGTACTTCGATACATTCTTCAGGAGATCGTCGATATCGACGGGCTTGGACACTATGCCTTGGGCGTTGATTTCGTTTACCGCGCGCTTGGCATCGCCGGCATCGGATGCGGTGAACAACAGCACCACCGTCTCGCCGTTGATCTGCGATGACCGGATCGCACGGCCTACTGTCAAACCGTCGATGCCGGGCATGGTGAGGTCGAGAAGGACAAGATCGTACTTCGTGTTCTCGAGATATTTCAACGCCTCTTCGCCGCCGGCCGCGATGTCGACCTCGGCACCCGACGACAGCAACGTCTCCGAGGCTATATCGAGATTGATTGCGTTGTCATCGACGACAAGAATTCGCTTGCCCTTCAATGCTGTGCTCGGACCTGCAGCAGGCCGTTCGACCGCGCCGCCGGATTTTTCGATAACAATTTTTCCACTTTGAGTCATTCAGATCAACACATCCGTGATTAACTAGCGGGTGAGCTTAGGCGCATGCTGTTTCGAAGATGTAAATGTCCGGTGACGCCGCCAACGATAGATGCGCTGTCCCAGTACGGGACTGCGCTGAATTTCCTGTAAAGGGAATTTTCACAGGAGGGTGTTACTAATGGGTAGGTGCTGCAATTCAGTTCAAGTGCAATTCCCAACCTGTGTGACGCCGTCGTCTGTCTCGCAGTGTGTGATTTGAACTTTCAAGAAGGTGCCGAAGCTGCCCCATTCGCCCACATCATCGTCACGCCCGGACACTGGCTCACTGCGTCATAAAGAACGTGTGGTGAAATGGCATGTCGTCCATAACCTCCTCGCGGCATTCGCCGACTCTCTACGCCGCAAAGCGAGCCAAATCCTTGTCCCATCAAAATGTCCAATCGATTCCGCAACACATTTCATTTCAGGATTATTGAGCAAATCGCTGCTTCGTGTATTCGTTTCTACAGGTGCAGCATGAACACATCGAGACTCTCGGCCAAACTTGGCGTATTGGTGGGCGCCATAGCCGTGAGCACAGGTCTTGTTGTCTGTGCGGGACTATGGAGTGTGCGCCAGATCGGTTCGGAGATTCTCAAGGTTCAAACGATTTCGACAAGCCTGTCCAATCAGAACGTCATAGAGGGCATGAATGTTGCGATTTTGCACGATGTAATTTTGAGCGTTGAAGACGCAGACAAAGCACGGATGAATGACGACTTCAACGCGCACGCCCGAAGTCTCCTCAGGGCATCACAACTGAGTCATTTCTTGAACCTGGCGGCGGGAGCACGGGTGGATACCAAGCTGTTGGAGACGCGTGCCAAAGAGTTGGTTGGAGAGGCGCGAGCCATAATCGGGAGTACATCCAATAACTCCCAGAATTCCAACAATTCGTATTCTCGATTGTTTGATCGTGCCAAGGCATTGTCAACGGCGTTAGAACCAGCTTCTGCGGAGCTAATGCGCGTTTCCCGTGGTGCCAATGAACAAGCAGCTGGTGCAGTTGAATTCGTCGAACGTATGCAAATGGGCTTGGGAGGATTTAGTATCCTGGTTGCCGGGTTTGTATTTTGGTTCGTGACTTACAGAATTGCGAAACCGATTTCGCAGCTTTCAGTGTTTGTTAAGACCAGTGCCATCGGTGACCTTCAAGCACTCGAAAGCCAACTAATCAAACGCAACGATGAAATCGGCGTGTTGGCGAGGGCAATCAACAGTTTCCGTGACCTGTCAACCTCATTGCGCGAAAGCGAAGAGCGCTTCCAACTTGCGGTCCGCGGCACGGATGAAGGGATTTGGGACTGGGAGGTCGCAAAGGACATAATGGTCCAATCTCTGCGCGCACACGAGTTGATGGGCTACGGAACCGATGATCGCCGCATCGAGAGCATGGCAATGCTAGTACCGATGCTCCATCCGGAAGAAACCTCGCGCGTGCAAGCGGCGATGCGCGCGCATTTGATACACCACACACCCTACAACATCGTTCACCGGATGCGCTGTAAAGATGGCTCTTACCGGTGGTTTCGCGCGAGGGCACAAGCGGTTTGGGACGCAAACGGCCGGGCTACGCGGATGGTCGGCAGTCTCGCCGACATAGAGGATCAAGTTCAGAGCCAGAAGAAAATCGAAGCGGCGACCAAGGACCTGAAGTGCGGCAAGGAGTTGCTTGAAAGCATTTTGGTCATGTCGCCTGAATCCATAATCATCGCAGACAAGCACCTCAATATCACTTCGTTCAGCCAGGGCGCCAAACACGTATTTGGCCATGAGCCCGGCGACATCATCGGCAAGAGCGTCGAAACGTTGATCCCGGGCCGGCTCCATTTGAAGCATCGCGACCACGCGGAAGCGTTCGCCAACGAAACGGCCATCACCAAGTGGATGGGCGAGAGCGGGCCGGTAACCGCCCTTCGCAAGAATGGCGAGGAATTTCCAGCCACAATCTCAATCTCCAAAACCTCATCGGCCGACGGGCCCGTCTACGCCGTCACCTTGCGGGACTTGAGCAAGGACTTGGCGGAACGACAGGTCCTCGAGAACGCAAAGATAGCGGCGGACACAGCAAACAAGCTCAAATCTCAATTCCTTGCCAATATGAGCCATGAAATCCGCACGCCCATGAACGGTGTGATGGGGATGGCTCAGTTGTTGCTGAAAACACCCCTCGACGACAAGCAGACCCGGTTTGCCAACATGCTCTTGAGCTCGTCGCGCGCCCTTCTCAGCATCATCAACGACATTCTGGATCTGTCGAAAATCGAATCCGGTATGATGACGCTCGCAATCGACAGCATCGACATGAAGTCTATGGTTCAAGAAGCCATGGACCGCGTCGAAGGCGTGGCGGTACAGAAGGAGCTCAAGTTAAGTCACACACTCGCTCAAGTCAGAAACGGTACATTCGAGGGCGATTCGCCACGTATCATTCAGATGATGGTCAACCTCCTTGGTAACGCGATCAAATTTACCGAGCAAGGCGAAGTCACGCTCGAGGTGGGCCCCGGCACTGGCGGCACCACACGCTTTGCCGTGCGCGACACGGGACCCGGCATCCCGGCAGATCAGCTTCCCATCATTTTCGATCGGTTTCGCCAGGTCGATGGTACATCCACGCGAAAGCATGGCGGTACAGGCTTGGGCCTTGCCATCACCAAGGAACTCGTCGCCCTGATGAAAGGCACTATGGGGGTTGAAAGCACGGTTGGTAAAGGTGCGACTTTCTGGGTCGAGCTACCACTGACTTTCGACAAGGCCGCGGTCGCGAAAGCGAACGCAGTGACGGACGAAAGCCCGGAACACTTGATGCCGGGTTTGCGCGTTCTTGTTGCCGAAGATCACGAAGCCAATCAAGTGTTGATCCGCGAGATCCTGAAGATGTTTGGCATGACTTCCAGGATCGTAGGCACCGGCCAACTGGCGCTCAACGCTTTGGAAAAGGAAAACTATGATCTTGTTCTGATGGACATTCATATGCCCGAAATGAACGGCGACATCGCGATCCAGCGCATCCGGACGTGCGGCAAGTCCTACGCGGACATTCCCATCATCGTGGTGACGGCAGAATCGATGAAGGGCATGGAGGAGCGTTACCTGGAATTTGGGGCCAATGGTTATGTCCCCAAGCCGGTCGATATTGCACTGTTGAGCGCGACAATCAAAAGTATCTTTGACAAGAAATCGGATCGGGCAGCTGCGTAGCGAAGATGGAAACTGTTTTCACGCCCGAGCGCAAGGAACGACTGAGGCTGGCGCTGGCCTCCGGCTCGCGCTTGGGCGCAACAGAAATGCGCCTTATCAACATCGACGATTACAAAAAACGCTTGGGCGCGCAATGGCCGAAATACAAATCCATCATTCACTCCTACTTTGTCCAGGCGATTGGAGCCGAATTGGGCCCAAGCGATTTCTTTATCCAGACAAGGAACGGCTACGCGATTTTCTTCTTCGAATGCAACCCAACGCAGGTTCGCGTCAATTCCAGGCGAATCACGGACAAAATTGATGAGTTCCAGTCTGGAGACCCTGCCTTTGCCGACCCAAAGCTTGTGTGCCAGGCAATACCCGTGGATTGCAGGGAATTGCTCGCTCAGCTTGAAGTCGATCAGCGCCTGACGTCTGTTCCTGCACCCGTTGCACATCGCTCCTCCAATGCTCTGGAGAGCCTGCAAAGCTATCCGTCTATGTACGCACCGCTCTGGCACGCAAAGTTGGAACGCGTCGTCGGTTCGATTCATGGCCTCAATTCACCAACAACGCTGCGCCGCAAACCTGATCGTGAATACTACGCCTCGGGCGTTGTGCGAATGCAGGACGACATTGCGCAGTTCAACGCAATGCTGAATGACGCTTACAAATTGCACAAAGCAGGCCAAAGCGCGACCATACTTTTCTCGCTGAACTTCGCGACGTTCTGCGAGCCAATGTTCGCCAAAGAGTATATGCAAGTTTTGCGTCAAACCGGCATCAATATTGCAATACTTGACGCCGCGTTTCGTGCGCATTCCCCCAGGCACGGCGCGGGCACTTCTGGGAAACCGAGTCGAAATGTTGACGAACATCTTCAAGAATATTGCTTTACAGGTGCGGCCGCCAGTCGATCCTCGTAGTTTGGAATTCGTGCCTTGTTCGATTCTGGCCATGTCATGGAGTGACGTCACTCATACGGCGAGCAACAACTCGCTCGCAAGCGAAGGGGTAGTAAGGCAACTCTGCAATGCCGCCCGCGCCTTGCGGGCGAACAGCTTGATCGTGGACATCGACTCGCCTGCAGCGTTCGAAGTTGCTGCCACTGGTAACCCTCAGTTCATGTCAGGCAAAGCAGTTATTCCGGCAGCGAGCGTTGCCCCAACGCAGCTCTGCGTTACATTCGCCGACATTCGCGCTGCCCACCGTCAGAGTTGAGCGCCAGGCGCGCGCGAAGCCGTTGCATCTGTGTAGCACTCTTGCAGCGGCGGCATTGCACGATCACAGAGGCAAATGCACTTGCCCTGGGAGCGCGGGCATCCCGCCCGCCCTTACTTTCGGCGCCGCAACTGCGGGCGGGACGCCCGCGGTCCCAGGACTCGCGCCGACCCTTAAAGTAAAGCTAGCTACGCTTTTTCTTCAAGCCCAGCAGTTTGCGGCCGCCGTCGGGCCAGTCTTCCAGTGTTTCGACGTAGAGATCGCGGACGGCTTCGATGCGGTCTTCGAGGTCGTCGAGGGTCCAATCGTGGGTGGAGATGGGCGGCAGGACGGTGACTTCGATCGTGCCGGGGCGCATGAAGAAGGCGTCGCGGCTGCCGATGTCATCGGCGTTGCGAATGACAATGGGAACGACCGGAATGCCTGCAGTCATGGCGATGCGAAATGCGCCTTTCTTGAAGGGCAGGACCTCGCGCGTTTTGGCGCGGGTGCCTTCGGGGGCGATGACGATAGAGATGCCTTCGCGCGTCAGTCTGGTGACCTGCTTCAGGGCTTCGACAGATTTTTTTGCGTCGGAGCGGTCGATGAAGGCCACTTTCATCAGGCGGCCAGCGGGGCCCATGATGGGATGACGTTCAAGTTCCTTCTTGGCGACGCCGCTGAAATCGACCCGGACGAGTTTTCCGACGATCAAAGCGTCAAAATTTGTCCGGTGATTGAAGATGAAGACGGCCGGGCGATGTGACCACAAGTGCTCTTCGCCATCGACGTTGATTTTCACACCTGCGAAGGCGTGAAGCACATCCGTCCACGCGGGCGTCATCACGTTCATGGCGGCGCGAACATCGTTGTTCAAGAAACCCGCGGCGGCGGCGAGTGTAGCGATGGGACCTGCAGCAGTGAGTGCTGCCACTGTGCGCCCGACGGTTTCCAGGCTGGGCCTACCCCGGCTGTTGAAGCGCAAGACCGGCCAGTTGTGAGCGCGCGCCACGCCTTCCAAACCCGATTGCGGATTGGTGGGGCGCGGGTTGCCGACACTCTTCATCAACGGCACTTCTTCGTTGCCATCGGCATAGAAATACGAGCGCGTGAGATCGAGGCGTAGTTTCTTGGCGAGCGTTTTGACGGCGTTGGCTTTGCCTTCACCCCAGAGTGGAGCTGCCAGCGGTCTGCCGGTCATGCGGCCATCGACGACTTCGAAGCGCGTACACAAGACATTGTCGATGCCGAGATAACGCGCGGGCGGTTCGACCTGAAATGGCGTCGCCGACGAGGCCAGGATCAGCGTGTGGCCTTTGGCGCGATGGGCGTCGATGCGGCGTTTCATTTCCGGAAACAGACGATCGACGATGCGCGCTTTGAAGAGTTTTTCGCCTTCGATCATCAAGTCGCGTTCGTTGCGGCCTTTCCAATTGGCGGCGGTGAAAGCGATCAAGTCGTTGAAACTGGCTGCGCCCACTGCCCCGCGCACCGCAATATTTGCAAGGCCCAAAAATTCACTGGCACTAACCTGACCGCGCATGATGCGGGCCTGGGCCATGTCGAGCGCGGAGTAGCCCGCGATGAGTGTGCCATCAAAGTCAAAGACTGCAGCGATCGACTTGCCGGATGGTCCTTGTACTATTTCCTCGATGGAACCGCGGGGCGCGGGTTTGGCTGCTTGTGCCGGTTTGCGCGGTTTGGCCGTCAATTTTTCTTTGGCCAGTGCTGGCTTTTCTAGTTCGGCGGTCATCGGCCCCTCGACGCTCGTCACTTGAGCCTAAACCTCAAGCGCATGGCCGGTCAAAGTGAATGCGCGAAGAACATAGGCAAGAAATCGTAAAAAATCGAAAACACGGGCGGCGGCGCAGATTAGCAACCGCTTAACCGGCCGGAAAATCCGCCACGAGTGCGGGCTTGGCTGGCAACTTGTCCAAAAGCGCGATCAGTTCGCTGCGGGCCTGGGCGTTCGACATCTGGTGGCGCTCGGCCAGGATCAGCTCGTTCTTGAGCGAGTGTTCCATGCCCACCAGTTCTGTTACCCGGACTTTGTAGCCGTTGGCTTCGAGGTAGAGCGCGCGGATGACGTTGGTCAGGTTGCTGGCAAATTCACGGCGCTGAATGGGATGGCGCCAGAGCTGGTGCAGGGGGTGGTGGCTCTGAGCTTCGAGTTGACGCGAGACTTCAGCCTGGCAGCACGGGACGAGTGCAACAACCCGGGCTTTGTGGCGCAAGGCAAAATTGATGGCGTCGTCGGTGGCTGTGTCGCAGGCATGCAAGGCGGTCACCATGTCGACTTTACCGTCGAGAGAAACCTCGCCGATGTTTCCGGAGACAAAGGTCATGCGATCAAAGCCGCTGAAGCGCGCGAGGTTTTCTGCGGCCTCCATCAATGGGCCGCGCGCTTCGATGGCAATCACCGCAGCGTCCGGCTTCGCGGCGAAAATTAGGTCGTAGAGGATAAAGCCCAAATAGGATTTTCCGGCACCGAGGTCGGCAAGGCGGACAGCGGCGGTCTCGTCAAAAAGCCGATCCAGTGACGGGCGTAACACTTGTACCAGATGAAGGACCTGCTTCAGTTTGCGGCGGGAATCGGCGTTCAGCGCCCCTTCACGGGTTACTATATGCAGGGCTTTCAACAATTCCACAGACTGACCCGGCCAGAGATCTTTCAATTGGTCCTTTGACTGGTTGGGCTTTTTCGATTTACTCATAGGGGTGTCGTCTACACGGTCGGCTAGGGAGTTGCGAGTATGAAGTTGACGCGCCGCGATGCTTTGCTCGCCACCGCTGCACTTGCAGCACTCAGTTCGTTCCCGGCATTCGCCGAATCCGGCGAGGACGGGATCGGCGACGTGGAAGACATCGTCAACTATGGCTGGTCGACGCAGGAGCCCGAACCGCGCACGGAGATCGAGTTCGAAGATGCGGTTTATCTGAACGAGGTGGTTGAGACCGGCGACGAGAGCGCGCTTGTGATCAAGTTCTCGGATGGATCGAAGTTGACACTGGGCGAGAACGCCACGGTCGTGATCGACAAGTATGTTTACAGTCCGGCAGGCAGCGATAGCTCGCAGGTGCTGACGCTGACGAAAGGCGCTTTCAGGTTCCTCTCCGGCGCCATGCCAAAAGCGAATGTGCAGATCAAAACACCCGCCGTCTCGATCGGCATTCGCGGCACCGAGCTCATCTTCGATGTCGCTGATGACGGTGAAACCGAGATGTCGGCCATCTCAGGCGAAGCCGATTGTACGGACGGCGCGGGCGAGACCTTGACGGTTACCGTGGACGAGTCGGTGCTCGTTGGCGCTGACCGGAAATTCCGGGGCCGGGTCCGGCGCTTTAGGCATAAGTCACGCTCAATTGCGATTGCCGAGGGTTTGGGCGGCGCGCGCAAACGCTGGCGCATTCGCAAAGTCCGGCGCCGGCGTGTGGTCAGGCGTCACCGGCGGCGCAATAACTAGGCGCGCAAGGCTCTCAAATCCAAGGCATTTTGCCGCTCGACAGGGCGGGTGCGAGCGGCTATCTCCTCGCCCTCCATGACCGACCTCAGCCACATTCGCAACTTCTCGATCGTTGCCCATATTGACCACGGCAAGTCCACGCTTGCCGACCGCCTGATCGAGTTTTGCGGCGCGCTCGACGCGCGCGACATGAAAGCCCAGGTGCTCGACTCGATGGACATCGAGCGCGAGCGCGGCATCACAATCAAGGCGCAAACCGTGCGCCTCACCTATCCGGCCAAAGACGGCAAGACTTACATTCTGAATCTCATGGACACGCCGGGACATGTGGACTTCGGCTATGAGGTTTCGCGCTGTCTGGCGGCTTGCGAGGGGGCGCTGCTTGTTGTTGATGCTAGTCAGGGCGTTGAGGCGCAGACGCTGGCTAATGTGTATCAGGCGATCGATGCGGGGCTCGACATTGTTCCTATCCTGAACAAGATCGACCTGCCCGCCGCCGAGCCTGAGCGCATTCGTCAGCAGATCGAGGACGTGATCGGCATAGATGCTTCGGAGGCGGTGTTGATCTCGGCCAAAACCGGCCTCAACATTCAAGGCGTGCTTGAAGCGGTGGTCACGCGCCTGCCGCCGCCCAAAGGCGAGCTCGAAAAGCCCCTGAAGGCGCTCCTCGTCGACAGTTGGTACGACGCTTATCTTGGTGTCGTGGTGCTGTTTCGCGTCATCGATGGCGAGATCAAGAAAGGCCAGCGCATCAGGATGATGGCTGCGAATGCGGTGTACGAAGTCGACCGCGTCGGCATGTTTAC
>Ga0163147_10009623_pt1 | contig 10417 bp, 13 predicted proteins | sample OliLakLV19MP6G1_FD_148597 | JGI IMG/M metagenome (GOLD analysis project Ga0163147, IMG submission 148597) | Freshwater microbial mat bacterial communities from Lake Vanda, McMurdo Dry Valleys, Antarctica- Oligotrophic Lake LV.19.MP6.G1 | ecosystem: Environmental > Aquatic > Freshwater > Lake >... | reverse complement strand
CTTTAAGCACCTCATCTTTAATCGTGCGGAAGTAGTAAGTAATCATAGTCATCTACCATACCCTACAGTTCATAGTTTGCAAAATAATAGTTAATTACTAAGATAATCCAGTCGCATTATCTCTGCCCGCAGGGTCCTTTATTTCGGATAAGCATATATGCCCAGCCTCTTACAACGTCACCCCGAGCGTTTTAAGCTCCCTGACAAATTGCTCAAAATCTTCAAACACAAAAGTAGTAATTCCCACATCCCTCGCTCCTTGTAGGCGATCAGGATTATCATCAGCGTAAACTAGCTCAGACGCGGCCACACCGATTCGAGTAAGTAACTCATTGAATATTTCTAGACTTGGTTTGGTATACCCGACTTCATGGGAGGACACTACGACATCAAAATCCTGGTAGAAACCATACTTCGTTTCAAGCGCTGGCAAGCGGGCAGCGTTATTGTTGGTACAAACACAAGTTCGGTATCCCTGAGCCCTGGCCGACTGCACTGCCTGCCGGACACGCGCATCAATTTCATAATCACGTATCCAGCGAGCAATCAGTTCATCATCCGTACCAGATGCACCCGTGGCTACGCGTAATTCATTAAAAAACGCGTCAACGCTGACCCGGCCACAGGCGAAATCACGCATGGTCTCGGAGGTTCTCATAAATCCATCAACCGCCGCTTTTTCACCACCAAATTCCTTAATCAGCGCGCGGTGGAATGACTGCTTGCCACGCGCAGTAAAATACACCCCATCCAAATCAAAACAAATGGCTTTAATTGCTTGGTTCATAATGACCAAATTGTACCGTAAACGTCTTACTCTCCCAATCAAAGACCGCGATATCAGGCATAGTGATGGCCTGATGAATAGTCAGAGCGTCACGCTGTTCAAATTGGGCGGCAAAGAGCGCCAGCACATTGCCGTGGGCCACTATTCCAATTAACTGTTTGTCCGCTTCCATTACAACTATCTCTGCAACTGCCTGATTAAATCTCTGCGTTGCTTCAGTCAGTGATTCCCCATCACCGTGTCGTTCAATAACACCAGAATAGATATCGTTAACAAAACCACCATAATCGGCTTTCCAGTCGTTAGTCAGGGACGTCAACTCAGTCAAATCAGCACGTTGTTTTACAAACACCCCCAGTTTCGAAGCGATTATGATGCCGGTATGCAAAGCCTTTAGTTGATCACTAGTATACATCACCTCCATACCCTGCAAAAGTTGACTGTTAGCGAGCTGCTGTGCACCAGTAATTCCTTTATCACTAAGCGACCAAAGCGGGTTATATTTTTCAGGCTCAATAGTAGTCTGGGCGTGCCGGATGAGTATTATTTTCATAAAGGGTTTAAGTTAGGTTAGTCCGTTTCTCAAAATAGCTATCAAGGGTATCTTTGTACTCATTAAAAAATTCTAAGTCAGCCATATCGTCTTTAGTAATCCACCGCGCTTCACAAATCTCACCAGTAGCGTAGGTTAGAATGGCCTTTTCTGGAATTGTAACTTCATAGGCTATCATCAGAGCGTTTCTACCTTCAGATAAATGGAAAAACTGGGTCAGGTAAATCACCTCACCAACGACACAATCAACTCCTAACTCCTCTTTTATTTCACGTGCAAGACCGGCTTTAGGGTCCTCACCTTCATTTAGACGTCCACCAGGAATTTCCCAAATTACCTTTTCTGCCCGCGGATCTCGGATAACTAACACCTTACCATCGCAAACAATCACCGCTTTCTGAGCAACTTTCCCGTCAAAATGAACTTCTTGAGTTTCTGACATACAACAAATATTAACCTAAAAAACCTAAGGCTACCGCTGACAACACTACGGCGGCAGCTTTTTTTGAATCGATATGTTCTTTATACCACCAGACTGATAGAAGAATTGGGATAATTATATACATGGAATGTATTGTCTGTACTACCCCAAGAGAACCGCCATGACCATAGGCATACAAAATCAGTAGTAACGAGATACAAATGAGAAATGACCTTACAAAAGCGTAGAAAACTAAGTCTTTCTTCGTATTTTCGATAATGTGGCGGATTATTTTAGTTTTAAGTTTACCCCCAATTAAAATAATTGAACCAACAAATATTCCCCATGAAGCATACCAAAGCGTCGTCCACTCGTTCATTCCAACATCAATAGCGTATTTATTCATAGCAGCCGCGGCTGCAGAGGTACAAGATATTGCCGCCACAAAAAGTAGGCCAAGTAGTAAATTTTCCTGTCTCCTGTGTTCAACTCGATTAATAAGCAACAATGGGACCAGTAGACCCATTACAATACCAACCCACTCAAGCACAGTAAAACGTTCTGCAAACATCGTCATTCCCGCTACAACCGCAAGAAATGGGCTAAGTAATTTAAATAGAGGGTAAAATATGGTCGTATCAATGTACCGCAGCGCATAAACTTTCATAACTCCGCCAAATGTAGCTACTATTCCTGAAAGTACTGTAAGAAGGATTAGAAACCAAGACGAAACCCCAGCTGGCATCACAAGTATCAACCCAATCCCCGCAAACAAAATTGAAGTGATGCCTCCATACATATTAAATGTCTCTGCATCAAATTTCTTTGAAGCAGCAATTTTGAAGGCAAAATTACTAAACCCTGCAAATACCATTCCTAAAAGTGCCGACCAAAACCAGAGTTGCATTATAGAAATCAGTATATCACTCGCGTTTTAGATAGCATATGCTATGATATGAGCCACTACGGCACCGGGGTGTAGCATAGTGGTAGTGTACTCGGTTTGGGACCGAGCGGTCAGGGTTCGATTCCCTGCTCCCCGACAAAAAATAAGAAAAACCAGTGTTTCATATGAAACACTGGTTTTTCTCTGTTCAGACCCAAAACTCGGCTAAAACCTCCTCAATATTGCCCTTCCACACAATTAACGGATGGTAATGAAACATCGCGGCCGGTTTCACCGCCTCATCACCTACAGCATAAATTTTTGGCGTGCCTCTTAGTTGTGCCAATGCCAAGTCAGCACCAAACTCAGTAAATAACCCGATTTCCCAGTTACAAAAAATTATACCGGAAAATACCTTGTTCCACATGGCACAAAAACGTAACGTTACACATGAAACGCGTAGAAATCCGCTCTGGAGAAAGTACCACCTTCTCCAGAGTGGATTTCTAGTCTAAAATCACGTTATCTAGATATTTAATGGTAGCATATGTTTCATGTGGCACTATTCTCAGGGCGGCAACGTCAATTTGCCAGTCTCCCGACCATTTATAATCTGAAATCCAGGTATCTATCGCCCGAGACAGCTTTTTTAGCTTTAAAGCGTGAACATTATCCTCCGGACGCCAGGTGCCACGTGCAACGGCTTGCTCTAACTCGACTTTTGTTTCATATGAAACAGTTTTTACCTCGACAAAATGGATTTTATCGTCTTTTTTTGCAATTATATCAATTTCACCCCACTTCTTAAGATAATTCATCCCCAAGATTTCAAAATCTTGTCGCGCCAGGTAATTAGCCACTACTTTCTCTCCCAAGTTACCAGTAATCTTGTTTTGGAGCTTTTTGGAAGGCTTTTGTTCCATGTGAAACTTAGTATATCACACCAAATACCGTAAAATGTGCTTAATCGCCAGACTTAGGTGTTTCACGTGCAACACACTACGTAACTACCTAAATAATAATCTATTATATAGGTCAGGATATAAGCCCAATAATTGAAGAACTGGCTACTGAATAGTCAATACGGCTAAGGTTATGACGCTAGACGTATAACTGTGGAATAAGTGTTTCACGTGGCACGTATTACAAGTGATATAATCCCCAGATTTACCCAGACAACCTATATTTAACAACGTATTGTTAAAAGAAAGCTGTCTCTAAGACACTGTCCTTTATACACATGTTAGAAGGTTGTGCACAGGTCTGCAAAGTGCGGAATTTTAATCAAACAGTAGCCGAAACTCGTTAAATACCGGCGATTTGATAGCGAGCTAAGATCACGGCAATACTCACACACTAAGTGACAGAAAGCCTAGAACGAGCTCATAAAGATATGTCTGTTATTTATTAGGAATGATTTGTTTGGATGGATATTATTGACAGAATCAACCATACCAATCATTTACCCGCCGATCACGTAAAGCTTTTGCTTTGATTGCCGGTTGGAGTATTTGTTTTAATACCCGATATTTTTGAGTTGCAGAATCCTGCCACTATGACTTTGTTGGCTAGCGTCTGCATCGTTTAGACTGCCGGCAACGTTGGTATTTATGGTGTTTATCGGGGAATTGCCTACTCCAATATTGTTGATTGTCGTCTATCAAACCAGGATTGCCGCACCGTTCGTGGCGATTACCATAGTTGTGGCAATTATTTTAGTCAATTTACCAGTATTCACGTTAGCTCCAATGGGCGGCGGTGCGTTCTGGGACCACAGGTAATGTACCATTTAGAGGCACTGGCTATCTTTGGACTAGGAGCCGGGGAATGCCTATTCATAAAATATGACACATTATACTTACTCCAAAATACAGCCCAAATGGGCTGTATTTTGTATTGTGCGGCCAGGGAGAATCGGACTCCCGTCCTCTGATTGGCAACCAGATGTTCTACCATTGAACCATGGCCGCATTGTACTATCACTTAGCTGATAGCTCTTTAGTGGATAGCTCTATCCACTTCATGAGCTTTTTCTTGAGTAAAGTACTGCCGATTATAGTATTTCCGACCCCAAAATGCAATGTGCGTTTGGCACTACGGCCCTCTATTACCTGATTTTTATAAAACTGCCCAGCGGACAGACCGGTTTTCTTGCACCAGTGCTTCATACCGGTGATTTCATCGAGGTCCGGGTAGAGAAGTAACCAAAACCGGATTGAACGCTTCTCTACGCCCAAATACGTGGTCAGGAAGCGGATAAAGATACTATGGAGGTCAGTTCGGCTGCTAGATAGACGAATCATCCGATCGTTTTGAATATCGCCGGCGCTTATATACAACATTAGACCCGCGATAAACATTGGGGAGGTGCGGTAGTTTTTGTATTCGGTCTCGGCCTGGCGAATAACAGCAGCGTATTGATGTTTTCGTTCAGTAGTGCGCGCCTTATTGATCAAAGCGAGGCGTTTGGTGTTTACTAGGGTTGCTTTTTTGGCGTTACTTGCGGCTACCACCTGTGAAAAGGGTTCGTTTTTGAGCCAATTACTTACCGTACCAACCGAAATGTTGCAGATTTTGGCTATTTCACTATAAGTAAAACCCCGTTTGCGAAAGGCGACGGCTTGATTATAGGCTTCCTGTTTGTAGTGGCTAACTTTTGTCATCGCAAAGTGTATATATTATATACTGTCACCAGTGTTCAATTTGATGATATAAACAGAACCAACTTTTGTTGGGTCTGTTTATTATTATTTGAAATTCTTTACGAATCTCCTTCGAATTCTTCACCGACGATGTAAATAGCGCCTTGCGGGCCAACAATGGCTGAGTGGGGGACGCCGCTAGGGATTTCAAATACGCTTGGGGCGACGAGTTCGCGGCCTTTACCCGCTAGTATGATAGTGATTGAGCCGTCGGTGAGACAGATGGTAACGCGGCCACGATGGCTATGCCCAGGGTACACCGTACCGGCTTCGTCCTGCCATTCGTAAATATTGGTATAACCGTCTTTTTCAAGCTCTGCAATATAACGTTCGGAGAGTTCCATACAAAATGAGTTATTTAATACACCTCGTCGTGCAATCCTACAAATAATAAACCAACGATTTGTTTTGATTCATACTGAAATACAATTCGGGTTTGGTAATTGACCGAGAAAGCGTACGTGTTTTTAAGATTCTTCAGTTTATGTACGTGCAGTAACTCGTGGTTTGAGGGGTTTTGGAACAGGGAAATTTTCTCATTAACTTCCGGCTGAAGCAAGACGGGGAGTCGTTTATACCTGCGGATAAAGGTCGGGGAGTACTGGATCGAGAGAGGCGTCATACTAACATACTAAAATCCTTTAACCAGTTCGTCCAGGTCCCCGGACAAGCCCTTACCACTCGCCATTTCGTACTTCGCTAACAAAATCGTTTTGATAAACTCGTCTTCTTTCATTTTTTGCAGAGCACGACGCACTAGCTCGGCTTTGCTTTTGGCATGGCCGAGTTTTAGCTGACTATCTATAAAGGCAGTCAACTCGGGGGTGAGGGGGACAGTGATGGTAGCCATAAAGTAAGTGTAATTAGTACTAATAATTAGTATATTCCAGTATATAAAATAGGGCCGGATTGTCAATTTATTACCTATATGTGAAAGGATAGGATTTATTCTATTGCCATCTATAAGGGAATAAGTACCACTTTAGAATAACTCGTCTGCAGTCATGCCAATTTCATCGATACAATACTGTTTCCACTCCGCTAGATCTTCCGCACACTTAGGGGCGTGCTTTTTGAACCAGACTTCAACGTTTCTGGCCAAGGTCATTTGGTCTGGCCACACTTGCCGCATGTATTTGTTATAGGTGAGTCCGTTACGAATCCCGACAATCGCATACCGGGCTCCGATATTGTCACTTAGATTAGTCTTGAGCAGGTTTTTATAGAGGGCGAGCGCGTTGTCGGTTCGACCGTGGCGCCACTCATAGTCGGCTTTTCGCATCAACACCTTAATAATATGGCGGTTTTCGTGGAAACCCCATACTAGCTCGTCTGGCCATGAGCCATCAATATCAAGAATCATCCCCAGTGCCCGGACAAACGCTTGCTCAGCTAAATCGGTAGCTTCTTTTTCATGACCTTGATCAACGAGCGCCTCAACTATATACAGATATGGATCAAGAAAATCCCGGTCTTTCACCAGTACACGCATCACATCTTCAATATCATGTTTACCCTCAATAACTTTGTAAAATTCGGCAGAGTTAGAGTGATTTTTATCAGCAAATGAACGCATGATTACCAGTATAAGTGACAAATTATAAAAATACCACTAATTTTGTTTAACCACATCTATACTGGAACCCAGCACAATACTTTAAATAATTAACTGCGGGTAAATTTAAAACTCATTAGAATCGCCGTTTTTCAGCGGGACAAATTTAATGTCGTGAGCTTTTAAATGTAGACTAAATAAACCATGGACGAGCGCTATCCCGTCATCGTTTAAGACCGCGTCGTGGACGGGGAAGGCTTGGGTTGGTTTTACTTGCAGGGCATAATCGACCGCTTCAGATAATTTACACCACGGGCCGGAAACGGGTAGGGCTAATACGGGTACCGGTTTACCGGGCAGGATGTAGGCGTCACCTGGATAAAACAGTTTCTCATCTATAAAGAAACCGGTATTTTGTACCAAGCCAAAGTCCTCAAAGATTTCAACGTGTTGGCCGTCAAAGGCTTCGAGGGCGACCCCACACTTTTCTACTTGCTGTGCTTCTTCTAGCATCTCGCAAGGAATACCTAAGTCAGCCAAGATTTTACCAACACCATCATTGGTTATTATCTCTGCTTGCGGGTTATTTTTAAGGATAATTTGAAGCGATTCAGTATGGAGATGGTCGGCGTGTTCGTGGGTAATTAAAATGAGGTCAATATCCAGCACGTCGTTTTGCGAGACGCTGAAACGACCTGGGTCAGTCAAGATACGCTTACCCGCAGTTTCAATCAGCAGGCAACATTGGCCGAATTTAGTGATTTTCATGGTGTAAGTATAACAAATTTATACACACTTTAAATTTAGGAGACAATTATCGAACTAAAGTTTTTCTACGTTCCATTCCGCGAAGAAATCTTTGAGAAATTGTTCCATTCGTTCGTGGCGGACGGCTCCAAGAGCCTGGCCAGTGGCGGTATTCATGTTGGTGTGCAATTTTAGGAGCTTTTCATAAAAGTGAGCGACGGTAGTTGTGCGGTGTGATGGATCTTCAACGAAAGCTGCCTCAAAATTTAGATTTTCTCCTGGTTCGTACATCACCAATCCGTTAGCGCCACCAAAAGCAAATGTACGAGCAATTCCAAGCGCGCCAATGGCATCGAGCCGATCGGCATCTTGTACTATCTGGAGCTCGATTGATTTTTCTTCTGATTCATCCCAATCATAGATGTCATGAAAGCGTACGATTTCAAGAATTAATGGAATTGCCGCTGAATCAATAGCGACTTCCTCAAGCAGGACTCCGATTCGCTCCAAAGCCTCCTCACCAAAGTGTAATTTGCCAGTTTCTTTTTCCCACGGACGACAAACATCGTGAACGAGGGCCGCCACGCCAATGACGTACCGGTCACCGGCATGCTCCTCTGCCTGAATCTGCAGCGCATTTTTAAATACTCTTTCTGCATGGTAATAATCGTGACCAGATGAAGAATCACTGAGGACTTGCCGGACTTTGTCCGCGACAACTAGAAATTGCGGCTCCATGTTTGGGTTATAACAGATACTGGTGGCGGACAGGGACTCGAACTCTACGAGTTCAGTATCCCAATTGGATACTTTAAGTTCGCTTCGCTCCTAAAGTATCTCAATCGGGCTTCGAGTCCCTCCCACAAGTGACATTTAGTCACTTGCTCGGGTGCACATTATAAAAACCGCCTCATGATGGCGGTAATTATATTGTGCACCCGGAGGGACTCGAACTCTACGAGTTCAGTATCCCAATTGGATACTTTAAGTTCGCTTCGCTCCTAAAGTATCTCAATCGGGCTTCGAGTCTTGACGAACTGTCTCGGAGACAGTTCTGCAGGTGCACGAACAAAAAAGGCACACTTTCGTGTGCTCATTTTTGTACTCGTGCACCTGCCAAGACTCGAACTTGGAACGTCTCGTCCGAAGCGAGATATGATATCCGTTTCACTACAGGTGCGTCACTTTGTCAATAGTATACAATACTATCAACGTAGCCAGCAGTGTACTATTGTTTTAGATGATATTCAACCTGCAGATTCATCCAGAATTTCATTTTCATAAGTAACTCAGAACTCTTTGGTACCTCAACCCGCAGACAACCCTTGTAGTTTGGTCGTTTTTTAATGCCAAGGTTAGTTGGTTTCAGAATCGTTTTCTTAAAAGTACCTTTGTCTACTCCCAAGTATTTTTGCCACCAGGCTTCCCAGTTTTCATGCATAAAAGGATGGTGGATGTATAAACGGTACCCCAATTCGTGACGATTATATTTTGTGTATTTTTCCATCCACATTAGCATCACCTTGATCATAACCTCATCAGAATTCGTAAATAAGAACATTTCGCTTCTTTTTGCCCCTTCGGCCCAGTACAAGGCTATACCTGTGTGGAAAAGAGTCTCGTTATAATATTTTTCAAAATCTTCTTTTGCGTTAATTAATAACTGTTGATTACGGGCGAAGTGATTGAGACGAATGGCGGTTGCTGCCTTAATACGTCCTCTAGAGATATTGGAGTCAGTCCGATGTTTAAGTAAATTTTTCTCAGCTTTTGTAAGTGGTAGATCTTTAAGCCAGAGTGATAACGAACTTTTGGCGACGGGCACTACCGCTAGAATCTCTTTGTAAGTATGACCTTGTTTTCGTAACGTGATGGCCATTTCTTTTTCTTGAACTAGGCTTCTCATATCAATAACATTGTAACATGGTTCACATCTACACAATTCTGTTGTATACAAACCTCTAATTTACTCATACAATAGACACACTGTGATTAACTCTACTAAAATTCCACTTGAGGTTAAGGCGGTGGCGCAAGCACTAGAGGAGGCTGGGTTTGAGGCCTATATTGTGGGTGGGTGTGTGCGCGATTTGGTAGTGGGGAAGGTGCCTAAGGATTGGGATCTGACTACCAATGCCCATCCGGAGCAAATTCAAGGTTTATTTCCGGAGAGTTTTTGTAATAATGACTACGGAACCGTGGGAGTTAAAAATGAGGAGACGACTGACGAGACGGTCAAAGTGATTGAAGTAACGCCGTACCGGAGCGATGGAACCTATACCGATGCTCGCCGGCCAGACTCGGTCATGTTTGGGGTTAGTTTGGCAGAAGACCTGGCGCGGCGGGATTTTACTATTAACGCCATTGCCTATCGTATTAAAACGGGCGAGACTGTCGATTTGTATGAAGGAATCGAGGATATTCGCAAAAAACGGATTAAAACTGTCGGTGTACCAACTGAACGATTTGGTGAAGACGCCCTGCGGTTAATGCGCGCTGTGCGCCTGGCAGCTGAGCTTAATTTCATGATTGAGGGCGAGACTACCAAGGGAATCACAACGAAATCGGCACTTTTAGAGAAAATTGCCATTGAACGAATCAGTAGTGAATTTGTAAAACTAATTAATTCAACCGCCCCGATGCAGGGCATTGTCTTGCTTCAGAAGCTTGGACTACTAACCTATGTCCTACCAGAACTCGAAACAGCGATAGGCTGCGAGCAGGGAGGTATCCATGCCTATGACGTCTACGAACACAGTCTACGGA
>Ga0163147_10009622_pt1 | contig 10418 bp, 9 predicted proteins | sample OliLakLV19MP6G1_FD_148597 | JGI IMG/M metagenome (GOLD analysis project Ga0163147, IMG submission 148597) | Freshwater microbial mat bacterial communities from Lake Vanda, McMurdo Dry Valleys, Antarctica- Oligotrophic Lake LV.19.MP6.G1 | ecosystem: Environmental > Aquatic > Freshwater > Lake >... | reverse complement strand
ATGTCCCGGAGAAGAACCAGCACTCCAACGTGCTTCTGATCGGCAACGTGCCGCGGGGTGGATGGCGGAAGGTGATCGCTATTGCCGACGCTGCCGCGATCGCGAATGTCGCACTCGATATCGCAAGGTAATGGCGATTAATTGGAATCTTGCCGTCCTCCTTGTCCTCGCGCCGATCGGCACCGCGTGGTGCGCCGAGGAAGGTTTATCGCCAGCGGCTCTGCACGGTCGCGAGATCTACCGGCGCGGAACACGCGGGGGAATCGACGCTGGGACGGCGGCCATCGGGGCCGGCGGCGTGCCGCTGCCTTCCTCCACTTTTACCTGCGCAAACTGCCATGGGATCTGGGGGGGAGGAGCCCGGGAAGGCGGAGTTTCAACGCCGCCGCTAAATTGGAGCTACCTCACATCTCCAGCGGTTTCCGCCCTCACCGGCCGCTGGCGGGGCGCCTATTCACTAGAGACTTTGCGGAAGGCAATTACCGCCGGACGGGATCCAGCGGGGCGACCGCTTCATGCCGGAATGCCGCGTTTCCAGATGCTTCCGGAGCGGCTGTCCGAAGTGGTTGCCTACCTGGAACGACTCGGCGATCCGGAGGATACCGACGCTGGCGTGTCCCCAACGAGGATTCGAATCGGCGCCGCGCTACCGCTTAGCGGTCCGTTGGCCGAAGCCGGCCGGAGCATTCGCGAGACGTTGGAACTGCTATTTGCAGGAGCTTCCCGCGGCGGCGGGATATTCGGTCGCGGAATTGAATTGGCGGTCGAGGATTCAGGCACAGATGCTCCCGGGCGTCGTTCCGCCACCCGTCGACTAATCGAAGACCGCGGTGTATTCGCGCTCGCGGCCAGCCTGGAGCCAAACAGCACCGGCGAAAACGCGGAACTGCTTAAACGCGCGTTCGTCCCGCTGATTGGTCCCGTCGGATTTTCTCCGCACAACATAGAGCCCCCCAATCCGGTCGTATTCTATCTGCTGCCGAACCTTTACGATCAAACCCGCTCGCTAGTGGATTTCGCCGTCGCCAGGGACCCCGGCCGCCGGCCGTGCTTCGCTGTCATTTATGGGGGCGCGGCAGTCGACGGCGGCGTGGTCGACGGTTTGCGGCGGCAGACCCGGACGCACGGGCTGACGATCACCGCGGCGGAGCGGGACGGGCCAGGTGTGGTCGCCACAGTTCTCGCCACGAATCCGGATTATTTGGTATTCGCGGGCGATGGAATCGGCCTTGTGCGGGTCGCCAAACAAATGGACCGCGATTCGGCCCCTGTTTTAATGGCCTTCCTCTCGACAGCAGAGAGTGGCGTGAGCCAATTGCCGCAGAGGGTGGCCGACCGGGCTCTCTATGCGTCCCCGGCTCCCCCGCCGGATCCCCGCCACGCGGAGGCGTTCTTCACGCTGCTCGGGGCCGCCAAGCCACCCCAGAACTTGTCAGGTATACGTGCGTCGGCATTCGCGGCGGGTACGGTGCTGCTGGCTGCACTGCGCTCGAACGGCGACAGATTAAGCCGGGATTCGCTTGTTCGGGCATTGGAGCGTCTGCAGCAATTTGAAACCGGCGTGCTAGCCCCGCTCACCTTCGGTCCCAATCAGCACATTGGCAGCGGTGGAGCCGCAATCCTCGGGTTTGACAAGCAAAGCCAGAGTTTGGTGCCGGTGAGCGGTTGGGTGGCCCCGAAAAACTAGTGTGGGTCCCGGAAGTTTGATCGTATTGATAGGCCCGCCAGCCGCAACGCTGCGTGGATTTACTCTAGCGTATTACGCGCAGGGTTGTCCCCCTGGATCTCGCTCTCAAAGTTATATGTCCCGTTGGGGATGATATAGGCATAACAGAGCGGCGACACCCGTGCCAGGTCGGTGTCCAAGATCTGTTCGCCCGCAGCGCGCAGGCGCTCGACGATCTCGCTGATGCGCACCGTATTCCAAACCAGGACGGCATTGGAGAGTAGGCTCAGGCAACTCGCCTTGTTCATGATCTCGTCCAGATCGCCGGTACGGAACTCGCCGCGATTGGCGAAGAAGAGGCAGCGGGCCACCAGGTCGTGCCGATGCTCCCCGCGGTTCAATTGCAACTGCACGCGCCCGCGCATTTTCATCGTGAATGTAGCGCAGAATGTAAATGGTCTTGACCACCCGCCCAAGAGCGGTCAGGGCCTTGGCGAGGCGGTCCGAAGGCGAACTGTTGGCCAGCCGCTGGATGATGACGTTGGCTGGCGCGGTCCGGTTCTTTAACGATGCCGCCAGCCGCACCAGTTGATCCCATTGTTCACGGATTACCTCCACATCGGCCGTCCCGCTCCATAACGGGTCGAGGCATCCGTATTGGGCTTTCCGGTCGAGTTTGTAGAGCCGCTGTCGCGTTGTAGTTTAAGAGGGCCTGGCGCAGGTTTGGTGCAACGGGCTGAGGACGCTACCCTAGGCATTAACAATGCCCACTGCGCCACATAGCCGAGAGCTTCTCCGTTCCTTGGGTCCGCTGAAGCTGCTTAATCTCACCAAAACTGGCGGGGGCTGGATTGTAGAAGCGGAAGGGCACAACTCAGCCGTTTGTCCCAGCTGTCAAACGCAATCTCGCTCGCGACACAGCCGCTACGGGCGCTCGCTGCGAGACTTGCCGCTTCAGGGTGCGGCCGTAATTCTGAAGCTGCATCTCAGTCGCTGGCGCTGCCGCGCACCAAGCTGTAAGCGCAAAATCTTCGTGGAGCGCTTGCCCGATCTTTGCCTTTCCCATGCCCAACGGACCGTTCGCTCTGGTCAAATTGTAGGGCTGCTTGGCCATGCTCTTGGCGGTCGGCCGGCTCAGCGACTGGCAAAACGGTTGGGTGTGATGGCTAGCCGCGACACACTTCTCCGGTGCGTCAAGAAAACGGCCCAGGGGAGCGTTCAATCGAGTGGGCAGGCACTCTAATCATTGGGGATCGCGTCAGGCTGCGAGTTCAGTTCGGGGCGGAAGCCAGTATGCATTCGCCGGAAGGCCTTCTCAATCGTATCGTTCAAGACATGAACCCGAACTCGCAGGAATTCAGGAGCGGTGTGGCGGGTCCAGCGCATCTGCTGGCGCTTGGACATCCGATGCGAAAGGATCTCGTTGACCGACGACTCGGCGAACGACGTCGAGATTCTCTGTCCTGATCGATACCTCTGGCCGTAGTTTGGCATCGAGTCCCGGTTCAACTCGACGTATCGAACCAGATCCGGCAGCGCACTGGCCAGCTTCGCAATCGGTTTGTTGCTCTGAAGGAATGGGGCTTGAGCCCATTGGGAAAGATCAACTAGGCGCGCCAGTCCGCGAATCGTCTTGCCATGCCATAGCGCCCATTTGGCCCGTTTCAGTTCGTCCAACGCGTGCTGTTGGGCCAAAACATTGCCGCCGGGCTCCAACGGACCTTTCGCCATCTGGCTCAGGTTTTGGAATCGCATCGCCAGATGGAACCAGTCCAAAAGGTGTGTCGCGCCAGGCACGACCGCCCTCTGCAATTCCCTGAGGCCGGCATCGCCGTCGGTCAGCACCGTGACCGACGTGGTCGCGCCGGCTCCGCGCGCCCGCAACGCTTCGCCTACGCATCGGCGACCCTCATCTTTGTTACCCGTTCCGCGGACGAATGCAAAACGTGTGCTGGCATCGCCGGGGCCGATCACTTTGCCGACAATCACCTCAAAGTTTCTCTCTGGACGCCGATGGCAACTCTTCACGTAGCCGCCGTCCAACCCGATCACTACTTCCTTCACGGCCGGGGTGGTGTCGGCAGGGGAAGCACCGACTGCATCCCGATGCTTTTCAAGCCGTTTTCCGACTCGCATGGTTCGATTTCGGATGGTGCCCGCATTGACCGTTTCCGCCACGGGAAGAAGCTCCTGCAGTATGCTCGCTGCCTGGCGGAACGGGAGGAGCGCAGCCAGCTTTGCGCTGATAAAGTTCAATTCCGGAGATGTCGGATTCCGACGGGCAAACATCGTTGAAAAGCTCTGGGTCCGCTGGCCTTGGCAGCGGCACCCTCGGACGCGGCGGACCGCCATGGGAATCTTGCCATAAATCGATTTGAAAGTGGAAGTGTAGTTGTAATGGGTCACGATCTTTCCCCCTTAAGTTCTCACGATGTTTTCCGTCGAGTTTCGCAGTTTAGCGGCGGTGATCGGCGTAATCCGGTCAGGCACAGCGCAGAAGAATTCGGAACGCCCTTCGGGCGGTCGTCGCGTTTGAATGCCCAAGGCCTCCGCTCCGAGACTTCACCATAGAAATGGGTTGAAAACTCGCGGCGGATAAACCAAAGCAAAGAACCCTCCGGCGCCGATAAAGGCGCCGGAGGGTTCCGTTCCACCGATTTCTCCAGAGGCGAGCCCCATCGCATTGGCCTTGGGCATCCGCTTGGGTGCGACGCCTCGCGGAAGGCCGCTGCCGTATCACTTCATAACAACGCCTCGGCGGTGGCGTCGAGTAACACCGATTCGTCCACCAGTTGCATTTTGCGGGCCGCCGCCAGCCGCAGCGCCGTCATCGCCAGCTTGTTGACCTTGCGCGGAATTCCCTTGGTGGCTTGATACAGGCCTTGCCGCGCGGTGTCGTCAAAGAGCGGGGCCGTCACCCCGGCCGCTTTGAGTTGCTGTGCCAAATAGGCATCGAGTTCCTCGCGCGTAAGCCCCTCCAGGTGATAATGCACGCCGATACGCTGCCGCAACGCCTCGTGCATCTGCAACGACAGCGTGCGCCGCAACAGCGGCTGGCCGATGAGCAGCAGAGTCAGATAGCGCGACGAGTCCATATCGAAGTTCATCAGCAGCGGCAGTTGTTCCAGCGCCGCGTGCGGCAACAGGTGCGCTTCGTCGCAGATGAGAATCGGGTGCTGCTTTTTGCTCTGGTTCAACCGGACAATGGCGTCGGCGATCTGCCGCACCAGATCGCCGCGAAAGTGCGCCGGGGCCAGGTCCAACGCCACGGCGACTTGGCGGAGCAGGTCGAGCGCCGAGCCGTTGGTGAAGTGAACGTAGAGGATCTTATAGAGGTTGGTATGGAGCGAGGCGGTGAACACGCGCGCGGCGGTGGATTTGCCCGCGCCCACTTCGCCGGTGAGCAGGCCCGCGCCGGGATGGGCGGTCAGGAATTCCAGCCGGGTCTTGACCTGCTGCCAGGCCGCCGAGGCGAATAACTGTTTGGCGTCGGGGCAGTCGCCAAACGGCGTTTTCTTGAAACCGAAGTAGGATTCCCACATTAGCGGTACGTCCTTCCATTGACGACGGCGTCCACCAGGCGGGCCGGACCCTCCGGTTTTCCGGCGTGGTAAATCTCTACCTGCGCCGTGTCGAGCGGATCGAAACGCACCTCGATGCGCTGGCCCGCCAGATGGGGCGGCGCTTCAAAGAAGCGGTTGCGCAGTAGAAACGTAGAGTCGCGGCGCACCACGCGGTCGAGGCGATGAAAGAACAAACGGCGCATGTCGGTGGCGGGCGGCAGTTGACGGACCTGTTCGATGTCGCGCTGCCAGCGCAGCAGCGGCGTGGTTGCGAGCGACGAGTGCTCGCGGCGGTGATAGACGGTATCGAGCCAGTGCCACAGCCGCTCGTTCAATTGTTCGAGCGACAGCAGCGCTTTGGGATCGAGGTTAGCCAGAAATTGTTCGCGCACGGAGCGGAAGAAGCGTTCGATTTTGCCGCGGCCTTCGGGCTGATACGGCGGCGTGTGAATGATCAGGATGCCGATGGAGGCGGCGATGCGCGCCAGTTGCGGGGAGCGGTAGATCTTGGCGTTGTCCATATAAAGACGCGTGGGAACGCCGCGCGCGGCGATGGCCTGGCGCAGACAATCGAGAAAGGCGTCCAGCCCCTGGTTGGGATAGAACTGGGCGTGCGGAATGAGGCGGCTGGCGTCGTCGAGAGTGGCTTGGAGGAACACCTGCATTTTGCCGCCGCCGGCGCGTTGGACCCAGGGGCCGAAGAGCAGGTCGGATTGCCACGTCTGATTGGCGAACTCGGCTTCGTATTTTTTGTGGGCGGCCGTTTTGTCGAGGAGTAACTGACGTTCGGTGAGTCCGCGGGCGCGCAGGAAACGATAGAGCGTGGCCGGCGAGACCTCGTCGGGATTGTCGCCGCCGGCCAACGCCAGATGATGCAGCAAGGCGGTGCCGGTGCGATGCGGGCTTTCGCGTTTCAGGCGTTCAATCAGCGCGGCGGTTTCCGGCGTGATGGCGCGTAGTTGGCCGCGGTCGCGGCGCGGTTTGGGGGCCAGCGCGTCCAACCCGTTGCGGCGATAGCGCAGCGCCCAGTCCAGCAGCGTGTCCACCGAGACTTGGCGGCGGGTGGAATGCGGTACGTCGTAGACGCGGGCGGCGATCTCCTCGGCGCGGAGGGTGAGTTCGCCGCGCGGGAGCGTTTCCAGCACCAGCGGGGCGATTAATGAGCAGGAAGAAAAAATGCGAAGGAGAGCAGCGGCGACATTGACCTGTCGGGGGCTGGCGACGATTTGCTTCGCATTATCCAGCCCCGAACTGCCATCCTTGGGCTCACCCAGGAGGTGCACTTTGTTATTCAATGCATGCTGGTTAGTCCAGCTGACAGAACATCTGAAGCAGCAGGGATATTCCCCTCAGTCTGCACGACGCCGGATCATCGTAGCCGAACGGTTCCTCGCCCATCTCGATCAACGGCATTCCGCGGTGGAAGCCGTGGAGCCAGCCGACGTCAGCCTCTACTTGCAGAAAGAGCTGCAGCTCTTTCAACAGAAGCGCCACCGAACTCCGCGGTCCTCAATGGCGGATTGGCGAAGGTCGCACACCGCCGGAATCGACATGCTTCTGCGCTTAGCCCATGGGGAGTGGCCACCTGTTCCACTCCCATCGACTCCGCGGGAGGCTTTTCATCGCGACCTGTGCGGACAGTATGATGTCTGGATGCGCGATCTGCGCGGCCTAGCGATGGACACCAGATCCAGCCGCTGTGCCGAAGCGCATCGGTTTCTCGCCTGGCTGGAGGGCCGTGGCACTCCGTATGATCCACTCGGCGTCACGGTTGCCGAAGTCGATATCTATATGAAGTTCCGCGCTGAATCTCAGCGGCGCAGTTCGTTGCGTTTTCTCGCTACGAATCTGCGGAGCTTCTTGAGCTACTTGAATGCCACTGGCCGGACGAATGGCGACTTTAGCGCGACGGTCATCGGGCCGACGCTCTACGCATTCGAAAGCATCCCGTCTTTACTGAAGCCGGAGGATATCAAAGCGATCGTGGAGAAAACGCGCCAGGACCATTCGAAGAGAGGACTCCGCGATTTGGCGATTTTGATGCTGCTGTCCAGCTACGGGTTGCGAGCGGGAGAAATTACCTCGTTGCGGCTGGAGGATGTGGATTGGCGTGGTGATGTACTCCGGATCCGCCACTCCAAGACTGGGGCGCACTCCGAGTTGCCTCTGTTGCCGGCCGTGGGAAACGCAATCCTGAGGTATCTCCAGAAGGGCCGTCCAAAGACGGAGGCCCGTGCGATCTTCATTGTGGATCACGCTCCCTACTGCCCCTTTCAGAGCGGTTCGAGTTTATACTGGCTCGTCCGCAATCGGCTCATCGCCGCTGGGGTAGTTTGCCAGGGGAAGCAAGGCCCACATGCCTTCCGCCACGCTCGTGCGGTCAGCCTTCTGCGTGCCGCTGTGCCCGCGAAAGAAATCGGTGACATCCTGGGCCATAGATCCGCAAGTTCCACAGCTGTCTATCTCAAGCTGGCGACCGAGGATCTGCGCGCCGTCGCACTGGAGATTCCCGGCGAGGTGAACGCATGAGCCCAGGTCTTAGAACAGACGGCGCATCCGTGAGTCGTTACGTCCAGCAACTAAACCTTCGAGGTCCAAGAACGGCCGGAACCTACGGTCGCATTCTGAATGGCTTCCAGTGTTTCGTCGCTACGCATCCTGGTGCCGAACCGCTGTCGGGGATCCAGGCGTGGTTGCGGTTCCAAGTCAACGAATGGCCTCTGCCCACCGTTCTGCATCACGCTCGCCTGGTGGATCGCTTTCTGGACTGGGCCGTGTCAACACGATCGCTTCAGAGCAACCCCCTCGCGGAACTGCGCACGCAGTATCTCCAGACGACGACAGCGCCCATCGTGCGGGCCTTGCTGTGCCCAGATTCCACGAGTGCGCTGGAGATGTTACGGCCTCAACCTCGCTTCGGGAGTTTTCTGGGCGCGGCCATGTGGGATCACGTGGTTTTGATGAGGTCGGTTGGGCACCGCTACAACACGGAGGAAGCGGGGCTGCTTCGTTTTGACCGGTTTCTTCAAGGCCGCCCAGATCTTGCTGGCCAGCCGATCGGCGTGTTGGTGCGGGACTGGTCGAACACTGATCCAACGCCACAACATTCCTGGAGGTGCAATCAAATCGGCAGAGTACTTTCCAAGGCCTTACATCGAACCGAGTCGACGATCGAGATCATTCCGTTTGATGGTGATCTGGAGCGGCGCGCCCGGCAGTTGCACCGTCGCCCGTACATCTACAACGAGGAAGAAGTGTGGCGGTTACTCGAAACCGCGCGAAGCTTCCCTTCACCGCGCGCGTCGCTTCGCCCGCTGACGCTCTACACGATGCTGGCGTTGAGCTATTGCGCCGGACTTCGCCTTGGCGAGGTTGTTCATTTGAACATCGGCGATGTCCATCTGAACGACGAAACGATCGAGATCCGCGATGGCAAGTTCTTCAAGTCTCGCCGACTGCCGCTTTCCTCCAGCGTGATGGCGGCGCTGAAGTATTATCTCGATGCCCGGCAGCAGGCAGGGGCGCCAAGTGAGCCATCGTCGGGTCTATTTTGGCAGCAACGAACGGCCGGGCGATACTCCTACGTAGCCGCTGGCCAACTGCTACGGCGAGTTCTGCGGCGCGCCGGTTTCAAAACACGAACAGGCGCCCGCGTTCACGACCTGCGCCACGCTTTCGTCGTGAACCGCATGCTCGCCTGGTATCGGGAAGGCGTCAATCCCCAGCCACTCCTCCCTTACCTTGCAACCTACCTTGGTCATAAGGACATCAACTCGACGCTGGTTTATCTCACCATCACTCAAGAACTGCTACAGCAAGCCGGCGAGCGGTTCCGCGTTGTCGGAGCTGCGGTCCTCGGAGATTCGACGGGAGGAATCACGTGAAGCCAACCCCGTTTCCTCAACTGCTGCACGCCTTCTTCCACGACTGGTTGGTCCAGCAACGCAATGTTTCCCATCACACCGTGCTGTCTTATCGGGACAGTTGGCGGCTGTTCCTGCGGTTCGTGGCCGCCCGAAAGACAAAGCCGGTTGCCAAGCTCGGACTGACCGATCTCACCGCAGTCGAGGTTCTCGCATTTCTTCAACACACCGAACAGGAAAGGAAGGCATCGATCGGAACGCGGAACTGCCGATTGGCCGCACTGCGCAGCTTCTTCAGGTTTGTCGCCGAGCGGGAACCGCTGGCGTTGGCCCACTGTGCTGAGGTTTTGCGTATACCCACCAAACAAACACCTGAAGCTGAGATCTGTAGTTTGAGCGAGGAAGAGATCACCGCCATTCTCGCCCAACCCGACCGATCCAGCGCCCAGGGCCGCCGGGACCATGTCCTGTTGGCCGTTCTCTACAATACCGGTGCCCGCATTCAGGAGGCATTGAACCTTTCTCCTCGCAACCTCCGCCTGGAATCGCCCTTCCATGTTCGGCTCTTTGGCAAGGGGCGAAAGGAAAGGATTTGTCCTCTCTGGCCCGAGACAGTTGCGCTGCTAAGGGAGTTTTTGAAAAGGCAGCCTCGCTCCGAAGACGAGGCCGTTTTCGTGAACCGGTACGACCGTCCGCTGGGAGCCGCCGGGGTGCGTTTCAAGCTGAAGCAATACGTGGCGGCCGCGGCTAGGCAGGTTCCTTCGCTGGCGACAAAGCGCGTCTCTCCGCACACGTTCCGCCATGCGACTGCGTCCAGTCTTGTAGCTGCGGGCGTGGATGTGACTGTGATTCGCAGCTGGCTCGGGCATGCCAGCCTCGACACAACTAACCGGTATGCGCGGGCCGATCTTGAAACTAAGCGGAAAGCACTGGAAAAGGTGGACGGTTCGGCTAGGCCCGGCAAACCACCTCGGTGGAAGCGCGACGCGGAACTGATGGCGTGGCTCGACGCCCTCTGAGGGGCTGGATAATGAGAAGGTGTTTGCGGCCGGATATCGAGAAACACTGGTGCCCGGCTGCTCTCCTTCGCATTTTTTCTTCCTGCTCATTAATCGCCTAATGGCAAGCTTGCCATTAGGCGATGAGGCCATAGCGGAAGATGGCGATTTTTTCAGCTTTGTCGTCGGGCATCGGGTTTGTTTATCTCCTGGACCCGAGCGTACGGCGGCAGGCGGCGGGATGCTAGGCAAATGGTGTGTGGGGAAGCTCAGGCGGGGGCGGCGGCGGGGACGATCGCGGCGCGGCGGCCGGTGGGAGCCAGCGAAT
>Ga0163147_10009619_pt1 | contig 10426 bp, 8 predicted proteins | sample OliLakLV19MP6G1_FD_148597 | JGI IMG/M metagenome (GOLD analysis project Ga0163147, IMG submission 148597) | Freshwater microbial mat bacterial communities from Lake Vanda, McMurdo Dry Valleys, Antarctica- Oligotrophic Lake LV.19.MP6.G1 | ecosystem: Environmental > Aquatic > Freshwater > Lake >... | reverse complement strand
GTCCAGGATGGTCGTCTGGAACCCAGAACCATGCTCGTTTGTGATGACTGTGCTTTTTTTCACAGAGTCTCTTGGGATGCCTTGACGGTTTCGCCTCGAAGCCCCACAATCGTCCTTCAAGATGACGAGATACTCATCTAATCGTTTAGTCCGGTGTCTGCTTCCACTTTCCCGCCCGCCCGTCGCACATGCACCCGCGTTGTCCCAACCGGTCCCGCACTGACGGTCGGGAGCCCTCCCGCCTCGTCCGCCACTTCCCTCCCGCAGCGAATTCGCACGGGAGGCGAACACCCCTTTCTTCTGTTCGAGCTGAGTTCGCTCGGAGCGCTGCATGACCCCTTCAGACCAGACCGGGAATCCGCAATCCCGCGAGACCACGACCTTCCGACCGCCCGCTGGCGGGTCGCGTGATCCACACGGCATGCTCGCCACCGGGCCGATCGAACGGTTCACCTACGACGACGCCATCGTGCGCAAGTTCGCGGTGGCCACGATGGTCTGGGGAATCGTGGCCTTCCTCGTAGGCCTCATCGTGGCCGTCGAGCTGGTGCTGCCGGAGCTCTCCAACAACCTCGAGTGGATCTCCTTCGGACGGCTCCGCCCGCTTCACACCAACGCCGCGATCTTCGCCTTCGCCGGCAACGCCGTCTTCGCCGCGATCTATTGGTCGACGCAGCGGCTCTGTCGGGCCCGGATGTTCAGCGACATCTTGAGCGCACTGCACTTCTGGGGCTGGCAGCTCATCATCGTGTCCGCGGCGATCACCCTGCCGCTGGGCTACACCCAGGGCAAGGAGTACGCGGAACTCGAGTGGCCCATCGATCTGGCCATCGCCGTGGTCTGGGTCGGCTTCTTCGGCGTCAACTTCTTCGGCACGCTGGCCCGGCGCCGCGAACGACATCTCTATGTCGCCCTCTGGTTCTACATCGCCACAATCGTCACCGTCGCGGTGCTCCACGTCTTCAATTCGCTGGTGGTTCCCGCCGGTCCGCTCAAGAGCTACCCGGTCTACGCCGGTGTGCAGGACGCCTTCATGCAGTGGTGGTACGGCCACAACGCCGTGGCCTTCTTCCTGACGACACCCTTCCTCGGGCTCATGTACTACTTCCTGCCGAAGGCCGCGGAGAAGCCGGTCTTCTCGTACCGACTGAGCATCATGCACTTCTGGTCGCTGGTCTTCCTCTACATCTGGGCCGGACCGCACCACCTGCACTACACCGCGCTTCCGGCGTGGGCCAGCACCCTCGGCATGATCTTCTCGCTGATGCTCTGGATGCCGAGCTGGGGAGGCATGATCAACGGACTGCTCACGCTCCGCGGCGCCTGGAGCCGCGTGGCCAGCGATCCGGTTCTCAAGTTCTTCGTCGCCGGCATCACCTTCTACGGCATGAGCACCTTCGAGGGGCCGCTCCTCTCGATCAAGAGCGTCAACGCCCTCAGCCACTACACCGACTGGACCATCGCTCACGTGCACAGCGGGGCCCTCGGCTGGAACGGGTTCATGACTTTCGGAATGCTCTACTGGCTCTTCCCGCGGCTCTTCCAGGCGCCGCTGTGGAGCAAGAAGCTGGCCGAGACCCACTTCTGGATCGGCACGCTCGGACTCCTTCTCTACATCGTCCCGATCTACTTTGCGGGTGTGACCCAGGGACTCCTGTGGCGGGCCTTCGACCAGAGTGGCGCCTTGGCCTTCCCCGACTTCGCCGAGACCACCCAGGCGATCGTGAAGTTCTACTGGTTCCGGGCCATCGGCGGTTCGCTCTTCCTCGCCGGCGCCGTGCTGATGGTGATGAACGCCTTCATGACCTGGCGGGGCCGTCCGCCGCAGTACGTCGAGCAGGTGCACGAGGCTCCGGCGCTTCACCGCGGCTATGTCGACCCGCCGGCGCCGGTCAGCCAGCTCGACGCGGTGCTCGAGAGCGCCAAGACCATCGATGTGTGGTCCAAGGCCGCGTGGCATCGTCGCTGGGAGCGTCTGCCGCTTCGGTTCACGGTGTGGACGATCATCGCCGTCGTGCTGGCGTCGGCATTCGAGTTCATCCCGACCTTCCTGATCCGCTCCAACGTGCCGACGATCGCCTCGGTCCGTCCCTACACGCCGCTCGAACTCGTCGGCCGCGACATCTACCTCGCCGAGGGGTGCTACAACTGCCACTCGCAGATGGTCCGGCCGCTCTGGCACGAGACCAAGCGCTACGGGCGATTCAGCGAAGCCGGCGAGTTCGTCTACGACCATCCCTTCCAGTGGGGCAGTCGTCGCATCGGTCCCGATCTGCATCGCGAGGGCGGCAAGCAGAGCTGGGACTGGCACGTGCGCCATCTCGAGAATCCCCGGCAACTGGTGGCGCAGTCGATCATGCCCAGCTTCGCCCATCTGCTGCGCCAGCCGCTCGACTACAGCATCATCCAGCCGCGAGTGCGGGCCATGGCCATGCTCGGCGTGCCATACGGCGAAGCGGTGAAGGACGGCGTGGCCGAACGGATGGCTCGCGAGCAGTCCGCGAAGATCAACGCGGAACTGATTGCCCAAGGCGGCTCCAACCAGGTCGCCGACACCAAGGTGCTGGCGCTGATTGCGTATCTTGAGCGCCTCGGCACCGACATCAGCAACCCGCTGCCGACGGATGCGGCGGTGCCGGCGTCCACATCTGCGCCGGCGTCCACTTCCGCGCCGGCGTCCGCGCCCGCACCCACACCCGCACCCGCTCTGGAGAAGGCTCCATGACTGCGATCATCAGCGCCCTCGGCCTCTGGTTCTATCCCACCGTGGCCATGGTCATCTTCATGGCGACCTTCGTCGTCCTGATGCGCCGCCTCTACCACCCCTCGCGCAAGCAGGAGATGCGCGACGCCTCGCGCATTCCGCTTGACGATTGAGCGCGGCGGGCAGCGCACCTCGTGTGGGTCGGGCGCCTGTCGCCACTGGCTCACGTTCCCTTCGACCATCGCAGCTTCAACCTTCCATCCCACCATGTCCGCACGACCACACGATCCACTGCTCGACCACGAGTACGACGGCATTCGGGAGTTCGACAATCCCGTGCCCGGCTGGATGCACCTCATCTTCTTCGGCACCGTCGTCTTCTCGGTGCTGTACTTCGCCTTCTTCCAGTTCAGCCCCGTGGCCTGGACGGTGCAAAGCACCTGGGAGGCCCACCAGGCTGCGGCATATCAGAAGGTCTTCGGCACGCTCGGCGAGCTGAAGCCGGATGCTGCGACGCTGGTTTCGCTCGCCCAGGACGAACAGATGATGGCGGTCGCCAAGGGGATGTTCGTCACCAACTGCGCCCAGTGCCACGGCAAGGATGGTGGCGGCATCAACGGCGTCAATCTCACCGACGACGTCTACAAGAACGTCAAGCAGCTCGCCGACGTGTACACCGTGCTCACCAAGGGCGCCGGCAACGGGGCCATGCCCGCGTGGCAGAACCGGATCAGTTCGAACGAGCGCATCCTGCTCGCGTCGTACGCCGCCACGCTTCGCAACACCAATGTGGCCGGGGGCAGGGCCGCGGAAGGCACCCCCATCGATCCGTGGCCGACTGCGTCGAGCGTTCCCCCCGCCGTCAGGTGAGCGCAGCCGCCGAGTTCCCGCGATCGCACTGAACCGTCCACGTCATGACCTCTCCCGTGAAGAACAGCCCCGGCAACACGCACGCGCCACCGGAGCGCGTGCTGTCGACTCTCAACGAGGATGGCTCGCGGCGCTGGCTCACGCCGCGGCCGATGCCCGGGCGGTTCATGTCGGGGCGGCGGATCGTGGCGTATCTCCTGATCCTGATCTTCACTGCAATTCCCTCCATCTCGCTGAACGGGCGCCCGCTCGTCCTGCTCGATCTGCCGACGCGGCACTTCACCATCTTCGGGATGACCTTCCTCCCCACCGACACGCTGCTTCTGGCGTTCTTCGTCGTGGCGATCTTCGTGGGTGTCTTCCTGCTCACCGCCCTGCTCGGGCGCATCTGGTGCGGCTGGGCCTGTCCGCAGACGGTCTATCTCGAGTTCGTCTTCCGCCCAATCGAACGCTTCTTCGAGGGCACACCCGGACGTCGGCTCCGCCCCTGGCAGGGCAATCCCGTGGGCACGGTGGCGAAGTACGTGGTCTATCTGGCCATCTCGCTCTATCTGGCCCACACCTTCCTCGCGTACTTCGTGGGGGTGGAGCGGCTGGCGGTCTGGGTCCGGCAGTCGCCCTTCGAGCATCCCGCACCTTTCGTGGTGATGCTCGTCGTGACCGCCTTGATGCTCTTCGACTTCAGCTTCTTCCGCGAGCAGACCTGCATCGTCGCCTGCCCGTACGGCCGCATGCAGTCGGTGATGCTCGATCGCAACTCGCTGATCGTCACCTACGACACGCAGCGCGGTGAACCTCGTGGCCCCCTCAAGCGCGCTCGCCGGCCGGAACAGGCCGACGTGTCCCTGCCGGTGGTTGCTTCGGGCGGCGACTGCATCGACTGCGGGATGTGCACGGTCTGCTGTCCGACCGGGATCGACATCCGTGAGGGATTGCAGATGGAGTGCGTCGGCTGCGCCCAGTGCATCGATGCCTGCGACGCGGTGATGACCAAGCTGCACCGGGCGCTGGGCCTGATCCGCTACAGCTCGCAGGCTGCGGTCTCCGGCGAGTCCCGGCGGCTGCTGCGGCCGCGAGTGGTGCTCTATCCGCTCGTGCTCCTTGCGCTCATCGTCGGCTTCCTGATCACTCTCTCCTTCACCGGGGGCTTCGACCTTTCGGTGCTGCGCGGACTCGGCTCGCCCTTCACCAATCGGCCCGACGGCACCATCGGCAACACCGTCAAGATCAAGATTGTGAATCGCCGCGACACCGAGGCCACCTACGCAATCGTCGCAGAAGGCATCGAGGGCCTCGTCGTCAGCGCCGAGGAGAATCCAGTCACGCTCGCCGCCGGCGAAGTCCGCACCGTCCCCATCACCCTGGTGGCCCCGCGCGGCGCCCTCGACGACGGAGGGAAGCAGATCACCGTGAGTGTCACCGACGACAGCGGGCAGGTCCGCACTCGTCCGTTCCAACTGGTCGGCCCCGCAGGTGGACTGCGGATCGGTCCCTGACGCACTGCCCCGCGCGTTCGTCATCCTTCTTCTCACACATCCGTCCATGGACTCCCTTCCGCTCATCTCCGCCGTCCTGGTTGCCAGCCTTCTCGGAAGCGCCCACTGCGTGGGGATGTGCGGGGCGTTCGTGGCCTTCGCGGTGAGCGGCGATCTCGACCGGGGCACTGGCGAAAGGGGCACTGGCGACCGGGGAACTGGCGACCGCGGCACTGGCGACCGCGGCACTGGCGACCGCGGCACTGGCGACCGCGGCACTGGCGACAGGGGCAATGGGACTGGCGACGACCCGACGACCGACCGTCGCCGCGCTCCCAGTCGAACGCGACTCCAGGTGATGTACCACGGCGGCCGACTGGTCACCTACACCGCACTTGGGGCACTCGGCGGCGCCCTCGGCGCGGCGGTCGACCTCGGTGGCAACTCGCTCGGCATCCAGCGAGTAGCCCTGACACTCGCCGGCGCCTGCATGCTGCTCTTCGCCGCCACGGCCCTGCTGCGCACACTGGGGGCGCGGATTCCTCGAGCACCGCTGCCTTCGTCTCTCAAGCGCCTGGTCGCCGCAGGGCACCGCGCCGCGATGGGTCTTCGGCCCGATCGTCGGGCCCTCGCCATCGGCATGCTCACCACCCTTCTTCCCTGCGGGTGGCTCTACGCCTTCGCCATCACCGCTGCCGGAACCGGAAGCCCGGTGCTGGGAGCCGTGGTGATGGTCGCGTTCTGGCTGGGAACACTGCCGGCGCTGGCGGCGCTTGGATACGGCGTGCAGTCGCTCACCGGCGTGCTGGGCCGTCGGTTGCCGATTGTGACCTCGATCGTCCTTGCCGCGGTCGGACTCTGGACCTTGATGGGACGAACCAGGCTCCCCGCGCTGGCCGAGGCAACTGCCGACCGCGGCGCACTCCGAAGCATCGCTTCGGGCGAGGCTTCGACTGAAGACGCAATCGAACGCGTGCAGTCGCTGGAGCATGAGGAGATGCCATGCTGCCAGCAGTGAGAGACTCGGCGGCGACTCCTCCGCGCTGCGCCCACTGCAGCGAGTCGGTGCCGAAAGGCCTGATCGTCGACGGCGACGCCGAGCAGTTCTGCTGCAACGGCTGCCGCACGGTGCGCGAAGTCATCACCGGATGCGGGCTGGAGCGCTACTACGCCCTTCGCGACGGCGAAGCCTCGAGTCGATCGACGCGGGTGAGCCTTCGCCCGGCTCGTGCCAGCGAGTTCGCCGATCCGGTCTTCGCCGAGCGGCACGTCCGCATGCTTCCCGGCGGTTTCGCCTGCGTCGACCTCTTCCTCGAGAACGTGCATTGCAGCGCCTGCCTCTGGCTGGTCGAGCGCCTGCCTCGCGTGGTGCCGGGAGTCGTCGAGAGCCGACTTGATCTCCGCCGCGCGATGGTGCGGGTCACCTGGGCTCCGGACCGCACCGATCTTCCGACGATTGCCCGGGCCCTCGAGCGCCTGGGCTACCCGCCTCACCCGGTTCGCGAGCGGGCGGCGCGGCTCTCGCGGCAGCGCGAGGAGCGGCGGCAGCTCGTGCGGCTCGGCGTCGCCGGGGCGTGCGCCGGCAACGTGATGCTGCTGGCGGTGGCGATGTACGCCGGGCTCTTTCAGACCATGGCCCCGGAGCATCTGGCGCTCCTTCGCTGGACCAGCATGGCCCTCAGCGTCGTGGCCATCGCCTGGCCCGGCGCGGTCTTCATCCGCGGCGCGGTGGCCGCACTGCGCACGCGCACGATGCACCTCGATCTGCCAATTGCAGTCGGGCTCGGCGTGGGGGCGGTGTGGGGCGTGATCAACACCTTCCGGGGCGATGGCGAGATCTACTTCGATTCCCTCAGCGTTCTGGTCTTCGCCCTGCTGCTCGGTCGCTATGTCCAGGCCCGGCAGCATCGCTTCAGCGCCGATGCCGTCGAACTGCTCTTCTCGCTCACTCCCAGCAGCGCCACCCTGGTCGATTGGGCGCTCTTCGACGAACGGCCGACGGGGTCCGCGACGGCTCTCGACCCTTCGCTCGAGTGCATTGCTGCCGCCGATCCCTTCCCTCGGGGGCTCCATCGGGGGCTCGACCGGGCACTCGATCGGGCACTCGATCGGGCACTCGATCGGGCACTCGATCATCGGGTGCTCTCGAGCGCCCGCAGCGTGCCAATCGAGCGGGTTGCACGCGGCGACTGCGCTCTCGTTCGCAGCGGCGAATCGGTTCCGGCCGACGGGATCGTCGTCCTCGGCAGTTCGCGAGTCGATCGATCGCTTCTGACCGGCGAATCCGAACCGGTGGCGGTCGGACCGGGCGACTCGATCGCCGCGGGCTCGGTCAATCTGCTGGCGCCGTTCGTGGTCCGAGTCGAAGCCACCGGCGAAGCCACGCGGATCGGTCGCTTGATGAAGATCGTGGCCGAAGCGGCCGAGCGGCGAGCCCCGATCGTGCGCCTTGCCGATCGTCTCGCGGGCTGGTTCACGCTGGCAGCGCTGACTCTGGCGGCGCTTACCGCGGCGATCTGGTGGCACCAGAGCCCCTCGAGTGCAATCGAACGTGCCGTTGCCCTCCTCATCGTCACCTGCCCCTGCGGCCTTGGACTGGCGACGCCGCTGGCGGTGACCGTGGCCATCGGCCGCGCCGCCCGCTGCGGCATTCTCATCAAGGGCGGCGAGGCCATCGAACGCCTTGCCTCGAGGAATCGTCGACACCGCGCCGATGGCGCAGGAGACGCGGGAGATCTCGCCTCGACCTCGGCCTCGGCCAAGGCCAGAGCCCAGCCGCGCCACCGCGGGATCGTTCTTCTGGACAAGACCGGCACGCTCACCGAGGGTCGCCTGACCGTCGTCGAGGTCGCGGGTGATCCCACCGCGGTCGGCCTTGCCGCCTCCGCCGAGCGTCACGCCAGCCATCCGATTGCCGAGGCCATCCGTCGTCACGCCTGCGATCCCTCGCAGCGGGCCTTCTTCGAACATCCCGACGACTCGACGGTGCTCGATGCCCACACCCAGATCGGTTCCGGCGTGAGCGCTCTGGTCGACGGTCGGCGGGTGATCGTCGGCTCCCCCGCGTTCGTCCGCGAGTCGCTGGCCCGAGGCAGTCGGAGCCCACGCAACGGAAGCGACCAGCTCTCGCCAGAGCTCGAAGTTGCAATTGCCGAGAAGGGTCGCACACCGATTGCAATTGCAGTCGACGATCATCTCGCCGCCATCGTCGGTCTCGGCGACGCCATTCGTCCCGACACCGCCCAGGCCCTCGATCGCGTCCGAGCGCTCGGGTGGGAAGTGGCGATTCTCTCGGGCGACCATCAGCGGGTCGTGGACTCCGTCGGAGACCAGCTTGGCATTCCATCCGCGCGGCGACTCGGCTCGCAATCGCCCGAGGCCAAGCTCGCGGCGGTCACCGCCTCGATGTGCGAGAGACCCACGGTGATGGTCGGCGACGGCGTGAACGACGCGGCGGCGCTGGCTGCGGCGACGGTCGGCATCGCGGTTCACGGCGGCGCCGAAGCCAGTCTCGCCGCAGCCGACATTCACCTCGCGACCCCGGGCCTCGGTGGAATCGCCGATGTTCTCGAAGGCGCCCAGCGCACGCTGCGCACGGTGCGACTCAACCTGGCCGTCTCGCTCGGCTACAACGCGGTGGCCTCGCTCCTCTGCCTCTCGGGATTCATCTCTCCGCTGCTCGCGGCGATCATCATGCCGGTCAGTTCGCTCACCGTGGTTGCGCTTTCGGTGCGCCGGCGGAGCTTCACGCCCTCCTCGCGAGTCCGGGCAACGGCGAGCGGCGTCGTCTCTCCGAGCTGGACCGACAGCACGCCGTCGACGAACTCCGCCCCGGAGCTCGCCCCGCTCGAGGTCTCGCCATGAGCGTCATCTTCATCGCCCTGCCCATTGCCATCCTGCTGGCCGGCTCTGCGGTCATCGCCTTCATCTGGGCGGTGAAGGGCGGGCAGTTCGACGACCTCGATTCGCCGGCGGTGCGTGTTGCCGTCGAACGCGATGAAGATGGGCTCGATCCGTCGACGACGAGGTCGCCGGATCAGTCCTGACACTTGAGCACTCACAAGGCGAGGTCGTCCTAACCTCTCTGCCTCCTCAACTCCAGCGTGACCTCATCCCCGAATCCGCCACCACCACACTCGCGCTCCCGCGTCCTGCCGCCACGCAACCGGCGCGGCTGCTCTACCGCTACGTGATTCCGATCATCTCGGTGCACGTACTCGGGCTTCTCTGCGTGATCCCCTGGTTCTTCAGTTTCACCGGGCTCATCGTCTGTCTCCTGGGAGTGCACCTCTTCGGGCAGGCGATCACCATGGGCTACCACCGGCTGCTGGCCCATCGCAGCTTCACCACCTCGCGATGGTTCGAGCATCTGCTGGTGGTCATGGCCCTCTGCTCGCTTGAAGATTCGCCGGCGCGCTGGGTGGCGACCCACCGAAGCCATCACGCCCACAGCGACGAGGAACCCGATCCGCACAGCCCGCTGGTGACCTTCTTCTGGGGCCATGTCGGCTGGCTCTTTCTGCACAATCGCTCGCTCCAGACCATCTCGGCCTACGAGCGATACGCCCGCGATGTGCTCAAGGACCCCTTCTACATGTGGCTCGAGCGACGCCCCACGCGGCCGCTCTGGTTCTACCTGGGGCACGCGGTGATCGTCTTCGCCATCGCCTTCGTCGCCGCGCTCCCGTGGCTCGAGGTGGCGGCGGCGCTGCAGCTCGCGTCAAGCGTCGTGGTCTGGGGCGTGATCCTGCGGACGATCCTCGTCTGGCACATCACCTGGAGCGTCAACAGCCTCACCCACCTCTTCGGCTATCGAAACCACGAGACCGACGAGAACAGTCGCAACAACTGGTTCGTGGCTCTCGTCGCCGCCGGCGAAGGCTGGCACAACAACCATCACTCCGACCCTGCCGCCTGCTCCGTCCAGCACCGCTGGTGGGAGCTCGACGTGACCTACTGGGAAGTGCGGGCCCTGCAGTGGCTGGGAGTGGTGCGCGAGGTCGTTCCGCGCCGCGACGAGAGAGCGGCGCGGGCGGGTGCCATGCGGAAGGTGTGAGCGGGGCCCGGGGGCAGGGAGCAGGGGGCAGCACAGATTGCAGTGGGTTGCACGAGTGGGTGCGTGCGCGGGGTTCCCGCGGGCACCGTGTCGAACGCAGCCCACGCATCCACTCGTGCAACCCACTGCTGCTCCCTGCCCCCTACAAGGCCGCGCAGCGGCCGGTCTGCACCTACAAGGCCGCGCAGCGGCCGGTCTGCACCTACCCAAAGTACTGCACCGCCACCCTCACAATCGCGTCGCCGGCGCCGACCAGGGCGTCGCCGACCACGAAGCCTGATGCCAGGGTCACGAGGAAGCGGGCCGTCCAGTTCTTGAAGA